>Ga0307427_1000267_pt1 | contig 35857 bp, 32 predicted proteins | sample SalMarWE160190MG_FD_202162 | JGI IMG/M metagenome (GOLD analysis project Ga0307427, IMG submission 202162) | Salt marsh sediment microbial communities from the Plum Island Ecosystem LTER, Massachusetts, United States - WE1603-190 | ecosystem: Environmental > Aquatic > Marine > Intertidal zone >...
GGCTTCTGGTTATGTGGGGAATTTCGGGACTACGGTGATGTCTGATGGAAAGGTGAAGGAAATTCAGCATGGAGTAACCATAATTGCTAATGGCGCTGAGGAATATAAACCTACTGAATACCTTTATGGGAAAGATGATCGTGTATTAACCTTACTGGAGTTAGAAGAAAAGATTGCACAAGGTGATAAAAAAGTAATAAATGCAAAGTGCATGGTGATAATTCTCTGTGTGGGTTCACGTGAAAAAGACAGGCCTTATTGTAGCAGGACATGCTGTGGCCAAGCCATAAAGTGTGCTTTGAGGTCGAAAGAGATAAATCCCAGGTTGGACATATATATATTGTATAGAGATATAAGAACTTATGGTTTTAAAGAGGACTATTACCGGGAGGCTGCAAAACAAGGGGTGACTTTTATTCATTTTGACGTGGAGGGGAAGCCGTTGGTGGAGGCTGTTGAAAATAATGGTAAGAGCAGCTTAAGGGTTGCAGTAAACGAATCGGTTTTAGATAAAAAGCTTGTTATAGATGTCGACTTAATTGCTTTAGCAGCAGCCGTTGTTCCTTCGGCGGAGAATGAAAAAATATCCCATCTATTTAGAGCATCCCGAAGTCAAGATGGTTTCTTTTTAGAGGCTCACATGAAATTAAGACCCGTTGATTTAGCGACAGAAGGGATTTTTGTCTGTGGAATGGCTCATTTTCCCAAAACTATCAGCGAAACGATAAGTCAGGCCAATGCTGCCGCTGGCCGGGCTAGCACTATTCTCTCAAAGGGTAAAGTTATAGCTTCTGGTGCTGTTTGTGAGGTTAAAGAAGCTGATTGTATCGGGTGTGGACTATGTCAGCAGGTTTGCCAATATCACGCTATAGACTTTCACGACACACCAGATGGCAAAAAATTTAAGGTCAATACTGCCATCTGTCAAGGCTGCGGCGTTTGTTGTTCAGTTTGCCCAACCGACGCCATCACTCTCAATCATTTTACCGATCAGCAGATCTTTTCAGAAATTGATTCGGCGTTTTCAACTCAAAGAAAAGAGAGGCAATTTGAACCGAAAATTGTAGGCTTTCTCTGTAATTGGTGTGGCTACGCCGGCGCAGATATGGCAGGAGTTTCTCGAATGCAGTTTGCGCCAAATATGAGGGAAATAAGGGTCATGTGTTCAAGCAGAATACATACCAAATTCATAGCAGAGGCATTCTTGGAGGGAATAGACGGCGTTTTGATTTGCGGGTGCCATTTAGGGGATTGCCATTATATGAAAGCAAATGAACAGACAGAGAAAATGTTCAATTCTACTAAAAAAAAATTGGAGAAGATAGGAATAAACTCGGACCGATTACGACGAGAATACATATCTGCTAGCGAAGGAGCTAAATATGCTGAAGCCGTCAATAGTTTTACGAATTTCTTGACTAAGTTGGGTCCTATTGAGATAAATGAAGAACAAGAAAAAAAATTGACGAAATTGAAGCTAAAAACCCTTAAGACAAGAAAAAGGAAAATAAATATTGAGAAAAGATAGGTATAGAATAGTTGCTTTCGAAGCTAATTATCTCTGGCAAGGAAGTAAGGATTGAAGCCGCCATCAATTGGGGACTAGACTAACCATGATTAAAGTGCCGGACGAATACTCCTGTTGATTGCAAAGATTAGAAGTGTAAAGGAGGAACTTTTATGAACCAAAAGACAATTTGAGATCTTTAGGATTATCTTACTCCTAAGTAACTTCCTGCATGGTGTTGTTGATTGAAAAAGACCTACAATATATAGACATAGATAAAACATGGTTTTGGGTACTGAAGTTACTTTCATTTATAACCCTGGAGCGAAGCGTCGGGGTCATTTGCTGGGTAGCGAGCAAGACACAAGGGAAGTTGTATTGATGAGTTTGAAAGATAAGTATGCTATTGTAGGTATAGGTTATACCGATCAGGGTCAAGTTCCAGGAAGGACAGCTCTCAGTTTTTATATCGAGGTTTGTGCGAACGCTATCAAAGGCGCTGGCGTTAGCAGGGAAGAGATTGATGGGCTAATCTGTTATCGTCACTTTCCGCCAGCCCCCGGTGAAAGGGAGGTGACTCCGTATATTCTATCTCAGCATTTGTATTTGACGCCGAAATACCTAAGCCAAGAGGCTAACTGCGCTCGTTTGAATTTGGATGGATGTTTTAAAGTCAAATCTATTTCATGTTGGCTAGAAATGGAGAGATTTTAGCCCATGAACATTATTTACATATGGTCGGGATTTGCTTGATAAGTATTAGTTCGTATGTAATTAAAGGCAAGATTGGTTTTCAATTCATCGGTTGATTTCTATAAGCTACTTCACTAAGAAGGGAAACAAATAGAAACTTTCTTTCTGATGCGGCCATAAGTATTGATAGAGCCATATTGGATTGGGATGGTAGCTTTTTAATTGATTGGCGATCTATTTAACGACATAAATATATTTTAAGGATGGAGAATCATGCAAGATGAAGAAAGAAAGAGAGAGCTGCTTGAAAAAGCTTATAAGCTTGGATTTGAATATGAAAAAACCTATAAAGGCTGCTCTCAGTGTGCAATCGCAGCCATACAGGATACTTTAGGTATCAGAGACAGCAGTGTATTCAAGGCGGGTACAGGGCTGGCAGGCGGTGGGGGCTTGACTGGAATAGGGGTTTGTGGAGGCTATGTCGGCGGAGTGATGGTCCTTAGCCAGCTCTGTGGGCGCGAGCGTTTGAACTTTGAGGACGTCGAACGAATCCGATTCAAATCTTTTGATCTTGCCAAAAACCTAATAGACGAGTTCATACGTGTATTTGGCACTATTATCTGTCGAGACATCCAAACCATAAAATTTGGGCGCCCTTATTTCATAAAGGATCCAGAAGATTTTAACAAATTTGAAGAAGCTGGTGCTCATGATGATAAGTGTACAGATGTAGTGGGAAAGGCTGCTCAAATGGCTGTTACATTAATCCTGGATGAGGGCTTAGTTGCTCTGCCGAAAACATGAATTTCAACATTTTAGGTAAAAGAAACACTAAGCTCTAGATCTGCAAGAGCTGTTCCATGAGGTTCCAAGGATATTTAAGAAATGGTGGTAGTATAGGAATCCGTAATATAGTCGCAATCATTTTTTGCACAGAATGTATCGCCGAAATTTGAGATGGAGAGGTGCCCGTATTTATTTTTTTCTTCTGGTTGCACTCTGTTTTCAGCCGTTAGTCATAGTAGCAACCTTTATTTTAAGGCATATTCAAGAAACAGGGTATCTTAGGAGATATAGTCGATGAATAGTTTAAAACTTTTTAATTTAACAGGAAAAGTATCTATTGTTACAGGTGGAGGTGATGGTCTGGGTAGGATGATAGCAATGGGTTTGGGAGAAGCAGGCTCTAATATTGTTATTTGTTCAAGAAAACTTGAAAAATGTGAAACGACAGCACATGAGATAGAAAAATTGGGTGTAAGAGCCTTGGCGATTAAGTGCGATATTAGTCGGGATGGAGATATTGATAGAGTTGTCAGTGAAACAGTTAAGAAATTCCACAAAATCGATATCTTGATAAATAATTCAGGACGAACATGGGGTGGATCACCTGAGGATATTAAGGTAGAAGACTGGCAAAAGGTTATAGACCTTAATATAACGTGTACCTTTAAGTTTACGCAGAAAGCGGGAAAGGTAATGATTCAACAAAAAGAAGGAAATATTATTAACATTTCCTCCTATACTGGTATCAGGGGTATTGATCCCGAGATCTTAAATGCCATTCCCTATAGCACATCCAAAGGCGCTCTTATTATTTTTACAAAGGACTTGGCTACAAAATGGGCTAAGTATAATATCAGGGTCAATTGTATTGCACCGGGTTGGTTTCATACTAAAATGACAGAATGGACTTTAGAGAATAAAAGGGATATTATATTTTCTCGACTCCTTATAAAAAGATTTGGAAAAGAAGATGACCTTAAAGGCGTTGTCATCTTTTTATCGTCAAAGGCTTCCGATTATATGACAGGAGAGGTGTTATGTGTAGATGGGGGTCTAACAACTTGGTGACCTTAAAGAGAAGATATTTTAAACAGCGGAGAGTACCATTGTGATAGGGAACGCTCGTACAGAAATTGCTTTAAATACTTTGAGTTTTTTGATCAGCTTATCCTATGCTACGATCATCAAGGCTAGATGCCCGCCCGCCTCGCCGGAAGGCGAAGCCGATGGTGGGCAGGTGGCAGGCAGGCCCCTGGTGTTCTGCACCATGTGATGGAGCGAGGAATAAGAAGAAGAAAGATATTTATTGACAAGAGAGACAGACGACTGGAGGCGTACCCTTCTATCCTCAGATGTTAATCCAGATTTTTTTGTCTATAGACCTAAATACCTCGATGAACGATTTCCCTGGGATTTTATTGACCACGGCATCCAAAAATCATATCTAAAGCAAGAATATCATCTTGCCCTTGAATCAAGGGAGTCCCCTCCATGTAATGTTAGAAACTGCACCAGATGTGGGGTGTGCAGTTAGCTTTTGTCTTTGTGTCTCGTAAGCATTAAAAGTTATTTTAGAAAACTTATGCTTTTTACCTTTCATTGGCAACTTCTCAATAAGTACGGGTAATTCCTTGCCAATGCCATTTGCCGTCATTGCGAGGGGCTGTGCGACGTGGCAATCTCATTACTATGATAGAGATTGCTTCGTCCCGATAAATCGGGACTCGCAATGACAGAACCAGAACTTATTGAGAAGTTACTTTAATTGCTTGCAAATACTTTACTTTTCTTGTATATGAATAACTGGGGGGTGAAGATATGCCTAAAGAAAGTCTAACCCTCAGGATTGATAGTGAATTGCGGAAAATATTTGCTACAATAGCAAGGGATGAGGAGCGCTCTTTAAACAGACAGATAGAGATGGCTTTACGTGATTGGGTGAAAATTAAAGAGCAATTACATCCAACATTTGTGGCTGATATCAAGGAAGCAATCTCAGGGCTTAGAGCGGGAGAGAAAGAGCCTGTCTGGAAGGGTTAAATCATTGTATAGTCAATCAGCCTTTAAGAAATATAATCGCATAAAAAAGAAACTCCCTTTGCCCTTAAGAAATCAGATCAATCTTATCGAGGATGAAATAGCCCTGAATCCTTATTCTAGTGAAAGAAAGAAAGAGGATTTGAAAGAAATCTTTGTTAAGAAATTTCCCCTCCTGGGAGAGGAATATCTTCTTGCCTACAAGGTTAATGAAAGAGAAAGAGAAGCCATTTTTCTGGCTATTGGGGGACATGAAAATTTTTACCGCGATTTAAAGAAATATTTTAAATCAGGATAAAATGGCAAAAAATGACTCTTCAAATTCCGGCTTCCCTTCATATTTCTCCATAAAGAATCCCGGGGCCTTGTCTATATTCTCGAAGATGGCAGGATCAATCTCGATTCCCGCTTGATGAAAAGCCTTTACAACGGCCTTGGGGGATGGAGGACACCCTTTCACTGCGATCATTTCCTGAATATCGGGATGGTCTCTGTTAGCCTCGTACATGCATTTTCCGATCAAAATGGTCTTTTTCTTTCCGGGTGTAGGTCCCATTATCTTTCCGGTAAGGACCTCAACATCGTCCCAGGGCTTTCCTTTCCAGGCCTGGGCAATGGCAAAGAGGATAATCCCATTAAGAGCTGAGCAGTAGGTGCACATACTGAGGTCATATTTGGGATATGAAAGACCCTTGATGCCCATTTTTGCTAGCGAGCGTCGAAGAATAAAGAACAATAAAAAAGAAGAAGTGTAAATAAGTTGGCTTATAAGCGATTTTAGTTCTTTACTGACTTAAACTAATGACTGGGCTTGATGGCCCTAGAATTAGCAGGGGTGAAAAAGTAGAGATTCTTTATATGATATAACGGCCATATTGTATCATCGTATCAGCGATATCCCTCCTTAAGCTTACAGTGTTTATGGGAGGCGAAACCATTAGCCTTCTAATCATATTGAGATGTTTTTTTAATAATTCTCCATTTTCTATGGCCTCTAATGCCTTGCTAGCGAGGAAGCATATCTTTTCAATGGAATCATGGACAAGGACCTTTACCATTTTGATCGGAATTGTGGCCCTCTCGGGTGTTTTGCTATGTCGTATCTTCTGACTTCTTAAGAGCGCACTCTCAAGGGCATAAATTTCAATTATGATATCACTTATTATGCCAACAAGTTCCTGTTCCTCCCTTATGTTTTTTCCATACTTCTCGTAGGCTATACCTACCACCAGCACACTGATATTTTTAGAAATCTCAATTAGTTTAGTTTGGTTATTCAAGTCTTCAGGATCATCATAACTAACAGGCTCGAGTTTTTCAATATCACCAGATACCTGGTGGAAAGTTGACATCAAGTCTAATGTGCCCTTGCTTGTCTTTCTGATCAAAGTATTAACGATAACTATGCGATTGATTTCATTGGTGCCTTCCCATATCCGATTTATTCTGGTATTTCTGTATGCCAGCTCTGGATGGTTTCCTTTTATATATCCATAGCCACCAAAGATTTGAACCTCTTCATCAATAACATAGTCTTCTGTCTCAGATCCGTAAATCTTATTAATTGAACACTCAATAATGTACTCTTCAAGTGCCTCGGCAGTCCTGATGCCAGCATCATCCGAACTCATATCCAGGTCTTCTAATTTCGCATCAATGAGCCCTGCTGTGCGATACATCATACTCTCTGCCACAAAGAGCCGAATAGACATCTCACTAATTTTTTCTTTTATCAAGCCGAATTCACATATAGGTCTTCCAAACTGTACCCTTTGCTTTGCATATTTAACTGCTTCAAAGAAAGATGCTTTTGCACTTCCAATACAAACAGCCCCCACTTTATAACGACCCATATTCAGGGCATTAAGGGCAACGACATGACCTCTCCCCACTTCACCCAAGACATTTTCTATAGGCACCTTAACATTATCGAAATGGTATGCTCTTGTTGAGGTCCCGTGCATACCCATCTTTTCCTCTTCCTCGTCAACAGAAACACCTTTTAGATTTTGCTCAACAATAAAGGCGGTGAAGAATTTTTCGTCTACTTTGGCATAGGTAAAGACGATATCTGCGAAACCGGCATTGGTTATAAACTGCTTACTACCGTTTAAGATATAGTATTTCCCATCCTCAGAAAGTGTAGCTGTGGTTAATGGATTGAGAGCATCTGAGCCTGCCTCTGATTCCGTTAATCCAAAGGCACCGATAAGTTCACCTGAACTTAAACCGGGGAGATACTTATTCTTCTGTTCTTCTGTTCCAAATAAAGCCACAGGTAAGGTGCCGATACCGGTATGATTTAATTCAGTTATGGTAAAAGAACCAGCTCCATATCCAAATTTCTCTGAAACAATAGCAGAGCTAATTTTGTCTAATTCCATTCCCCCAAACTTTTCTGGGATATCTATACCCAAGAATCCTAACCCTCCCGCTTTCCTCATAAGCTCCCTTGATAAATCATTACTAAGTATTTCAATTTCATCGCCTCGACTTATGATTTCTCCCTTTATAAAATCCTCAACTGCCTTTGCAATGTCCTTATGTTCGTTGGTAAAATCCTCCGGCGTAAAAATTTCTTGAAAGGACACATCTTTTATTAGAAAAATTCCACCATTAGCTGACTTTTTATCATTATCATTCATAAGTAATGCCTCCTCCGCTTTACTGAATTTCAATACTATTCGATGTAACTTCGCAAAAAGTTCGAGTAATAGCTATGGATCCCTGCTTTCGCGCGAATGACTATTGAGTGTAGGTGTCTATCATTCCTGCGAAAGCAGGAATCCAGTGATTAATCACAAATATAATCTACCCCAGCTTATTGAGAACTTACTATTTGATAACATAAATAACATAAGGAATTTTTATCCACAGTTTAAAGGTTTTCATAGATTAGCCTCTCTTGGTGAAATGACCAGAGCTTCCCCTTCCAGAACCGTTACGCCCTCCTGATTCATGCAGGTAGTTTTAAGCCGAACACGATTTTTATCTAAAAGAGCTATCACTTCCACACATGCAGTGATTACGTCATTGATTTTCACAGGCACTAAGAAATCTAAGGTCTGCTTAAGGTAAATAGTGCCTGGTCCTGGCAACTTCATCCCTATCAGTCCTGAAACCAAACCCGCAGCTATCATTCCATGTGCTATTGGACCTTTGAAACGGGTCTGTGCAGAGTAAACCGGATCAAAATGAACTGGATTAAAATCCCCGGTTATAGCTGCATATAAGGTGAGATCAATTTGTGTAATCTGTTTTGAAGTTCGTGCTGTTTGCCCTATCTTGATTTCTTGAGACAAGATTTCTTTCATTTCTAATTTCCCGGATCACCAACCACAGCCCGAGATAGGAGTAAGACAACTTCATCGGTCTCTCTCATCTTATCAGTCTCTGCTTCCTCTCCCAATATAAGCCATCTCAGAGCCATATGACTGAAAGCGCCCAAAAACAGATTTTTAAATACCCTCGTGTTGACATTATTTCGAATGCTTCCTTCCTTTTTCCCTTCTTCTAAGACATCTGTTAGTATTTTTGTATACTGTTGAAAAGTTTTATAGACCTGCGATTCATAGAATCTCTGGCTGAGCTGAATATGAAGTAAAAAAACCTTCACGAAATTAGTCTCTGTCATGTATAGATAAAAATGATAACGGATAAAACGCCGGAGCTTTCTTAAGGGGGTTTTTAGTACAAAGATTTCCTTTGACTGGGCTATATGTTCTTTAAATCTTTGTTCTGGGATAGATAGGAGAAGGTCATCTTTATTTTTAAAATATTCATAAATTGTGCCTTCTGATACATTAGCTACATTAGCTATTTCGCTTATGGTAGCTTGAATATACCCTTTCTCTGCAAATACACTTTCTGCTGCTCGGAGAATCCGAGATGACTTATCCAATTCCGTGAGGGATTCTTTAGTCTGGATAGTAATCATAGGTAAAATGAGATCTAAAATATTTTCCAAATCTGATTCAGTCTCTTTTGCTTCATGGGAGGCAAGACAACTCAAGCTTTCCCAGTCAAGAACTCCAAAGATAATATCCCGCACAAGCCTCATATCGACATCTGAACGAAAAATTTGTTTTTCTACTCCATCTTCTAGAATACCAATCATAATCCCAGCGTATTGGCGTATTAAACCATAGGCCGCATGTTGGTAGAAGTTCCTGTTAGAGCGACATTCAAGCAAAAGGAGGCGGGCATAACCACGGTAAGTATCATTAAAATGGAGATGGAACCATATCATTTTACTAAGCCTACTTATTGGATCCGGGATGCCTTGAAGCTGTTCCGACAAATCTTTCAAGACCTCTTTCATTCTTCTGCCTGGTATAGAGAAAAGAAGGTCTTCCTTTCCCTTAAAGTAGTTATAGATGAGAGAATCTGTAACCCCTGCTTCCTTTGCGATTTTCGCTATGCTGGAGTTTTGCAAACCCTTTTCAGACATCACTTCCTCTGCTGCATCAAGTATTTGTTCTATTTTCGCGCCAGTATCCATTGGTTTATCCTTTGATCCATATTACCTTGCTAAAAAATTCTGATTTTCGTTAGAAAATTATTATTTTCTAATCATATTATAAAAAATATGTCAACATATATTTTTTATGCTATTGAAATGTGGTTCTAACATATTGATATTAAAGGTAAAGTAAAAGAATATATTTTTTTTTAAAAAAAGCTTGACAAAGTTATTTGATTTATTTATGAATCTAATATAATTGATTTAGAAATTGAACGTGATTCAAGAGTAGAGGTAAAATGTATAAAAATATTGTTATTGTGAGTGCGGCGCGTACCCCCTTTGGGCGCTATGGAGGGTCTTTAAGGGAGTTTGATTACTTTGATTTGGGGGCAATACCCATGCGGGAGGTTATAAACAGGGTTAACCTCGAGCCGAATATTGTAGATGAGGTATTTTGGGGTGTAGGTGATACATCCCCCTGTAAAGATGTTTATACGCCAGTAGCTGCCCGGCAAACGTTGCTTAAAGCTGGGCTCCCAGCTGAAACTCCCTCTATAGCCATTGATAAGGCGTGCGTATCTGCTATGACAGCAGTAAAATTAGGTTGCATGGCTATGAAACTGGGAGAAATCAATGTGGCAATTGGCGGTGGAGCAACTTCTTTTAGTCAGGAACCCCTTATTGTGAGGGGAGTTCGTTTTGATGGATTCAGAATGGGGGATGTGAAGATGGAAGACCCCCTCTATGCCTTAGGGTATAAGGATTTCAATCCTGTTTCAGTGGATACTGATGATGTAGCCTATGAATTGGGAATTGAAAGGGATGAGCAAGATGAATGGGCATTCAGAAGTCATCAAAATTACGGGGAGGCCTGGAATGCGGGCAAATTTAAAGAGGAAATACTACCTTTAGAAATTACTTTAAAGAAGCAAACGCCTTTTACGTTAGATATCGACGAACAATACCGGCCTAATAGTTCTATGGATTCGCTACGAAAATTAAAGCCAGTCTATGGGACAAGAGGCATAACTGCGGGCAATGCCCCAGGTTTAAACGATGGAGCCACTGCCATTCTCTTTATGACGCGAGTCAAGGCTGATGAATTAAACCTGGAGCCGTTAGCCGAAATCGTGTCCATGTCATCTATCGCCATAGACCCCCACCGCATGCCTGAAGGTCCAGCATATGCAGCTATTAAAGCGCTTAAGCAAGCAGATATGACCATTGCTGACATCAGTATTATGGAGATCAATGAGGCATTTGCTGCTGTACCGTTGGTTAGTACCCTTCTATTAACTGATAAAGATAAACAGAAGGCAGAGACACTCCGTAAAAAGACCAATATCAATGGCAGTGCGATTGCAATCGGTCACCCAAACACGGCAAGCGGTGCTCGCCTGATAATGAACCTCATGTATGAGTTGCGACGTCGTGGAGGAGGTTACGCCCTAGGGGCAATCTGTGGTGGTTTGGCGCAAGCTGATGCATGTATCATAAAAGTGTAATCAGATTCATATAAAGAAAATTCATCTATGGATCTCAAATATATAAATTTTAAAAAGCGAGACGGCATTAGCTGGGTTCAATTCAATAGACCCGAAAAACTAAATGCACTTAACCCTGATGTTTTACGCGATCTGGAGCAGGCAGTGGCCACCTGCGAAGAAGATGATGCCATAAAGGTGGTTGTGCTTCATGGAAATGAAAAGGCTTTCGTGGCAGGGGCTGATATAGAGAATATGGGTAAGGGAGATATCAAATCTGCTTTTGAATTGACGGATCTAACGATGCGAGTTCAAGAAAGGCTTGCCGATCTGCCCAAACCTACCATCGCAGCCATTTCCGGTTATGCCTTAGGAGGTGGCTGTGAGCTGGCATTATGCTGCGACTTCAGAATAGCAGCTGATAATGCTATTCTCGGGCAGCCTGAAATCACCCTAGGAATTATTCCTGGTGGAGGAGGAACTCAACGCCTGACACGTTTAGTGGGTCTTGGGCCGGCCATGGAACTTATTTTCACAGGCGAGATGATTAAGGCAAATAAGGCAGAGCGGATCGGATTGGTGAGCATGGTGGTCCCTTTAGATCAATTGGAGGGAGAGGCAGAAGCACTTGCTTCCAAGCTAATGGAAATGCCTGATCTGGCCCTTCGGGCAGCAAAAACGGCAATGCGGAAAGGTCTGAATACTTCATTAAAGGAGGGATTACATATCGAACAGGATCTTTTTTGTATGCTGTTTGGAACGGAGGATCAAAAAGAGGGAATGGCAGCCTTTTTACATAAACGAAAGCCTGCCTTTAAGGGAAGATAGGAAGGATGTACCATGGGAAAAATGAATAAGGTAGGTGTAGTCGGCGCAGGAATGATGGGTGCTGAAATCGCACTTTGCTTTGCAATGTCGGGCTATGAGGTGGCCATGAAAGACGAGCCACTTGCATTGGCTCAAAAAGGTAAAGATCGTCTGAGAGGAGTGCTGGATAAGGCAATCCAAAAAGGGAAATTTCAAGCTGAGGAAAAAGATCCTACACTCTCTCGAATTACACCCACAGATCAATATGGCGCTTTTAGAGATGTGGATCTGATAATGGAAGCTGTTTTTGAAGACCTCAAAACAAAGAGAGAGGTTTTTGCCCGATTGGATAGTGTATGTAAGCCAGATTGTGTCTTTGCAACGAACACTTCCAGTATTTCTGTCACGCTTCTGGCGACGTCGGTAAAATCGGAACGGATTGGTCAATTCTTGGGTGCACATTTTTTCTCACCTGCCTCTGTCATGAAACTTGTAGAAGTCATCCCAGGCCTTGAAACCAAAGAGGAGACGCTCACCTTCATGATGGATTGCTGCCGCAGGATTGGCAAAATTCCTATTAAGGTCAAAGACGTGACGGGTTTTGCAGTAAATAGAATACTTCATGCTATGTGGATTGAGGCTAATAGATTGGTAGAAGAAGGAGTGGCAAGTCCTGAAGATATCGATACCGCTTGCAAACTGGGCTTGGGGCACCCAATTGGCCCTTATGCTCTAATGGACCTGACGAGTAATGATCTGAATTTGAGGGTCCAAAAAATTTTGTTTGAAGCTTACGGCGAGCGATTCATGCCACGACCCATATTGAAACAAAAGGTTTATGCTAATCACTTGGGCAGGAAAACGGGTCTAGGCTGGTTCAAGTATGGAAAATAATTAAGTTAATTCGATTACATTTTCTTTAGCAAAAATTGTCCTCGTGAGGAAATTACGGATTAGTTTAATCAACTTTGGGGATTGGGACAACGATAATGGGGATTGAAGCACTAACAAAGGATGCACCAGGTGAAAAAGTTATCTTATTGGGTAATGAGGCCATTGCTCGAGGGGTGCTGGAGTCGGGTGCTCAAGTGGTTTCTGCCTATCCTGGAACACCTTCCTCCGAAATCGTTGATTCGTTGGCCCGTGTAGCAAACGAGACAGGACAATACGTGGAGTGGGCAACTAACGAGAAAGTTGCATTTGAATGTGCTGCCGGAGCGGCCTTTTTAGGTATTCGCTCTTTCACCGCTATGAAAAGCGTAGGGCTTAATGTAGCAATGGATCCACTTATGGTGGTCAACCTTACTGGTGTAGTAGGCAGTTTCGTATGCCTAGTTGCTGACGATCCAAATTGCTGGTCTACACAAAATGAGCAGGACAGTCGCCTCTTGGCGCATGCAGCAGAGATTCCGTGCCTTGAACCAGCTTCAGCCCAGGAGGCAAAGGATATAGTTGTATATGCCTATGAGCTTTCAGAAAAGCTTGGCAGGGTTGTAATGATTCGAACTGTAACCCGCCTAAATCATTCTCGTGCTCCAGTAACACTGGGGCCTCTTCAGAGGAATGATCGTACTCCCCGTTACCATAGTCAGAGGGCTGGCTTCCCTGCCCTACCTAAGCACAAACTTCTCCATGAGGAAAAACATCGATTTAGTGAGGCCTTATATAATTGTCCTTTTAATAAACTTGATTTGAAGCCTGGAGCCCGAGTAGGTGTTATTGCATCGGGTAATGCTATAAACTGCGCAAGGGAAGCAACATCAATTTTGGGACTGGATGGTGATGTCAGTTTGCTTAAGATTGGGGTAATCAATCCTCTGCCGGTTGACTTAATACAAAAGATGTTGGATGCCCAAGAAAAGGTGGTTATATTTGAAGAGATAGAACCTTTCATAGAAAACCAAATCAGAGCATTGTGCCACGATCTCTCATCCAGACCTCGAATCATTGGAAAGCTCTTCGGTGATCTTGAGATACCTGGCGAATTCACAATAGAAAAAGCAGTGGAGGTTTTAGCCCAGGTATCTAATTCATCACCACCCACACCATCTGGCCTATCAAATCATGTACATGATGAATTGCTTCTTAGTCGCGACACTGTGCTCTGTGCTGGCTGTCCACATATGGGTACCTTCTATGCAATTCGAAGGGCTAGTAAGAAACAGAAAATACGAACATTGATATCTGGCGATATAGGTTGTTATGGCTTGGGCGTCTATCCTCCATACAACTTATTTGATTCCCATATTTGCATGGGTGCCAGCATTGGTATTGGCAACGGTTATGCAGCTAGTGGCTATGATGGCAAGATAATCTGTGTCATAGGTGACTCTACGTTTTATCATAGTGGAATTCCAGCTCTCATAAATGCAGTGTTTAATAAGCACAATATTACTGTAGTGATTTTGGATAACGCTATCATTGGGATGACCGGACATCAACCTGACCCTGGCACAGGGCTAACTGCGATGGGTGGACAAACAAAAAAGTTAGACGTAAAGGAATTGGTAAAAGCATGTGGCGTTGAACATGTAGCAATTGTTGATGCTTTTCACGTAAAAAATGCGGTCAATTCGTTAAAAAAAGCAATGGCATATGAAGGTCCGTCAGTGGTTATTTCCAAGGGAGAGTGTGCGATTATGACCGGCCGTAAGAAGGAAATCACCAGACCTAGGTGGCGTATTAACCCCACAAAATGTGATTCCTGTGGCACCTGTGTTCATCTTCTTTCCTGTCCTGCTCTTACAAAAAATGACGAGACATACCTTATTAATGATATACTATGCACTGGTTGTGGAATTTGCGCACAGGTTTGCCCAAAGTCGGCCATTGAGCTGGAGGAGGTCAAAAAGTAATGGGAAAAGAAGGGGTAAAGAACATCGTTATTGCTGGTGTAGGTGGTCAAGGCAATGTGCTAGTATCCCAAATTATTGCACAAGCAGCTTTAATCCAGGGTTTGAATGTAATAGCTGGAGAGATTTTCGGCGTGAGTCAGAGAGGGGGATCTGTCTCAAGCCATATTCGAGTGGGGAAAAAGGGCCTAAGTCCTGTCTCACCCGAACATGGAGCCAACATAATCTGCGGATTGGAGCCCATGGAGGCCTTACGCGTGGCTATTCTTTACATCCGTTCTGACGGCCTAGTTCTAACGAATACTCGAACAAACCAACCCATAGCAGTGAATATGGGGAAAGGCAAATATCCATCAGTTGAGAAGATCTTGGTGACTCTGAGGTCCCTTTGCCAAGAAGTGATCTCTTTTGATGCCACTGCATTGGCTATAGAGGCTGGTGGAGCTGTGGCGACGAATATAGTTTTATTGGGTGCACTTTCCTCTGTCAAAACGTTGGACTTGGCTGTTGATTCATATGAGCAAGCAATTCAACAGGTTATTCCTAAACGTTTGGAGATGAATCTTAAGGCATTTCATTTAGGGCGCAAGGAATGTTTAGCCTGAAAGATAGAGCTAACTTTTAACAAAAAAGATAGGGGGTAGAGAGATGAGAAAAATTGTAGATTTAACCATGCATATTTATGAAGGTATGGGCATCGGGCGTGTCTTTCCAGAGGAGCAAGAGTTTATTACCAAAGATTCTATTATAAAAACCAAATGGAGGTGAAGGAAAAATGGGGAGGCAGTAAGAGTTTCACGGTGTGGAGGCTTTCGGGTTTTCCGAGAAACTCTTGATTGAAAGGAGAGGAGGTGATGAAGAGAAATTTCGATTAAGCTGAGCTTCATTTAAAAGTCATCTTCAAATAGATTAATAATTGAGGAGGAATAGGAAAATGAGAATAGTAGATTTAACTCTGCCTTTAAAAGACGAAATGGATTATTATTGCACGGGCAACTTGCCTTGGGAAGTCAAATTCAAAACAGAATACACTGTTCCAAAAGCCTTGAACTTGGATTTGGCCTCATTTACGATGTATTCTGAACCAGGAACAAGGTTTCTATGCCACGGACCCAAGAAGATGGATGAGGTGTTTAAGCGCGAACTTGATAAATTGGTACTTAAAGATGCGGTATTGCTTCGCGTACCTAATAAAGAGCCGAAAGAGGGAGGAAATCTTATCACCGAAGAGGAAATAAAAGATGCAATTCAGAAATGTCCAGCTCGTCCTGGGGACGCGATTATACTCTATACTGGGATGGGAGATGATGAAAAATATTACAAGATGGCCGAGAGATGGGAACCTTGGAGTGCTTGTCTTAGCCCTGAATCTCTATATCCTCTGGCTGATTATTTGAAAGAGGTCGAGTGTCCCCTTTTTGGGTATGATACACCTAATTTCTCTTGGCAGTGTACTGATTTATGCAGCATGCATACTGAATGGGCTCTTCGAAAGCCTAGACCAGAACCTAACAGCCCTGAAGCCAGGGAAGTTGCAACGAAGTATATTGAAAGTGGAAGATTTAAGGAGGAGTTTAAGGATCTATTCATAATGACAGGTCAATTTGATATGCTAGGTTGCATTGTAAATTGTGGTGAGATAAAGGCAGAAAGATTTAAGTTGATCATAGGACCGCTTAAAGTTATAGATTTCGGGTTCGTGCCAGCAACTGCATATGCCATTGTTGAATAATGGTTTTGAAAATATTGGATATCGTGAGTCGGATGGTTTAACAAAATTGGTTTGTTTTTAAACTTCCCGCCTCTTGCCATCCTTAAGAGGTTAGCTATGGTAAGAAACGGGAAGTTAATCTTTTCATGTGGCCTATTAACTCTGCTCGCCTCATATAGTGACAATGGGGAGTGGCTTAGGCTAACAAGATCTTGGGTGGCTTGGTTAATGTAGGTGCATTAAAGAAAAAAAGGATAAAACTCACGATCTTCCCGCTTAAGATAAAAAGTGTGGGAGGCGGTCCTTGCAGAGTGGCAGGGATAGAGGAGTATTAACTCTAATATGTGCCTTGATATTTATGTTTTTCATTGAAATACCATAAAAAGCACAGAATGAAATCCGCATCGCCAGAAGTGGCGTAGTCGGATCAAATTTTGGAAATCACGAAATTTTCAAGTTTTATGTAAACATTTAAGCGGAAATTCCTGTTCAAAACCACAGTTAAGGCTTAAAATATCAAGAAAAGTTAAACATCTAAGATGAGGTGTCGCGGATGAAATCCGAGATAAGGTTAAAAGTTAATGGTGTTATTTATGAGGTTTACGTTGAGCCTTGGAAGTCTCTATTAGAGGTATTGAGGGAGGAGATCGGTCTCACGGGAGCGAAGGCAGGATGTGAAGAAGGCAAGTGCGGAGCATGCACTGTTCTTATTAATGGAAAAGCAGTGAACAGTTGTCTGATATTAGCACCGCAAGCCCAAGGAATGGAGATTACTACCATAGAAGGCCTAGAAACTGCAGACGGATTGCATCCTTTGCAACAAGCTTTTGTGGATCATTTTGCAGCACAATGTGGTTTTTGTACTCCAGGCATGATTTTGTCGGCCAAAGCATTGTTAGATAAAAATCCTAATCCTACTGAGGAAGAAGTAAGAATAGCACTCAGCGGCAATCTATGTAGATGTACTGGATACGTTAAGATAGTAGAGGCTGTTCTTTCAGTTGCCAAGTAAATGCCTCTAAGCCAAATCTCGTTCCCCTGTTAGCGCCTAGTAGGAGGAGGTAGAAATATGAATTCAGTGGGTTTAGGGTGTCAATTTAGGCACCCCAGGTTCCGTTATTTGGAGGCCAAGAGTGTACATGAGGCCTGTTCTCTGTTATCCGAACATAAGGATAGGACTATTAAGTTCATTGCTGGTGGGACTGATCTAATGGTGGCAATGAGGAGAGGGAAGGTGACACCAAAATACGTGCTTAATATCAAGACCATTCCTAACCTCGATTATATTCACCATGATGATGAAAGTTTAAGAATCGGTGCCCTATGCACTTTAGATGTGATAGAAAGCTCTTTATTGATCAAGGAGAAGTTTCCTTTGATAGCTTATTCTGCCCATCAAATAGGCACACAGCAAATTCGAAACTTAGGCACCATAGGAGGGAATTGTTGTAATGCTTCACCTTCGGCGGATATGGCACCTTCTTTGATCGGATTTGGAGCTAAGGTAAAGATAAAAGGCCTTGCGGGAGATAGGATAGTTAATCTAAGTGACTTTTTCGAAGGCCCTGGTGAAACAGTCCTTCAGGCTGATGAAATGCTTACTGAAATCCAAGTGCCAAACCCAGTGCCCCATACCAGAGGGGTCTATCAGAAACTTCAAGGGAGAACGAAAATAGATTTAGCTGTTGTAGGAGTAGCTGTTGTAGCCAGGTTCGGTCGTAAAGCTGACATTCTAGAGGACCCCAGAATAGTGCTTGGAGCAGTAGCTAGTACACCCATTATGGTTCAGGAGGCAGAGACAATAATAGGAGGCAAATCACTTGATGATGATTTGATAAGAAAAGCAGCTAAGATTGCTTCCGAAGAGGCAAAACCTATATCAGATGTTCGTGCCTCGGCTAATTACCGAAAACAGATGATTGAGGTTATGACATATCAGGCAGTAAAATTCTTAGTAACCAGTGCTCAGGGAAGGCCGAACCATAATGCTTGAGATAGAGAAGAAAAAAATGAGAAATATTGTAGCTGTTGGAAAGAGTGTTCAAAGGCTTGATATCGTGGAGAAAGTAACTGGAAGGGCTAAGTTTGGCTCTGATTTCGTGATAGGACGAAGGCTTTACGCAAAGGTCCTAAGGAGCCCATACCCGCATGCCAAGATTATTGATATTGATGCCACGAAGGCACGGAGTTTGCCAGGTGTGAGAGCGGTTTTGACACCCCAAGATATACCACACGAAGTAATCTCACCACTACTGGGAGATCAGTATGCGCTGTGCGGTGATAATATTGTTCGCTGTGTAGGGGATCCCGTGGCTGCTGTGGCAGCAGACACCACTGAGATTGCCGAAGAAGCACTGGAACTAATAGAGGTCGATTATGAAGTACTGCCAGCTGTTTATGATGGAGAAGAGGCATTCAGGAAAGATCCCCCGGTTGTCGTTCATCCTGGTCTCTCCAATTATAGACCTTTATCTGGTTTACCTATTCGGCCTGATCCTGAAAGGCCGAATGTTTGTCAGACTTACAAAATTCGCAGTGGAGATGTAGAGAAAGGGTTTGAAGAGGCTGACCTTATAGTAGAGCGCAGGTATACTACATCTCGTATACAACATAGCCCAATAGAGTGTCACCAGGCTGATGCATGGTTTGAACCTGACGGCAGTTTAACCGTAAGGTCAGCAACCCAAACAGTATACGATCTGAAAGAAGTACTTTGCAATATTTTTCATTTACAGCCTTCTAAAGTTAGGATACTTTCTGGCTATGCAGGAGGCAGTTTTGGGTGCAGAGTAGGGATAAGATGTGAGCCGATAGCTGCTTTGTTGGCCCAGAAAAGCAAGAGGCCAGTGAGATTGGCGTTTACCAGGGAAGAGATGTTTGTTTTTGGCTGCCATCGTGTGCCCTACACTATAGATATTAAGGACGGCGTGAAAAAGGATGGTACCTTAACGGCCAGGGAAATAAAAGCGATACTGGCAATTGGTGCGTATAGTGAGTGGGCAGTATTGTTGGTTAAAAGGGCTGCTGCCGGTGCTGTTGGAACCTACCGGATACCTAATTTCAAACTGGATTCCTATGGTACCTATACAAACCTTCCCATAACCTGTGCTTTCCGTGGGTTTGGATGCCCTGAGATAGAGTGGTCTATAGAGCAACAGATGGATATCATAGCTGAGAAGCTTGAGATTGACCCGGTAGAGATAAGGAAGAAAAATATTTTAAATGAAGGGGATAAGGATGTTAGTGGTATGATTACCCACAGCATCGGGGTGCGAAAGTGTATTGATGAGGTAGCAAAATGGATAAATTGGGGTGAGAGACCGAAAGAGAAGGGAGAACCGTGGAAAATAGGTAAAGGGATTGCTATTGGCAATAAATCAGTTATGGCAGGCTCTACCTCGGTAATTATCGTCAAGGTATGGCAGGATGGCATGATTGAGGTTCGGCACAGTGCTGCTCAACTGGGGCAAGGCATAATGACCACGCTTGCCCAGATTGCAGCCGAGGAGTTTTGTGTCTCCGTAGAGGCTATCAGGGTGCTAAGTGGGGATACTGCTTTCTGTCCATTCGATTCTGGGACAGTAGCCAGTCGCTCCCTGATTCACAATGGAAATGCAGCCATAGCAGCATGCCGGGATGCTAAGCAGCAGTTGTTTAAGATGGCTGCCCCAAAGTTAGGGGTGTTTCCTGAAGACCTAATGACAAGTAATGGGAAGATCTATAAGAAAGGAGTACCTGAGAGGTCAATCAACATTATGGATCTATTTACACCTCAGGGGGTACCACTGGAAGGGGGAGAAATACTAGGCAGGGGTTCATATACTGGTCCTGTGGAACGTGAAGATCCTGAAAGCGGGCAAAGTGGGCGTTCTGTGTTTGACTACTCTCATACAGCTAATGCAGTTGAATTAGGGGTGAATGTGGAGACAGGAGAGATAAAGGTAATGAGAAGTGGTATGGCTTGTGATGTTGGTAAGGCGATAAATCCTAAGATAGTTGAGGGGCAGATAGAAGGCGGAATCGCGATGGGCATTGGCATAGCCCTATATGAGGAGGTTCTCCTAGAAGACGGTGCACCAATCAATACTAGCTTCACTGACTATCATATACTCACTGCTTTGGACATGCCTAGGGGAGAGAATAGTAAGGCGATAATAGTTGAAACTCCTGAGCCGCAGGGCCCTTTTCAGGCCAAGGGTGCAGGAGAAGTTCCATTAGTTGCTAGCGCGCCAGCTATAGCTAATGCTGTGTATAATGCAGTAGGCGTAAGAATAAGAGATCTGCCCCTCCATAGAGAAAAGATTTTGGAAGGTATCAAGATGGCTAAAGGGAAAACAACCAAGCTTCAAAATGCCCGTTGAATGATGGCGCTTGAAAGAGAGAGGATAACATTGAAATTGAATAAGGCTGAGTTAGTATTTTGCGTTTTAGCCATCTCCGCTTCGATTTACATTTATATAGAATCGGCTGGCTTCTTTGCTGACAAAAGTTACTACAGCACAGTATTTTACACTCAGTTCCTCTCAGCAATATTGTTTTTTTTGACACTGATATTGTTTTTTCAAATTATCCTGCGTTACTTTAAGAACAGAGGTACGAACAAGCCCCAGGAAGAAACAAGTGTAAGTACGGGATTTGGCATAGCGCATTTATCAATAATTGTAATATTAATCGCTTCCCCTGTTATATTCAAACAGTTAGGGTTTATACTTGGGGGAGGATTGTTCATGGTTTTTTCGATGTTTGTCTATTTACTAATTGAAAGAAAAGGGGGAGTTAATTTGAAAGATGCTGGTGTCATATTTTTTGTATCTATCGGCGTTGTCTTTTTTATGTATGTTTTGTTCCATAATATTTTAAAAGTTCCCCTTCCGCGCAGCTCACTGATTTATTGAAAATATCTAGATATGGCATACATTAGGATTATGATTAAACACTAAGTTCGCCTTATACGGCAATGATCAAAATGCCCTGGTGCTTACATATTTTTAGGTTGTTTAACAAAACCGTCGAGAAAGACCCACACGCGGCGTAGAGTATGTCCCGGTCGCGAAGTGGGGGGTGTTTACGAGGTTACTGGAAAATGGCTCGGTTGCGAGGGCCTTCAAGATGGTCGCGATCGGGCGATGATGCGCTATGGAACTGAAAATAAATAACCTACACAGCTATTGAATTTCAAAAATGGAAATATGGTACACAGTTTCTTTACTTAAATCACTGCTGGCCAAATAAATCAATTGTGGTTGATTTTTTACAATGTCATTTGTCAACAAAAATACAAGTTGTCTTATATTGAAAATGGTTCAAAGAAAAAATCGATTTTGGACAAGAGTGAATCAGGAGATAGACTAAGTGGAGGTATTACAATATCCTTTTTTACAGATGCCTATTATTTCTATGTTAATGGCTTGCCGTTGTTTCTTGATCTTTCGGTAGTGGCATTTCTGGTATTGGGTACAATAATTGGGTTAGTCATCGGAATTTTGCCCGGTTTGACCTCGACCATGGGACTGGCTGTTTTTACGCCACTGACTTTTGGGATGGAGATAAACCTGGCATTAATCTTTCTTGTCGGGATATACGTAGGTTCAGTATACTCCGGGTCAATAACCTCCATACTAATAAACATTCCTGGCACGCCCGGCGCAATCGTAACAGGTTTAGAAGGGTATCCAATGACCCTGAGAGGAGAGTCTGGCAGGGCCATCGGCATTTCTGCGTCCGCATCTCTTATTGGCGGAATGGTTGGAATTGTATTTCTCGTCTTTTTTGCACCTGCTATATCCAAGGTAGCATTAAAATTTGATTCCATTGATTATGTAGCATTAGCGTTTCTTGGTTTAAGTATGGTTAGTTACATATCAGGAAAGTCAGTATTCAGAGGTGTCATTGGTGTTATTCTTGGGCTTTTGATGGCATCCATCGGAGCTGATCCTATGACTGGGTACGCTCGATTTACCTTTAATCAAGGTAATTTGTATGGCGGCCTGGCATTCATCCCCGTTCTTATAGGTCTATTTGGTCTTCCAGAGATCTTAGATCATATCAAGATGCATGGATCTCAAGGGAAAATTCAACGAATTACTAAAATCTTCCTAAGATGGAAAGACCTAAAAAAAATTGCCTTCCCCTCCGTCCGTGGTGGACTGGTAGGCTCTGCTATCGGGGCTATTCCTTTTGCAAGCGGTGCTATATCGGTTATCATTAACTATGCTCTTGAGAGAATGTTTGCAAAGAAAAAGGATAGAGATTTTTTTGGCAAAGGCTATATCCCTGCTTTGGCTGCACCAGAAGCCTCCAATAATGCAAGCATAGGTGGTGCATTGGTCCCTTTATTGACACTAGGCATTCCAGGCGACCCTATGACTGCTGTTCTTCTTGGAGCATTCTTGATTCATGGTATTACGCCAGGACCTATGCTTTTTGTGAACAACGCTGAGATCATGTCGTCCATATTCATTGCGAACACAATATGCACTGCGATCATATTTGTAATTGGCATAACTTGTGCGAAGTATCTTGCTAAGCTAATAAGTATTCCACAACGCTTTCTTGGCCCAGTGATTCTCATGTTTTGTCTTGTTGGTTCTTATGCTATAAATAATTCTCTCTTTGATATGGGTGTATTTGTTATTGTCGGTATTTTAGGGTATTTCTTACGAAAAGTAGGCGTTTTGGCGGCTCCTATGATTTTGGGTTTTATACTCGGGCCCATGTTTGAAGAAAATCTAAGGAGGTCTCTCATCGTTTCCGGTGGGGTCTGGAGTGTTTTCTTTACAAGGATATCAAGCCTGGTATTTATAATAATAGGTACGCTCATGTTGTTTAGCCCAATTGTTTTAAATTGTGTACAAAAAAAGAGATTAACAAAATGATAGGATACAATTCAATGGGAGCACTCTCCTTCTTGTGGAAGGAGCTTCAAGACAAAAACTTTGCGTTGGTGGTATGTAGCGCTGGGATGAAAGGAGGTGGTAATCAAAGCAAAAAATACTTTTTCTTTCGAGAATTAGAATTATGCCAAAAAAAGTTTATTTAACCTATAGATGAGGAGGGGTCGATATGAGAAAGCACGCTAGATTATGCTTTAATATTATTGGTTATGTAATTCTATTTTTATTCGCAATAGGTTCCCTCGCTGTTAATATGCCTATTGCAGATGCCAAGGAATATCCGTCTCGGTCAATTGAGTTGGTGGTACCTTGGAACCCAGGCGGAAGGACAGATTTGTTGGCGAGGTTGGTTGCACAGGGGATGTCAAAGAAGTTGGGACAGTCTGTTGTGGTAATAAATAAGCCAGGCGGTATCGGCTCGGTCGGAACCAAATATGTTCAAAGTCGAAAACCAGATGGCTATACTATGGGAATGCTTGCAACTACACTAATCGTAACACAATATTCTATTCCAGCAACGCCGCCTGTAGATATGATGGGTTATGAATGGGTAGCAATGATCAACAATGATCCTGCAATTCTATCCTGCTACTATAAACTATCCTTTAAGACGGCTGCGGACGTGGTAGATTTTGCGAAAAAAAATCCTAGAAAACTAAAGTGTAACACATCTGGAGTGGGTGGAAGTCAACATCGCTTCGCAGCAACTTTTGCTAATGCTACTGGAACTGAATTTACATATGTTCCTTATAATGGGGATGCTCCCTCGGTAACGGCCTTAGCTGGAGGTCACGGTGATATCAACTTTGTTTCATATATAGCCATAAAGGCAATGCTTGAAGCGGGAAAGTTTCGTGCACTCGGTGTAGCAGCAGAGGAAAGAAGCAGCCTATATCCACATATTCCAACCTTTAAAGAGCAAGGAATAAATTGTGAGGTAGCAACTTGGGAAGGCTTAGGCGTACCACGAGGGACTCCCAGGTCGGTTATAACAAAGATTGATGAAGCGCTCAGATTTGCTTTAGAAGATGAGACTCTAAAGAAGCGGCTGATGAACGCCGGAATAAATATACAGTACATGCCGTACAAGGAGTTCTCACGCTACGCCTTAAACGAAGACAAAAAAATAGAGTCCTTTATGAACAAATTGGGACTAAACATTAACAAGTAACAGAGAATTGGGGGCAGAAGTCGAGTGTCTTGTGACGCCTCGTTTTAAATTACAGAACTTCCAGAAACCGAGGCGACCCATTACTCTATAATCTATTGTCGTAAGTGTTACACATGCGATATATGGGAAGCTTATCCGCAAGAAATAATAATAGTCGTTCAGTTATTAAACGCTATTAGATGGATGACCCCTTTTGCTAATTATAATGGACCCCAAAATTCAGACAGTATGTTAAGTTACAGCTTAGGTCAAAATAGGAGGTCCTTTATGATTAAGGTAAAAAACTAGTTTTTATTAGAAAGAGGGAGGTATTTTGACATGAAACGATTATTTTTTGTCGCAGTTTTTATTTTATCAATCTCTTTATTGCTGATGAGTGCAGCCATGTCAGCAGATATTCCCGGCGTGACTGAGGATACGATCTGGATTGGACTACCCGGCTGGTATACTGGTCCTGGCGCTGCTTACACAGTACCTATCAGACAAGGTGTTCTGTTAGCAGTCAAGGAAGTTAACGACTCCGGAGGAATTAATGGGCGTAAGATTAAATTGCGAATAGAGGAGACTAGCTTCTCTCCAAAACAGGCTATTGCTGTGGTCAACCGTTTCATTAAAAAGGACAAAGTTTTTTGCATCCTTGGGGCTAACATAACGGGAAATATACGAGCAATGATGCCTTATATTACTAGGGCTAAAATACCCCATATGGAACTAATGGCTTCAACTACAGTAGTTACAGCGCCATTCAACAAATACTTATTCCGTTCTCAGCTCAACCACTGGTACCAAGCTTGGTTGGCCGCTGATCTCGCTGCAAGCCATTTCGGGTATAAAAAGATTGCACTATTCAACGTAAGTGACCATTGGGGTATTGAAACCAACAAAGCCACGGCTATGCGGTTGAAGGAAAAGTGGGGGATTGACCCAGTTGTTTATGCTGAGGCGGACAAAAAGCAAACGGATGTTAGTGCGGCTATACTAAAAATGAAGAAAGCAAACCCGGATTGCATGATCGCCGTGGGTTGGCCGACGACGATTATCCCATTAATGCGACAATCTCGTGAGTTGGGTCTGACATGTCCTCATATTGGAACTGCCGCATTTGGCTATACCGAAGTAGTTGCTGCAGGCAAATATGCCAATGGATACATAACACATCTACTTCCAAACGGATTAATAGAGGGAAATGCTCCAGAAATGAAGTTATTTCGGGAGAAATTTTTTAAAGCTTATCCGGAAATACCTAAGGGCATTGGTAGACCTGGAATGTGGGATGCTGTAGGGTACGCTTCTACGAAACTTGTAGCTGAGACTCTGAAGAAGATTAGCCCCAATTTAACCCGTGAAAGATATATCCGTGAGCTCGAAAATATCCGGGATTATCACAGCATTTGGCAGCCCATATCTTTTGATTCGAAAAATCATGATGGCGTACGCAAAATGCGGTTCTTCAAGGTGGTTAACGAAGCTGGCAAACGTGAAATTTTAACTAGTTGGATGGGGAATGATGAAATCCTGGAGGAGTGCCAGAGGAGGAGCCTTGAAGAATATTCTTCCAATTTAGGAAAAGACTACCTCGATATGATCAAGGATATGAAGTAAAGTTTAATTAATCACGGTAAACCCCCGGCTCTGCCGGGGGGACTCCTAGAGTTTGACATTTGCGGGATAATGTGGAACGTCTCCCCGCTGTGAACCGCTCACAATATTCACAGAAAGGAGACATTCTATGGAGATGTATCACACCTTATCCTGTACAGCCTGGGAATGCAAATATCATGTGGTATTTATATCAAAATACCGTAAAAAAGGCCTATATGACCAACTTCGCAAACATTTAGGTCCAGCCCTTAAAACATTAGCGGCACAGAAGGAGTGCCAGATTGAAGAAGGGCATTTACTGCCCGATAATGTTCACATGCTGATCGAGGAGCGGCTTACCTGGCCGGTACGAGCCGTTCTGTTGGGAGGGAATGGGTCGTTAAGACCATTTCCTAACAGATTTAAGGAAAGAATAGCAGTGGACGTCAGCATGGATCCTTAAGCCACTGTTATTTTTAAAATAATGATGGGGAGTATAAATTTAGGGAGGCTATCACTCGATGTCTTAAAGGTAGGCAATATGATTTACCTAGTTGAAATTTTAATATCTGGTATTGTAATGGGAAGCATGTATAGTCTTATTTCTTTAGGACTTGTTATTATATACAAACCAACAAGGGTGTTAAACTTTGCACATGGCGATATCTCCATGGTTGGAGCTTATTTTGGAGTACAGGCTTGTCTCATGATGCAACTGACTTTAGGCCTGACCATAGGTTTACTTATCCCTTTTGCATTTATAGTGGGTGGAGCAATAGGTCCTTTACTGAATATTCCCCTTAAGCAGAATAGGATTACCAGCATTGTTATTGCCTCCTTGAGTATGGGAATTGTTATACAAGAATTGTTAGTTCTCAAGTTTGGGGCCTTTCCTTTTTATCTGCCTGCCATCTTTCCAGAAAAAAGCTTAGATCTGCCAGTCATATCTATCCAGTATGCGAACCTTTTGATTATTGCTATTAGCGTTGTGGTTATGCTTGTCATGTTATCATTTTTCAAGTTTACCAAATTTGGAATTGCTATGAGGGCAGTTTGCCAAAACCGTGAAGCAAGTTTGGTGATGGGAATCAATCCTACGGTTGTAGTGGCATTTTCTTGGGGATTGGCCTCTGTAATAGGTATGATTAGTTGTTTTTTGCTCTCATCTCGAATGGGAGCCTTTCCATTGTTAGGCATAACAGTTGTTATAAAAGCCTTCACGGGCGCTGTCATTGGTGGATTAACGAGTCTGGTTGGTGCTGTATTTGGGGCATTCTTGGTTGGTATTATTGACAGCCTTGTGGGGGGATATTTCTCAGGTGACTATCAAACCATTGCTGCCTTTATGGCGCTTCTGCTTATTCTTCTTTTGAGACCCAACGGACTCTTTGTTAAAAAATCATTATAATGCTTTGAAAAAATGGCAAATTTTTATGAAATTATTGATATTCTGAAGTTACGGTATGCGAGAGGATTCATTTTGATAATTCTTCTGGGGATTCCTTTAATTGTTAGCGATTTTTATCTATACTATGTTGATCTTACGTTAATCTATGCTATTCTGACGACAGGGCTGAATATTGTTTTAGGCATAACCAAGTTAATCAATTTCGGATTCGCTAGCTTTTTCGGCATAGGGGCTTACGCAACTGGTGCCTCTATGATGCTTTTTAATTTACCTTATTTGCCGTCATTACTCTTTGGAGGAATTGTAAGCTCTTTCGTTGGGCTTTTATTGGCAGTGCCGGGGGTGCGTTTGGCTGAAATCGGCTTTGCACTTTTGACTTTTGCCTTTGGAGAGGCAATCGTTACAGTGATTGGCCACATAAAGTTTCTAGGAGCATACAATGGATTGATGTTCCCTTCGGTGTCTATCGGGCTACTCGATTTAAAGGGTAACTTTCGTTTATTCTATCTCTATTACCCTATTGCCTTAGCTCTTTTTATTATTTATATAAACGTCATGAAATCTATTATTGGTCGGGCCTTCATTGCCTTGGCGGACAGGCCTGTCGCGGCCCAGTCTATGGGGGTAAATGTCAATAGATATCAGGTCTTATCTATTGTGTTATCGTCTTTCTATGCAGGCATAGCAGGAGGACTATTTGGGCCTTTGGTGACCTTCATAGATCCAGGAAGCTTTGATATTATGCAAACAATTTTAATATTTATGATGCTCATTATAGGTGGAACGGGCACCTCTATAGGACCGATAATAGGTGCAGGATTACTTATATTTATGCCTGAAATCTTGCGGGAGTTCAGTGAGTATCAAAACCTGATATATGGTATTATTTTGCTGGTTTTTATTATTGTTATGCCTGAAGGAATCTGGGGCCGTATTTTGGTTTGGCAAAGCGGTCGATTCCAAAGAAAAAGATGACAATGTTATGATCCTTAGAGTTGAAAATATTACAGTTGCTTTTTCTGGACTTATTGCTCTTAGAAGCTTGAGTTTTGATGTTGATGAAGGTTCAATTACAGGCCTTATAGGGCCTAATGGCGCGGGAAAAAGCACTTTTTTTAATTTAATTAGTCGACTTATTGACTCAATTGAAGGGGATATACTATTCAAAAACGAAAGTATTCTCAACTGGATGCCTTATGATGTCCCCAGAAAGGGTATTTACCGTTGCTTTCAGACACCAAATATATTCGATCGTCTAACAGTTTTGGAAAATCTACTTGTAGGAAAGCATTTATTTTTTAAGAGTGGTATCTTCGGCTGTGCCTTCCGCCTACCACGTTCAAGCAATGAGGAGAAAACGTTAAGAGATGAAGCGCTTTGTTTGTTGAAAGACCTCGACATGAAGGGTTTTGAAAGTCAAAAGGCCGATAGTCTACCACTAGTCTTCCAGCGACGTTTAGAGCTTGCTCGGGCTTTATTGGGAAGCCCAGCACTACTCTTACTGGATGAACCAACAGCTGGGATGACCATTGAGGAAAAACAAAGCACAGTAGAATTCGTAAGACAAATTTGTTCAAATGAAGGTATCACTGTTATTATTATTGAACATGACATTAAATTAATTAGCGAACTTTGTGAGCACGTCATAGTCCTAAACTTCGGTTTAAAAATTGCGGAAGGAGATGCCCAGCAAGTAATGAAGAATGAAGAAGTAATAAAAGCCTATCTGGGTGAGGTCGACTAATAGCATGCTTGTCCTGAATGAACTTTCCTCTGGTTATGGTAAGATTGTTGCAGTGCAAGGAGTCAGTATGACAGTAGCTCAAGGCAAGATAGCAACAATAATTGGCTCTAATGGCAGTGGCAAAAGCACGATTCTTAAAACAATCGTTGGTCTTGTTCGGCCTCTAAATGGAAATATTACTTTCCAAGATAAAAGGATTGATGGCTTGCCTCCCTACAAGATTGTTCGAAAAGGGATCTCTATGGTTTTAGAGGGACGGCAGATTTTCCCTGAGCTAACAGTACGTGAAAACATGATAGTTGGTACTTATAGTCGACTGGGTAAGTTCAATTTAGAGGAAAGCTACGAAGAAGTCTTCGAAATATTTCCTGTCATAAAGAACAGAATGAATCAAGCTGGAGGGACACTTTCTGGTGGAGAGCAGCAAATGCTATCCATAGGCCGAGCTCTTATGTCCAACCCCAAATTACTCTTGTTAGATGAGCCTTCCTTGGGACTAGCGCCTTTTATGGTCAAAGAGATCTTTAAAGTAATGAATAAGATTAACCAACGAGGAGTAACTATTTTAATTGTGGAGCAAAATGTTAGAATGGCTTTTTCGGTTGCAGAATACGGCTTTGTGCTTGATACTGGTCGTATTGTATTAAAAGACAATTGTATTAGTTTGGCCGGAAATGAACTCGTGCAAAGGTCTTTTTTAGGCTAAACAGGCTAAATAGGGTAGTATGAGATAATAAACGGTGAATTTTGGGGTCAGTGGTTAAAAGCATGTTACTGCAAGTTACTTATCATATCCCGCTTTTGGCAAAAGAGCCATGTTAAATCTCTCTCCATCTCCCTGAATAAGATTTTCTGGGGTATTTCTATAAATTTAACGGAGGGCAAAATAATGTTGTATGGATGGGCTGGTAATAATCTAAGAATTGATTTATCCCAAGGAAATATTGAGAAAGAAGAAGGCGATTTCAAATTGAATGAGGCCTATCTTGGGGGGAGAGGCACATGTACTAAATTGTTTTGGGATCAAGTAGCCCCTGAAGTTTCTCCGTTATCCTCTGGCAATCCGATGATATTTGGAACTGGGGTACTTTGTGGTACTTCTGCCCCCGGTGCCAACCGCACTATTCTAGTTACTAGATCTCCACAGACAAATTTGCTTACTTATTCCCTTATGGGGGGATTTTGGGCACCAGAGTTAAAACATGCTGGCTATGACAATTTAAGCATTTTTGGAAAATCTCCTTTACCTGTTTATATATTTATAAAAGATGACATAGTAGAAATACGTGATGCTTCCCATCTATGGGGAAAAGATATTTTAGAAACTCAAAAGATAATTCGCGATGAACTAAAGAATGATAAGCTCCAAACCTTAGCCATTGGTCCGGCCGGTGAAAACAAGGTCTATTGTAGCAGTATTGAACATAGCACTGGCGCTAGTCTCAGCAGGGCAGGGGTAGGAGCTGTAATGGGAGATAAAAAATTAAAGGCTATAGCCGTTTATGGGACAAAAGATATTAATATTGCGAAACCAGCAGAATTTAATGAGTTGTGTGGAAAGATTCATAAAAAGTCAGATAGATTAAGAACTTTTGTTGACAATTGGTCGTATGAGAGGGCCGGGCTCTTAGAAAAGGTGGTCTACGGTAATTCTGATGAATTTTCACCTATGGAAAATGTTGGTGCCTTTCATGAGGAATTTCTAAAGAAACACAGGACGAGGCAAATATCATGTTATAATTGTGCACTTAGGTGTAAGCACGCAATTCTTTTAGATGGGCATTATTCCTATGTAAAGTGTGTCTCATGGTATTCCTTTATTGCTGCCTCTAAAATACGGGATTTGGACTTTGCCATTAGATGTTATCAGCTATGTGAAAAATATGGATTTGACTCGCTCTCTCTTGCCTATCTTATTGCATATGCTATAGATATTTATGAAAAAGGTATTTTGACTAAAAAAGACACCGGAGGGATGCATCTTGAGTATGGGAATCCGGATGTATTTTTAACAATGATCGAACAGATTGCTCACAGAAAAGGAATCGGGGATGTGTTGGCAAATGGCATTTATAAGGCGGCACGTCAGATTGGTAATGGCGCCGAGGAATTTGCTATTCATACTAAGAAACTCGAAATAACAATTTACCCTTTGCAGAATCCTTATATCAATATTGTGCAATGCCTTAGTGACCGGGCGGATATGCTTAAATTACTTACCGCAGTCCCTCAACATTATACTCAAAAAACCAAGGAGGAAAAGGAAGATTATATTAATTCAGAATATTGGCTCTATCCAGAAGAATATAAAGATTTAATTTGGGAGAACCCTGATCCAAAAGGAGGTGATTATGCCAGACTAACCACCTTTACCAGTTATGATGATATGCTCATTGCTATTGCAGATATTACTGGTTTATGTCGCTTTTGGACTGGGTTTTGGCCTTTCAACCCATACATAGTAGAGGATATTATAAAATTGGTCTCATATTCCACAGGGTTGAATATTGATGAAGATGAATTGTTAAAGGTAGCAAAAAGAACGGTGTTACTTACAAGAGCATATAATGTAAGATTAGGAATAAGGAGGAAAGATGATTCACCACCAGAAAAATATTTTTACGAAACGACAAAACCCCCTATTCAATTAGGGCCTATAGACCGTGATATTTTCAATAAAACTGTTGATTCCTATTATAAACTAAAGGGGTATAATAAAGATGGTATACCTACTAAGCAAGCACTGGATGAAGTTGGATTGGATTATGTTCGGGAGGACTTAGTACAAAGGAGGATTTTGGCAGATGAAGAAAACAAAAAGAATAGAGATTGATATTGATAAATGTACCGGTTGTCGTACATGTGAGGTGATTTGCGCAGCGTTTCATGCCCAGCCAAAATATAGTGCAGTTAATCCTAAAAGGTCTCAAATTCGCGTATTCTTTGATGAAGAAAATGATCTATATGTCCCTGTTATTGCCGGTCCCTATACCGAAGCTGAATGTAATGGCAGAAACGCATATACAGTTAATGGAAAAAAATATTCCGAGTGTTGCTTTTGCCCGGCTTCCTGTCCTTCAAGGGATCTTTTTAAAGATCCCGATTCTGGTCTTCCTTTAAAATGTGATATGTGCGGAGAGCCACCACCACCAGAAGGACCTTTATGTGTTCAATACTGTCTGGATGATGCCCTAACTTATGTTGAAAGAGAAGAAGAGGAGGAAGAAGAGGAGAAAAAAGCAGATGAAAAAGAGAACGCAATAGAATATTTAATAAAACAGTATGGATTGGAAGAGATTAGGGATATCCTTGATCGAAAATTACAGTCCTAAGAGATCAACGTGCAAGAGGAAGGAAATTCAAAAATGGGAGAGAGTGTAGCTCCTTTAAAAGAAGCAAGAGATCTTATAATTGAGGTCGGCGGGGAATCCCTTAAGATGTGCTATCAATGTGCGTTGTGTGATACTGTTTGTCCATGGAACCTGGTTAAAACTTTCCAGGTTCGAGCTCTGGTTCGACAAACGCAATTCGGCTTATCTGAGATGGGGGAGGAGATTTGGCAATGTGCAACATGCAAGAACTGTGTCGACCGTTGCCCTCGGGGGGTGCAAATAATTGATATCGTAGTTGGACTGCGTAGAATTTCCTCAGAGTACAGCATTTTACCTCAGAGTATCCGCAGTGTAAGAGCAAGCCTTAGCGAAGAAGGTAACCCTTGGAGTGGAAAACGGGAGGAGAGGGAAAATTGGTCAGAAGGATTGTCCATAAAGACATTTACAGAGGATACGGAATTTTTATATTTTCCGTGTTGTACCCAGATTTATGACCAAAGAGCAAGAAAGGTAGCTATTGCCACTGTCAATATTCTCAAAAAGGCAGGGATAAATTTTGGTATCATTGGCTCAGAAGTTGTCTGTTGCGGGGAAAGCATCCGCAAGGCAGGCGAGGAATCATTATATAGAAGTCTGGCTAAACAAAACATTAAAACCTTTATTGAAAAAGGTGTCAAAAGTATCATTGTTTCATCACCTCATTGCTATCAATCATTCAAGAAAGAATATTCTGAATTTAAGGTAAGCTTCAATGTAATTCACATTTCTGAATTTTTGGCTGAACTTATTAATGCAGGAAGGATTGAATTCACGAAGGAATACAGAAAAAGAGTTACCTACCATGACCCCTGCTATCTTGGCAGGCATAACGGTATATATGATCAACCCCGGGAAATCTTAAAACATATACCTGGATTAGATCTTATTGAAATGGATAATTCGCGGGAGAACAGTTTATGTTGTGGGGGAGGAGGAGCAAGGATATGGATGGATACACCAAAGGGTGAAAGGTTATCTGACCTCAGATTAGAGCAAGCCTTGAAGACGGGTGCTACAGTGCTAGCTACTTTCTGCCCTTATTGTATGCTCAATTTTGAGGATAGCGCCCTAAACTTAGAGGGGAATAGAGCCATTGAAATTAAGGATGTTACAGAAATTATTCAGGATGTTATTTAAAAAACCTAACAGGTCCGTATATGACTGGAGCAAGGATGGAAAGAAAGATAATTGAAAACAAAATTTATATTCCTTTAGATAAAAACATTGGGGATGTTATGGTTCTTGGTGCAGGAGTTGCTGGCATTCAGGCCTCGCTTGATCTCGCGGACAGTGGTTTCAGAGTTTATTTAGTTGATAAGGCACCTGCCATTGGCGGTCATATGGCGCAATTTGACAAGGTCTTTCCCACTTTAGACTGCTCTATGTGTATCGAATCCCCTAAATTTATCGAATGTGAGCGCCATCCAAATATAGAAATACTTACTTACACGGAAGTTGGCAGATTAAAAGGAGATGCAGGTAACTTCAAGGTGTCTCTAATCAAAAAGCCAAGGTATATTCAAGTAGATAAATGCAGAGGCTGTGGTGCTTGCGCCCAGGTTTGTCCCGTTAGTGTTCCGGATATATATAATCAAAATTTGTCTTCTACCAAGGCTGCTCACATATATTTTGCCCAAGCAGTGCCACTAATTTCATATATCGATCCTGATGAATGTCTTTTCCTTCGGGATAAGAAATGTAACATTTGCTTGGGAGTTTGTGAAGACAAGGCCATAGATTTTAATCAAAAAGAAGAAGAGTTGGAACTTGAGGTAGGGGCGATCGTTTTGGCCCTAGGTTATGAGGTATTTGACCCAGGGCCAAGGGCTGACTATGGTTACGGAAAAATTAAGAATGTCATAACCAGCCTAGAATTTGAGCGAATATTAAATGCCGATGGACCTTATCGGGGGGAGGTGGTACGCCTATCTGACGGAAAACCCCCGAAAAAGATGGCCTGGATTCAGTGTGTTGGTTCCCGCCAGGTCGTTCCGGGTGGTCATAGTTACTGTTCGGCTGTATGCTGTATGTATGCCATCAAACAGGTAATTCTCGTGAAGGAGCGAATTAGCCAGCTCAAGGCCACTATATTTCATAATGACATTCGGAGCTATGGCAAGGAATTTGAGCAATTTTACCAAAGGGCAAAAAGCCTTCCCGGAGTTCAATTTAAAAGGAGTTATGTATCAATAGGGCGCGAAATTCCGGAAAGCAAAAATGTTACCATAAGATATTCTCTCAGCGGATCAGTCAAAGAAGATGAATTTGATATGATTGTTTTGTCTGTTGGATTGACTCCCCCTGATAACATGGAAAAATTGGCTGGAATTCTTGGGATCGACCTTAATCCACACGGATTTTGCAAAACTACTGATTCAACCCCATTGCAGACATCTCGTCCAGGTATTTTTGTGGCTGGAGCTTTAGGGGGCCCAAAGGATATTCCCGAATCGGTAATGACCGGTAGTGCCGCCGCCGCTCTTAGCGGTCAACTCCTCTCTGCTAGGCGAGGGAAATTGGCCAGAGATCGAGTATACCCTCCTGAAAGGGATATATCAGCAGAGGAACCTAAAGTTGGGGTATTTGTATGCTACTGCGGGTCCAATATTGCAAGCGTAGTCGACGTTCCGTCGGTCGTTCAATATGCCTCTCATTTAAAAAGCGTCGTTTACGCTGAAGAGAACCTCTTTTCATGTTCTACTGATTCTGCCCGGCATATATCAGAAACAATCGAAGAGAAAGGGCTTAATCGGGTGGTTGTTGCTGCATGCACCCCCAGGACCCATGAACCTTTATTTCAGGACACATTGCGTGAAGCCGGGATTAACAAGTACACTTTCGTTATGGCAAACATTAGGGAACATTCCTCGTGGGTCCATTCAAGGGAGAAAAACAAAGCCACCCAAAAAGCCATGGACAAAGTGCGGATGGCTGTGGCTCGAGCTGTCAATCAGCACCCTTTAAAAGAGCTTGAGCTGCCAGTCAAAATAAAAGGGCTTATCATCGGAGGAGGGGTGGCCGGTATGACTGTCGCCATGAATTTGGCAGAACAGGGATTTGAGGTCTGTTTGCTGGAAAAGAGCAAGAACTTGGGAGGTATTGCCCAAAGAATCCATTACAGTCTTGAAGGGCTGGATGTTCAAAACTATTTAAAAAATTTAGTTTACCACGTTTATCATAATCCCTTGGTTCATATAATTACTAACTCTGTTATCATGGGGGCTTCTGGTTATGTGGGGAATTTCGGGACTACGGTGATGTCTGATGGAAAGGTGAAGGAAATTCAGCATGGAGTAACCATAATTGCTAATGGCGCTGAGGAATATAAACCTACTGAATACCTTTAT
>Ga0307427_1000270_pt1 | contig 35786 bp, 19 predicted proteins | sample SalMarWE160190MG_FD_202162 | JGI IMG/M metagenome (GOLD analysis project Ga0307427, IMG submission 202162) | Salt marsh sediment microbial communities from the Plum Island Ecosystem LTER, Massachusetts, United States - WE1603-190 | ecosystem: Environmental > Aquatic > Marine > Intertidal zone >...
ATCTTTCGCATTTTTGAATCTTTTAGCTATTTTCTTTATTTCGTTTTCTTTTTCGAGTATCTCTTTCATCTTTTTCGGTAGTGCTTTTATTTCTTTTATTTTTTTGCTGATTTCGGAATCATTAAGCATCCATTTGAGTTTCGCCAGGTGTAATGAAAGGAGATATAATTGGAAGAGTTGAGATGTAAAGGCTTTTGTTGATGCTACTCCAATTTCCGGTCCGGCGTCCAAATAAATAGTGCTGTCCGATTCTCGCGCAATAGTGCTTCCCTGTACATTAACCAGAGAAAGAATTTTTAAGAACTTGGCTTTTGCCTCCCGGAGTCCGGCAAGAGTATCTGCTGTCTCTCCGGATTGAGTTATTGCCATTACAAGAGGCTCTCCATCTCTTATTGGATTTCGATATCTGAATTCCGAAGATATGTCGATTTCAGTGCGAATACGAGCAAAATCTTCGAAAAGATATTTGCCTACATATCCTGCATGCCAGGAGGTACCGCAAGCCTGAATTATTATATGGGATAGATTTGCCAGTTCTTTAGGAGAAAAATTGAAGTTTTTCCCCAAATTGAATTCGTTTCCTTTAATTTTAAGTTTGATATTCTTTTTTATTACATTCGGCTGCTCATGGATTTCTTTTAACATATAATGCGGGAAATCCCCTTTTCCAAGACTTTCAGCACTCCACTTAATTTTTTTCTTCTCTTTTGTAACTTTTTTGTTTTCATTGTTGAAAAATTCGACTTTATTTTTTTGAATAACGCCCAGTTCGCCGTCGTTCATTGTAATAATATCTTTTGTATGATCAAGAAGTGCCGTTATATCGGAAGCAATAATATTTTCGTTTTTTCCTATACCGACGATTAAAGGACTACCATATTTGTATACTATTATTTTATCCGGTTCCGCAGTACAAATAACCGCAATAGCGTATGAGCCTTTAAGTTTTGATATACTTTTTAGAACGCTTTCTTTTAGATCATCTTCATAATTTTCTTCGATCAGGTGAGCAATTACTTCTGTATCAGTATCGGATTTGAAGAGATGTTTTCTTTTTAACAGTTCTTCCTTAAGAGAATAGTAGTTCTCAACAATTCCGTTGTGGACTACCGCTATTAAATTTTTGCAACCTACTTGAGGGTGGGCGTTCTGGTCCGAGGGCTCTCCATGTGTTGCCCATCGGGTATGTCCTATTCCAATAGTTCCCGAAAGAGGTTTATCTGAAAGTATTTTCTGAAGATTCATCAATCTTCCCTTTACTTTTCTAACATCCAGATCCCCATCCATTACGGAGGCTACCCCTGATGAATCGTATCCTCTATATTCTAATCTCCAGAGCCCTGCCATTAAAACAGAATTGATATCTTTATCTCCTATATAGCCGACAATTCCGCACATTTATTTTTCCACCTGTTCTTTTATGAGGTCTATTAATTCTTTTGCACCCTCAAAAGTTGCCGCTTCTGCGATGATTCGCAAGATCGGTTCGGTTCCGCTCATCCTTATGTGTACCCAGCCGTCGTTTTCTGTTAACCTGATTCCGTCGCTTAAATCTAAGTTCTTATTTTTGTTCATACGCTTTATTTTTTCGAGTAATTCTTTCCCTTCATTATTATTTTCCATTTTTATTGCTTCTTTTATCATTTTGTATCTCGGAAGGCTATTAACTATGTCCGAAAAAGGTTTTTTTTCTTCTGAAAGGTATTGTAAAAGAAGAGCCATAGCTCCCATTCCGTCTCTGGTGTATTGTATTTCGGGATTAATAACTCCACCATTGCCTTCTCCGCCTATAACTGCTTTTTTCTCTTTCATTACTTTAACTACGTTTGCTTCACCGACAGGGGAACGGTAAAAAGGTACCCCGGCTCTTTTGGCAATATCTTCGACACTTTTGGTCGTGGATAGATTAACTACTACAGGTCCTTTCTTTTTGCTTAAAACAGCTTTTGTTGCGAGTGCTATAGTATATTCTTCACCTATTGGAATTCCCTCTTCTGAAACAATAGAAATTCTATCTCCGTCGGGATCTGTAGCAAAACCTATATCAGCCCCGGATTCCTTGACTTTTTTGGCTAAATCCTTAAGATTTTCTGCTCTTGGTTCAGGTATTCTTAAAAACTCTCCGCTACCATCGCAGAAAATCGGATAAATTTCAACGTTTAAGCTATTTAGAAACTCCTGAAAAGCAAATGAAGCTCCTCCGTTTACACAATCTAAAGCAACTTTGAATTTTTTACTTTTTATTAATTCCGGGTTTATTCCTGAGATTGAAAGGACCCCTTTGATGTGTTCTTTAACTGCTTCTTTGTTTGTTTCTAATTTTCCATAATTTTTCGACGGTTTCCAGGAAATTTTATCTTTTTCCATTGATAGGAATTTTTCGGCTTCTTCTTTGTTTAAAAATTCTCCGGCATGACCGACAAGTTTCAGAGCGTTCCACTCGGCAGGGTTGTGTGAAGCAGTAATAACTATACCTCCGGAAGCGTTCAATTTCTTTACATTGTATAGTAAGGTGGGAGTGGGGGCAAGGTCTATGTCAATTACGTCAACACCAACCCCTAAGAGACCTGAAATTACAGCATTTTTGAGTGCAATTCCTGAAATTCTTGAGTCCCGACCAACGATTATTTTCTTTTTACCTGTAAATTCATCGGATGCAAATTCACCGAATTTAGCGGCAAAATTTAAAATTATTGCCGGATCAAGTCCGTCACCTACAATGCCCCTAATTCCGGAAACGCTTTTTATAAGCATCTATTCGCTCCATTAATTCTTCAAGTCCTTTATTTTTCTTTGCGGAAATAAAAACAGCTTCAGGATATTTTTTCTGCATGTGATTAAGAAAGACCGGGTCGATTACTTGATCCATTTTATTAAATACCAGAATATTATCAAAATCACTGATTTCCAAAAAATCCATCACTTTTCTGGTTTCTTCAAGTTCTTCTTCAATTTTTTCTGAGGACATATCAACCAATATAATCCTGAGATTAGAAGTTTGGGCTTCTTCGAGAGTTGATTTGAAGGAGGACATTATTTCAGTTGGTATTCCTCGGATAAAACCAACTGTATCTATAAGCAGAAAGTTATTGCCATCGTTAGTTTTGGCCAGTCTTGTAAGAGGGTCTAACGTGACAAAAAGTTTATCATCTACAGCTGCATTACTATTAGTAAAGGCGTTTAGAAGTGTTGTTTTTCCGGCGTTTGTATATCCAAGTAGCGCAACACTAAAAGTTCCTTCTCTGTTTTTTCTTTGTATGTTTCTTGTTTTTTCCACTTTTTTTAATTCTTTTTCTAAATGATTAATTCTTTTTCTTATTTTTCTTCTATCGACTTCCAATTTCTTTTCTCCTGGACCCCGTGTCCCTATTCCTCCTCCAAGTCTCGAAAGTTCAACTCCGTGTCCCGTTAATCTACTTAGACGAAAACTGAGCTGCGCAAGTTCCACTTCTATCTTTGCAGATTTTGTACTTGCGTGCTGGGCGAAAATGTCAAGAATTATATCCTGTCTATCAAGAACTTTTTTTTCTGTTATTTCCTCAAGATTTGATATTTGAGCAGGAGAGAGAGATTCGTTAAAAAGAAGAATGTCTACGTCTATATCCTTTAAATAACTGGCTTTGCCTTTTCCTATGTAGGTAGCTGTATCCGGTTTTTCTTTAATTTGAATAATTTTTTCTATAGGAATAGCTCCTGCTGTTTTTGCAAGAGATTCCAACTCCTTCAATTCTTCAAATTTCGCTTTTTTTTCTTTATTATTTTTCGCTAAACTTATTATTAAAGCTTTTTCTTTCTTGTTATCTCTTAGCGTATACATTTAAAAAATTAATTTATTAAAGATTAACATCGAATGGATAAAAATCAAGTTAAAAGATAGATTAAGATTAATAAGCTTTTCCAAAAATCACTTTTTGTCTGGTAGGTTTTCCTGTAAATAAGCATTTGCCCTCTTCTTTAATGTTCTCTTCATCAAGCGGAATGCAGCGTATCGACACGTTTAGCTCTTCCTGTATTTTTTTCTCTATTTCCTCATCCCCTCTAAAGTATGCATGCACAAAACCACCATGTATTTCCGGTTTTTCAGGATTACGAGGGGTAAAGAAATCGTAGAATTCCTCTTTAGAATCTATTGTTTTAGTATTATCTTTCAATAACTTATCGGCTTTATCATAAAGTGAATTTTGGATCTTGGTTAATATTTTTTGTGCGTTTTTAATAAATTCTCCGCTCTTTAAAGAGGAGTTTTCGTATGGGGATTTGTCTCTTCTGCTGAGGGTGATTTCGTTTGCCTCCATTTCCTTTGGACCTATTTCAAGACGAATAGGGACACCTTTTTTCACCCAATCCCATTTTTTTCTACCTCCGGGAATTTCACTTTTGTCAACAAAAACCTCAAGTGAAGAATTGTTGTAAGTAATATCCGAAAGCTGTTTTTTTATTTTATCGCAATATTCGAAAACTTTATTTTTAAATTTATCATTGGGAACTACGGGTAATATTACTATATGTAAGGGTGATAATTTAGGAGGTAAAACAAGCCCATCATCATCGCTGTGTACCATAATTAAGCAACCTATTAATCGAGTAGATACTCCCCAGGAAGTTGTATAGGCATATTTGAGTTTTTCGTCCTTATCCAGAAATTTTATATCCGAAGCCTTAGCGAAGTTCTGTCCGAGAAAGTGAGATGTTCCCGCCTGCAGGGCTTTACGGTCCTGCATCATGGCTTCTACCGAATAGCTTATATCTGCTCCGGGAAATTTTTCGTTGTCGGTCTTGCGTCCTTTTATTACAGGCATTGCCATATTATTTTCCATAAAATTGGAATATACGTTCAGCATAGTCAGGGTTTCTTCTACAGCTTCTTCTTTGGTAGCATGGACTGTATGTCCTTCCTGCCATAAGAATTCTGTAGTTCGGAGGAACATTCTGGTACGCAGTTCCCATCTGACTATATTTGCCCATTGGTTTATCAACAACGGGAGGTCTCTATATGACTGGACCCATTTTGAAAACATTGCCCCTATTATTGTTTCTGAAGTAGGACGTATAACCAACGGCTCTTCAAGTTCACCTGCGGGTACTAGCCCTCCGTTTTTTCCTTTTTCCAGCCGGTGATGAGTCACCACAGCGCATTCTTTGGCAAAGCCTTCTACATGCTCTGCTTCCTTTTCCAAAAAGCTTATGGGAATAAACAGTGGAAAATACGCGTTTTTATGACCGGTTTCTTTAAACCTTATATCCAATTCTTTTTTTATATTTTCCCAGATTGAAAAACCCCAGGGTTTAATTACCATGCATCCTCTGACGGGCGAATTTTCAGCCAAGTCAGCTGCTTTTATTACTTCCTGGTACCACTGGGAATAATCTTCATCGCGTTTCGGTGAAATCGCGTATTTTCTTTCTTTCATCTGTATTTTTTCCTCATTTTCGTTTGAATTTAATAGTTTAAGGGGAATTGTCAACACCCAATAATGGGACGCAGATGAACGCAGATTTAAAAGGATTTTTTATTTGTTGTTTTATTTTAATTTGTTTTTCACTTGAACCCTGGAAACCCTGATTAATACAGAGAGCGCAAAGTTTTTTCTTTATTCTAACTTCCAACTACTAACTTCTTTAAATATTGACAAAGATAGATATATTTCTATAATACTGGTGTATATGAAGTCAACCAGAAATAAGGAGAAAAAGAATTGTCAGATCAAACTACTAAATCATACCTGCAAGTTTACAGTAGAATCAGTGGGGTTCTGTATTTAAGAATGATCAAAAAATTATCTTCAATCGGAATGATATCGATATTGATGCTTGGGTCATGCACCCAAAATTTGACACGCGAATCTTCAAATTCATCACATCTAACCAGGCAGGATGAATCCAACAGGAAGCATCGATTGATTGTATTAACCGATATCGAAGCTGACCCGGACGATACACAGTCTTTGGTTCGTTTACTTTTATATTCTAATCTAATTGATATAAAAGGATTAATTGCTACAACCTCTTGTTGGCATAAAACGAGAGTCGATCCTGAATCAATAAAAAAAGTAATTCAAGTCTATGGCAAAGTACAACCTAACCTTAATAAGCATGAAGCTGGTTTTCCCAGTGCGGAAGCACTCTTAATGAAAGTAAAACAAGGCTTAGCAAAATATGGTATGCAGGGAGTTGGAGATGGAAAAGATTCAGAAGGTTCAGACTGGATTCTAAAGGTACTTGAAGAAAAAGATGAGCGTCCATTATGGATATCTGTTTGGGGAGGTGTGAATACCCTTGCTCAGGCATTATATAAAATTAAGAAAACAAAAACAGAAGCGGAAGCTAAAAAATTAATTGCAAAACTCAGAGTTTATACAATATCCGACCAGGACGACAGCGGTATATGGATTAGAAATAATTTTCCGGACTTGTTTTACATTGTTAGTCCGGGTGATGACTATGGCAGCGCGACATGGACTGCGATTAATAGTTTTGTGAAAGGTATAAACAATGATGAGATTAGCAATAAATGGATAGCACAAAACATTCAACAAGGACACGGTCCTCTCGGCGCTGCATATCCTGATGTAGCCTGGGGAATGGAGGGCGATACGCCATCGTTTTTGTCATTAATCCCCAACGGACTGAATGAAGCAGAGCATCCCGAATGGGGCACTTGGGGTGGTCGTTACGAACTGTACAAGCCAGATTTTGCCAAACTTAAGAAAGGAGATTCGGATGTTCCACTTGCACCTGAAACAAGGGAAATCTGGACAAATGCAAATGATAGTTTTACCCCATATATTTATAAAGAATATGGACGAGCGGTTGGAGAGGACACTGTTTCCTTTAACGATTATAAAGTGACTTTATGGCGTTGGCGAGATGACTTTCAAAATGATTTTGCCGCCCGAATGGATTGGTGTATAAAATCATATCAGGAAGCCAATCATCCACCAGTTCCTGTATTAGGGCATTCCGAACAAATAACTGTAAAATCAGGAGAGGGTTTTGGTTTGGATGCCAGCGGCTCTACCGATCCTGATGGAGATAATCTCAGTTACCTATGGTTTAACTATCCGGAGGCTGGTTCATATAAAAAATTGATAAAAATTGGTGGAGCGGAGAATGCGCATGGGGCTTGGGTGAGGGCTCCTGAGGTTGAAAAAAACGAAACTGCTCATTTTATTTTGAGAGTTACGGACAAAGGTAAACCGCGGTTATCTCGATATAAAAGGGTGATTGTTACAATCGTTCCAAAATAATATTGACACGGTCGAAATTCTCACACAGAGCACACAAAGAGCACAAAGAAAAACAACAAAAAATATATATGTTTGTTTAAAACCCACCTCCCCAAAATCAGAAACAACAAATTACACGAATAACACGAATATTTTTGTTTTGCTATATCCCAACCCCTAAGTCCAAAATCCTAACATTTGACACGGATAAACACGGATTAAAAAAAGTATTTTATTGTTTTAAAAATAAAGGTGGGGTAGAAGGGAGATCAGTGTATATCAGTGAAAATCAGTGGCTAATTTAGTGGTGGGGATGGGTTCAGTCAATCCAGTACAATATTCTTCCGCAGTTGGGACAGGTAATAACGGATTGATTCTCCAGATCGGGAGATATCATTTGTGTGGGCAAGAGTAAGTAACAGCCCTGGCATATGTTGTTTACTACTGGAACTACGGCACTACCAGACCTCTTGGTTAGTCTGGTGTATTTTCTATAGATGTGGTCTTTTAGTTGAGAAACGATACTTGCCCGTGCTTCCTCCATTTTTTTAATATTATCAATCTCGAAACCCACTTTTTTTTCCTTTATTCTATCCTTACGTAAAATATCCAATTCCTGCAAAGAAATCAAAAGTAAAAGTTGTTTATCCATCTACACTCCAAAAAATTTATTGAGTTCGGCTTTAAAATCTTCTTCTTTGTCTATCGAAAATAATTTCTCATCAGCCGAAATTTCATTGAATGTTTCTGCTATTTTACCAAGTAGTATTAGATATTCCCTTTTTGAGGCATATGGGGGAGCTACCAACAGGAATACAAGACGTACAGGTTTTTTATCCTGAGCACCAAAATCGATTGGTTTAACGGGTCTGCCTATCGCTACCATTAATTCTTTAACAACCATACTTCTTGTATGAGGGATTGCTATACCGTTGCCGATACCTGTAGACCCAATTTTTTCTCTCTGAATAACAGCGTTGGCAAGCATTTCTTCTTTATCTTTATCTATCTTTAAAGATTGTACTAATTCGTTTATTATTTGAAATTTTTCTTGAGCGTCGATATCCAACATTATTTTCGCGTTTTCGAGTATTTTTTTGATCAGACTTTTTTCCATAAGCACTTAAGTATAATACTCTTTGACCAGTTGTCAATCCCTAATTTTAACCACGAGATTACACAACCCCTAAGGAACTTTCTCAAGCCAGATTTTTAGTAACACTTGACGGAATTGTAAACTTAAATTATATTGATTTAGAAAAATTTAAAAGAAAATGAAGACATATAAATCAAATAAAATATCGTAATGAGACAAAAGAATTCTTATTTATCTATAATATGAAAAATGATTCAAAAATTCAAAATTGTGTTTATCACATTGCTAAAATGAAGTGGGCTAAAATAAACAAAAAAATAAGAATAACCGAAAAGGAGGAACAATGAAAAATAGAAAAGGTTCTCTTTTTACCCTAATTCTTGCATTAGTAGTTTTTAGGGCTTCTGCATATCAAGTAACGGTCAAGCCTTTAAAAAATGGTATTCAAGTGGAAACCGGCAAACTGAATGTGAAGACGCAATTTTATGCGGATGACATAGTTCGTGTTGTTAAATGGCTGCCTGGTGCATCGGCGGAAAAATTCAGCTTAGCCGTTATCCAAGACACTCTCCCAAATATAAAAGTAAAATTTCAAGAGAATAGTAAAGTGGTCATACTCAGTTCCGAAAAAATTACATTAAATATATCAAAAAAAGATGGCAAAATCGAATATTTAACACCTAATAACGAAAGCATTTTGAGGGAAAAAGGAAGAGCAATCATTACGCCGGTTGAATATGAATACGAAAAAGCGTTCAGCGTTCAGCAAAAATTTCTACTGACCCCAGATGAAGGAGTTTATGGCCTTGGGCAGCACCAATATGGATATATGAACTATCGAAACCGAGAAGTTTTACTCGTACAAACAAATACTGATGCAGTTATACCATTTCTTATTTCAACTCGTGGATACGGAATCCTCTGGGACAATTATTCCAAAACAATTTTTGAGGATAAGAATAAAGAAACTTCGCTCTGGTCAGACGTGGGTGATAATATCGATTATTATTTCATTTATGGGCAGAATATGGATAAAGTCATTGGCTCTTACAGAGACCTCACAGGTATCTCTCCCATGTATGGCAAATGGGCTTATGGATACTGGCAAAGCAAGGAACACTATGAAAGTCGAGAGGAATTATTAAGTGTAGCTCAAGAATATCGGCGGCGAAAGATTCCCATTGATAATATCATTCAGGATTGGCAATACTGGGGAGATAACGACAAATGGAGCGGAATGATATTCGACAAAAAGAGATATCCAAAACCTAAAGAGATGATCAACATAATTCACGATTTAAATTTTCACATCATGTTTTCCATCTGGCCGGGGCTTGGACCTAACACTGAGATTTATAAAGACATGCAGAAGAGAGGGTATCTCTTTAATGTAGTTGGATGGGCAAGTTTTAAATATTACGATGCCTTTATTCCCGAAGCTAATGACCTGTACTGGAAATATCTAAAAAACGGATTGTTTTCTAAAGGGGCTGATGCCTGGTGGGTTGATTCTCCCGAACCGGATATTATCAACGCAACGATGAAAGAATCCCAAGAGTATGAAATGAAGAAGGTTGGAAGGAATCATCTCGGAAGTTGGGCACGATATCTAAATGCTTTTTCCCTGGTTATGATGGACCAACTATATGAGAATCAGAGGAAAGAAACCGATAAAAAAAGAGTCTATATCCTCACTCGCTCAGCATTTGCAGGACAGCAGCGAACTGCGGCTACTACCTGGTCGGGTGATATCGGAGCTAGTTGGGAGATTTATAAAAAGCAAATTGCAGCTGGCGTCAATTTTTGTATGTCAGGTATCCCATACTGGACTTTTGATATTGGTGCTTTTGTGATTGGTGCTTATGGAGGCGTTTTTTCTAATGGTGGCGAGGATCCGGCTTATCAGGAACTTTATGCCCGTATGTTTCAGTTCGGAGCTTTTTGTCCCATTTTTCGTTCGCATGGTTCCGAAACACCGCGTGAAGTTTGGGAATTTGATGAATTTGCAGAACCGATGATAAAATTTGATCATTTACGCTATAGATTGTTTCCTTACATCTATTCTCTTGCCTGGCAGGTTACCAGTAATGGTTATACAATTATGCGAGGCTTAGCGATGGATTTTACGGAGGATAAGAGAACCTATTCGGTTGATGATCAGTTTATGTTTGGGCCGGCGATAATGGTCTGTCCGGTTACAGAATATATGATCTACCGGCCGCCGGAGAGCAGCATACTTATAACTCCCGCGCATTTCAGAACAAAAGACGGCAAACCAGGATTGCGTGTTAAATATTACAAGGATCCTGAATATAAAATTCTATCACATGAGCAGATCGAACCCGACATTAATCATCTCTGGTATACGGGTAGACCGGATTATATGACCAATTCCGCTTTTTCCGTTCGATGGGAGGGCAAAATTATTCCGTCCCAAACAGGCAAACATCAATTTCATTTGAAAAGTTATGACTCCAAACGTATCATTCTGGATGGTAAGGAGCTTCCCTATATTTATACAAGTGTAGAGCAATATACGGATTTTATTCAATTGGAAGCGGGTCGGGGGTACGATTTTGTTTTGGAGATGAGAAACCGGTCTACAGGTGCAGCAAAGATGAAGCTTTACTGGAAAACACCGGAAATATTTACAAAAGAAGAAACAAAAGAGGAACGAGCCAAAACCAGAACTGTTTATCTTCCCCATGGACACAAATGGGTAGATTTCTGGACTGGCGAAACTCTTTACGGCGGTCAAAAGATTGTTGCAGATGCCCCTATCGATAAAATTCCTCTATTGGTTAAAGCAGGCTCCATTATTCCAATGGGACCATTTATTCAATATTCCACTGAGAAACCTGCTGATCCGCTTGAACTACGAATATACTCCGGCGCTGACGCGCATTTTACATTGTATGAAGATGAAAACGACAATTATAATTATGAAAAGGGTGTATACGCGACTATTTCTTTTTACTGGGATGACGCAAAACAAAAGCTTACTATAGACGATAGAAAAGGGGCTTTTCCGGGCATGCTGACAAAAAGAAGTTTCCAAATCGTTCTTGTAAAAGAAGGGCATGGGACGGGGATAGAGATTACAAGGAATCCGGAGAAGGTTATTTTATATAAAGGTAAGAAACTTACCGTTCAAATTTAAAAAGCAACCACGTAATATAATGTTTTAAAACATGGAGGTAAAAATGATACGGAGAATAATAACTATTATTATTTTTGTTTTTCTCATGATAATGGGATGTCGGGGTGCTAAGGAGGAAGTTATTTCAATTGACTCGGCTGAAATTACAGGCAAGTATAGCATTCCTTCCTGTCCGGATTGGCTGCACACCGCAGTGTTTTATCAGATCTACCCCCAGACTTTCTACGATTCCAATGGTGACGGGATTGGTGATTTAAAAGGAATAATTCAGAAGTTAGATTATGTAAAAAGTCTTGGCGTGGACGGCATATGGATAAATCCATTTTTTGAATCGCCTTTTAACGATGCGGGTTACGATGTATCAGACTATTACAAAGTGGCTTCCCGTTACGGCACAAACGATGATGCAAAACGTCTGTTTGAAGAAGCAGAAAAACGTGGGTTGAAAATATTATTCGATTATGTTATCAGTTATACAAGTATTGAACATCCGTGGTTCCAGGAATCTGCCAAACAAGAAAAAAACAAATATTCCAATTGGTACATCTGGACTGATAATACCTGGATAAATCCGCCTGAAGAATATAAAGACGCGTTTATAAAAGGTTACAGCCCTCGTAACGGCCAATTTATGCGTAATTTTTACTGGAGTCAACCGGCATTAAACTTCGGATTTACCAAGCCTGAAGAAGATTGGATGTTACCCATTGATCACCCGGATATTCTCGCACTGCAGGAAGAGTTGAAAAAAGTGTTGCGGTTCTGGATGGACATGGGCGCTGATGGTTTTAGGGCAGACATGGCAGGTGCCCTGGTGAAGAACGCCAATGTAAAGGAAGGCGACAAGATTTTTAACACCAGAGATGAAGGAAGTAAACGATTTTGGAATGAAATACGAACGATCCTTGATGATGAGTATCCCGGAGCTTTCATGGTTGCAGAATGGTCGTATCCTGAATCGGCTCTAAATGGCGGTGGTTTTCATGCCGATTTTTATCATTGGTTTCAAGGACACAATGACCTTTTGCAAAAAGAAAGCTGGCGAATCCTCAATGGATATTCAGAAGGTCATAGTTACTTTGACAAAGAAGGCAAGGGGAATATCGCCAATTTCCTTGAAAGTTATTTAGATCAATATAATAAAACCAAAGGTAAAGGGTATATTAATCTTCCTCTCGGGAACCATGATCTTTCTCGCCTCAATATCAAACGCTCAATCGAGGATCTTGAGATTATTTATGCCTTCTCGCTTACAATGCCGGGAATCCCTTTTATCTTTTATGGTAACGAAATTGGCATGCATCAGCTTTACGGATTGCCCCATGTGGAAGGCGCTTATAAACCCAGAGCAGGGGGTAGGACACCGATGCAGTGGACTGAGGGAAAAAATAAAGGTTTTTCAACTGCTGCCCCTGAAGAATTGTATTTACCTGTTGACACTGCTGCGGACGCGCCCAATGTGGCAGATCAAGAAAAAGATCCCAATTCATTGTTGAATCGGGTGAGAAGGCTCATTCAACTCCGAAAAAAGGAAAAAGCCTTAACCGCATATGCTGAATTTGTACCGGTGTATGCCAAAGAAAATATGTATCCGTTTATATATGCACGTGCGTATGAAGATGAAATGATACTGGTGATATTGAATCCCGCTGACAAAGAAGCAAAAGCTAATTTCAGTCTGAAACCTCTCATTAATCGTTATGAACTATTAGCGGGTAGGGAAATGGAAATCGAGATCCAGGGAAGCAAGCATCAGGTTATAACGCCAGAGCAGAGTTACGCAATCTACAAACTCGTGAAATAACCGGACACGGAGAACACAGAGGAAGTAGGACGCAGATTAACGCGGATTTACAGGATTTATATCTGTAATTTAAAAACTCAACCCACAGCCCCAAAATTAGCCACTGATTTTCACTGATTAGCACGGATTGCCCAACTACCCATCCCTTAATACTTTTTTGTTTTTTAACAACAGAATAAAAATTTTTTTAATCAGTGTTTATCTGTGTTTATCCGTGGCCATTTCCCTTTTTTATATTCGTGTTATTCGTGCGATTTGTTGTTTCTCATTTTTGGATGGGGGAAGGGTTTTAACAAACAAAATAAAATTCTTTGTTTTTTCTCTGTGTCTCCGTGGCTCTGTGTGAGAATAAATTTTTAAACTTTAAAATGTCTCACATATTTGTTTTACCACTATATTGACTGAAGCAGGTTTTAGTCCTTCGGAAGTAGCTTCCAGGGAGATTCTCCCGTACTTTTCTTTTGCTTGCACAACCACAAGACACATGCCATTGAATGCTTTTCTGTAATTTGCTTTAAAAGGTTCGTGGCTTGTCTGGCATCCATTGTCGACTCCGGCGATAACTCCTTCTCCCTTGATTTCAAAGTTGATTAGATTATCAGCATGGGGTACTAATGTTCCTTCTTTGTCAAGTACTTTCACCGTAATGAATGAAAGGTCTTTTCCGTCTGCATTAATCTGATTACGGTCAGCTTCAAGCACAATCTTTGCCGGCTCTCCGGCAGTTTTTATTTCTTTTATGAGTGGTTTTTCTCCTTCTTTATTAGCAATAGCTTTTATTGTGCCGGGGGTGTAGGTTAGTCTCCACACTAATTGATAATCATCTTCGGTTTTTTGTTTCTTCCCTAGGGATTTACCATTTAGGAAAAGCTCCACTTCGTCATAATTCGTATATGCCCATACATCTATCTTTTTTCCTTCTTCCCAGTTCCAGTGAGGAAAGACATGTAAAACGGGTTTATCTGTCCATTCACTCTGGTAGAAGTAATAGCCGTTTTTCGGAAAACCGGCTAAATCCATAATACCAAAATAGGAACTGCGTGCCGGCCAGTCATAGGGGGTTGGCTCTCCCAGGTAATCAAAGCCGGTCCAGATAAACATCCCGGAAATGAAATCATGTTTTTTTACTATTTTCCAGGTTTCTTCATTGGTTGTGCCCCAAGGAGTGCTGCAGTTGTCATATGATGAACAGGTGTAATCCGGGTTTCCATCCAGTAGCTGCAGATCCCAGCGCGGAGGCCACCGTCTTATGCTGTCCGAAGGCATATCGTATGCACCCCGGGTTGCCAGAGCTGAATTGGTTTCGGTAGCGATGAATTCTTGTCCAGGATATGTTTCTAGAAATTCCGCGTATTTCTCTTCACTATAATTGTACCCTATTAAATCAAGAGCACCTGACCTGATAATAGGATTTGAAGGTTCAGTACCATTGCATGCCGATGTGACTGGACGCGTTGGGTCGAGATTTTTTACAATATTTGTAAGTCTTTTCGCAATTACAGACCCGTTGCTGTCCTCTTTATCCCATTGCTCCATAACTTCGTTTCCAATACTCCAGATAAACACACTTGGATGGTTACGGTCTCGCCTGATTAAATCTTCCAGGTCTTGTTTGTGCCATTTTTTGAAATACAGATGATAGTCGAATTCGGGTTTAGCCTTCTCCCATACATCAAATGCTTCATCCATTACGATAAAACCTATTCGGTCGCATAAATCCAATAATTCTGGCGCAGGTGGATTGTGAGAAGTTCGTATGCCGTTGCACCCCATTTCTTTTAGTATTTCGAGCTGTCGTTCAAGAGCCCGCGTATTTATAGCGGCTCCGAGGCATCCCATGTCGTGATGGTTACATACCCCTTTTATTTTAATGGGTTTTCCGTTAAGGGAAAAACCTTTCTTGGAATCGAAATTAAAATAACGGATACCAAAAGTTGTTTCATAGTCATCCAATATTTCTCCCTCGTGCTCGATTTGAGAAATAGCTTTATATATGTAAGGATTTTCAACTGACCATAAATTCGGATTTCTTACTTCTATTTTCTGTTCGATTGGAGTGACAGAATCATTTAAGGTTATTCCGGAAGAAGTAATGCTTGCAACTTTTCTTCCTTCAGTATTATAAATAGTGGTTTTTAAAGTTATTTGCTGGTTTTTCTCTAATTTTTTTCTTATATCGGTTTTAATGTTTATCTCGGCTGATTTTTCAGTTATTGTTGGTGTTGTTACAAATGTACCCCAGTGGTTCACAAAAATCTTATCCGTATGAACCAAGTAGACATTTCTGTAAATTCCCGAGCCTGAATACCATCTTGAATTTGGCTGCTGGGAATTATCTACTTTTACCGCGATTACATTTTCCTTTTCTCCGTAGTTAAGGTAAGGGGTTAATTCATATCTGAAAGAAATATAACCATATGGTCTTTTACCCAGATAATGTCCGTTTATCCATACTTCGCTGTTTTGATAAATACCGTCAAAGTCAATAAAAATCAATTTATCTTTTTCTGTTTCAGCAGGTAGGGCGAATGTCTTTCTATACCACCCTATCCCTCCAGGCAAGGCTCCTCCTCCGGGAGTGGCGGGATGTTCTTCGCTAAATTTGCCTTCAATACTCCAATCATGCGGTAAATTTAGCGTTCGCCAGGCGGAATCGTCAAGTTCGGCTTTCTTCGCATCATTTACATTTGCTAAATGGAATTTCCAATTTTGGCAAAAGTTTTCGGTTTTTCTTTCCTTTAAAGTAACCCTTGTGCAGTGGCTAAAGACTGTAAGTAACAAGAGAGAGAAAAATATTATTTTAAGATTTATTTTAATATTCATAAATGAGACTCCTTTTATTTAATTATTACAACCTTCAATAGTCCCCTTAATCCATTTTAACAGACTGTGCGGAACCGTCATATTTTAATATTTTATTCGGTTTAATATTGAAATCCAGTTTTACTTTCCTATCTTTAGAAATCCAGATGACATGAATAGTTCTTTCTTTTAGCATTCCCGGAAATTCACCCTGTCTTTTCCCGATTGTAAGAGTATGGGTTTTTTCATCATATTGAATTGGTATAATTGAATATTTTCCCTTTTCATAATTATAATTCACATTTTCATCTTCGTATAGCTCAAAGTTCGCATCAATACCTGTATAAACATATAAGATTAAAGGGTCGGCGGGTTTTTCGGTTGTATACTGTATGGGAGGACCAAATGGAATAATCGAACCCTCCTTTACAAAAATCGGTATATCTCTGTAGGGTGCATCAGCACTAATTGTTTGGCCACCCCCGAAATGCTCCCCGGTTTTTAGATCGTACCAGCCGCTTCCCTCGGGCAGATACACCTGGCGTTTCCTGGCTTTGTATTCTGTTACCGGGTTGATTAAGAGTGATGGTCCGAACATATATTGATCACCTATATTGAGGACCTTCCTGTCATTCCCGAAATCCATGACCAGGGCGCGCATTATTGTATAATCTTTGTGTGTAACCATTCCAGTCAGGGAATAAATATAAGGCATCAATCTATAACGCAGTTTGTCGTAGGCTAACATCGATTGGTAAGCCGGATGATTATCCGGTGCGACATAAAACATTTCACGATATGGGTATTGTCCATGCACCCGCAGTAAAGGACAAAACGCAGCAAACTGGAACCATCGGGTCATCAATTCTCGCCATTCATAAATATCTTCACCTTTAGCATTCTCATAACGAGACTCAACAGAAAATCCGCCAACATCTGATGTCCAGTAAGGAATACCGGATAAACAGAAATTCAAACCAGCTGGAATCTGTGCCTTCAGGTCGTACCATCTAGCCACAACATCACCGCTCCATGTTGCTGCAGCATATTGCTGCTGTCCGGCAAAAGCCGAACGGGTTAGGATGAAAACTCTCTGGTTGGGTTCACTTTCACGCTGGCTTTCGTAAACGCCTTTGGCATTCATTAAAGAATATGTGTTTCGATATCTTGCTGCAGTCCCTATTGCGGTAGGGTGCATGCGCAGACGGGTTTCGGCTCTCGAAAGGTTACTTTGGATATCCGGTTCAGTACAGTCCAACCACCAGGCGTCAAATCCCTTCTCGAATAATTTCTCGTTCATTTGCTTCCAGTACAAATCGCGGGCTTCTTTACTGTAAGGGTCGTAGAATGTCGATGAATATCCGGGACCAACCCAGTCTTTTTGTCCCTGTTCGACGTTACGCATATAAAGCCATCCCTTTTCCTTGAATTCTTCATAATGTTCAGTTCCGAGGTAAAACTTTGGCCAGACAGATATCATAATATGAGTTTTAAGATCATCATGAAGCTCTCCTGTCATGCCTTCAGGGTCCGGATAGCGAGTGGAGTCAAATTCGTGGGAGCCCCACTTATCTTCTTCCCAGTAAAACCAGTCCTGAACGATATTATCGAGAGGTATCTTGCGTTTGCGGAATTCTTTAACCACCGAGAGCAACTCCTTCTGTGTTCTGTAACGTTCTCTACACTGCCACAAACCCATTGCCCACTTGGGCATCATGGGTGCTTTACCACTAATTTCACGATATCCCTTGATTACCTCATCCAAGTTATTTCCGTAGATAAAATAATAATCGATTTGATCGGCTACCTCTGAATAGAGAGATAAACTGTTCTTATAGAACTCTTTTTCGGGACCAAGATGCTTAAGTCCAATGAAGCCTCCGTTTGGTATCCATTCTAATTTTATAGAGTAGCGTTTTCCGGCTTCCATCGGTAGACGCAACAAGTGTGTCCAGGGCAGCCAGTTCTGTCGCCATGAGTTGACCACCAATTCGCCGTTCAGCCACATTTTTGTATAGCTGGAAGAGTAAAGTCTGAATTTATGAACACCGGATTCCCGGCATTCGATTTCTCCGCTCCATCGTACACTGCCTGTATTTGTGTTGAAATTTTCGGGAAAAGTGTCACGGACGTCGATAAATTCGTACTCTATCTTCGGTTCATAGCGCGATGTGAAAAGTGATTTAAAATTTGCCTCCGAGAAGTATTCAGCAGTAAGTCCTCCTTCTTTACCTTCTTTATCGTATAATTTTAGAGATGATAATGATTCGAAGTCCCGGATATCTCCAAATTTAGTACGCGAATTATTATCCCACAGAATTCCATAATTTTTACTGGAAACTAAAAAAGGGATAGCTACGATAATATTATGCTGCCAGAGATCTACATCGTGCCCTTTGTAGTTCATAATATCATTCTGATGCTGTCCCAGCCCGTAAAATGCCTCATCCCCAGGAGAGTTAAAAAGCTGTTGTATATGATAAGTTTTTTCTCCCATGACTTCCGCAGATGTGATTATTTTACTATCTTCCGGTTTTTCCTCGAGAATTAACTGACCACTCGCATTATAGAAAGCGATAGTTTCTTTTTCCCGGTGGACTTTAACCGTAACTTTAGAAGTGGAAAGCACAATCTCATTTCCTTCCTCTTTAACCGACCACGGTACCGGTCCCCATTCGGTTCTATCGACCATAAGACTAGAACAGGTTGAAAAGGTTTTCTCCGGTGTAGCGATAACGTGAATGATATTCTCGGAGCACACCTGAATTTTCATGAAGCTGGCATCCGTTGCCTTTTTACTTTTAAGTCTAATTATTATGCCGTCATCCTGTTTTTTATATTCACAATTTAACCCACCAATCAAGATTAGAACTATAAGGTAAAATAATAGCCACTTTTTTATTTTCATTTGCTCCTTATCTGAATATATTCTGATTTTATTATATAATTACCAAAACAAAATGGAAGGATGTTTATATTATCAACAGTCAACTTTTTGTTTTTTTGCAAAAAAATCAAACCACAGAGCCTACACAACTCCACTCCAGAATATTCAACCACAGAGTTTTTTATTGTTATTCCCCCAACATCCCATTTTTTAACAACAAATATCACAAATTTCACAAATGAATTAATAATAGTCATTTTTTGTTTATAAAAATAGAATCTTTTTTGCCTTTATTCGTGCTATTTGTGTGATTCGTTGTTTCTCTTTCTTTGGTTTTGATTTATCATTTTCCATTTTGATATTTGATTTTTACATTTTAGCGGCTTTGCCGCTCTATGTTATTTAAGAGAAATTCTCAGACTGACATTCTGATTCTCGGGTAATTCCAGAAGATATTTATCCGATTGTTCGATAAGTCTCTTGATTTTAAGTTCTTTATTGCTTGGTTTTATTGTTTTTATTTCAGCAGGTACTTTTAGAGTCACTTCTTGTTTAATAGATGAATTTAAAATTATTGAGATGTCTTTGTTATCCCATAAGAGGCGTTTTATCTCTATCTGACCTCTCAACAAGATTCCCTTGATTTCGCCGGTAGAAAAGGCAGATGGTAAGGCAGGTAACAATGAGATGAAACCCGGCTCAGAATAAACCAGCGCCCGTATAATGACAGCTGGAAATCCGCCACTTAAATCCATATTAAATAAGGAACCTGGATTGTGCAGACTTGCCAGAGAATTTGTCCAGTAATTGCTTGCCATCCAATTGATTAACTCTTCTGTGGTTTCAGCCTCATTCAGATTTGCCGCTACAAACGCCATTTGCGCCATGCCAAAAACCATTTCACCACCGTTGTCCAGGCGCCGTATTTTCATCCGCTCCCGGATGACACCTTTGGCGGCTTCAATCAGTTCTGGGTCAGTAGCAATTTCCGGATCTATTATCTCATACAATCCATAAAGATGAGACACATGTCGGTGAGCATAGTTGTCTTTAAGCCCGGGCCATAGCCATTCCCGCAGCACACCATCTTTATTGATTTCATAGCTCGGCATTTTGGATAGCATGTCCTTCCAGTGGGTAATCTTTTCCTGATCAGTCTTTAAAGTTTCAGCCGCATTAATGCAATTCCGAAGGAGCTGCTTCGCCACCATTACATCCATCGTTGCGTTGATGCATGCCTGTGATTCGGAATTGGAAGGATGGTTTTCCGGGGAATAAGAAGGGTTAAAGACATATTTCCCATTTTTTCCAACTGTCAGAAAATCCTCATAGAACAAAGCCGCTTCCTTCATAAACGGGAATGCACGAGCAGCGAGAAACTTTTTATCGCCCGTGTAAAGCCAATAATCATAATAAAAATTAGCAGCCCAGCCGGCTCCGGCCGTCCAGAAAGTCATGCACCAGGTTTCACCAAAATGGATGTCCCAGCCATGAGTGCTGGTGCGGGATGGGATATGAATACCACGGCATCCATACATCCTGCGAGCATTGTCACGATAATAAGGCAGCATTTTATCCTGGTAATCAAAATATGCCATTAAAAGCTCTGGCATGTTCCCGCACAAAAAACTCGAAATGGCAACCGGCAGATTACCGTTCTGTGTAAAATCCGAGGACCAGGGAGGAGTCCAGTTACCGTTCCAGATTCCTTGCAGATTTGGCGGGTTGGTTCCGGTGGCACATAAAATATTGTACCTACTGGCATCAAATAACTTTTCAATGATGGCAGGAGTGACCTGTTTCTTGGCTTTGAGAATCATTGCTTCGGAATCCAGTAAATGGTCTTTGCCGCCGCCCAAGTCGAGTGAAACTCGATTAAACAATTCACCATGGATTTTGGCATGTCTTTCTATTAGTGTTTCGTAATCTGCCGGAATATTTGTTAGTGATTGTTTCATGTTTTTAACAAGAGAATTTGTCCAATCATAATTTGGTTTAATACTTACCAGAAGCAAAACTTCGTTGGCGTCTCTTATGACGATGCGGTTTTCTTCAACTGATGAACTCCCGCCCTTTTGAATCACCCGTCCGACACCTTCATATCCTTCGAGGCTGCCTTCCCATAGGCGCTTGAAACTGCATCGATAGGTCAGCCAGTCAGTGGATGCGGTTGCGGCTGTTTCTCCGACGCCTCCGCTCACGAATTCCCGCTGGCTCCATTCGTACGGTCTTTGGGCGAACATAAAACTGCAATTGATTTTGCCCGTACCACGGATGGAAAGTACAACCATACTATCTGCACGGGATACAAAAAGTTTCCTTTGAAAAACTCCGCCGGCATCCTTCCAGTAGATGGTGCATTCTCCGGTCTCGAAATCTACCGACCGGAGATAATCTGTGATATTAGACGGTGCCATAACGAGCCGAATGTTAAATGCCGGCATGTAGGGATCGGTCCAATGTTTTTCGCCATATCCTTCTTTCAGGCTTTGTTCGACTGGAATTCTTGTTGCATCGGTATATTTACCCGCCAGCATCAACTGCCGTATTTCATCCAGGCGGCTTGCCTGGTCAATCGGTTTTACGGGCAAACTTGCCGGCAAATACAACAATGAGTGGTTCAAAATAATAGTCTCATCGTGGGGACGCCCAACCACCATCGCGCCAATCGTCCCGTTACCGGAAAGTAAAGCTTCTTCCCACGATCGGGCAGGCAGCCAGCTTGTAAAGCCTTGAGTGGGCGAATTAAAATCCAACTCACTTGCCTGGATCTGTTGAAAAGTGCTCAGAATAAGAAGTAATGCGAAAAGATGAACTATTTTAATTCGAGAGGCATAACTCACGGCTAATTCCTTTCGTAATCTATCTTGAATCTCCCCATGAAACTATATGACCTTAGAATGATATCCCAAGTGTCACCCTGTTTACAAGGTCAAAGGCACCAAATTCACTATAGGCATAATCGAGCTTAATCCCACGCGCATATATACCTACACCAGCACACAGTCCTTCTTCATCATAGTTAAACTTATAACCTGATCTAAGTCTCAGAACTCCCATACTAAATTCTCCTCCGATCTGTATTCTTTCAGTATAATCCCTTGGATGAACAGCATCAATAGCTACAACAAACGATTTATCCGGATGTTCTCCAAATAAATCCAGTATATCCATCCCGATGCCAATTTTGAATGTAAGTGGAAGTTGGAAACCATATTCCTCATATTTAACTGCTCCTGAGAAATTGCGGATGGACATGCCAAATCTGAAACTCTTGAATCCGGGATAAAAGATAGTGCCGAAATCGTAAGCTATTGCAGAGAGCTCGTTTACCTGATTATATAGCGAATCCGTTTCCTGATCTTGCATTGGGTTGGAACCAAGGTGCTGATATGTATATTTTGCATGACCTCCTATCATAAATTTGTCTGTAAATTTACGACCATATGCTAAACCAACGGCAAATGCGCTTACATCCACAAGACCTGTTTCATCATAGCCCTGTTCGTTTTCTGCAACCACGGTTCCAAAGATATCTCCATAGTCGGGGGCAGGAATAAGACTCAACCCAAAATTTCCCCATATACCACCATTTATAGCTATACCCACGGCATTATAGGATATATCGGCGAACCACTGTGTTCTGGAAACGGTTATATCAAACTTCTTGGCTTCCATCTGGGCTAGACCGGCAGGGTTATGAAAAATGGCGTTAGCGTCATCGGAAATAACCGTATAGGCTTCACCCATAGCTGCAGCCCTTGCCCCAACACAAACGTCAAGAAACTTAAGCCCTGTCTGTCCCAACTTCTTGACGGCGAACGATTGCATAGGGGTTATCAGAATCAAAGTCAATATTAATAAAAATCCTATCAGTTTTTTCATCATTCCTCCCCTTATCTAACTATTACAAATTTTACGTTTTTAGTTTCGCCTTCAGGAGTTACAATATGCGCAATATAGATACCGCTCACAACCATCTGCCCTGAGTCTGTTGTTAAAAAGTTTTCATGGGTGGCGTCTGACCAGGCCTCCCCTCCGGAACCGTCATCATGCTCAAGAGTTTTAACAAGGTCTCCTGACTCATTATATATATATATAGTACATTCCGGTGGCAGCTTAGCAAACATTAGTTTGTACTTAGCATCTTCACCTATAAATTGGATACCCAACTCTCCGGCTTTCATACTATAAGGATTCGGAACAACGCGAATACTATCCAGATCCTCGCATGCCGGAGCGTTAAGTGTGGTTGAAACAGTGGTTCTTGTTAGCCACTTGCTGCTTTCCAGAGGTCCAGTTGTACCACCGAAATCCATTTCTCCACCATCATCAAATGCAGCCACATAGTAGTAATAATTCTGACCTCGGAGAGCTGTTGAATCATCAAATGAATTTTCGATTGATGCGCTATAGACTGTCTCTCCTCCAGGATTTTCACCACCACACTGGTATATAAGTTCCCATTGGCCTATGAGCTGTCCAGCCGAGTAGCTGGGACCTGAACTACCCAGAGCTCTATATACCCTGTATCCGGCAAAATCTGAAGCCTCTTCTGATTGAGTTCCCCAGGTGAGTTCTATATAATCCGGTCTTGAAGCAACGTTGAAGAATTCGGGTGGTGGGGGAGGAACTGGAGCACTGTACCCATTATCAAAGTTCCACTGGGCAGCCAGCGCGTTTTGTTTTACTGAATCCAGTACGGAATAAATCCATTCATCTTTCGCCAGAGTTGCCGAATCCGGAGTTGGGTCCGGAGCACCCTGCCAGATTTCAGGATGCTCATACCATTTATGCGGGCAATTAGGCTCTCCATCGTAGCGAAGAGTACCATCCAACCATGCCTGACCAACATCATAACGGGTTTGAGCATCCAGTCCACCCAAAGCAACGACTTGTACCAACCTTAGAGAATCTCCTGTCTCAAGCTGATATGGTCCAAAACTGGCTTGCGCCGGAGCATGCCAGACCGTATACCAAGCTATATCAGTAGGAATCACACCCGGTAAATCGGCACTTGGAACATTATGGTATGTATTAGGAAAAGGCTCACCTATCCAATAATGCATAGGGTCACCCGGGTCAATATCTTGCATAAGATACATGTCATCATCATATAAAGAATTGCTGTTTGCCGGTCCCCCATATTTCATTACGTTGTAAACATTTTCTATTTCTACCTCAGTGTGTTCACCTGAATGATACTTGAATGGCGTATCGTTACAGTCGATGTTACTGTTACTTCTGGGTTGAACTGAGTCGTCTGCTGCCGGATTATTCGGGAATTGAGTTTCCACAGGATGAAGACCATCACTGGTTTTAGGAGCAAATATGGTGGCCGAAGTAATATTTGTCGATTCATCAATATAGCCGCGGTCATATTCACCACGGCATTGATCCCACGAAAAACCCAGAGCCCAGCTACCAGGCATGGCTCCTCCGGGTGTTGGAATTGTATGCCAGAATTGAGCTCTAAGAGGCATGGAGTCAAGCTGCTGGGGTGTAACTCCCCACCAGTCAGTCCAGGTGTTAGTTCCCCAGTCCACCTCCATCGGCATGAACTGCGCTTGCCTTGTTATGTACAAAGAATCAAGACTTTCACCAGCAAGCTCGATGTCTGCATCTCCATCAATATTTCCCGTATTTATAAAAGTCCAGTCGTAAACAATGTAGTCATCATGATTCTTACCTGTCCATACTAAATATCTGGCGTGGATATCCAGCCCCATCCATGTTCCAATATAAGATTCCACAATTACATCAGCTGTACAATCGGTATTTCCGCCAAAGTTGTTAATGTAATCTGGGGCTATTTCGTCTCCTGACTTCATTGGTTTTTCTAGATGAAGTCCATCTACAATTATCTGGGGCGGTTGATATCTATAATACCTGCGTATCATTGTTCCTTCTTTCAGACGCGAAAACATCTTTTCAGGAGCTTCGAAGACCTGGTATTCCCCAAAGGGCGCACCCGCAAGTCTAATTCTTCTTCCCTCAGGGTCAGCCACTAAAGAATCGGGTCCCTGCCAGTTTACACACCCCAGGCGAAGACCGTAGCAGTGACATATATTCCAATAATCCTCGTCAACTTTTGGATACGCTATAGACAGACGGTTAGTTGATTCCGTCTGGCGACCTGTTGCCATAATCTTGAGCCAGGCGTTATTAACTCTAAGTTCTCTCAGAAAATCAGCATAGGCTGGCGAGGGACAAATAAATATTTCTACCAGAAAGGTAGCAAGTAGTATATACAAAAACCTTTTCATTATTTCTTTCCTCCTTTTACAATTATTCATTAAAAGTCCAGTTTGACGCCAAAAACAAACGTTCTTGGGTTGTGGAATGCCAGGAAAGTTATATTTGGATCGTTAATATATGGTTTCTCTTCGCTGTGGAGTTCTCCTACTTTGTCGTTGCCAGCTTCATATGTAGGGTTACCTTCAAATAACGGATCATCGTATATATCCAACTTAAGCGAATTTAGATACGATTCCTTATCATCTCCAGCGCCTCCAAATCCGTTAGGATCTAAGTACCACCAGTCGAGTAGATTTTTGACTTCCATGAAGACATTCATTCTTATACCGGCGTATGAAATATTCTTGTTGAGTTTGGCATCCAGTGTTCTCCATGGCTGCCATTGTATGTTATTTACAAACCTTGGCGACTCCATTCTTAAGGGCCAGCTTTCATACCAGCCGGCTTCCCACTCATATAAGAAGGAAAGATTGAAGCCTCCGAGAATTGGTCCCCATTCTCTGGGAGAAAGAAGTTGGACGAAAGCATTCATTCTGGGCTGCGGGAGAGGAGTCTCCTGGATGGGGTCGCGCATTCCTTCGGTTTGGTTAATATAGCCGTATTCATTGTATGTCTCTCTTCCAACTGTTCCTGATGTTTTTATCATATAATCGTAGTTTACCCAACCTGTGATAAGTTTTCCGAAAGATTTCTCGAATCGCAATTCAAAACCTCTAATATCTTCGTAATTTTTATTTTCAACAGTCAAGTAATTTACCAATTGATCTTCACTTATATATTGAACCCAGGCTGTCTGTCTGTCTACGTCTTTATAATAACCTGCAAGGTGAACTCTGAATATTTCTTTTACATTAAAATCGGCTCCCAATTCATAGGCAACAGTTTTAGGCATAGAAGCAGAAGGGTTACCCAGTGCTGCCATCGGGTCTGATTGTTTACCGAAGTGCATCAAATACATTTCTTTGGAAGGAGCCATCGAATAGAAATGACCGTAGTTGAAGTATAATTTCGCGTTTTCTGAAATTGGGTGTGAAATCCCTATTCGGGGGCTCCACTGCATTTGATATTCTGCCGGTTCCATTATTTCAGAAGGAGGATTGTCGGACCTCAATGTATCCTTAAGAGCATCTGTCAGGACCTGCGCATATCGTTCAACAGTTGGCCATTCACAGTTAGGATTACTGTAATCCATTCGCAAGCCTAAATTTGCAATAAAACCTTCGAATTCTAGTTTATCCTGGACGTAAGCGCCGCCTCTTATTGGTTGATGTTTCCATTCGATTATCCAGCCCTCACCGCCTGCATAACCCGGAAAATTCTTTTCGGCATAGGTATACATATCATCATAGTTTAAAATGAAACCGCTTTTTATTTCATTAAACCTGTTTATCTGGCTCGTGATATCAAATTTTAGATTGTAAGTAGAAACTGAGGAAAGTTCAATCTGACAGGCGCCGTTTCCGCCGGTAGAAGTGCCATCTGCACTCCTTTCAGCTTCATCGTAAACATATCCAAAAGGAGTCTCTTTAACTTCAATGCCACTTGGAAGTGTATAAGTTGTAACAGTGTCCCTCTTCGGAAGCGGAGCTACACCCGGGTTCATAATCTGCTGAAACGTGGTCTGATTAGTATCAACACCAAAGACACCATTACACTTATTTTCAGAATCAATATGAGTAAATCTCAAGGTATAAAAAGTATTTGGACTTAAAGCATGACTAATTGAGAGCCCTTGCATGTTCTTATCAATTATGGCTGGAGAAAAAGCACTCGGGTAGTAGAGAGTATTGAGACCCCACTCTCCATCAACATATTCTGAACTTTCCTTGTGAAAAACATCATCTCCACTCAGGAAAAATCCACCTGCGTCTCCTTTTCCGTAAGAAGCTCCTTCAAGAATGCCAACACTTCCTCCTGATTTTTCTCCGGTCGCGTAAGCCCCGAGGGTATAAATTACTTCCTTAGTAGCTTCCGCGGAGAGTTTTATATTTTGGGTTAAATGAGATGTAAGTTTTAAACTGGTGTTCCGATCATGATAGAATTCATAACCTTGCGTAACAGGAAGTCCGAATTGCTGATAATTAGTCCGGTAAGAAGCAAGAAACGCGAGATTCCCCAGATATTGTCCTATAAGGGGTACGGGCCCACCAAAGGAACCATCCACATTCCAGTCGGGTTCATCCCTATAAGATCTATCCCTTGAATGACCTTCGTAATCATCTGGGACCAATTCTGAAACACCTTCCGCGCAGTGAGTCCAGATAAATTGTTCCATAGCCTGTTCTGGGGTCATACCATTTTCCGGTCCATAAGTATTCCATCCTTCCCATGTCTCTTTCCTGTACTTTTCAACTGTGTCCTGCCCGGCGTCTTGTCCATATACAAGTGTATCTTTCCATGCACCATATCCATTAAAAGCTACACTCTCACCATTGGGGAGAGTAGTGGTATCCAGATATGGTCTCAGCATAAAATTATTCCAATCGAAAACCGAAGGCCCTCTGTGTTTCATTTGAGCAGGGATATATCTGAAATTAACCGTACCATTATATTGATTAGAAGACGGGTCTTTGGTTATAACATTAACAATTCCTGAACGTACATTACCATATTCAGCATTGAATCCGCCTTTTATAATATTTAACTCTTTAATAGTAGAAATATTGGGTTCCATCAACATTGAATTAGAACGGTTATCTACAAGCATTAAACCGTTAGCCATAAAGGCAGTCTGGTCCGTACCGCCACCTCTAACCTCCCAGTTATTTACTCCGGACTGCAAATTTACATAGTCACTTATATTAGTCACCAATGGAACTGCTTCTATCTCTTCTGTTTTTGCACTTATTATACTGGAGGATACATCCATTTTGATGACTTCTGATTCAGCTTTTACAATAACGCCTTCTCCCGGAACTACTGTAGGTTTCAGTTTGAATCTGATTTGGGTCGTATGATCCGTAGTTACCTCAACACCGGTCTTCGTCACACTCGCATACCCCATCATACTTGCTTGAACATTATAGATATCCGGAGATACATTCAGGATGCTGAAATATCCATCCGGATGGGTCGCAGCACCCATAGCAGTCTCTTTAATTGAAACATTAGCACCCGGTAGCCCTTCACCTGTTTCGGCATCTACAACAACACCAGCAATCTTCCCGGTAGCTGCCGCTTTCGCGCTTGGATTAAAGGCAAATAAAGATAAAATGAACAGTAAACAAGCAATAAACCACCTGGGTAACAACTTACTTTCCCTTTTTGCTTTTTTCATTTAAACCTCCTCTTCGTTAGGTTTTAAAAAATGGGTTAAAACCGAAAACAGAAATATAGAACATTTAATAGCGCCACTTCTATTAGCTTGAAAGACAAACTCCACTTTAGAAGAACTCAACTTCCTTACCCCCCTTGAAAACTCAGGTTAAATGTCTGAAAATATATTCACTCCTTAAGAGCAATTTCATTAATCTTTAACCTTACTAGATCATAATGTTTAGACTTACCTGAATTTTATATAATTAGTTTAATGAAAGACAATTTTTTGTCAAGGTGAAAAATTATTTGCGCTGGAATTCTTTTAAAAATTTTGACTGAAAAAATTTAGTAGATATAAAACTCGATTGCTCGAATATCTTCTTGTTTTTCTCCACACCACCCATTTTTTAAACAACAAATAACACTAATTGCAAAAATAAATTTTTAATTAGCCACTGATTTTCATTGATTAGCACGGATTGCCCAACTACCCATCCCTTAATACTTTTTTGTTTTTTAACAACAAAATAAATTTTTTTTAATCAGTGTTTATACGTGTTTATCCGTGGCTAATTATTTTTTTCGTGTGTTTTTTTAATTACAAATTCAAAAGAGGTGGTGGGGTTTAGTGTATTTAGTATGTTTCGTGGTTTAATATTTTATTCTTTTTTTTTGTTCTTTGTCGTTCAATTTAAAAATAGATGCAACTTTCCTATTTGACAAATACGAAAAAAAATATATATTATCAAAATGAAGAAGGTCAATATAAATTTTCAGACTATTTACTTGAAACTACAAGAATTCTGGGCTAAAAGAGGTTGCACTATAGGTCTTCCATATACTTCCGAAGTTGGAGCCGGAACTTTTAATCCGTTAACCTTCTTCGGAGCTCTGGGGAAAAAACCTTTTAATGTTGCCTATATTGAAACTTCAAAAAGGCCAAAAGACGGACGGTACGCTGAAAACCCAAATCGTATGCAGCAGTTTCAGCAGTATCAGGTAATTTTAAAGCCTGCGCCTTATGATGTGCAGGAACAGTACCTTGAAAGTCTTAAATATTTATCCCTGGATATTAGCGAACATGATATCCGTTTTGTTGAAGATGACTGGGAATCTCCTACTCTTGGAGCATGGGGTTTGGGTTGGGAAGTATGGATGGATGGTCAGGAGATAACTCAGTTTACATATTTTCAGCAAGTGGGAGGTATAAACCTTGATCCTATTTCTGCCGAGTTGACTTACGGGTTAGAAAGAATTGCTATTCTTCTTTCAGGAGTTAATTCGGTTTTTGATTTACCGTGGTCACCGGAGAAAACTTGGGCAGATTTAAATAAAGAGCAAGAATATCAGTTTTGTGTTTATAATTTCGACGAAGCAAATATCAATTCTCTTTCTAAATATTTTGAAGAATGTAAAGAAGAAGCTAAAAGATTAATTAATATGAATTTACTTTATCCCGGATATGATTTTGTAATAAAAGCATCTCATACTTTTAATCTTCTCGATGCACGTGGGGCTCTCTCTGTGGAGCAAAGGAATAATTATATACTTGAAATAAGGAAATTAGCAAATATGGCGGCTAAAAAATGGATAGAAATGTACTCATAGAGATTGGCACAGAGGAAATACCTGCCGGATATTTAGAGCCTGCCGCCTGTTCTTTTGAAAAGGGTCTACGGGATCTCTTTTCTTCAAATAAAATACCATATTCGAAAATAAGTATTTTTTATACACCAAGAAGACTTGCAGTTATAGTTGAAAACATTGCCGAAAAGCAGGAAAGAGTTGTAAATAAAATAAAGGGACCTCCTGCAGCACTTGCTTATGAGGATGGTAAACCTACTAAAATGGCAAAAGGATTTGCTTCTTCAAAGGGTATATCTATTGATTCTTTAAAAATTGAAGAAATAGACGGAAACGAATATGTGGTTGCGGAAATACATGAAGATATAAGAAGTACAGAAGAAATCCTTAGAGAAAATTTATCTTCTGTAATAAAAAACATAGAGTTTCCTAAAAAGATGCGTTGGGAGAAGACTGATTTCCTTTTTGCAAGACCTATCAGATGGATTGTTGCAATGTTAGGTAATAAGGTTATACCTGTTTCGCTAGCCGGTGTTAAAAGTACAAACACGACTCAGGGAAACCGCTTAATTTCTAAGGATAAAATAAAGGTAAATCCCTCTGATTATAAAAAGAAACTTAAAAAATCATACGTTATAGTTGACCCTGAGGAGAGGAAAAAGGACCTAAGGGTTCTAATAGAAAAGGAAGCCCAGAAAATTAAGGGTGTACCTTATTTTTCACCCGGGCTTCTTGATGAAGTTTCAAATCTTATAGAGTATCCTTTTGTCATTTTAGGTTCTTTTGATAAAAAATTTCTTACTCTTCCTGATAAAGTAGTGATTTCAGCAATGGAAACTCATCAGAGGTATTTTTCGGTAAAGAAAAACTCGAAACTCATGCCGTATTTTATTTCGGGAATAAATAATAAGCCAAATAAAGAAATAATTAAAGGCAACGAAAAAGTACTTACTGCAAGATTGGAAGACGCGAAGTTTTACTGGGAGGTAGACAGGAAAGTACCTATAAAGGAAAGATTGGCGAAATTATCAGGTATAAAGTGGCATAAGAATTTGGGGAATTTATTTGAAAGAACACAGAGGCTTATTGAACTTAGCAAATGGATAGGAGAGAGAGTAGATAATATAAACCTTTCTGTATTAAAAGAAGGCGCTAAGCTTTCAAAAGTTGATTTGACGACTTTAATGATAAGAGACGGAAAGGAATTTACCAGTCTTGAAGGTTATATTGGTTCTGAGTACGGTAGGGCGGAGGGTTTATCAGGAGACGTTTGTAAGGTTATTGAGGACCACTATAAACCCAGGAATATAGGAGATGAACTTCCTCGTTCAAAAGAAGCGGCAATTGTATCTCTTGCGGACAGAATCGACCTTGTCGTAGGAAGTTTCTTAGCCGGTGAAAAGCCTACCGGTTCCAGAGATCCTTTTGGATTACGGCAGGCAATGAACGGTTTTATAAGAATATTATTAGAATTTAATTTTTCTTTTTCTCTCGACGAACTTCTTAAAAAGAATCTTCAATTATTTTCGAGTATAAAAAACACGGAAATATTTGAAGAAATTAAGCGGTTTATAATTGAAAGAGAAGAAGGAAGCCTTCAGAATAAGGGAGTAAGATATGATATTGCAAAAGCTGTTCTTTCGGAAAAATGGAATGTTATTCTTGATTCTTATCTGGTAGCTAAGGCTATGATGAAGATTCGGGAAGATGAAGTAGAGTTCGAAAAACTTGTGATAGGACAAAAGAGAGTTTCGAATATATTAGAAGGGAAAACTCCGGGTAAAGTAAATAAATCACTCCTAAAGGAGAAAGAAGAAAAAGATTTATTTGACAGGGCAAAGGAAATTGAGCCGGCTTTAAAAAAATTTATAGGTAAGAGAGAATATATTAAAGGAATAAATCAATTGAAGAAAATAAGACCGTATATCGATAACCTTTTCGACAATGTTTTAGTAATGGATAAAGATGAAAAATTAAAAAATAACAGATTGGCACTTCTTTATTATGTAAGAAGTTTATTTCATCTTTTCTGTGATTTTGAAGAAATAATAATTGATTGAAAAAGTTTACCGCACCACAAAAATAATCTCACACAGAGCCACAGAGAACACGGAGATAATAGGACGCAGATAAACGCAGATTGAAAAGGATTTGTTTTTTTAAATTCCTCCCAACCCAAAAATATTTAGACAGGATAAAAAAGGGATTAACAGGATTTTTTTATTTTTCGCTAACAGTGAACGCAAAGTCTAAAGGCTAAGTTAAACAACAAATAATACGAATAGCTAAACAAGTTTTTTTCTAAATCCTAAATCCTAAATCCTAAATCCCAATTTAGTCATTTTAATATTTAATTTTCTTACTGTACTACCATGTGCATGAACTCTCCCGAAGTCTCAAAATAACACCCTTGACAAAAAATTTTTTATTCCTATAATTATATATATTTATAGTTATATATTAAGGAGGTTTGCATGAAAAGAAGAAGTTATTTCTTATTATTAATAGTATTTCTATTACTTTACTCCTGTACTGGTAATGAAGAACAAGTGGACTACCTTCCAAACGCGGATGGAAACTGGTGGGAATATCAATATTCCGACTCGTTAACAATGAGATTGGAGCTTTCAGGTATAGGAACCATTAACAGTACGGAAGTTCAAAGATTAGTATGGAATGATGAAGGAGATATAAATACAGATTATCTATTAAAGAATGAAGCAGAGATTATTCTTTATACTACACCCCAGTCCTGGTGAGCCTTTACCCTCGTAAGACTTCCTCTTGAGGAGGGTAATTCATGGCAGGCTTTCCGGATGATAGTGTTGGGCGACACGACTACCATTACTGCCCATGTGGAAGAAAAGCAGAGTGTATCTGTCCCTGCCGGTGAATTTGCCGATTGTTATCGAATTTACTATGAAAATCAATCGTTAGAAGAACCAATAAGAATATATTTTGCCCCTGATGTAGGTCCTGTGAAATTTGAGTATATTACTGGAAGAGAGGAGGTGTTGAAGAACTATGCGGTGGAATAAAATAATTAGGTACTTAAATTCGGAGAGTAGGTTTCCTCTACAATGCTCACTTGACAAAATTTAAAAAATCTGTATAATTTATAAATATATAAAGTCAACCAGAAATGTGAATTTTATGAAATTTTTCTTAGTATATATTCTGGTATTTATTAGTAAAAAATATTCTGGAAAGGAGGAAATAAAATGAGAAAATCAGTAGGAGTATTATTAGTAGTTGTGTTGCTTCTTGGAGTAATCAGTTGTGCAAGCAATCAGGCAAAAGGTACTGTTATTGGAGCTGCTGCAGGAGGAGTTGTTGGAGGTTTAATCGGTAAAAAGGCTGGAAATACCGCCGCAGGAGCTATAATAGGCGCTGTACTTGGTGGAGCCGCGGGAAATTATATCGGCAATTATATGGACAAACAGGCTGATGAAATGAAACGAGATATTGCGGGCGCAAAGATTGAGCGAATTGGCGAAGGTATCAAGATTACCTTCGATTCCGGTTTACTGTTTGACGTAAATAAAGCTTCATTGAAAACAGCAAGCAGGGATAACTTAAAAAATCTTGCCATAATCCTAAATAAATATGAGGATACCGAAATAGTATTAGAAGGACATACAGATGCTACAGGTTCCGAAGAGTATAACCTTCAGTTGTCCCGTTCGAGAGCAAACTCAGTTGCCAATTATCTTCAGAGTTTAAATGTTAACGAGACTCGTTTTACAGTAATGGGTTACGGCGAGCAGCAGCCTATCGCGAGTAATGAGAGTATCGAAGGTCGTCAAATAAACCGTAGGGTTGAAGTTGCCATTTTTGCCAACGATAAGCTTAAAAAGATCGCAGAAAAAGAAGCTGGCTGATTCAAAAATTTTTGTTTATAATAAAACGAGGAGACTGTAATAAGTCTCCTCGTTTTATATGTTATTTTTATAATTTATTCTATAGATATTTTTCAACATAGATTAAGTGGTTTATCATCAATCCATTTGCCAATGTATTTATCAGCTTATGAGAAAGGTGTTGATATAAGTATAAAAAAAGTTAAAATAACTAGTAAGAGAGGTATTGATTATGATTAAGAGAAAATTGAGTATAATAATAATGTTTTGTATTCTTCTAACCAGCTGCGAAGAGTTAGAAGAATTTCTTACAACGGTTTCCGGTAAAATTTATGCGGACAATTGCAAAGTTGTCCTTGCAGTCAAAGGAGACTTGGACTTACTTCACTATCTGAATGCTATACACGGAATTGATGAAGTATCTTTGCGTGATGATGATATTTTTAGAGGTTTTGATCTGGCAATAGGGAACGATAGTTTATATAATATTACGATGCTGTCTTTTGGTGAAACCTATTTTCTTGCTGTAGTAGATGATGGTTTAACGGAAGATGTGCTTGATACTCTGGATCATGTTGGATTTTATGGGGAATCGGATACTGTAGATATTCCTTTGATTGGTGGTGGCGATACTACTTTTGTATATTCTATTCCGGAAAGAATGAATATTAGAGATAGAGTAGACGAAAGTGATGTTGATATTGAAAATTTTATTAAATTTAAATGGTTCATAAAGATTTACCAGATAACCAACCCGTGAGTAAAGAGTAGATAGTAGCTAGTAGTGAGAATATTGGGTATAGTATTTAGGGGTATAGGGTATAGTAAAAAAACTAAAAAAATCAGTGTAAATCCGTGTTCATCAGTGGCAGTATTAGGTATTAGGGGTTGGATGCCAAATGAAAGTAGGCCACCGTAATATTATATTTATTCAATATGTCAATATATCTTTGCATTTTTCTTTGGATCGTGAGTTTATCTTGAAGCTTATATTTTTTATTATCTCGGACTCCTTTTCTTTTTCAAATCGAATATAAATTCGTTCTTCTTTTAAGTTCCATTCTGCTAACACATAATATTTAATGTATGATTTTGGTAAATGGATTATCTCATTCAAAACATTTATAAAACCTTCTTTCTTTTCTTTATCTTCTTCTACCTGGCGTATTAAATAAACCTTAGGAGTAAAATCTTCTTTTTTGGTCTTTTTCTCTTTTGGTCGGCAGTAACCTAAATACTCGATAGAAGATTTATTGAACCATTCTATCTTCTCGTCAACTTCTTCTATAGATTCGAACTCTATTCTGTTCCAGAATTTTCTCGAAAAGACTGAGTTATTGCCTTCTATTGATGCTTGTGTAAACGGTCTCCTCGGAACAGCAAATATAGGAATAACATGATTCTCTAAAAGGAATTTCATTGTTCTGGAAATATTTCTTTTTCCTGAAGCACTACCAATAGTAGCAGGATCATTATCAACTTTCATATAGTCTGGTTTCTCAAATTCTCTGAAAAAGTGTTTACTTTGTACTATGAAATCATCTGCCTTTTGGCTCTCAATACGCTTGAAATACCTTATCTTAGGCTTCTTCTTAAATGAAAAACCGATGAAATTTAACGGCTCTGACCTACCGGTTATATATTTCTTACCTATGAAATCTGCCTCCAGGATTCTTCCTCCTAAAAGACTATATATTGTATATTCAGGATAACAAAGATATTTGGCTGCACCCTTATTCCTACCTCTCTTATTCTCTTTTGTTAATCCTAAATTAGACATAATCCGACCAATAGTCCTTAACGGGGGAGGGTCTATTTCCGGATACCTCTTGCGCCACTCTAAATCAATTG
>Ga0307427_1000271_pt1 | contig 35776 bp, 32 predicted proteins | sample SalMarWE160190MG_FD_202162 | JGI IMG/M metagenome (GOLD analysis project Ga0307427, IMG submission 202162) | Salt marsh sediment microbial communities from the Plum Island Ecosystem LTER, Massachusetts, United States - WE1603-190 | ecosystem: Environmental > Aquatic > Marine > Intertidal zone >...
TGGAGACCGAGCCATGATGGTGGTCCAAGAAAGATAGTAAGGGAGGATATGAGAATATGAAGTCTGGAAGTAATCTTGAGCGACTTTTAGAAAAAGGCGAATTTGTTGTTACCGGTGAGTTAGGGCCTCCAAAGGGTACGGATGTGGAGGTGGTTAAAAAGAAGGCATCCATGCTAAAGGGCAATGTTGATGCAGTCAATATTACCGATAACCAGACTGCCATTGTGCGCATGTCTTCGATTGCAGCGGCAAAGATCTTGATAGATGAAGGGTTGGAGCCAAACATGCAGATGGTGGCAAGGGACCGGAACAGGATCGCTATGATGTCTGATCTCTTTGGTGCAAATGCCCTTGGAATTAGAAACATGCTCTGCCTTTCCGGCGATCATCAGACCTTTGGGAATCATCCCGAGGCCAAGAACGTCTTTGATATAGACTCCATTCAGATGATCTATATGGTCAAAACCATGAGGGATGAGAATAAGGTAATCTGCGGGGATGAGATAGAAGGCGATTTTAAGATGTTTATCGGGGCGGCATGTAATCCCTTTGCCGATCCATTTCGGTACCGGGTTCACAGGCTTGCCAAAAAGGTCGAGGCCGGTGTTGACTTCATTCAAACCCAATGTATCTATGATATGAAGCGATTTAAGGAATTCATGAAGCAGGTTGTGGATATGGGGTTGCATGAAAAATGTAAGATCTTGGCTGGGGTAACCCCCCTTAAATCTGTAGGTATGGCCCGATATATGGCTGCCAATGTGAGTGGGATTATTATACCGGAAGAAATGATAGGCAGACTTAAGGGAGCAGGAAAAGGTAACGTTGCCACTGAAGGAATAAAGATTCTCTGCGAGCAGATGCAAGAACTCAAGGAAACAGAAGGAATTGCCGGAATCCATCTGATGGCGATTGAATGGGAACATAGAGTGGCTGAGATTATGGAGATGGCAGGGTTCCTTCCAAGGCCGAAACCATAAAAGTTTTGTAACTACAGGTTCAAAGTTCTAAGGTTCACGGTTCACAGTTAAAAGCTATATATTGCCGAAGGTTTCGATTCCGAGACGAATACGGAGTTCAACCGGCTCTTGCAATAAGCCAAGTGGTCTTGCACGGAAGTCCAAAGAGAACTCTATGTCGCTCTGTACATATTGCCCAGCGCAAAGTGGTCTAGTAGCAGGCCAGACGAATCCTGCAGAAGCTTGACTGCCGTTCGTGGATTCATCAACTAACTCAAAAAATATCAAGATCGCAAAGTAGTTAACCCTGAACCTTGAACTGTGAACCTGACAACCTGGGCAGTTACAAAGTTTTTATCTTTATCATTCCGTTTTTCCGTTGTAGTATTGATGGTACTCAAAACCTTTTAACATATCTGACACCGGCGTTGCCATAAGCCTATCCAGCTATGGATATGAAAATATCTGAGGAATGGGGTTTTAGAGACAATATTAGGGATTGTTCCGGATGGATTCCTTCATTTTTCTTCTTATGAGCAGGTAGCCTCCAAAAGCAAGTAAAAGACCGATGATGAAAATCAGGGTATTATCCTTAAGAATGCCATAAGAAACTGCCACTACGCCAATCATGCATATCAAAATTATCGGAGTTTTTTTAAGAATATATGATTTAATTTTTAAAGCCTCATCTCTCCTTTTATAAAACACTCCCCATCTTTGAAAATACTCATTTTTAACATTTTTTAGTAAAGGATAACATAATCGTGTTGTATTAGCATGAAAAATTTATCACTGGTTACTATTATCCTGTTAGCTAAATTTTAAAAGTGAACAACTCTTAGATCGCTGTTTTTAACTTTCTGTATATCGATAAGTTATTGTAACACCAGAATCTGTGCTCGGATATGTCATTGTAAACTGGCTGTCTGTGAATTCCTTATGTATTTGTACCATAATCTAAAACCTCCTTTTGGCTTCAGAGTATGGCTTTTTAGGAGTCCACTTTTAAACTTTAAATCTTTAAAAGACAGTCCACTTTTAATTCTTAATTGACAATTTCTATTTTATTTCTTGACATATAGCATATAGCGTTTTATACAGAGTCGACTATATACCATTTCAGAAAGTTTAATGACTCTAAGATATTATTCTCAGCCGATTCTATGCCTATTTAGCCAGCAAGCATTAAATTATTTATAAAGCGTGAATTGTATCCCCATCTTATAACATGTTTATTGATGGACCCAAATCAACAGATCAAGGGGTCGAAGGTTATCACCTAAGCCACAAGATGTTTGATTGAATTGGAAGGTTTTGTTGTAGCAGCGATGGGGGATTTATCCTAATACCTGACTGCTAGGAGCCTGTCGGTCTTGCTGATGTTCTGTCCCGCTCAGAGTGAGTGATATTTCTGCTCTGTGCCGCTCAATACAGCAGTTTCTTTTGAAACGAAGCAGAATGAATCTATTTTTGATCCCATTCCCTCTCCTGAAGGGTTATTATTTGTCCTTGTTTAGGTCGTTAGGACGTGTAGTCTTTTTAAATTATACGCGATGCACACGAGATCCCACTCACCGCTGACAGATTCCAAGCCACGAAGTAAGAATTGGCGAAATCCTATAACGGCTTTGATGATGCCAAATACAGTTTCCACGGTGCTCTTGCGTTTGGCATAAAGCTTTTTACCTTCCAGTGTTTTGAGCCGATGCTTCATTGTTGTCACGGGATCAGCATTTTCAGGAAGGGGCTGTTGGGGTTGATAAAAACGTTTGTTAAAAGACTGATTGTGTTTATCACGTTCAGTGCCAATGTAGGGTTTGATATGCTTTTGCTCGCAACGTTTCACATTATTTTCACTGAAATAACCCGTGTCCGCAGCTAAAGCATCGACCTTGCCCAATGTATCGGGTAAAGCGGTCAGGTTTTCTAGAGCAGGTTTGATCTCTTGTTTGTCATTAGGTTGCTGGGTTACATGGTTTTCCATAATGAGCATTGAATCCATGTCAACCCCTGCCTGAGCATTGTAGGTTTGTTCAAAACCTCCTCCTGATGTGGGCATGATGCGGGAGTCTTCATCGGTGAGGTTTACCTGGTCGCTCTTTTTAGGGCCAGGCTCAGGAGGTTTAGGTTCACGACCTCGGGGTTTTTTCCCGTTCTCTTGCTTTTTGATTTTACGTTCAGCCATCTTCTGATCATAGGCCTCTTTCTCTTTGGCATAACGCTCGGAAGCACGCCGTTGGATCTCTGTCTTGGCCCTGGCAATGGTCTCAAGGCGTTTCCCTCTTCGTGCCAGTTCATTAGGGATACTCATCCCATCAGGCACATCTCTCTTGTCTGCTTCCTCGGCCTGACGAAGAAGGGCGTCTACTTCAGCATGGATTTGTTTTTCAAGTTTACAGGCATGCTCCCAACTCAAGGCTTTATCTTTGGAGGCATTGCCTTTGACCTTGGTTCCGTCAAGACTTACTTTGCCCAGATTCAATACGCCCATCGTGTGGGCGATCGTCAGGATCTGGGCAAACAAAGGCTTTAACTCCTCAAGGAAGCGCTTGCGGAAAGTGGCAATGGTGTCATGATCAGGATGAGTATTTGCTGTAATAAAACGGAAAGCCACAGAGTCATAGGTTGCCGTTTCCAGTTTACGACTGGAAAAAACCCCTGTGGCATAGCCGTAAAACAATAGAGCCAGAAGCGTTCCGGGAGGATAAGCATCAGAGCCCCGGCCCGCATAGGCACTCACCAGTGGCCATAAGTCAAGTTGGGAAACGATATCTACCACAAAACGGGCCAGGTGATTTTCAGGGAGCCAGTCCTGGACAGATGGAGGCATCAAATAGAGAGTATCTCGGTCACATTGGATAAATCGTGGATCCATATCTTATTCTCACTTTATAATGGAATAGTTATCAAGTTGGGATCTATTTAACATATTGTTATTATTAATAAATTAACATAATATCAAAGGAATGACAAGAATAAAATGAACACTTTATGCAAAAATTTTATTAATTGTTTCAAAATTACAAAGAGCTTAGGTTGATAAAGTCCGACAGGCTCCTAGAAAATATTATTGAATATAAGGGAATATTGTTATGGAAAGAGGTCCCAGATATCTGAACAGACCAGGCGATAAGTGATAATATTTCTTGCCTGGTACCAAGGTTTAGTTAAAAAGGAAAAACTAATCATCATTTAAACAAGGAGGTATATCAAATGAAGATATTCAAGATTGAAGACTATGTTAAACTTAAAAATCCTACGCCTGGCGAACTCTACAGAGCCGACATTTTAACAGTGGATCGTAAGGCGAAGGATGTCATTGGGTTTTTCGGATTGCTTTCGCCTGGCAATGAAGTGCCTTACCATATTCACAAAAAGCGTGAGTCGATTTTTATTCCCATAAGTGGGGAAATAACAATGTTTTTTGAAGGAAAGGAGATATCTGTTAAACCAGGGGTGGTGGTGTATATGCCTCCAGAAAAAAAACATGGGCTAGTGAATAAGACCGATAAGGATGTGCGCTACCTTGAATTCTGTACCCAGCCACCGTTCGAATCCGACTTTGAAAAAGTTGAGTAAAAAAACAATTTCTTTTTCCTGACTCTCGCTGCTTTATCAGGAATTATAAGATAACTGGTTCAAGGCTACACATCTTTCCAATTTTACGAGGTGCTATGTGGGGAAGCCCGATACCTTATAGTTTTACAGCAAGATTTTTAACTAATTTGCAAAAATAGTCCTTGCCTGAGAGTTAAAAAGACATCTCGTTAGGTTTTTAAATAGTCTCTCAAGAAGATAAATATGAAAGGTTTGCAAGAAGGTAAAGTAAAAGTTTGAGATTAATTAAGAGACAGTCTTATTTAAACTATATTTTTTCTTGATAAACGGTATAGCCGTTTTTTGAAAGTCGAATCCTGATTCTGATAATTTCGTAAAAGCTTTTTGGGGAAGCAAAAGAGCGAATATGAGAGTAATAGGCATCATGGAGAGAGAAGTTGTACGTACTTTTGTTAATGGGGTGATGGTCGCATTTGACGGCAGACTCATCAGCAAGGGTTATGGAGTTGGCGGATGGATTACTCGATTAGGCATTATTACGCAAATAGGGTGGGTAATCTTACCAATAAAATGTCCATAGATTATAAAAAAGGTGACAGAAAAAACTAAGAGGTTTGCCCATGAATGCGGAATTGGTGGTCAAGAACTGTCGGATTGTTAACTCTCGGGCAGCTTATGAGGGGGCCATTTATATCTCCGATGGAAAAATCACCGGCATCACTCGGTCCCTTCAAGGTATACCAGGTGAGGTCATTGACGCTCAGGGCCTTTTTGTATTGCCTGGGGCCATTGATGGTCATATACATATGATGGATCCAGGGTATACAGATCGGGAGGATTTTATCACAGGAACTAGTGCTGCGGCCCGGGGGGGAGTTACAACGGTTATAGAACTGCCGAATCAGTCGAAGCCCCTAATTTATACTGCAAAAGGATTTGAAGATAAGAAGAATTACTTATCCAACAGATCTCTTGTGGACTTTGGGCTGATGGGCGGGCTCAGTTTGGATCACAAGAAAGACCTAAAGGGGATGTGGGATGCAGGGGCCTTGGGATTCAAGGGATTTACGGCTGCACGCCCGGGTGAGCAGGTCTTACTTGCTGGACACTTGAAAGAAATATTTGAAGAATTAAAATCCTTTGATGGCATGACCCTGATTCACGCTGAGGATGATTCCATTTTGAAATACAACGAAAGGAAGCTAAAGGAATTGGGCAGAAAGGACTACCTGAGTGTCTCAGAGTGGCGATCACGCGAGGCAGAAGCAATGGCCGTAAAACAGGTGGTTGATGTGGCAGAGGCTGTAGGGGTGAGGGTAGCCATCGCGTATGTAAGTCTTCCCGAATTGGTTCAGTATATATGGCTGGCAAAGGGTAGAGGCGCCAAGGTCTATTCAGAGACTTGCCCCCAGTATTTCATACTTACAGAGGAAGACCTGGCAAAAAAAGGGCCCTACTGATTTCCTGTGATGTGACGGATCTCAGTAGTGTCGATCAGATGGTGCAAAAAACCCTCGAAACCTTTGGGAAGATCAACATCCTGGTGACCAGCGCGGGAATTAACTTGCCCGCCGTTGCAGAAGAAATGCCAATTGAAGATTGGCAAAGAATTATCGATGTGAATGCCAAGGGGACTTTCCTCTGCTGTCAGGCTGTCGGCAAGGTTATGATCAAACAGGGGGGTGGTAAAATTATTACGGTTTCGTCCGTCCGGGGGGTTCAGGGGCATCCGGGAGGATACTCGGCCTATTCTGCCAGTAAGGGGGCTGTTGATGCCTTGACCCGGCAGTTGGCGTGTGAATGGGCCAAGCACAAGATCAATGTCAATTCAATCGCACCGATTATTTTCCGGACACCTTTAACCGAGAATATTCTAAGTGATGAAGGAATGGTAAAGATATTCATGGCCGGTATCCCTTGGGGGAGAATCGCAGAACCCTTTGATTTCATTGGAGCCTCGGTTTTTCTCGCCGCAGATGCTTCTGGGTTTATGACTGGCCACATCCTCTATGTAGATGGAGGTAGTGTTGCTTGTTGATTTGCTGGAAAAACAGGCGAATAAAAAACATTAACACGAGTAACCAAGAAGGATTGGTAACACCCTAATCACCGCAGAACCAAGCAGAGAGCCAGGCATGTGATTGCATTGAAGGGTTCGAAAGATATTAAAGGTATAGAGGGAAGAATGAGTGATAAAATATGCATAGTGGTTACAAGCAGTGACAGGCGTGTCATCAAGACGGCGCTTCAGTATGCGCGAAGGACGGTCACTGAGAAGTTTATGGAGGATACCAAGGTTTTCCTGTTCGGGCCTTCGGAAGAAGCCATAGCTTATGACACAGAGCTCCAGGATTTTCTGAAGCGATACATGGAGGTGGGAAAAAAGGTACTTGCTTGCAAATGGTGTTCGGATGACTACGGTGTCAGCGATAGGCTCGCAGACCTGGGGGTAACGGTAGAGTACATTGGCGTGTTTGTCTCACAGGCGATAAGGGAGGGCTATACTCCAATGGTGTGGTAGGAGATTGCACGCCCCACATTTGTTCATAACAAAACTGAGGCTGATGGTCTGGCTACAACTTATTGATATCATAGGGAAATATTATACCATCAGCTGAGATCTAATTCAAATATATCTGAGAAGTTATAAATTAGAAATGGTTTCTTTTTTTGCTTGACAAATGTAAACAGAGAAGATTACATAGAGTCGACTATATACTGCATTAAACATTCATCGCCTTAAGGAAATGGAAAAGAATCATTCTATTGCCACTCACATATCAAGCATCGAAGTCTTATTCGATGCACCCCCAAGTTACAAAATAAGGAACTAACCATTGAACCTAACACTTAAAAACCACCTGAGTTTATCGGATAGAATTCTTACCATTATTGAAAGAGCCATTCTGACTGGGTCTATCAAGCCCGGAGAAAGGCTGATCGAAACCGAGCTGGCAAAGAATCTTGGGATCAGTAAGTCCCCAGTGAGAGAGGCTCTGAAACGATTAGAAGGAGAGGGGATCGTTCAACTAGTACCACGGAAAGGTTACTTTGTCAGAGATATAGATCGGAAGAGCATTAAAGACTTCTTTGATATAATGTTTATCCTTGAACCAACCTCAGCCCTCCTGTCTCTTAAGAGAAAAAGTGAAGCTGTCTGCAGCGAGATTGATGAAATTTTGGATAATATGGATCGCTGTTTGCGAAAAAAAGACTATGAGTCCTATCGTGTGTTAAATGATCAGTTCCATGGGTTGTTTTATGATCTTACAGACAATGAGTGGCTTATCAAGATATCTCAAATGCTCCGAAAACAAGCCAACATTCTCAGGTCATTGTCGCTTTATACCAAGGATCGTTTTTCGAGTTCAATAAAGGAACATCAAGCTATTGCTGATGCCTATAAAAAGGGTGATAAGAAGCTGTTGGAAAAAGCAGTGAAAAATCACCTGGCCATGTTCAAGGATAATATTCTCCAATCTGATTTTGTTGAAGAAAATTTGTGAGGCGAGTTTCCAAAAGGAGTATTTGAGGGCGAACGATGGGTTTTGCAGGTAAGCCCTTTACCTTGAGCAGATAGGAGCTCAATCGAAATGGAATCTAAACCGATTCTACAGTTCAAGCAAATTGTTAAGCGCTTTCCCGGAGTTGAAGCGCTTAAAGGTGTAGATTTAGAGCTTTATGAGGGAGAGGTTCATATCCTTGTGGGAGCCAATGGTGCAGGGAAGTCGACACTCGTTAAGATTCTTGCTGGCGTCTATCAACCGGATAGCGGGGAGATTTATTTTGATGGCGAACCTACCGTTATCAGGACCCCGGAGCGGGCTTTAGAACTGGGGATCTCCGTAGTTTACCAAAATTTCAATTTAATCAATAAAATGGACGTAGGGCAGAATATCTTTTTGAATCGCGAGCCTGTAAGAGGAAGGTTTCTGAAACGAATTGATTGGAACCGAATTTACTCCGAGACCGGGGCCATTCTCAAGAAACTTCATGTCGACATCGATCCAAAAGATAGGATAGGGGATCTTCCAGTAGCCGATCACCAGATGGTTGAGATCGCCAAAGCGCTTTCTGTTAGTTCACGGGTCCTAGTATTTGACGAACCAACGTCTTCACTCTCCACCCAGGAAATCGATGAGCTGTTTAGTAGAATTCTAGCGTTGCGAAAAGAGGGTGTTGCGATTTTGTACATTTCTCATAGACTTGAAGAGATCAATCGCATCGGTGACCGAGTGACGGTGTTTCGAGATGGTAAGATGGTCGGCACTGATACCATGGATAAGATGGACGTGGATAACATCATAAAACTGATGCTTGGGCGTGACATTGAGAATATCTATCCGTGGAGACCAAGGCAACTCGGCGAGGAGGTTTTGGCGGTCGAGGGACTGGTTTCTCCGAAAGCCTTTAAGGATATCAGCTTTAAACTGAGAAGAGGAGAAATACTAGGGATTACCGGCCTGCTTGGCGCAAAAAGGACGGAACTGGCTCATGCGATTTTTGGTGCATTTCCCATCGAATCTGGCCGGGTGATTCACAAGGGCAAGACAGTGAATATCAAATCCCCGAGAGATGCTATTGATATTGCAATAGGGCTTTTGCCTGAAGACAAGTCGAAGCATGGCATGTTTTCTCTACTAAGTGTTGCTAACAATATCACGAGTGCAGGCCTGAGACTTCTTAGAGGGATTTTTGGGTTGAGCTTGAAGACGGAAAGAGGGGTCGCGGAAGAATATTCGAAAAAACTCAATATTCAAACCCCCTCGGTAATGACTCTGATCGAATCCCTCAGTGGTGGTAACCAGCAGAAGGTTATGCTGGCCAAGTCATTGTTTACGAATTCGGAGATTTTGATTTTCGATGAACCGACCAAAGGAATTGACGTAGGTGCTAAAGAGGAGATTTACAGTCTGATGGTCGAACTGGCAAGTGGCGGCAAGGCGATCGTCATGATCTCTTCGGAAATTCCGGAAATACTCGGTATGAGCGATCGGATCATAGTGATGAAGCAAGGCCGGATAACCGACGAGATGTCGAGAGAAGAAGCTAATCAGGAAAGAGTTCTAGAGGCGGCATTATGAATTCAGAGGGCAGCAAGATCCAGCTCCAACAAAGGTCAGCTGGTTCAGTTAACTGGGGCTTTTACTGGGAACGATACGGAATCTTCGTAGTGTTTATTATCATATTGATTTTGATTTCTATATCCGTTCCCAATTTCCTTAGTTTGAACAATTTCTTAAATGTCCTTCACACGATGGCCTTCGTTCTGTTTGTAACCTATGGGCAAACACTGGTTATTCTATCAGGAGGAATGGATCTATCCCATGGTTCCTTAGTAAGCATTAGCTGTATGGCTGCTGCCGCTTTGGTTGCTCTCGGTCATCCTTGGTTGGGGCTCTTAGCAGGCCTTAGCACTGGTGCCTTTTGCGGTCTGATTAGCGGTACAATAATCGGTATTATTAGGCTTAACCCGATTATCACCACCCTGGGAATGCTCTATATAGCAGGGGGGTTAGCCCTGTATTTTACAGATGGCAAGACCATTGTCGGCATTGATCTAGAGAAAATGCAGGATTTTCATTTTCTTGCAGAGGGTGAGCTTTTGCATATTCCTTTTGTTGTTATTCTAGCCTTCGTTTTTTTCCTGCTAACCCACATTCTCTTACAGCACACTCGATTTGGAAATCACCTTTACGCCTTGGGCGGAAATGAAGCATCAGCCGAGATTTCGGGGATAAATTTTGCAAGAATGAAGATTATTATTTTCACGCTTAGCGGACTTTCCTGTGGAATCGCCGGATCTTTGCTTTGCGCTAGAATGCTTTCAGGTGAGCCGAGAGTGGGGGCAGGGACTTTTCTTCTCGAATCCATTGGCGCCGTGGTTGTAGGCGGCAACGATATTTTTGGTGGAACGGGAAACGTTGGCCGAACTGTTATCGGGCTTATGATTTTGCATTTTTTAGGCAATGCCTTAAACCTAATGGGCATTTCCACCTTTGCGCAGCAGGTAGTGGTGGGTGTTGTGGTGCTTTTGTTCTGTTACATAGGCTTGACTCGTAATAAATAAACGGCCTGGTCAAAAAGAAGAGGAAAACAGATAATTTCTCAAAAAGCGGGTCTGAATACATGATTAGAAAAATTCAGAAAATAGAGTGGGACAGGTATGGGCTTCCTCTGGCATTCGTGGCCATGATCATTGTCTTCACTTTGATCAATCCGGCATTTTTCAGCACAAGGAATATGATTCAGACCACACGGCAGGGAGCGATACTTTTCCTGATTGTATCGGGCCAAACCTTTGCCCTTCTCGCGCGAGGCATAGACCTCTCTCAGGGTTCGGTGATGAGTCTGGTCAGTGTTGCCACCATAAGCAGCATATATGTGTTTGGAGCCTATCTCGGGTCAATAGTCGGCGTATTATTTGGAGCATTATGCGGTTTCATTAGTGGGATCCTGATCGGATATTTGGGCATACCTCCAATTCTAACCACCCTAGGCATGTTGTTCGTGGCCTTGGGGGCGGAATTGGTTTACACAGGTGGTGTCACCCTAACAAACCTGACGGAAATCGATGAGGTCAGAATCTTTTGGTTTGGTGGTGGTATGATAGGTCCTGTGCCAGTTCCCGTAGTCTTTGCCGTAATTATAGGGCTTCTAATGTACTATCTGCTTAAATGTACAAGTTTCGGACGTAAGGTCTATTTTATCGGCACGAACGCAGATGCTAGCCATATGGTAGGGATCAGGGTTAAGCGGGTAATAGTGCTCGTCTATGTTCTCAGCGCTTTACTAGCCTCTTTGGGAGCATTTTTTTTGACGGCACGCCTTAGCATGGGATTCCCGCATTTGGGAGAGGCCTGGCTTGTTCTTGCAATTGGAGGGGCAGTGCTCGGTGGAACATCTGTCTTCGGAGGAAAAGGTGGGATATGGCAAGCGCTTCTGGGATCAATGGTTATCGTCTTCTTGGACAATGGCCTTATTGTCTCGGGAGTATCTTCCTTTGCCCGGGAGGCGATAATTGGAGGGGTTATTATACTCGCGTGTCTGGCGAGTGTAATAAGAAGTAAGTCTTAATAACCATTAAACATTTAGAACGGAGGTTTTGCAATGAAAAAAAGAAGTCTTATAGCAGGGTTTTTTGCACTTGTGTTTGTCGTAGGGCTTTTGATGGCTGGAGGAGGGCCTGCATTAGCCAAACAGCTTGAAATTGCCGTCCTGGTACCTAATGGCGTAGATCCTTATTTTACCGCAAAACGGTATGGCTACGAAACAGAATGTGAGAAATTGGGAGTTAAGATGTTGTTTTACGATGCAGGCGGTTATGCAAACGTTAACAAACAAATCGGACAACTAGAAGACCTTATGCAAAGAGGTATCGATGGGATTATTCTCGGCGCCACCAGTGCAGAAGGAACAGTCCCGGTTGTTAACAAAGTTATAAGCAAGGGGATACCGCTCGTCATAGATAACCTTGATTCACGGACGAAGAAACCGGTCCTTAGGATTATGAAGAATGGTGTCCTTGTGGGCCAACTTCGTGCGATTTACATCATTGAACAGTTGAAGGGTAAAGGTACGGTATTGGTGCTGCCGGGCCCTTCTGCAGTTTCCCTCTGTCAAGAAGAGCATAAGGGGTTTGTCGATTATGCGAAACATTTTCCCGGCATTAAGGTGATTACTGAATGGACGCCTTCGAGTCCCGATGCCGGAATGAAAACAGTTGAGGGACTTCTTCAGGCCCATCCGGATCTAAAGGCTGTTGCGTGCTTTTCACCGCCGCTTACCGTTGGGTCCGTCAAGGCAGTGCAGGCCTCTGGCGCAAAGAAGGGTGAAATTATCATTGTCGGTCAGATGCTCGATGCAGGCATGGAGGCCTATATTAACAAAGACTGGCTTCAGGCTACGGCCATGTGCGATCATATTGGAATGGCCCGTGAGGCAGTGCGAATGGTGGTTAAAGAGATTAAAGGAGAACTTAAGCCCCCATTATTCCATCAGATTGATCATTATTTGATTACCAAAGAGACCTTGGATAAATTCGACCGATCGGGTTCGACTTATCCAAAAGAGTGGCGAAAATAGATGGGTACCTGTGCTCCCCGCTCCTTTTCAAGGGGCGGGGATTTATAATGCCTTTGGATGTGGTAACCGCTTAACAAAGCACAGGACGTAGTCTTCTTGGAGTTCAACTATGCTTTATGGATATAAGGGCAAGCTCTTGCATATTGATTTGACCCGAGAGGTATCTGAATCGGTTCCCATTCCTGATGAGATTCTGATGAAATATATCGGCGGCCGCGGTCTAGGGGCAAAACTTTTTTGGGATCTTGTGTCCCCTGAGGCTGACCCATTAGGACCAGAGAACATATTTATGGTCCTCTCAGGTCCCTTGAGCGGCACTATGGCCCCTTGCACAGGCAAGCACCTTATCGTGACAAAATCCCCAGCCACTGGTGGATGGCTGGAGGCTTATTCTAGTGGCCTGATGGCCCCGCAGATGAAATTCGCTGGCTACGATGGCCTGGTAATAACCGGCAGAGCTAAACACCCTGTTTATGTGACTATTGAAGATGACCGTGTGGACATTCTCGATGCACATGATCTGTGGGGAAAGGGTGCTTTTACAACAGAGAAATACGTGAAGGAAAGCTTTCATCCCGATTGTGGCACCATTTGCATCGGACCGGCAGGTGAAAATCTGGTGCCCTTTGCATGTGTGAGTAGTGAATATTTCAGGAAAGCCGGACGGGGTGGTGCCGGGGCAGTTATGGGATCAAAGAACCTCAAACTATTGGCAGTAAAAGGAAGCGGCGGCATCAATTGTGCTAACGTGCAGGGGCTGTACGATCTAATCACCAAGCATTATGAGAAATACAAGCAGAGTCCTGTAGGGAGCGCCAGAAAAAGATATGGCACCCCTCTTACCCTTGACATCACCAATGCAATAGGAATGCTACCTACCCACAATTTCTCCAAAGGTCAGTTCAATCGCGCAATCGGCAAAATTGACAAGGACGGTGTCGCGTCTGCGACTGTTGCTGATCGGGCCTGTTATGCATGCTTTCTGTCTTGCTCCAAGAGAACAAAGGTTAAGGAGGGGGTTTTCAAGGGGCTCGAGATAGATGGACCAGAATACGAAACTCTGGCAATGCTTGGGTCCAACCTTGAGATCGATTACCTGCCGGCGATAATGAGGGCCAATTATCTCTGCGACGATCTGGGGATGGATACCATTTCAGCTGGAGTCGTGATCGGTTTTGTGATGGAATGCTTTGAGAGGGGTATCTTAACGAAGCAGGACACGGGAGGACTGAACCTTAGATTTGGCAATTATGATGCTGTTCTGCAAATTTTAGAACTCATAGCGTCAAAGAGAGGCTTTGGTGCATTTTGTAGCCAGGGAGTTAGGGCCATGGCCGGGTCTCTCGGTGCTGGTAGTGAAGACTTTGCAATGGAGGTGAAGGGACTGGAATTTCCGGGGTATGATCCAAGAGCAGCCTGGGGTGCTGCGATAACGTATGCTGTAACACCCAGGGGTGCATGTCACCGACGGGCATGGCCCGCAACAAAGGAGCTCCTCGAAGGAGGAGGCCCGTTTACAACCGAGAACAAGGCTGAGATCGTATGGAAACTCATGAATGAAAACTGCGTCATGCACTCGCTTATCGTGTGTGATTTCCCAAGCAAATTTATTCCCCTGAGTGTTGCGGAGTTTGCTGAATATTTCAACATCATTACTGGTTTGAGGTACTCTGAACAGGATTTCATTCATCGAGCGGAAACAATAGAAACGCTCATAAGGCGAATTAATATCCGGGAAGGCATTACTGCGAAAGACGATTTTCTGCCTAAACGTATCATCGAGGAAGCTCACCCAGAAGGCCCCACAAAAGGAAAAATCATAGGGTTAGACAATTTCCTAAGAATGCGGTCGGAATATTATAGTCTCCGAGGCTGGGACGATGAGGGCGTGCCCAGCCAAGCTACAATCGATAAATACGGATTCGAGGAGGAAGAAGAAATTGCTCTTTAAAACTAACCGTAAGCCTGTGCCTTAAATCATAAGAGACAATAATGCGAGTATTGATCATCGATTCAGAGAAATGTACTGGTTGCAGAATGTGCGAATTGGCCTGCTCCAGTTTCAAAGAAGGAGAGTTCATCCCTGAACGCTCGCGCATCAGGATTGTTGCGGATGCGCTGGAGGGTTGGTCGAGGCCGGCGGTTTGCTTACAATGTGAAGACCCGATGTGTATGGCGGTATGCCCGGTTCAGGCCATTTCAAAGACAGAAACACCTCAAGGTGATCGTATCGTTGAGGTGAACACCGAAAAATGTATTGCCTGTGGTCGTTGTGTTGTGGCCTGTCCATTTGGGGCCATCGCGCTTTTTCATAAGTCCAAGGCTATAAAGTGCGACCTTTGCGGTGGTTCGCCCAGGTGCGTTGAATTTTGTTTTTATGGCTGCCTGCAGTTTGTGGAACTAACTGAGACGGAATATGCAAAACGAACCAGGAAGATAACAGCGCTTACCAGAAGAGCATGCAAAGAAATAGGCACGGAGGAGCCGCTTAGGCGAAGGGCTGTATTTTCGCTCGAGGCCTCTCGGGTTACTCCAGGGCCAGGGGTTTCACTGGATACAGGGGAGGGGTGTCCTTAAATAACTAAAGGAGCATAGTAATGACAGAAAAGATAATTGATGGTCATCGACACATAACCTGTCCAGAGGCAATGAAGATAGCGAGTAAACTGGATCCTAAGAAATCCAGTGACTTTTATCCCCCGGGTGTCCGTGAGGCATCTGCCGTAATCAATCGTAAGAAGGCACCGGAGTGGAGCCGCAAAATGAGCGACCTGGAGGAAAATATAGCTGACTTATTGGCGGCAGGCATGGATATGGGGGTCTTGCAGCCCAATCCCCTGAACTTCTGTCACTGGGCAGAACCGGGTGAAGGGGCGGAGTTGGCCCGCATGGTCAACGAATACACCGCCGGGGGTGTTCGCCAGCACCCTGACCGTTTGCTTGGTCTCGCCACGGTACCGCTTCAGGATACAGGGTTGGCCATTAAAGAACTTGTCTATGCCGTTCGAGAGTTGGGCTTGAGAGGTGTGGTTATCCCCTCTAATGTCAATGGGCATGGCCTTGATGAAGAGCAGTTCCAGCCCTTTTTTAGAGAGACGGAACAGCTGGACGTGCCGATTTTTATCCATCCCCACTATCCCGCTGGCGCAGAGCGAATCGGTAACTATTATCTGATCAATTTCATCGGCTACCCCATGGAATCCACAATAACGGCTGCCCAATTGGCTTTTGGTGGGGTTTTTGATCGCTGTCCCAACCTCAAGATCTGTCTCATGCATGCTGGAGGAGCACTTCCCTTTCTATTGGGGCGCTTGGAACACGGCCAGTCTGTGCGTCAAGAGGCACAGGAACACTGTAAACATCCGTTTGCTCATTATCTTAAAAACTTCTATGTGGACACCATTACTTTCCGAGCCGACACCCTTCGTTTTGTTTTAGATGTGATGCCAAAGGGGCATGTGTTCACGGGAACAGATTACCCGTATGACATGGCGGATCCGGATCCGGTGGCTTCTGTTGAGGCTACCGTACGGGATGCAACCCTTCGGGAAGAAATCTTCGGTAGAAATCTTAGTGCTGTTATGGGTCTTTCATAAGGCAGATGCTCTTGGGGTGGTTGCTGTGATCCAAAGCCATCGAGAAGATGTGTGTGGTCGTAAGCCCAGGTTCCGAATATGAAAGGGGTGAGCACATAAGTATTATTTGCAGAGCCAGCTTTAGCTAGGAGCCGGGATTTTTTTCCTAATAGGCTTAAGAAAAGGGAGCATGATGTGAAACTATCCCGCTTGGGCTGAAAGGCCCGGGGTTATGAAATGCCTGTGTCAGGGCGTAGACATTTGTCGATAGGCACAAGGCAGCAAGTGCTATGGCCCTATCTAAGGCATAAGAAATGCGTTATTCAAGGCATTACAAAAAATAGTGTGATGGAGGTAAACTTATGACTGAGAAAAGCGAAGTTAGAGACGGAATGCGCATCGACTGGGATCTGCCTATCGAAATGGATGACAGCATTGTTGTCCGCGCAGATGCCTATAGGCCGATCGAAGACGGACGTTACCCGGTCATAATGTCTTATGGCCCTTATGGCAAGTACCTAGCCTTCCAGGACGGGTACTCGACCGCTTGGGAAAGAATGGCAGCCGATCATCCTGACGTAACGACTGGATCGACCAACAAATATCAAAACTGGGAGGTGTGTGATCCGGAGAAATGGGTCCCTGATGGCTATGTTGTCATACGGGTGGATTCACGTGGTAGCGGTCGCTCGCCTGGTTATATTGATATTTGGTCGGCACGTGAGGCCAAGGATTTGTACAACTGTATTGAATGGGCAGCAAAGCAGCCCTGGAGCAACGGGAAAATCGGACTTAACGGAATTTCCTACTATGCCATGAATCAATGGCAGGTGGCCTCTTTGCAGCCACCGCATTTGGCGGCGATGTGCATTTGGGAAGGAGCTGCTGATTTTTATCGTGACATGGGGTGGCACGGGGGAATTCTGTGTACGTTTGCAAAAAACTGGCCTGACATGCAGGTATATTCCGTACAACACGGCGTTGGCAAGCGTGGTTATCGGAGTCGGATGGTGGCTGATTGGGTCTCAGGACCCGAGACCCTGACCGAAGAGGAACTTGGTGCCAATCGGCATGATTTTGGCGAGGATGTTTTTTCTCATCCCTTAGATAGTGATGAATACTGGCAGTCAAGAATGCCCGACTGGTCGAAGGTCAACGTACCTTTCCTCTCAACTGCCAATTGGGGCGGGCAGGGTCTTCATCCTCGAGGCAACTTTGAGGGATTTGTGCGGGCAGCCTCTAAAGAAAAGTGGCTTGAGGCCCACGGCATTGAACACTGGACCGAGTTCTACACCAATTATGGTGTTGATCTCCAGAAAAGGTTCTTTGGCCATTTTCTCAAAGGGGAAAATATGGGCTGGAAAGACCAACCCCGTGTGCAATTGCAGATTCGACACATTGACAAGTTCGTTATGCGTATGGAAAAGGAATGGCCTTTGGCCCGAACGAAGTGGACTAAATTATACCTCAATGCTGCCGATCAGACTCTCAACACCGAACCAGCAAACATAGAGGGAAGCATTGCATATGAAGGGCTGGGAGATGGGGTTACTTTACTGACGTCACCCCTTGAGGCACAGACGGAAATCACTGGTCCGTTGGCAGCAAAGTTGTTTGTATCATCAGAGACAGAGGACGCAGATTTGTTTCTCGTGCTTCGCGTGTTTTCACCTGAATTGAAAGAGGTCGTTTTTCAAGGGGCAGTGGATCCGCACACGCCGATCGCTCAAGGATGGCTTAGGGCCTCCCATCGAAAGCTTGATCACAAACTCACCACGGAATACCGACCCTACCACACACATGATGAGAAGCAGCTCCTTAGACCAGGTGAGGTATATAAGCTTGATATTGAGATCTGGCCAACCTGCATTGTTGTCCCAGCTGGCTACCGCATCGGCCTCAGTGTGCGTGGTAAGGACTATGTCTATCCTGGTGGTAGTGGAGGGAGATTGTCCAATATGAAGAATGAGTTCACGGGTGTAGGCCCCTTTTTGCACAACGATCCATATGATCGACCTCCTAAGATATTCGGCGGGACGGTCAAACTGCACACAGGCCCGGATCGAGCCGCCTATGTGTTGTTGCCAATCATCCCTTAATGCATTATCTTGCATCTGGGCATGAACCAAAGAGAAGGGCCTCGTTCATGCGCATGCGAGAAACATATAAGGGGTTCATATGGGGGAGTCGCCAAAGCTGGCAGATGTACTGAGTTTGCTTTTGAATGCCATTTTAGCTTGGCGAGCCTAAGGACAAGGAGGATACCTCCTTTCGCATTGCTCAAGAAGGGCGCAATTTCAAAAGTGATAAAGAAATGGTCAAGATATTCATGGCGGGTATTCCTTGGGGGAGAATCGCAGAACCCCTTGATTTTATTAAAGCCTCGGTCTTTCTCGCCTCAGATGCCTATAAAAAGGCTGATAAGAGACTGCTGGAAAAGGCAGTGAAAAATCACCTGACCATGTTCAAGGATAATATTCTCCAATCTGATTTTGTAAGACGGAATTTTTCTCTAAGTGACACCAATAACGTGGAGCGCAAGATCTTTCAGGTGTAAGTGAAAGAAATATAAAAGGAGGTGTATGCGAATATGTACAAATTCAGAGTAACTGTTGACGATGTCAAAGTGGCCTCTGCAGCAAAGAGCGATGTGGGCTTTGCCAATATGGATATACGGTTTCTCATTACGGATAAAACGGCAGGTGCCGAAGAACTTTCACTGTTTCGCACCGTTTTTCCCCCAGGCTTCTCAGCCCATCAGAAGCACTATCATGCTGATATCGAAGAGGTGATGTTCGGTATCCGAGGCCGTGGGGTTGTAGGCATTGAACACCCAGATGGCAAGGTAGAGGAGTATGAAATCTCCCCGGGAGTGGCTGTCTTTGTTCCCAAGAACTATATTCACTGGTTTCGTAACCTGGATCCCAATGAGGAGGTTGAAATCTGTGGGGTATACTCTGCTCCTGATGCGGGGGACTACAAACCGGAAGACTACAAATATGTGGGAGAGATTACTGAAGAAGACAAAAAACTAAAATAAGGGCTTGGCAGCAGTAGCCTATGAGCTGTAATAAAAAAAATTCAGAAAGGAGAAACAACCATGAGTGAATTAGAAGAATTAGAAATCAGGAAATCCGGTCTTGATCATTCTTATATCAAATATCCACACCAATACTCCCCTCGGCGTCTTTTTAGCATGTCTGGGGCAGATTGGGAGGCACGGATCAACTTTGAGCGGATGCGACAGGAGCGCCTCGACCGGGCAAAGGAGACCATGGAAAAGCATGATTTGGGGGCCATGGTCCTCTATCACGGAGCCAATGTGCGGTATGTAACCGGCGTGTATCAAGGTATGTGGAAATACGTCAACTATATCCGATATGCGGTGTTGTGCCGGGATAGTGAACCGGTTTTATTTGAAACCGTAGGATCGGACATGGAGGCAGCCAAGCTAAATGCCCCGTGGATGCATGACAGGGTGAAACCGGCTATCACCTGGACCTGGTCTGAAGGGGCAACTGAGCGACAGGTCAAAAATATGGTCAGCAGTGTTGTTGATGTTTTAAAGGAGAGGAAAGTCTTTGGAGAGCGGATTGGTGTTGACATGATGGATATGTGGGTCTATTCGGCATTTGAAGAGGCTGGTGTGAAGTTGGTCAATGCATGGCCGGCCATGTCTGAGGCCCGGCTGATCAAAACCGTTGATGAGCTTGAGTGCTGTAAATATTCAGCAGCCATCGGTGATGGCTGCATGGATATGATCAGAAACGAGTGGCTCAGCAAACCAGGGCTTACAGAGGCTCAGTTGGCAGGGAACATCATGAAATATTTCACCGACCATGGCTTTGAAGAGGGTCAGGCATTCTGTGTTGCCTCAGGCGGCAACACCAATCCATATCAGAGATGGTGGTCGGATAAACCTATCCGAAAGGGGGATCTGGTTATTACCGATATAGGCGGCAGAGGCCCTGGTGGAGGTTACTATGTGGATTTCACCAGAACACATATGTGCGGTGATGTTGCTCCTACACCCGAACAGAAGAAGCTCTACAAGGAGGCCATGGACACCACTATGGGTGCCCTATCAGAGGCATGGCCAGGGAAAACAACCGCTGATTCGGCCAAGCACTTCCCTGTCTACGATGATGATAAATACAAGACCTGTAGCCTCTTTCAGTTTGCCCACAGCATCGGCCTCACCCTCTATGAGGGGATGTGGATCTCAAGGGGATTCTCTTTTGATTTCCCTGCAGAGTTTAAACAGAACATGTATATGGCCTTTGAGACCTACAGTGGTAAGCCAGGCCTGGAGCAGGCAGTTAGGATAGAGCAGGATGTGGTGATCACCGATAAGGGTCCGGTGCTCTTTACCCTGTTCCCTTTTGATGAGCGGTTTTTGGAGTAGAATGGATATATTAGCTCTATAAGGACTTAGAAGTATTTTTTAAGGGAAATCGTAGCCTTTGCATCATCATAAGTATGTTGAAGGTGTCTATATCCTATCTGGCAAAGGTTATTTTGAAACTGAGAAGGAATGAATAGAGGTTTGCCCGGGTGGTGTTGTCTGTACTTCCTCTGAAGAACCACATAGTTTAGGAGCCATTGGAGATAACTCTCTAATGCTCACATGTTACATAGATTGCATTGAGGGAGGTGAGAACTGCTCATCTGAATCCAAAGCTGTTAAGGTCAATAGGTAATTGACAAATAATGGGTAGGTAACGAAGAGGAGAAGAAATGGAATATGCAGTTATGCCTGTATGCTTAGGGCAAAGTGAAGCAGATCAATCAGGTTTTACGTACATGGCCTTCGCTGGCACACCAATTGTCTTGGATATCGCCTACTTTATTATTAGGGGTGCGACCAAGACAATTCTTGTTGACTCAGGCACTTGGGCTTCTTTGATGGCCAAATATTGGCCGGGGAAGAGTACGGATTTCCAAACTTTCGAAGAATCATTACAAAAGCAAGATCTAACTTGTGATGATGTAGATATCATTATTACAACTCACTTGCACCATGATCATGTTGGAAACCACTATAAATGCAAAAACGCTGAGATCTATGTGCAGGAGGAAGAGTGGGCATTTGCTCGGGCGCCTCATCCTTTGCAAGCCCAGTATTATCCAAAGGATATATTAGACCAGATCGGAAGTATGAAGATGCGATTAATTAGGGCAGACTACGAGCTTTTTCCGGGGATTAGGATTCTCCACACTCCAGGCCACACGCCGGGCACACAGTCTATATGTGTTGATACCAAGGAAGGAAAAACTGTGATAGCTGGTCAATGTACTACCTACCACTCGTTTCAAGACCCAGGAAAGGTGCTCCCAGAAGGGCATCCATTTGCCCACTGGGAAGTGTTTACACAGTCGATTGCCACCGATTTGAGTCAAGCCTATTGGAGCAATGTCCTGGTAAAAAGAATGGCCGATGTCCTCCTTCCTTGTCATGGACCAGGATATGATGAGAGAACGAAAAAATATCTACCAGCTTCGATGGGCCAATGACATTCGTACTAGGGCAAAAAGACTATGAAAAATGAGAAGGCAGCCCTTTGTTTTAGCTTGCATGCTTTTTTAGCTCCGACAGTAGGTTAGTTTTTGGGACTGGACCATTTGATGAAAGAATCAAAGCAAGAACTTATGGAAAAGGCATCTCGCCTGGGATTGGAATCCCGTAATAAAGGCTTTCATTGCAGTGAATCTGTTTTCTTAGCTATCAATGGTACCCTTGATATCACTGATCCTGCAATGGTGCGTATCGTGACGGGTTTTCATGGTGGTGGTGGTGCACATCGAATCCAGCCAGAGGTGAATCTCAATGCTGCGTTAGAAGAGGTAGCCTCAGGGCGCGATCGTCGACCATTAGAGGAGTTACCTATAACGGTTACTGGCCACTTATGCGGTGCCTTGGCATCAGGCATTGTTTGCATAGGTTTACTTTTTGGTCGCAGGCAGCCCACAGATGATTTAACCTGTGTGGATGAACTCACCTATGAGTTACATCGCCGTTTCGAGGCCAAATTTGGATGCAAAACATGTCGTGAACTACGAGAAAAATATGTCCCCCTGAGTGATAATCACACATGTGAGTATATCTACCAGGAGGGTGCTCGGATGGCGGTAGAGCTCATCCTGGAGGCTCCTGAGTTGGTGGACAGATGCGCAGAGATTGGGTGATACTAACCTCTGTGGATACCTGAAGATAGGAACAACGGTAAGTAGGATTATAACTTATTCTTGATAATTAACAGGAGGTAATACCGAAATGGATTTAGATTTAGAGCAATTAGCTCAAGACCTAAAAAGTATAGTTGGTGAGGGTCATGTACATACGGATTTGTTTGAACGGATAAACTACGCTGATACATCATTGCCCTATGATGTTGGAAAAGAGGATCTACCGGATGTCGTGGTCCAGCCCGCCAATGCCCAGGAGATTTCTGGAATACTAAAATATGCCAACGAACACGAAATCCCTGTGACCACCTATGGATCTGGCACATCCCTGATGTTTGGCACCAAGCCCAAGCACCATGGGATAACGTTGAGTACTGAACGCTTGACATCATCAGATATCAGCGAAGATCACCAGTGGCTTGAGTGCGGTGCCGGGTTGAAAACGGGCATCCTGATCAAGGAGTTGGGCAAGTTGGGGTACTTTTTGCCAATCCAAACGCAGATTGGCTCTAGCATGGGGGGAGCGCTGACCGTTAACACCCTGGGGCATCTGACGGATAACGTGTTTGGAGGGAGACCGATAAGTAATGTGCTGGGTTTGGAGGTCGTGTTGGCAACTGGGGAGATAATAGAGACAGGGTCTAAGTGCCTGAGGAGGCCTTCCGGATGGGATCTGGCACGGATCTTCATAGGCTCTGAAGGGATACTGGGGATTATCACCAAGGTCAGGATGGTCCTGATTCCTATGCCACAAACCGTTGATGCAGTTGGGTTTTTCAAGACCGTTGAGGAGATCGGCGGCGCTATTGGGTTGATGTACAAGAATAAACTACCCCTTCCCATGGATGGAGAATTTGCGGGGAAGAAGGCCTGTAAGGTGGGCTATGAGGCCCTGGGACTGGATTTTCCGGAAGGTGCCATGGCTATTACTCGTTCAATGGGTAGAACCAAAGAAGATGCCACAAGGGATGCGCAGGAGATGGTTAAATTATTCAAAGAAGCAGGGGCAACGGAGTCGTTTATTTTAGAAGATCCGGAAATCGCAGAGAAGGTTTGGGGAGTTCGGGAAAATGCCATGCGCTGGGGGCAAGAGAAGGAACTGAAAGGTTACCTTGCCATAGAAGTCAACCCGGCACTTCCTCGTCTGGCAGAGGCGATGACGGAGTTAAGTCATATTACCGAGGGCAGGGACGATTTAATTGGCCAGACAGAGGCCTATCTTTATGGCCATGTGGGGTCGGATTCCCTCCACTGTCTCTTCGCGTTTCCTTATGATTGGACTACCGAAAGAATGAAGCAGGTGGTTAATGAGATCTGGAACCTCGAAAAAGAACTGCAACTAAAATACGACGGTGTTGGGGGAGATTGGGGATGGCTTCCGTATCGTGTTCCCTTTTATCGAGAGAAGTATGGGGAGACCAGCTATGAACTCATCAAGAAAATGAAGCAGCTTTTTGATCCCAATAACATCCTTAATCGTGGCAACCTTGAAGGAGAGGTATGATGGAAGAACAATTTGAAGAAGACATCGAGAAATCTCTTAATGAAGCACTTATCTCATGTGAGAAGTGCCATTTCTGTAACACGGTGTGCCCGGTTGTTGATACCAGGCTCACCCAGGGGCCCTTTGGTATAACTAGGGCCATCTATTATGGATTACAATGGAATGAATTCGGCTCAAGCCTGCGAGATTTGGTGTACTCATGCACCACGTGTGGAAAATGCGATCTCATGTGTAAAAAGGTCTCACGGGCCCTGCCCCTTACTGAAATAATAGAAAAGGCAAGGGAATTCCTCTTGATTGAAAAGATGGCAGGACCTATGCCTGACCAGGTCAGCGTTCTAAAGAACATGCACGTCCGGGGTAATCCATGGGGAAATCCGTCCCATGAGAGAACTAATTGGGCCCAGAGCCTTGACATACCGTTTGCCTCAAAGGACAACAAAGTGGATGTGCTGTACTTTGTGGGTTGTGCCTCTTCCTATGATCCGCAGGCCCAGAAAATAGCAAGAAATCTTACTAAGATCCTCAAGCAGGCAGGTCTAAATTTTGGTATCCTGGAGAACGAAACATGCAGTGGACATGAAGCCCGGAGAATGGGTGAGACAGGCCTCTTTGCCTATCTTTCCGAAGCCAATATGGAGATGTTTAAGGAAGCGGAAATTAACCATATTGTTACTGGCGATCCTCATAGCTTTTACAGCTTTACCCAGGAGTACCCTGACAAATGTAATAGTATTAAGATACAGCATTACAGTCAATTTTTTAATGAGCTTGTCGATGAGGGGAAACTAAAGTTTACCGCAAAGTTAAAGAAAACCGTGACCTATCACGATCCCTGTTATCTGGGAAGACACAGTCAAATATTTGAGGAGCCACGGAAACTTATACAGAGCATACCTGGCGTTAGTCTTGTAGAAATAGAAAACAATAAACAAGACAGCGACTGCTGCGGTATAGGTGGAGGTCGCATGTGGATGGAGCCGCCTAAGAGCTTGCTCTCATCACAGGCAATAGCAGAGAGACGGATTCACCAAGCCTTCGATACCGGTGCTGAAATACTGCTCACGGCGTGCCCGTTCTGCAACATCACGCTCAATGATGCGGTTAAATCCTTAGAAAAAGAGGACTCCCTTGCGGTTATGGACATCACCGAGTTGATTGCCATGTCTCTTTGATATAAACGCCAGATAGATCATTTAGAAGCATTGAAAGGAGAACAACACAAAATGAATAACACGACACAATCAAAAAAGACACATCCTTGGAAAACAGCAAACTGGCATGTGAGCCCCTGGAATTATCTCGAGGAAGTCACCAAAGATTTCACCCCTCCCAAGCAGGTGAAGATCCATGATATTACACTCAGGGACGGAGAGCAGCAGGCCAAGATCATCTTCACTAAAGACGATAAGATCCGTATTGCAGAAAAGCTTTCTGAGATAGGTGTGCACCGAATTGAGACAGGCATGCCCGCAGTCTCTCCCAATGATGAGGCTGCAATAAGGGAAATAGTAAAACGCAACCTGCCTTCTGAGATTTTTTGCTTCTGCCGGTGCATGGTTCCTGATGTAAAACTCGCAGCAGATTGTGGGGTAGACGGCATTGTTATTGAAATACCATCCAGCAAGCACCTCATCGAGCAGGGTTATAAATGGCCCTTAGAGAAGGCCATTGATCTCTCCATCAAGGCCACCGCAGCCGCAAAAGAAGAGGGGCTCTATACGGTTTTCTTTACCATTGATGCCACCAGATCTGATATGAACTGGCTTCTGGATCTGGTGGATCGGGTTGCCACCGAAGGTCACATGGATGCCTTCACCTTAGTAGATACCTTTGGCGTACTCTCCCCACAGGCTGCTACCTATTTTACTAAGAAGGTTAAAGAGAGAATCACAAAGCCCATTGAGATCCACTTTCACCCTGACTTTGGCCTGGGAGTGGCCAATACCATAAATGCCGTTTTGGCCGGTGGCGAGGTAATCCACACTACTGTTACCGGCATTGGAGAGCGGGCCGGCAATACCCCTATGGAGGAGACTGTGCTGGCACTGCTTACCCTCTACGGGATTGATACTGGTATTGATTACAGCAAGCTCAATGAGACTGCAAAGCTCATCCAAGAGCTCTCAGGCACTCAGGTGCCAGGCAACCGGCCCTTCATCGGCGATGATGCCTATACCATTGAGTCAGGGATTGTGACCGGGTGGTTCAAAAACGTGTTTGATAACAATCCCACCACAGTATTCCCTGTTCACCCCGATTTTGTGGGTCATGCAACCCCACAGATCCTGATGGGTAAAAAGAGCGGGCTCGATAATATTGCCATATGGTCTAAAAAGCTCAATATCGATCTCAACGATGATGAGGCCATGGCAGTGCTCAAAGAGGTGAAGCTGCAATCCCATAATCTCAAGCGGGTACTTACAGAGGATGAGTTTCGGGAGATAGTGGAGACGGTAAGAGGATAGGTTCGAAAAGAAGTAAATCTGAAAGGAATTAGAGGAGCTTGTCCGGGAATACGAAGATCGATTACGCAACTAGGATAATAGCTATCGTTTGGTCAAAATTATAATATTCCTATTGTCGGACAGCTTCTTGGATTCATTCAAACTGGCATAGTCACTAACCGCTGTGGAGGTGAAATATGTCACTGAAGGTATATAAATGAATCCCCTTTGCTGCCCAGAAGAAGTGGCTGCACTGGATTTAATCAGGCGATGCTTTTTTCAGCACTGGCGCTGTCTTTAACCTTTGAGGAGATAGTGCTATTGAGAGATTGAAGGAATGGATGATAAAAATTAAGGTCTAGCAGTTTCAATTGTCTTTGCATGCGACTTTTGGACTCATGAATATTGGAAGAGCTAAAAGATGTTTTAAATCCCGTGGCCCACCTTATGGAAGAGTGAGAGAAATCTCGATGGCATAAATGTTAGAAATAAACAAATTGAATGTCAGGAAGACGTTAATAAACCTGGAGAGGGGAAGTAAACCAAAACAATTTTAAGTAAGGAGGAGCAAATAATGATGACTAAAAGAAAAGCACAAGTATTTTATGTAATTCTTATGGTTTCACTGGGATTAGTTTTTTGCCTTCTTGATACGGCAGAAGCGAAAGATGCAATTAGAATTGGTGTAGTGCATAATTATACTGACCTAAGTGGGAAAAGTATTAAAGAAGGAGCCATCCTTGCAAAGGAGAACATCAATGAAGAGGGCGGTATTTTTGTAAAGAAATATGGGGAAAAGCTTCCAGTTGAACTGTTTTTCGCAAACAGCGCTGGAAAGGCCCAGACTGCTTCTTCAGCGGTTGAAAAGCTATGTGCCATTGATAAGGTAGACTTTTTAGTAGGAGGGAATGTTACTGAAGTTACTCTTGCTCAACAGGAAATGGCTATGGACTACAAAAAAATTTTTCTCAGCTCGGGAGCTGCCGGGGTTCAATTATGGCAAAACGTTGAAAAAAATTATAAACGCTATAAATATTATTTTAAGTTTGAATGCCTTGATTCGTTGCAGCTTGGGGTCGGAATGGTAGGTATTGGCGTGGAAACTGCAAAAGCGATAGCAAAGCAGTTAGATATTCCATTGAAAGATGTAAAAATTGCCATTATTGCTGAGCACGCTGAATGGGCTGAGCCAGTCGTAAAAATGGCCAAGGATACCTTCAAAAAGAATGGAATTGAAATTGTGTATACCGCACGTCCTTCGAGAACAGCAACTGATTTGACTACAGAATTGATTGAGGCGACCCGGAAAGGGAGTAAAATGATATGGGCCTGTTTTTCTTGGGAAGCCGGCTACGCCTTAGTAAAACAGATTTATGATTTGAACTTAGCTTTAATATCGACTGGTTACAACAGTGTCGCTCAAGATACGGCTGGTTTTTGGAAAGCTACCTCAGGGAAAGGAATCTATGCAACATCATGGACATTTGCAACCCCAAGAATTGCTTTGACTCCCAAAACAATTCCCTTCTACGACGCTCATGTAAAACGATGGGGCCATCCTCCACTAACTTATAGAGGCAATGTACAATACAATAATATGTGTATTCTGAAAGCGGCCATCGAAAAAGCCGGGACATTAGACGCAGAGAAAATTATTCCGGCTCTGGAGAACATAAAATATGTTGGAGTGATGGGGATCAACAAAGTGGATCCAAAAACCCATAACTCTGTAGCTGGAAAGGGCTATTTGCCAAATATAGGTATTCAGTGGGTAGAAGGCGGAAAACAGGAGGTAATTTACCCTGACTATCTAAAAAGTGCCGAAATTGTTTTACCTCCAGCCTTGCTAAAACTCAAAAAATAATAAATGGCGAAAGGAGTCTTCCTGTGCTTCGAAGTTATTATATAATTACCAGTAAGTTAGGCTTATATGGAGACTCCTTTTTCATATCTATACTATTATCATGTCGTAGGGATGTAAAAAGAGTGGAACTGAAATGGATATGGTTGCCAAATTATTAATCTATACCTTTATCACAGGTTCTATCTATTGTGTTATAGCCTTGGGGTTTTCCTTGGCATTCGGTGTGGCTGAGATACTCAATTTGGCCCATGGTGTGTATTATATGATTTCTGGATATCTCCTATTTACTTTCTTTATGACTTTCCAAAACATGTACATAGCTATCGCCTTATCAATTGTATGCACTACAATTTTTGGAGCATTTTCATATCTTGTTATCCACAATGTTATTGATTCAACTTTTAGAACGCTTCTTGCGACCTTTGCCATTGGCGGTGCTGTTTCTGAGATCCTATTTATCATTTACGGCGTTAGCACGCACGGTATGCCAAATATCATTGAGGGGAGTATTATAATATTTGGTGTTCCGATTATTAAACAGGCCCTCTTATCAGCCATAGTTGCCTTATTTGCCTTATTTGCATTTGTTTATATATTAAATAAGACAGATATAGGCAGAGAAATGAGAGCTGTGGCTCAGAATGTTGAGATTGCTAAACTGGCGGGGATAAATATCGGCAGAGTCAAGTTTATTACGGTGACTATTGCTGCATTTTTAGCGAGTGTGGCTGGAGTATTTTATCTTCCACTACAGACCTTATATCCGGCAGTTTGGATGAAGATAACCATACTTTCTTTCGTTATCGTGGTTTTAGGCGGGATGGGGAGTATTAAAGGAATAGTTGCATCATACATCATCGCATTCTCAGAGTATGCCACAACACTCGCATTTGCAGAAGGCTCTTACATTAAAGAGGGGGTTTATCTTTTAATCCTTATTTTTATTCTAATGTTTAGACCTCAAGGCTTATTTGGCAAACACTTAGGACCATTAGAAGTACAGGTATGAGTTCTCAAGGTTATATATAAGGCATGAATATGTTAGATTCTTTAAAGAAGATTCCTAAGACATGGGTATTCCTTTCGCTGATACAGATCTGTATCCCTTTGGTCACTCATAATCCTTATTATCTAAAAATATTAGTGATGTTTTATATCTATGCGATCTTTGCCCTCAGTTGGGATTTGCTCGGGGGCTATTTAGGGATTGTAAGTTTCGGACATGCTCTGTTTTTTGGAGTTTCTGCTTACACCACTGCAATTTTGAATGTAAGATTGAACTGGCCTCCGATTCTGAATTTTCCGTTAAGTATACTTTGTGCATTGCTCGTATCCCTAATTGTAGCGAAACCAACAGTGAGATTAAAGGGACATTACGTCGCATTAGTAACATTTTCATTTCCTGTAATCGTAACCAATATTTTCTATGCATTTCCAATGTTTTTTGGGCAGGACCTTGGGATTCCTGGTGTTGGCAGACTATCAGTTTCAAGAACTTATGATTTCTATATTGCCTTTATAGCAATATGGTGCATTTATTTTATCCTAAAAAAGATGATAAACTCTGATACGGGCTTGATCTTGAGGGCGATTCAGAGCAATGAAGTGGCCCCCATTGCGTGCGGAATTGATATAGCAAGGATCAAACTGAAGATGTTTATGATCAGTGGAATGTTTGCCGGAGTGGCCGGTTTTCTCTATGCTCATGTCATAAAAATAGTTGCACCTGCAAACCTGGGAGTACATATGTCAATAGAAGCAGTTGTGATGTGTATTATCGGAGGTGCTGGCACCTTATCCGGTGCGGTTTTTGGAGCTATCATTGTAACTATTGTCAATGAATTATTAAGAATGATTGAACAATATCGAATCTTAATATTTTACCTTCTCATATTACTGATTGTTCTATTTTTTCCAAAAGGCTTAAAGTGGTATATTGACAAAATGTTATCCTTTATTGGGACAGATATCAGGAAGGAAAGGGGTACTCCTTGAAAGGAAATAACACGGAAAAGGTAACATTGACAGTTCAAGAGCTTACGAAACATTTTGCAGGATTGGTAGCTATCAAAGATATAAATCTGGAAATAGAGAAAGGTTCTATTACAGGAATTATTGGCCCTAATGGCTCAGGTAAGACAACTTTGTTTAATGTAATAACAGGGTATTTAAAGGCTACTGAGGGTAATATCTTTTTTGAAGGGGAAAACTTAACGGGCATGAAACCGCATGACATAGTGAATATGGGGATAGCAAGAACATTTCAGGTGCCCCAGTGTTGCAAGGCTCTTACCATCAGAGAAAATATCCGGCTTGCCAGTTTAGGGCGTTATCCTGGTGAAGACATTGAGGAAAAAACTAAACAGTTTGCTAAGATCGCTAAGTTAGGGCAATTTTATAATATAATGACCCAAAACGTGACTATTGGCCACTTGAAGAAAATTGAAATAGCTATGGTAATAGCAATGAATCCAAGGCTCATCCTGTTAGATGAACCATTTTCAGGATTAACTGATCTGGAATGCGAGGAGCTCTCTTTAATAGTTAAAGGATTACATGAGAAAGCAACCTTGATTGTCATTGACCATAAGCTGAAGCATTTGATGCCGATTGTGGAAAAGGTGTTTGTATTGAACGAGGGAAGACTGTTTTTCGAAGGGTCGCCTGATGAGGTTTCATCGAATCCTGAAGTTCAAAAGATATACATAGGAGGCGAGATAAAAAAATGAAAGCCGGTTATTTGTTAAAAATAAGCGGACTAAGGACGGGCTATGAGGATATGACTATATTGAGAGGGATTAATATAGAGGTAAAACAAAATGAGATGGTGGCTGTGGTTGGTCCAAATGGTGCGGGAAAGAGCACGTTACTTCGATGCATTTCGGGGCTTTTAATAATTAAAGGTGGTGAAATTCGGTTTCAGAAAAGAAATATTGGAAATCTCTCTTATTTCGATATTGTAAAAATTGGAGTAATTCACTGTCCCGAAGGTGGCAAAGTATTTCCTGAAATGAGTATAGAGGATAATTTGTTAATAGGAGGGCTTTTACGTAATAAAACTGAAAGGAGAAAACATATTGAAATTATATATAGTTTATTTCCTATTTTAAGGGAACGATATACCCAGCTGGCAGGAACCCTGAGTGGGGGGCAAAGGCAAATGCTTTCACTTGGAAGAGCACTCATGTCTAAACCAAAACTTTTGATGATAGATGAGCCGTCTTTTGGCTTAGCTCCTATAACGAAAAAAATTATTTATGAGGCTATCGAAAGGATTAACAAGGAAGAAGACATAGCGGTCCTTTTGGTTGAACAAGATGCAATATTAGCACTGGAGTTTGCAAGTAAAGCCTATGTATTAGAAAATGGAAAGGTAGCCATGGAAGGAAGACCTGAAATTTTATTGCATGATGAGGATTTTAAAAAGATATATTTGGGAATATGAGGAAAAATATCAAGTCATCAATTATGAGAATATTGCTTGAGAAAATAATTTTCCTTTTCTGTGAAAAGATAGGGCATCTCATGTGAAGGGCGTTTGTAGGTAGTAAAAACTATAAAAACATCATTTAATAAATCAAAAACAAGGAATTAAGGAAATAACGCAATGGAAAAAGTGAAATTTTCCCAGATCCCACAACCTTTTATATGCACCATCATCACTGATACCAATCCTACGGATTGCATCCGGAGCATAATGCTTTCGGACTATGACGGAACAGATGCCTATCAGATGCATCTGATGATGTTGGAGAGGCAGTTCCTCAATGAGAAGGACCTGAGGCCCATATTTAAGATTACCATAAAACCTATCCTAGTGTCTCATTATCGGTGGGATTACCAAAAGCATATTGATATGGATGAGGAAAAAAGAATCCGACTCCTCATAGATTGTTTTCGTTGTGGTGCTGATGGTATTGACCTGGAGGCAGATGCCTTTGATCCTGTGCCCGGGCCCACTGAGTGGAGCGATGAGGCTAGAAAGTATTCCCTTGATCCAACCTCAAAGCCTAGGGAATTTACAACTAATTCTGAAGCGATTAAACGTCAGAAGGAGATAATTGAGGAAATTCATAGCCTGGGTGGGGAGGTTTTAATGTCTGCTCATACTAGAGTTCGCCTTCCTGTGGAGCAATGTGTTTCTATGGCTAAGGAGATAGAGGATAGGGGAGCTGATATTGTCAAAGTGGTGCGTGTGGATACTAGTTTTGAGGATGTGCTTGATACGATGAGAGCTACTCTTGAAATCAAGAAGGTGCTCAAAGTCCCGTTTATTATGGGGAGTCATGGTCAGCATTCAAAAATTGGAAGGGTTGTCTGTCCAATGCTGGGATCGATGCTCGCTTGGTGTACACAACCTATTTCCCCAGGAGGATATCCACTGCAACCGCCTATTCGGGTCCAGAAGGCAGCCTGGGAGAACATTGACTGGAGTGTCTCCAAACTGGCTGAGGAACAAAACTGGCTGTAATATATATTTTTTATAAGGCTTTATTTCAAAAAGAAAAGAAGTGATTCCTACAAACAGGCGAACAAAAAACATTCACACAAGTAACCAAGAAGGATTGGTAACACCCTAATAAACGCAGAACCAAGCCGAGGGCCAGGCATTCTGTGTTGCCTCAGGCGGTAACACCAATCCATATCAGGGATGGTGGTCGGATAAACCTATCCGAAAAGGTGACCTGGTCATTACCGATATCGGCGGCAGGGGTCCCGGTGGCGGATACTACGTGGATTTCACTAGAACACATATATGCGGTGATGTGGCACCCACACCCGAACAGAAGAAGCTCTACAAGGAGGCCATGGACATCACCATGGGCGGCATATCAGAGGCATGGCCTGGAAAAACAACCGCTGATTCGGCCAAGCATTTCCCGGTCTACGATGATGACAAATACAAGACCTGTAGCCTGTTTCAGTTTGCCCACAGCATAGGGCTCACTCTCTATGAAGGGATGTGGATCTCGAGAGGATTCTCCTTTGATTTCCCCGCAGAGTTCAAACAGAACATGTACATGGCCTTTGAGACTTACAGCGGCAAGCCGGGCTTAGAGCAGGCCGTCAGATTAGAGCAGGATGTTGTAATCACCGATAAGGGGCCAGTGCTTTTTACCCTATATCCGTTTGATGAGCGGTTTTTGGAGTAGAGGGTAGTCCCCAATATGGATTAGGGAGATGCGAGGAAGGATACTAAAAAACAAAGCTAATAGGATAAAATGAAAAAGATTAGAACTGTATTTCAGGCTTCCTATTCCGAATGCGGGGTTTTAGTTTATTTTGCATGTCTTGTAAGCACGGTTCTATCAAGTGGAAAAATATAAACCTACCAGCATTCATGGGCTAACCCCCTTAAATTTTCTTTAGGGAGTATAGCCCGGAATGCCATTTCTACAATTTCAAATCGCTTCCAATGAAAATGACCAATATTAGTAATAATTTTCAGAAAACTTTTACCGGACACTTGTGGCAATGAATATAAAATTGCTTTGAACATGGAAAGAATGATACACGTTTAATGTCGCTAATTCAGGAGGTCTTTCGAATGAATGATTCGAGATTGAAAACTTTCAAATTTAGCAGAGCAGTGTATGTCATTAACAGGATTTTTCTTTACATTTCGATTGGGACTTTAGCAGGGGCGGGATCCATTATTTCAATAGATGTGCTGCTCCGATTCGTTTTTAAGGCTCCGATACCCGCGGCTGCAGAGTTGACCATACTTTTGATCCCTTACGTTGCTATTTTCCCTTTTGCTTACACCTTAGCACATGGCCAACATGTACGAGTTACTCTTCTGACAGGCAGACTCAGCTTAAAACTTCGAACCATAACAGAAGCCATAGCTTATATTGCAGGTTTGATTTTCTTCATAATCCTTTTTTGGTTCTCTTGGTTAGCCTTTTGGGAATCATTTATGATTGATGAAATCATGCCAGCGGTGATTAGAGTTCCTTGGTGGGTTGGAAAGTTTGCAATGCCGGTAGGCATTCTTTTGATTGCTGCTCAATGCATTTTGTCATTCATAGAGACCTTCAACCCAAAAAAGGAGAAATGACCATGTTCGAACCGATTTTCATTGGTTACTTAGGAGTAGTAGTTTTAATCATCCTTTTGATTTTTGGCTTACATATCGGCGTGGCTTTGGGACTGGTCGGAATGCTTGGAACAGGTTGTATCACAGGATGGGACGCAGCTTTTTCTATGGCGGCCAGCTCTTTTTTTTATAAGATACAATCATACGAATTGCTGACAGTTCCTCTATTCGTACTTATGGGATTCGTGTCTGCCGGTGGAGGAGTAAGTAAAGATATATACGATGCTTTAGCTCTTTGGCTGCGCCGACTGAGAGGAGGGTTAGGCATTGCAACGACAATTAGCTGCACTGCCTTTGGTGCAATCAGTGGTTCATCATTAGTTACCGCTGTTGTATTCACCAAAATCGCTGCCCCGGAAATGAGGGGACATGGGTACGACAAAAGATTAGCTTACGGAATTTGTAGTGCCAGTGCGATAATTGGTATGCTAATTCCACCAAGTATTCTTATGGTTGTTTACGGGTCTCTTTCAGGTGAATCAATAGGAAAATTGCTGATTGCAGGGATAGTCCCTGGACTTCTATGTTTTTTTCTGTTCAGCATAGTCATCATACTAACTGGTTGGATTAAACCATCAAAAATTCAAAACACAAAGAATGTAGAACGAATAACTTTAGGAATGTTGTTAAGAAGTTTAGCTAAATTTTGGCAAGTTATTGTTATAGCAGCTATTATTTTTGGAGGTATTTTTGGAGGAATATTTACTCCAACCGAGGCTGCAGCAATTTCCTCTGTAGTTATCATTATTTTAGTTTTAATAACAAAGCCGCAACAAAGTAAGACGATTTTGAAGAAAGGATTCACAGACACGGCAGGTACCTCCGGAATGATTTTTTTGATATTGGGAAGTGCTACAATCTTTTCACATTTTTTGACTTTGAGTGGAATCACGGAAGGCATCACTCAATATATTCTTGGGCTAAACCTTTCGAAGTTTCAGTTACTCTGGACCCTGATGATTTTTTATGGAGCCTTGGGATGCTTTATGGATTCAATTTCTATACTTTCTATTACGATACCATTATTAAATCCCATAGTCCACATGGTAGGTATCGACAACATATATTACGCTGTGTTGGTAGTTATGGCCCTTGAAGCAGGGCTTCTTACTCCCCCTGTTGGGTTGAACGTTTATGGTTCTTTTGCAGTTGCAGAGAAGGACGTGTCATTAGAGGATATCTTTATGGGTGTAGTTCCGTTCTTAATTTCAGTAATTATAATTATTGCTATTTTGATGTACATTCCGGTTTTATCCACCTTCCTTCCTACATTAATGTTAGGAACTTGATATTGAAAAATGGATGCAGCATATTTTTAATGTAGATAGGTTAATTCAACATAACTTTACTGAAAGTTTTTATAAACAATTATCTTACTAAAGTTTCACCGTTTTTAGAGTTTTTTGCAACAGGTCAAAGAACTTTTTCTCAATAAAGACACAAATCACAAGTAGTTGGCATGTAATTTGATTTTCAATTATTATGCCAATTATTTCAA
>Ga0307427_1000272_pt1 | contig 35583 bp, 39 predicted proteins | sample SalMarWE160190MG_FD_202162 | JGI IMG/M metagenome (GOLD analysis project Ga0307427, IMG submission 202162) | Salt marsh sediment microbial communities from the Plum Island Ecosystem LTER, Massachusetts, United States - WE1603-190 | ecosystem: Environmental > Aquatic > Marine > Intertidal zone >...
GGATGAAAGCAGGATCGTCGTACACCGGGCCGTGGCTGGGGGCGATGATCTGGATCTTGTAGCGGGCGAGCGTCTCCAGGTGCCCTTTGATCATCGCGCGAAATGGCATCATGATCTCGGCGTAGTATCGTTTCGCCGCCTCGTAGACGCGCGCTTTGTCGGTGGCGTAAATCTCAGCTGTAGCAAGGTGCGAGCCAAGGAAATCGCACGTGAAGAGAATCCTATCTTCGTTGAGATAGGTGAGCATCGTCTCCGGCCAGTGCACCCAGGGGGCATGGATGAACTCCAACGTTCGATCACCCAGGCAAAGGGTCTCCTCGTTCTCCACCGTAGTGATCCGCTCCGCTGGTACATGCAGGTGATCGACAATCATCGGTTTCGCCTTTGGAGAACAGAGGATCTTCACGTTCGGATACCGGTCGAGGACAGCAGGAACAGAGCCAGAGTGATCCTGCTCCACGTGCTGCACGATTAAGAAGTCCAAATGTTGAACGGCCTCAAGCTGCGCCATCAGAACACCGGTCTTGCGTGGATCGACGGTGTCAATGAGCGCAGTTTTCTCATTCCCCTTAACCAGGTAGGCATTATAACTTGTCCCATCAGGGAGCGGAATCAGCTCGTCGAACAGCCGCCGATCGAAGTCCTGCGCCCCCATCCAGAAGACTCCTGGTACGATTTCTCTAGCGTTCAACTTCTCCTCCCCAGCATCTCTGCGAGGTCTGTTTTTGGATCGCCGATCAGCCGCAAGTCGTAGCCCTCTTGTAGCACGCTGAGGATTTCCTCGTTCACCCACGCCGGGAGGATCGGGCCAAGGTAGATCCCTTTGATTCCTAGTGATAGCAATCCCCACAGGATGGCCACCGCTTTCTGTTCCATCCAGGAGAGGACAATGGTGAGCGGAAGGTCGTTCACCTCTACTGCGAAGACCTCGGAAAGGGCGATGGCGATATCGATGGCAACGATGGAGTCGTTGCACTGTCCGAGGTCGATCAGCCGCGGGATTCCCTTGATGTTACCCAGATCAAGATCGTTTATCCGGAACTTGCCGCAAGCAAGCGTCAGGACGACTGTGTCTTTCGGTAGAGCCGTGACGAATTCTCGATAGTAGCTTGCCTTCTTCAGCGGTGAATCGCATCCGCCGACGAGGAAGAAGTGCCGAATCTTCCTCTCTTCCACGAGTGTCTTGATCTTGTCCTTTAGTGAGAGGATCGTGGAGAGTGAAAACCCGGTAGTGAGGGTAAGATCGTTCGGTTCTTCGGAGAGGTCGGGGAGGGATTTTGCCTTCTCGATCACCTCTGTGTAGTCGTAGCCTGTGATGTGCTTCACCCCAGGGAGCCTCGTTGGACCGGTGGTGAACATGCGGTCCTTGTAGTCGTCCTTCGGCAGGAGGACACAGTTCGACGTTCCGAGGATCGCTACCGGGTATCGCGAGAAGAGCTGTTTCTGGTCGAACCAAGCCTTGCCTAGGTTTCCGACAAGGTGCTTGTACTTCTTTAATCCCGGATAGCCGTGGGCGGGGAGCATCTCTGAATGAGTGTAGACGTTGACCCCGGTCCCTTCGGTCTGTTCAAGTAGCGCAGCAAGCGCCTTCAACCCGTGCCCGGTGACGAGGATCCCTGGTCCCTTTACAGTTCCGGTTGGTACATCTGTCGGCCCGGGCTCGCCGTAGGTCTCGATGTGCGCCTTCTTCAGCAGGCGCATCGTTCTTATTGCCATCTCTCCCGATTCGATCGCCAGCCTCACGAAATCCTCAGTGTCGAAATTTACGTTGGTGAAGGTGGCGTAGAAGGCCCGCTCGAGGAACGCGTCGATCTCTGTATCGGTGTAGCCGAGCTCACGCGCGTGGTAGAGGTAGGCCGCCATCCCTTTTGCCGAGAAGATAAGATTATCCTGCAATCGGGCAACGGTTGCTGGTTTCCCGCAAACGCCTTGAACGGTGCATCCCTTTCCCTTCAGCGTCTGAGAACACTGGTAGCAGAACATCTTTAGCTCATCCATGTTAACTCCCCTTCTCGAACAGTTCTTTCCCTACACCACAGTCCGGGCAGATCCAAGTATCGGGTAGGTCCTCGAATGCCGTTCCTGGCTCGATTCCGTTATCGGGATCAGCAACTACCGGATCGTAGACATAACCACATACCGTACATATCCACTTCTCCATTTCTACCTCCTTTTTCTCATCGTTTTTCGATACTCGTTGTAGGTAAGGGGTTCTCCATCATCCCGCGTCCCGGCACGTTCGACCAGGGCGACGAATAAGGTATGTGTCCCCAGGTCCTGTGTCATCTCGGGGATGACACGACACTCGTAGAACGCCTTTGCTTCAGGGAGGATCGGGATTCCGTTCTTGCTCAATTCGTGCGGAGTCTCCGCAAACTTGTCCACCGTGCGCCCGGATTGGAAGCCGAAGTGACGGATAACCTCTGGGCAGTGTTCATCCTCGCGATCGAGGACGTTGGCCACGAAGCGCCCGGTCGTCGCGATCATTTCGTGGGTGAGAGAGCGTTTGTTGATCCCGATCGCGATCCGCGGCGGGGCGCTCGTCACCTGCATCAGCGCGTCCAGGCATTGTCCGTTCAGCCGACCCTCGTGTTCGGCGGTCAGGATGTATAGACCGTGCGTCACCTGGAAGAGGGCCTGGTTCAGATCGGCGACATCGTTAACGACAGAAAATGCCATCTCTCCTCCCTCCTTTGGTCCCCTTACTCTTCTGTTGCGGAGGGAGCGGCAATGCGGGTCCCCAATTCACGGTCGACCATGATCAACCCGTGGCCGGAGTCACCGATCCGTTCGAGGAGGTCGACCACCTTGTGGGCCGAGGCTTCTTCCTCTACCTGTTCGGTGACGAACCACTGCAGCGTGATCCCTGCTGCGTGATCCTCTTCTTCGAGGGCGATCTTCACTAAATCGTTGATCTTCTTGCTGATGAACTGCTCGTGTTTGTACGCGGCCTTGAAGGCTTCGAGCGGGGAGGACCACTCCTTCTGAGGCTGGGCAAGGGCCAATAGCTCGACCCGCCCATCGCGTTCGTCGATGTGGTGGAAGAATTTCATCGCGTGGACAAACTCCTCCTGTGCCTGCACGGTCATCCACTGCGCCATTCCATCGAGGCTCTCCGCCTGAAAGTAAGCCACCATGGCGAGGTAGAGATACGCCGATTCCAGTTCGTGTTTGATCTGTTCGTTCATTGCATCCTGCATTCTCTTTCTGATCATCATGCACTCCTTATTAGACTGTTCTAGCAATTTCCTTGACGCTCGATTTTAAGCGTACCCCCGAAATCTAAATGTCCCACTACAGAGAGACGGGTAAATTGAGAGATCGGAAGATTGAGGTGTTAAACCGCTCAATTTCTCACTCGCTAAATCATTCAACCCTGCTCTCCCTCTCTGCGTGCTCCGCGCGCTCTGCGGTGAAAGCCTCATTCCCCTTACCAGTTCTCCGCAAGAATCTCGAAGTGCGCCTGAGGATGGGCACAGGCTGGACAGACTCCGGGCGCCTCTGTTCCGGTGTGTAGATAACCACAGTTACGGCAACGCCAGACAACTGGTTTATCTTTCTTGAACACGGTTCCTGCCTCAATGTTTTCCAACAGGTCAAGGTAGCGCTTTTCGTGTTGTTTCTCTGCGACTGCTACTGCCTCAAAGACCTTCGCGATTTCCTCGAATCCCTCTTCGCGAGCTGTTACGGCAAACGACGGGTACATCTCCTCCCACTCGTAGTGTTCTCCCCTGGCAGAGGCCTTTAAGTTCTCCGCGGTCGTCCCGATCACCCCGGCAGGGAAGGCCGCCTCGACCTTTACCTCACCGCCCTGCAAGAACTTGAAGAGGCGCTTTGCGTGTTCTTTCTCTTGGTTTGCAGTCTCCTCGAAGATCGCTTGAATCTGTACGTACCCATCCTTCTTCGCCTGGCTGGCAAAGTAAGAATAGCGGTTACGTGCCTGTGATTCCCCGGCAAACGCCGTGAGTAAGTTTTTCTCTGTACGTGATCCTTTGAGTTCCATAACTTTCCTCCTTTTTCCTTTCATAAAGTGTTTTGTTCTTATTTCTCATCTCTGACAGCCGGGGCAGAAGTATGTCGATCGCCCCGCCTGCCTTATGCGTAGGATTTCTTCCCCACAGCGCGGGCACCTTTCCTTCTCCCGTCCGTAAACCGCAAGGAGATCTTGGAACCCTCCGTAATCCCCATAAACATTGCGGTAGTCGGAGACTGTCTCACCGGACGTGGTTCCCATGTTGTCGATCGCATTCTGGAGTATGCCCAAGATAGCAGGATGGAGCGCCCGGATTTCCTTGCGCGTAAGCGTATTCCCAGCGCGCCGGGGATCGATACCGGCTCGCCACAGGGCCTCGGCAGCGTAGATGTTCCCAAGGCCGGCAATCCTCCTCTGGTCCATCAACAGGGGCTTAATCGGGGCACGCGAAGGCGTGACGATCTCCTCCAGATGCTGTGGGGTGAATTCGAGGTCGAATGGATCTATCCCGAGATTGTGTGGAAACCCGTTTCGCGAGTACTCGACCGTCCCCAAGCAACGCGGGTTGATGAAGTAGACCTTCCCGCGATCAAGGTGGAGGACAAAGCGCGTATGCTTCTCCTCAACAGAGGATCGGGTGAGGGTGAGCCGGCCGGACATGCGCAGATGAACGATGAGATCTCCACCACTAGAGAGGCAAAAGAGGATGTACTTCCCTCGTCGTTCGATTCCTTCGATCATCTTGCCGACGATCTCATGAACAGGTAGGGCCAGGCGCTGGTCGAGCACCTCTAATTCATCGATCCGCGCACCTCTCATAGTGCTCAATCCCCGAACGATCGTCTCAACCTCAGGCAGCTCCGGCATCATCCCTTCCCTTTACCTCTGTTGAACATCGGCTGATCCTTAGTTTTAGATTCATTCTTATCTTTCTCCTGTTTCTTTTGACATTGAAAGCATACTCCGTAGAGATAGGTCTGTACCGACTCCACCCTGTGCCCGAGGACTTCGTCTCCCGGTCGGATCGGGCAGGGAAGATCAACATCGATCAGATTTCCACAGACCCGACAGAGAAAGTGCGGATGAGGACTGGGGTTGAAATCGTATCGCGCAGCCTCACGGGCAATTGTCAACTCCCGAATCGCGCCTCCTTTCTTCAATACGTCGAGGGTATTGTACACCGTTGCCTTGGCGATCGAGGGAAAGTGATCCTTTACCTCTTGGTAAACCTCCTCAGCCGTTGGGTGACTGTGGTTATTCTCTAACATCTCTAGTATCGCCACCCGCTGGATGGTAGGAACCAGTCCCAGTTGTCGCAATTTCGTAGAATGACCATCAGTATGCATATTAAAATGATTATAAGCTTAGAACGAGTATAAATCAAGAGCGGTAGAGCAGGGATCATTGTGCAAGTCGGTATAAATGGATGCACTACATACCAATGCCTAGCTATATGGCAACAGCTTGAGAATCGGCCAATCCTTGAGAATATCACTTGACGAGAATCAGTGCTTTCTAGTCGTCGCTTTCAAGTAGTGGACAGATGCACAAGGCATGGGTCTGCTTGAGGAGATCAACTCCTTCCTTGGCATAGGTCAATATGGCACCCGGACATGGGATCGGCATGCCATATGCCTTGGGAGATGGGATCTCCTTCATCTTGCTTCTTTCATGCAAACCGGCTAGCTCTCGTGCCTTGTCCAGCGCAACGTCCAACCCTCCCAGCTCATCAATCAGACCGCGCGCAAGGGCTTGTCTCCCGGTCCAGACCCGTCCTCCTCCAATGGTGTCGATCGCTTCCTTAGTCATGTTGCGACTGCCACTAACACGGTCGAGGAACAGATCATAGGTATGCTTGATTGACACAAAGACTCGCTCCCGCTCTCCCTCAGTGAACGGCCGCTGCGAGTCGTGGAAGGTGGCATTCTTTCCACGCTGAAAGATCTCGCGGTTGACAAAGAGCTTCTCCAGCATGCCTGAGTTGACCAGCTTTCCGCCAAGGACTCCAATAGAACCCGTAATCGTCCCTGGCTGGGCGACGATATAGCTGGCAGGTGTCGCTACGTAGTATCCACCGGATGCCGCCACTGAAGATATACAAACAACAACGGGCTTCTCTTCTGCCAGCCTGCACAATGCAGAAGCCATTGCTTCTGACGACGTAGCCGAACCACCACCAGAATCAACAAACAAGAGAAGGGCTCTGGCCCGCTTGTGCTTTAGGACATGACGCACTTGCTCAACAACTGTGAGGTCACCTGATCGAGGGTTGAGGAGTAGCGGAAGTTTGAACGGTGGCTTTACCGGGGGTCGACTGCTTCTACCATCGATAATGTCGCCCTCCACTCGGATCAGGGCAACGTACTTGCCCGGTCGACCAAGTCGTTTAGGTAACAATCTCTTCCGACAACTCTCATAGGGGACGATCTTCGCTGGTTTACTTGATGTCGCTAGTTGCTCCGGCAGTTGTTCCTGGTTGACAATACCGTCAATTGCTCCTGATTCCTTTGCCGCTTTGTCTGTGTACGGGGCACCATCGATCAGTGCCTTGATCTGGTCGGGACTGGTTCCTCTGTCTTTCGCAATGTCGTCGATGATTGACTTGTAGGCATCGTCAAGTAGCCAGTTTGCCATCTTGCGTGCTTCCTTTGACATCTCTGTTTTCGTCAGCATGTCGGACGCGGTCTTGTACGGACTGATCTGCACGAAATCTCCTTTTAATCCCACGCGTTCGAGGGCATCGGCAAGAAACACATATCCACTCGAGATCCCCAGTTGGACGATCGATCCCCCGCGAGTGATTAAGATCTCATTAGCTGCTGCAGCCACATAATAGGTGGCCATGTCGTAATTCGATGCCAGAGCAACAACGTGCTTGGCGCTTTGCCTTAGCTTCCGTATCAAGCCCCGTACAGTTTGAAGCTGGGCCGTGGATAGCCTGAGGCTGGAGATGTGTAGGATCACGCCGCGCACGCGTCTGTCACAGCCCACGTGTTCAAATTGCTCACCCAGTTCCTTGATGCTTGTCTCTCTCGGCGTTAGCTTACGCTTGAGGAATCCCTGTTTCAGAGGTGGGATATCAGCATATGTGCCTTCCAGCGTGAACACAACATAGTGAGGCGGCTTCTTGAGAAAGCGGAATGGATAGAAGACAAATCGCATCACAACACGGATCAAGTACATTACATAAGACATTCGATAGGCCTCCCTGTCTTCGATCTACGGTCATCATATAGCATCAGCTGCTCGCGACCAACTTCTGCATTAACTCACAAGAAACGTACACGAAAAGGAGAAAATGTAGCAACGAAACAACTGGCATTCAAGCACAAACGTGCTTACTACCGAGGATAGCGTACTTATCTCTAGCGAAGAACATGAACCACGGATTAACACTAATGTACACTGATCTTAAGCCTGTTTCAATTGTGTTTGGTGAGTTCATCCGTGTATATCCATGTCCATCCGTGGGTGATGTCTGTCGTGGTTAGAATGCGAGGAGGCACAAACCCTATCTCAAGCTGCTGTTTGAGGAATCAAGTTAGAAGCAGGAATCAGTTGTCAGACCGTTCGTAGTTAACGATAGGAACACGTAGACCGTTCGTAGCGTCGGGACCTGCCTGTGCGTGTTCGCACGCAGACAGGTGTCTGACGTTAATGATAATGGAGCAAGAATTACGTAGATGATTAGTGATGAAAGACAACGTCGCACACCCCAGTGCAATAGGATTGCACGGGGCAAGCAAAGTACGACGCTACACAAGCACAACCCTGGTCTTTTGGGTTGTTTGCTTTTCCCATTCAACTATTCAACTGGTTTTCTCTTCCTGCTCTTTCACCCGTTACTCATCACCCATTACTTGTTACTGGTTGTCGACTCCCGACTCTGGACTGGCTTTATGTTACTCATCACGATTTAGGGGTATGCGTGCCGGGAATTCACCTTCACCGCGGTGTTCATTTGCAAGCTTGACCCTATGACGCTAGGCGCGGCGTGAGCGGGGCCGTAAGTAAGAAGTGGGATACGGACCTGTTTGAAGAGCTAGTTACAAACACGCTACGATTTTTGGGGAAGGGATGAAGGTAGTCTGTGAAATGGCTCTCATGGCTGCTGATGCAGGCTTAGCGCGAACTGATGAAGACGTGATTTGCATTGCTGGAAGCGGAAGGGGTGCCGATACCGCAGTTGTGCTTCGTCCTGTGAACCTTATCGATTTCTTCGACCTTAAGATCAGGGGATTCTTTGCAAGCCTTACTTCTTAGCAAACTGAACGAGTGAGGGTCTTTCACCTTCTGAAACAAGAAACCAGGTGAAATACATCTGTTGGGGAAGGATCTTGTATTGCGTAAGAGTTGGTCTTCTAGACGTTCTCTTGGAGAGAATGCAGAATGAGCGGGTTGGAATCCCCTGACGCCCATGGGCGCCTTTAGCTGGCCCTCCTCAGCTGACCGGTAGACGCTTGTTGGAATACCGCTCGAACCGTTTCTCTACAACCACTTGTCGAATGTGATCAATTGCTATCCATATGTCTGTGTAAGACGTATATAGTGGAGATAAGCCAAGCCTGATGTTGTCCGGTTCTCGGAAATCCGGCAAGACGCTCATCTCCTCAATCAGCGCCCTGTTGATCTGGTACGCATTCTCATGGCGAAGGCTCACGTGTGCGCCTCGCTTGGCCGGATCACGCGGGGAGCCCAACTCAAATCCAAGCGGTGACAGCACGACATCTGTAAGGTCGACCAAATAGGATGTCAACCGCTTCGCTTTTTCGTGAACGCGTGTGATTCCCGCCTTAAGCAATGGTTCGAGAGCCGCCTCCATCGCCAGAAGTGAGAGAATAGGCGGCGTGCCAACCAAGAAGCGTGTGATCGCCGTAGGGGGATCATAATCAAGGTCGAAGGCAAACGGAGTGCGGTGACCAAACCAGCCCCAAATAGGAGATGGAGCCTTATCCTGGAGGTCATGACGTACGTACAGGAAGGCAGGAGCACCAGGTCCACCATTGAGGTACTTGTATGTACATCCGACTGCCAGATCAGCACCCCAATGGTCGAGTTCTACCGGGACCACGCCGACTGAGTGGCTCAGATCCCAAAGGACCAATGCTCCCGCTTGGTGTGCTCGCTCCGTCACTGAAGCTGCGTCATGGAGAAAGCCACTCTTGAAGGTGACGTGGGAAAGGGTGACAAGTGCAGTGCGTTCGTCGATTGATTCGAGAAGAGTTTGTTGATCGATCGTTATCCCATCCGCTGAGCGAACAAGATGAAGACAATGGTGCTCCCCCAACATCCGGATGCATCCCTGCAAGACATAGAGGTCAGACGGGAAGTTCAAGTCGTCTGTGACAATAACGTTGCGCTCCTGACGCATCGCCAAAGCGGCCATCACTAGTTTGAACAGGTTGACTGAAGTCGAGTCGCTCACCGTCACTTGTTGCGGGGATGCTCCCACGAGCTGGGCAATCTTCTCTCCTACGCGGATTGGGGCTTCGTACCAATCAGTGTTCCACCCCCGGATGAGGTCTCGTCCCCATCCCAACTCCACCGCTTTCTGCACTCGGTGTATCACTCGGCGAGGCAAACGCCCGAGCGAATTGCCATCCATATAGATCAAGTCTGGCTCAGCGAAGAGGAAAGCATTGCGAAAGGCTGCCAGATCATCTTTTGCATCCAGACGTTGGGCATACATAAATCGCGGATCAAGTTCCCTGTTCTCCACGTACACCTCTCACCCATGTGCAACGACAACAAGGGATATACCACAGTTGCTGCCACAGCAGGAGGCCCACAGCCGGGGACGATTCAACATAACGTTGGCGTTGTGGCATAGGTCATGACAGTACGACAACTTCCGCCCCATACGGATCGACGCTGTGACCTAGCCGGGGCTCATAGCGCGGCGAACGCCTGCTCAATGTCATCGATCAGAGCCCCTGTATCTTCAAGCCCGATAGAGATGCTCACCAGACTATCGCTGATCCCCACTTCTTGCTGTTCATCAGCCGATAGTGCGACATGCGTGTTTGTAGTAGGCTGCGTTGCGAGACTGGTCACTCCGCCAAGACTCGTGGCGAGTTTGATTACCTTTAAGCTATCCATGAAGCGTTTAGTCCCCTCGAAATCGGCGTCAATCTCAAAGCTTAACATACCCCCAAAACCCTTCATCTGGCGTTCGGCAATGGGATGATCCGGGTGCGTTAACAGGCCCGGATAATGAACAACTCTGATTTTTCCGTGAGCCGCGAGGAACTGAGCGACTTTCATGGTCGTTTCGTTCTGCCGTCGGACACGTAATTCAAGTGTTTTCATGCCTCGCAGTGTTAGGAACGCTGTCATGGGATCCAGGACACCCCCCATCACCTTGCGATACTCCCAGATCCTCTTGCCGTCGTCCCTATTGCAGCAAGCAAATCCAGCCGTAATGTCATGGTGGCCGCCCAGGTACTTCGTGGCGCTGTGAATGGCGATGTCTACCCCGAGCTCCACTGGCCGCTGGTTCACAGGTGACGCAAACGTTGAATCCAGCAAGACTACAGCTCCCTTCTCATGAGCAAGTTCTGCCAGCGGCTTCACGTCAATTATTCGAAGCAGCGGATTGGTTGGTGTCTCAAGATAGAGGAGCGTGAGTCCCTTCTCAATTTCGGCGCGAAGACTGTCCACTTCATCGCAGCCAACGTCAATTACCTCAATGCCCAACCGCGGAAGAAACCTATGAACGAACTCGAATGTCCCCCCGTACGTCTCGCGCATGACGATGATACAGCTGTCTTTATCGAGGAACGCCAAAATCGAGGTAGTTATTGCTGCCATGCCGGAACTGAATGCGACCGCTTCCTCATAGCCTTCCATGGCAGCAAGCGCCTTTTCGGCCTCTCGGACCGTTGGATTATCCCAGCGTGAATAAATGAACCCACTGCGATGTTGAACGACGTCGATAAGGTCGTCGGTGCGCTGAAACTCGTACGTGGCCGTCAGATACACAGGGGAAATCAGAGGTTTGCCCTTCATCGGCTGTTGTCCTCCTTCACTACAGGGTTTCAAGCTTTGCACGATACACTCGCGTGCAATCATTGTATTCTTATTTGCAGTTGGGATCAATTCTTCAGGTGGTCCACCAGAGGTGCGTGGTGCCTAGGAATACGAGCGGCATTATATTCCATCAGACCGTTCGTAGCGTTGGAACCTGCTTGCCCCGTGCAATCCTATTGCACTGGGGCGTCCGACGTTAATGATAAGAACGCGTAGACCGTTCGTAGTTTTCCTCTTGGATCCGCTAAAAAGCAGGCAGTCCGTGACGAGCAACGCCACACATGAAAGGGGTATGTCTCTTGAGAAGTATTTGATGATCTTTGCCAACAGCCAGTGAAGGTGAAGAGTATCATTTATGGATACATGCGATATCTTTGCAACGTAGCACGTAGAACTTAGAACCTGTCTTTACGACTCCAGACTCTGGACTCCCGACTATGGACTGACTTTCTGTTACTCATCACCATTTAGGGGTATACGTCCCCGGAATTAGAGTGGATTACTCATCCTTCCCTGTACCTGTCTGCCGTGCCGGCACAGGCAGGTCGAACTTTCACCGACTACACACTTCCAGCTTGACGGCGCTTTCCGAGACGTGACCCCAGTGACACTCAAGCTGCAGAATCGCTCAATTTGGGCAATAGTTAACAGCCTCGAGAAGCTTCGCGCTGTTGACATTCGCTGATGTAGGTGTTACCTTTGATCCAGACGCCACTTGGGGCAAAAAGAGAAGGAGGTGTGGAAAAGTGTCGCTCATACCAGCTTTTGAAATAGGGGTGTGGAATGCTTGGATACTTCAAGGTGTCTTCTTTCTAACGATGATTGTTCCAGATTTTCTGATGGGCAAGGAAGCAAAACTGAGCACGAAAAGGATGAGCCAATTCGTACCGTTTAATAAGACAGAAAAGATCTTAGCTTACTCTACTCATATAATAATTATGCCTTTTGTTTTTGTCTATTCCATCTTCCTGCCGCTAAAGCTAGGCACAGTGTGGTTATACGTAGGCCTTCCCATTCTTGCCCTGTCCCTAGTTATGTATGTCGTAACTATTGTCAACATTGCTAATACCCCGGTTGATAAGCCAGTTACCGGTGGTATCTATCGAGTTTCTAGACACCCTATATACTTTGGCGGCTTTCTGCTTTACTTAAGCATAGGCATTGGCTGTGCTTGCTGGGTTATTATGCTGTGCGCTCTTTTATGGATAGTCTTCTTTCATATTGTAGTGCCTACAGAGGAACGATTCCTTGTCGAGCAGTATGGCCACGCCTATCGAGAATATATGAACAGAACCCCAAGATGGATAGGGATACCGAAGTCCTAATCAGCTATGAAAGGAGGTGATAGAGATGGCAAAGGCAGAGAAAACCATCACCATCAACGCCCCAGTGGAGAAGGTCTTTGGCTACATCGACGAAGTAAGCAACCTACCGGAGATCTGGCCCAGTCTGGTGGAGGTCACGGATGTGCAGCGGTTGTCTAATGGTGGCCATAGCAACCGGTTTGTGTACAAGATGGCCGGCATAAGGTTAAAAGGCACCAGCGAAGATATCGAGTACATCCCCAACCAGCGCATCGTTACCAAGACCAAGGGCGGCGCCGAGAGTACCCAAACATGGATTTTCCAACCCGAAGCCAGTGGAACAAAGGTAACCTTCAAGGTCGAATACACTGTGCCTATTCCGGTGCTAGGCAAGCTGGCCGAGGCCGTCATCGTCAGGATGAACGATCGCGAGGGAGATTTGATCCTGGCTAACCTGAAAACCCGTATGGAAGTTTGAAGTCCAAACCAAGACAGACGGCAGACTTCGCTTAGCTCGCTCACATAGCCAAAATTCGCCCACAGCTTACTCTCTCTGTAGAGTGGGTGGCAAGCAGGAGGTGATGCCTATGCTAAACTAAAGCCAGCTTCTTTGCTGCTGCGAAGGAGTTTGTGTCATTTTAATAGCCCGGCGGACTCAAAAGGAGGTAAAGACGATGCCAGCGGCATGTGGTTTAGCTTGTGAAGTGTGCAGATTTCCAGAAAAAGGCCTTTGTCCCATTGGTCGTTGTGTACCTGGAACCGATCCAAAAGCTCCGGAGAAGCTAGAGAAGTTTAGAGCAGCAACAGGGCATCCCTGCTTCATACTTGAGTGTGCTATGAAGAAGAATGTTGATCACTGCTTCAGATGTGACGAATTCCCCTGCGAGATTCATTATAAGCAGGAGATTTATAGTAAAAAACTTCTTGACATGATTAAGGGCATCCTAGGAAAGACGTAAACGATTTGTGGCCCCTCATTGCGCTTCTCCCTGAAAGCGGTCAGGGCGAGGAAAGAGGCAAACTAGTTTATCTTGCGGGCAGCGCGCAGCTTAGTCACTGCGCGAGTGCGGGTTTTTCTCAACCTCATCAGGAGAAGGACGGATTGGTCTGCGAGTAAGGATATCCATCTCGACCTGCTTGTTGCAAACGCAGACCGGCAAATTGTGCGGGCAGGTGCAGGAAAGGCCCTTGTAACGAAAGAACCGCTTAACGGTACTATCCTCCAGGGAGTGGAAGCTGATCGCTGCCGGGAATTCGAAGTACATAAACCTCATTCCAGGCTACTGCTTGAGGAATTACGTTAGAAGCAGGTACTAGATATCAGGTATCAGGAAGAAAGGAAGCTTTCAGCTCGCCCGATCCCCCTACTAAACTATTTCACCGCTTCTTTATTCTTTCATTGTTTTCGACTCTCGACTCCCGACTCTGGACTATGGACTGGCTTTCTGTTACTCATCACGATTTAGGGGTACGCGTTCTCGGAATTCCCCTCACAACGACGATCACAAAGCCTTTATGTGGAGAGCGAAGATCGAGGAGATTTTGCAGAAGGTTTCTAAATACAGAGCAATACTGCAAACACTACACTAGCGATCTATCATTCGTCGCCATACACCGCCTCCCAGTGTAGCAAAGTAGAGAGTATTCCCATCGGCGGAGAGGGCAAGGACGTTGGCAACATTGTTCCCGTTTGTTCCGGCTTGGAGATTGCGCAGCCCGTTGTTCCATGGCTGCCAGTGTGCACCCGCGTCACGTGAGACAAACACACCGTCTCCTTGCGTTGCAAGGTACAGAGTGTTACGATCAAGCGGATCGACAACGACCTTGAGGAACTCCTGATCCGTATTGAGACCGTTTATGATCGAGAACCAATGTGCACCGCCATCGGTGGATTTCATCACCGTGCCGTGGAATCCCGCATGGCCGTTTCCCATGTTTTCGCCGTTCTTGGAGCAGGCGTACATGACATCCGGATCAATTGAGTCGAACGCGATAGCGAACACCCACTGCTCCAGTGGCCAGCCGTTGTCCCACATCTCCCAGTGCGCTCCTCGATCAAGCGAACGGTTGATGCCATTGTAAGTTCCTGCATAGATGATGTTTGTATCCTCAGGATGGAAAACGAGACAGAAGACGCCGTCGTTTGTCCAACCGACGGTAGACTCGCGCCAATGTCTACCGTTATCGGTCGTCTTGTAAATCCCGGCGGGGAAAGTGCCAAAATACATCGTCTGTGGATCGGTCGGATCGATTAGTAGGGTGGAGTACTGGTAGAGTGGGCGCCCGTCCCAGATCGGCCAGAACGTTCCGAACTCCCGCAATTGCGAAAGCTGGGCCCACTCTCCCCAGCCTGAATCGTACTCGTAGATTCCGTAGCCAAGCGTACCCGCGATAAGCCTGGTGTCCGTAGTAAGTACAAGGGTTCGCACCTGTGTTGTGTCCAAGCCCTGGTTCATACCCTCCCATGTGGTGCCACCGTTTGACGTGCGGAATACACCCTGCTCTGTAGCTGCATAGATGCAGTCGGGGTTGTCTGGGTCAACAACGATTTGGTAGATGTGCTTGCCCATCATTGTCATCCCTTTACCAAAGGCAGGGATGTTCAACAACATCGCGTCAAATGACTTGTAGATCCCATTGCCCCACGTTCCAACCCACATTCGATTGGGGTCGGTCGTGTCAATGGCGAAACTGTAGTAGCCCTGTCGTAGCGGATCGTCAACCACGAGGCTTGGGGTGATCCCGTTTCGGTCGCACCATGTACTTCCCCCGTCGGCTGATCGCATTAACCCACCCGGATAAGAAGAAACGAACAAGATATTCGAATCTCCAGGATTTACCTGGACTTCCATGCTGTGCACCGCGGGGACCGGCTTGTTACAGCGATCCGGATACCACGTAATCTTTCCTGTCTGCGGATCGATGTCCCCAGAGAAGACACCACAGCCCTGCGTCCCAATGTACACGGTGTTTCCACCAACCGCACACGACGTGGGAACCACGTTCTCCAACCCTTTGTCTCTTTCCGTCCACGTCACCCCGCCGTCTCGGCTTACCTGTAAGCCATCGACGAGATCGGCAGCGAGGAGTAGGTTGGGGTAATTAGGGTGTATGCGGACGACGCGGCAACTCGGCCACGTCTGCAGTACCTGTTCCCAGGTTCTCCCTGCATCGGTCGACCTGTACACGCCCGCGCTTTCGGAGAACGTGATCCCTTCGGGCCGATCACCGGCGATCGAGGTGAACCACTCAGGCAGCGAACCGCCACGCGCGGAGGCGTACAAGGTGTCCGAATCAAAGGGGTCAACCTCGATATCGTAGGCACCAACGTCGGGGAATCCCTCCATGTGAAACCACGTTTTCCCACCGTCGATTGACTTGTAAGCGCTGTTGATGTTGGTGGTTAGGTAGACCATTTCTGGATTTCCCGGATCGACGGCGATATCGAGGATCCCTTTTGGCAGCGTTCCAGTCACATCGTGCCACGTCTCACCACCATCAGTGGATCGATAGAGTTTTCCCCCATGTAGACTGCGGTGGAAGGTAGAGGCAAACACCACGTTGTTGTGGACGAGCACACGCATGACGAGAATTGCCCCGTCGCTGTGGAAGTTGGCCACTTGAGACCAAGATAGCCCGCCGTCCTCTGACTTCCATACCGTGGGAGAGGAGCGATCACCCAGATAGATGACCTCTGGATGAAGGGGATCGATGGACAGAGCGGTTCCGGAAATCGGCGCCTCATCGAGCAATATCCAGTTTCTCCCGGCATCCGTTGTCTTCCACGTTCCGCCAAGCCACGTGGCTGCATAGGCCACAGAAGGGTCGGTTGGATGGATCACAAGCTGTGATTGCCCCCACACGGTGCACATAGTGAATCGCTCGCTCAGTACCGACCAGGTGCCGCCTCCATCAGTGCTTACGTACACGCGTCCGCCGTTCTTGCCGATGCTCCCCGCATAGAGGGTTTTTGGGTCGTTGGAGTCAAACACGATAGAGGTGATCCCATCCGACCCGTTGACCTTGAGCACTGTCTCCCATGTGGTTCCACCGTTGAGCGTGCGTCGGATCATCGCCCAATCCTCGAACGGCTTGGGGTTGTAGCCGGAGAAGACGATGTTCGGATTCTTGGGGTGAATGGCGATCGTGTAGGTGTAGTCGATATCTGATTGATGGAGGAACCGCCACCGCTGTCCGCCGTCGTCGCTCTTGTAGAGCCCGAACCCGTTCTTGCAGGCGTAGAGGATATCAGGGTCGGATGGGGCAGCGGCGAGCGCGTAGACCGAACTGAACCGGAAGTTTGGCCAGACCAGACTCCACGTATCGCCGGCATTGTCAGACCGGTAGACGTCGGCGACGTCCACGGTCTCGTAGATGATGTCTGGATTTGTCGGATCAATAGTCAACTCATCGGCCCAGGGGTGTGGCAGTCCGCCGCCGTTGAGCCACGTCCAGTGATCGCCGCGATCCGTTGAGCGGAACGTCCCCTCACCACCGGCCGAGGCGGCGTAGATCGTATCGGCATCGGTCGGATGCGCGGCAAGCAGGCTGATTTGCGTGAGGATCATTCCCTCACTCTCTACTGTCCAAGTCATGCCACTATCGCGGCTCATCGCTACGCCGTTGAGGACAGGAACGTAAAGGACGTTCGGGTTCTCAGGATGCACTGCCATGTCTCCAACGTCGCCCGGTTTGCGCCCTTCCAGACCCTTGCGAAACGGGAGTCTGTGCCATGTGTGTCCCTGGTCGTAGGAAGCATAGAGATGATTGGCGTTGTTGACGTAGAGCGCACCATCGACTCCCTGAGCGAGTGGCCAGTATCCGTTGTCTGGGTCGAATCCCCCCCATACTGGCTGCCAGGTTTGCCCTTTGTTTCGTGTGATCCACGAGTAGCAGTAATTGTCCGGTCTCCCTTCGTTGTATACATTGCGCAGACCCACGAGGATAAGGTCTGGATTATCTTTGGCAACGAGGATGTGCGACACAGCAGTATCCGGAGGCTGTGGAAGCAAAGCTTCTTGCCAATGACGGCCTCCGTCTGTTGTGTGGTAGAGTGCTCCTTGTTGACGACTGTCTTGTCCCACCCAGTACTCAAGCGGACCGGCAACCGCCATCGCGTTGATGAACGATTTAGGGAGATTGGCGGTAATGTTCCTCCATGTCTCTCCACCATCCCTGCTCGCGAACAGAAGCCCCCATTCGCTTCGAGCAAGGAAGACATCCCCAAGTTCGCCGTAGTCAATGCCAGTGATTCGCGTCTCTCGAGCGACTGTAAGTCCTGCCCAAGAAGCACCGTGATCCGCCGAACGGTAGATCACGAACTGGTTACACGCTACAAAGACGCCATATGGTGTAGGCACGATGTTGGCGATCCACTCGCCGACACTCGGGAGAGACTCCTGCCATGTTTGTCCGCCGTCCAGACTCCTGTAGATCCTGGCCTGGTCCATTCCGGCATAGACGATTGTGGGTTCCTCTATGTCAACGGCCACGCAGTTTACTCGTCCGCCGGGTGGACCAGCGGTCTGTTCCCAAACTGATGCTGCCATGCTGGAAGCCTCTGTTCTTAAGGTGGTCAGAAGAATTGTTGCCATGACAAGGCTGATTACCAATAACCACTGATACACACAGCGAAACAAGCGTTCTGCAAACACCCTGAGCCTCCCTTGCTCGCCACTTCTGCATACAGTGAGCTTTCTCAGCTTAGCACCTTTCTGAGGTAGGGACAACCGGACATCAGGGTGTCACGCCGCACTAAACTAAGTAAAGATCTTGCTTGGCTGCACACCTCAGCATCTCGCACGCGCGGTTCTAATTCCCGAGCTACAGGGACAGGGATGTGGACTAGGAAGAGAAATGTCAGCTACAACGTTTCGTCTGTCCGAAGGATGAATCTATAAAGGGGAACCTATCGCTGCAATGTCTGGCACATAGAAAAAGCGTCCCTTATCGTTTTGAGTGGGTAACGTCTCCCAGCCTCAAATGGGGACAAAGTCTGGGTTAATCTCCCTGAAATTTGCTTTACCTATAAGTAGGTACACAATGATTTCAACGTTCTTGATGCCGCGGTACACCAGGCTTTTGCTTTGGACGGCCTGGATGAAAGAATTCAGCCCTTCCAATAGCCCATTGTCAACCTGAGATTCGAGTTACACAAACCCTATTTCCTGAACCACACATTAAGAGTGATGTATGACCCGAACCATTGATTAACACTGATGTACACAGATTGATGCAGGTATCAGGAAGGGAAGTTCTCAGACCGTTCGTAGCGTTGGAACCTGTGTCCGACGTTAAAGACAACGTCGCAGACAAGCTACGACGCTACACAAGAACACGTAGACCGTTTGTAGCGTCGCAAAATAGGGACAAGGGTGCGGAGGAGCAGAGGAGCAGGGGGGCCCGCGGAGATCATTCGTCATGAAAGTCAACTACACGAGCTCTCAGCTCTCAGCAATCAGCTTTCAGCTCGCCCGATCCCCCTACTAAACTATTTCACCGCTTCTTTTTCTTTCATTGTTTTCGACTCTCGACTCCCGACTATGGACTCCCGACTATGGACTGGCTTTCTGTTACTCATCACCATTTAAAGGTATGCGTCCCCGGAATTTCCCACAGGGCGAACCCTACGGGTAAGCAATGTTTAACTCGGCAGATGCTGCACGGAGACGTTTATCGGCGGTCCACAGGGGCACCCCTGTGAGAAGCGCCGAAGCAAGCAAGTGTACATCAATGAGACCAAGTCCATGGCCCATTAACTGGTGAGATTCGATGAAGTAAAGGACTTCTTCATGCTTCGCGACACCCGCCATAGGCAATGCCTGAAGCAGAGAAAGGATCTCGGTTCGATTCTTGATGTTCCCACAGGCTAGCTCCCCGATGATGAAGGGATGGGAGACCACTTCCGCTTTTTCGAGGAGAGTCTTCAGGTGAGTATTCCCCTTCGTCAGGTGTGAGATCCAGATCGACGTGTCAACCAACACCATGGTTAGCCATCTGGCACCCGCCGTCTCGGAACGGGCCACAGATCCTTTTCGGTCCCAGCAAGTGCGGCGAGCCTCTTGCTGCTCTCACGAGCAATCAACGCCTCCAAGCCCAGCTTCACTAAGGACGTTTTCTCCTTGATGCCAGTCAATTCCACCGCTTGCTTGAGGGTCTCATCGTCGATGTTCAACGTTGTTCTCATATGCATCAGTATGCATCCTGGATACATATTTGTCAAGCCATAGACTTGTCTCATACAAGATGAGCATGAGCGGGGGAAAAGTAGCCAGCCAGACACGTGCCCCATGGAATAAGAGAGACCTGCCCCGTGGAATAAGAAAGATGGGGATATTCCACGGGGTGAAGGATATTCCACAGGGCGTGAGTCGAATCATAGCAGGCTATTCCTAATGATGAACGACACACGTGTGATGAGTATGGAAGAGTTGCAGATCTTCTTAAATTCAAGTGATAGCCTGAAGTTCAACGGTTACCCCCGTACCGAGACCTACGCTTGGATAGAGAAGACACTACGTCAATACAAGTATCTGGCTCGCTCCCGTGTCGAGAAGGGCCTCCTACGTCAGTATCTACGAAAGGTGAGCGGGTATTCTCCCGCTCAAGTTACTCGCCTGATCGACCAGTTTCATTCTACCACACACCTCTGTGTGCGCCCCTACAAACGGCATCGCTTCCCCACTAAGTTTACCCGCGAAGATCAGCTCCTGTTGGCGGAAGTGGATGAAGCCCATGAGCGTCTCTCCGGACCGGCCACACAGGCCATCCTTAAACGGGAATACGAACTGTTTGCCCACCAGGAGTTTAAACGGTTGAGTACGATTTCAGTATCCCATCTGTACCGACTGCGACAAAGCTCGTTGTACCGCAACCATACACTAACCGTTCATAAGACAAAGCCAGCAACTGCTCGCTACGGGGAGCGTCGCCGTCCCGACCCCCAGGGACAGCCCGGTTACCTGCGAGTGGACACCGTCCACCAAGGGGATCGAGATGGTCAGAAGGGGGTGTACCATTTAAACACCGTCGATGCAGTCTCCCAATGGGAGATCATCGGTTGTGTATCCCTGATCAGCGAACGCTACCTTGTCCCCGTAGTAAAGGATCTTCTAACCCAATACCCGTTTGTGACCCATGGCTTCCACAGTGATAACGGTAGCCTGCCCTGCCTGCCCTGTGCAATCTTGTTCTGCTCTGTTTGTATTTCACGAGGCCTGCCCGGTGAAATCTTGTTCTGTTTGTATTTCACGGGGTGCTGTCATACTTCACCGGGGTATTCCTATGGGGCTATGAACCCAACGAACCCAATAAACTCCATGAACTCTATGAACCACGCATCACTACTTCATGGGGGCTGTCACCTGTATAAAATACAATGGTAGACCCGGTGACCTCTAAGACGTCTAATGATCCATCCTGTGTCATCCTTTACAATCACCTACGACGCGAGGATGATATCTCAAACACAAACAGCCCAGCGATCGATCAGATTCAAAACGGGTATGAAAGGAGCAACCGATGAGCTTCTTTGAGGCAACAATGCTAATCTGCTTTGGTGTAAGTTGGCCAGTATCGATCGCCAAGGCCTTGAGGACAAAGGTGGTACTGGGAAAGAGTCCTTGGTTTATGATCCTGATCTCGCTTGGATACACGAGTGGAGTCATCCACAAAGCGGTCAACAACCCCAACTGGGTGATCTTTCTCTACGCGTTAAACCTGCTGATGGTCCTGATCGACCTCTCTCTTTACCTCCGCTACTCGGGCAGCAAAGGCTAGAGAGACACGAGCCTTGAGAGCAGAGTATCGCGACGCTTTAAGGCAACAAGTGACCATGATCTCCCTAGCCAAAGGAGGTTGTTGTGACTCTTCATGATCGATTCATCAGAAAGCGCGCTAATGGGGTCTACCATCGTATCTTGCTGATGACGGCTAAGCTTTTGTGAACCAGCGTATCTACTTAAGGGGCCCGCCTGTGCGTCGCACGCAGACAGGGGTGTGGGTCATGAGATCCCCACAGACCTGTAAAGGTACTGCTCCGCTCGAAATGCCGCCCTCGTTATCTTCTTCATCCAGCGTACCTGTTGGCTTACCCATGCCAACGGCAGACAGGAATAGTGCACATCTTGCGTGAATTCGAAAGACATCGACCTTATCTCAGGCTGCTCCTTGAGGAATCAAGTTAGAAGCAGGTATTAGGTACTAGGTACCAGATATTAGGTATCAGTATTCAGGATAAGCAACCGCCAGCAATCAGCGCTCAGCAATCAGCCCGCGATTCCTTACTTAACCAATCGACCAGTCAACTACTCACCTGGTCTTCTGCCTTTCTCCATTTAACCATTCAACTATTCAACCACTCAACTGCCTCTGCTTCCTAATCCTTGCTCCATAATCCTTAATCCTGTGTTTTCCACGCATCACTCATCACACGTTACTCATCACGATTCAGAGGTATGCGTTCTCGGAATTCACGGATTGTCTGACGCCACTGTTACGTTCGCGTCTTCTCGAGATGTTGAGCGATCAACACCTTGATCAGTGACTGCCTGGGCACACCGAGACGCTTAGCTTCCTTGTCTAAGGACTGGATCATCCAAATCGGGAAGTCCACGTTGACGCGCTTTTGCTCTTGCTTCAGACGACGCGCCTTGGACAGGTCAAGAGACGCGGTGATGTCTTCGCCAGTGTCGAATTTCCTGTCGAACTCTTTAGCTTTCATAGAGATCAATCTCCTCCTTCCGGGACCGGCGCACCGAGATGATTCGGATGAGGTTATCTCGATACGTGATTACTCCGGACCAATACGTTTCTGCAATCCTTCCAATGACCAAGAATCTCGGCTCGTCGGTGACATGCGCAGGAATCTCAATCAAGTTGGGGTCATCCCACAATGCTTGGGCCTCGGTGAAATCGATTCCGTGTTTCTCCCTGTTTGAAGCGCTCTTTTTGGGATCGAAATCGAAGTCCATGGTGTAGATATTATACCTTTCCGGTATGCTCCGTCAACCAGATCGGTCCTCCGTTGCCTCGCCTCAGCGATTACTTGGTTCAATCCCGCACAAACGCCCGTCGAGTTTCAAGGCAAGCAACCGCTCAAAGATGTGACCGTGGGTGAGGTTGGGGCTAAGCCGGCCTGCACTTCGATGAACACAAACGCCATCTCAGGCTGCTCTTTGAGGAATCAAGTTAGAAATAGGAATCAGTTGTCAGGCCGTTCGTAGCGTCGGGTCTTGCGCCCGACGTTAATGATAGGAACGCGTAGACCGTTCGTAGTTAGACGCAACGTTGCAGGAACGGTCAGATGATTCGTCATGAAAAACAACGTCGCAGACAAGCTACGACGCTACATAAAAGACGATCCTACACGAATATAACCCTGGGCTGTCAACCTTGGGCATCGGGCTATTCTTGACTTCACCCAACGAACTCTACAAACCCAACGAACTCCATGAACTCTTACCAGAAGAGTGTAGCCCTGGCCTTTTTCCTCTGATCTTCGAATCTTCTCAGTGATACCTCATTCGTCGTCGTGATCAGCAAGGGAGGTGGAAGCTTTGACACGGACCCAGGTTGCGAACTCCTTGACAGCCTGACGCAGGTCGTTCACTTCATGCTCACTGATCGTCCCGGCTTGGTCGTACATTACTGTGTTCCTCTTGCGCCGCGCGTGCTCGAACTCTGCCACAATCGACTGCATTGCCTCCGGTACAAGTGGCTCCACGACATGGAACGTCTCACGGTGGTGACCGGCTGCCCCAACTCGAAGTCCCTTCAGGCGGAGGACAATGGTAGCAAGCTGGAGAGCTGCGTTGTAGACGAACGTGTATTTGCCGTCGGGATACAGGCCAGGAACTTCCGCCTGTTCCAGATCGCGCTCGACCACCCGAAAGAGCGCGCGGATCTCATCGGCGGATGTCGCCTGCTGCCGTACTCGCTTACCCTTCACTCAGGGCCTGCAAATCAGCGTTATCGCCGATGAGAAAGATCTTCGGCTCCTGTATCAGGGTCCGCACAAAGTGATCTCGCTTTTCCTCACGGGAACGCCACTCGATCGGTGTGAACACAGTCGCATTGATCTCCCGTCCAAGCTCACGTTCTAGCTTGACCAGCTGAGAAGTGAGCTGCCGCGAGGAGAGGTCTCCGATGATGGCAACGTCGATGTCACTCGATGCTTCCTCCTCTCCCTTGGCGACCGATCCATAGATGAACGCAATTTCGATCCCTTTTTGCTCCGCCAGCATCTGCCGAAGGAGCGCTCCGAGACCTACTGTCTTGAGGAAGATTGCCTTGAGTTCAGAAAGAATGGGAACGTCATCGCGCAGCCGGAAGTAGACGGAGTTTCCCCGCTTCTCCCGTTGTAGTATTCCGATCTCCGTGAGGTCTTCTACTGTTCGCTGTACAGAGCGGATTGCCAGCCCAGTCTCTTGGGCGATTTCTCGTAAATAGTACTCATTCCCTGCGTTCAGCATGAAGAGTGAAAGCACCTTTACACGCGCATCAGACCCGAAAAGCTTAGCTAGCATGATTCATCACCGTATACGAATTGTATACGATCGTATGCATTTTGTCTACAACTTGCGGGCAAGGAGCATATGCTTCAGTCAGAAACAGCGCGGGCAGAATCGGGGAGGAATCGCAGATAAGGAACGAACACTATGTTATACAACATCTCTGGAGCTAAATCTTGTAATCCAACACTAGAAGCTGGGAGAACGGGCTGATTGTGTAAGGGACCCGCAATCTCGGAGTAGAAAGCCATACAACACAGTAAGTACCCGATTAGCCTCCAGATCCTCGATATTTACGATCTCATCAAACAATTGAGAGATCAGTCTTCAAAACCCTCCCCGCCCATTGCATAGTTCAGGGGCGGGTTCTCAACGGACACCCAAAGTATCACTAGCACGCAGCGGATTCGACTAGGACGTAGTATTGCGCCACTTATTAGCACGACGGTCTTCAGGATTCGCCTTGACGAAGCCCCAGCTATGAATGAAGTCCAAGAGAATCTTGGTAATCTCCTGGAAGGCCTCTATGATCTCGATGTAGTCGTCATCTGAGACGTAATTGTCCTCTCCAGTGATTCTAGCGCTGAATTTACCCTGCTCTCCAGGCGACAGTTGGAGTGCGTGAAAAATGTGCCGATCTGAGAGATGGACGTATCCTGATAGACTGGCATAAACCTTCAGCATGCCAGGGTACTTCTCGTCCAGCTTGCTGACCAGGTATCTGTCTGTCATGCGTTTACCTGATTGATCCTTTAGTTTGCTGATTTGTGTTCCACGTATCATCTTCACGACGAAATCGTTTGGGTTCTCTGCTAGTGAAGCTCCCAGGATACGCAGGCAGTTGTCAAGCTGTAGGCGAAGCAACGGAGCAGCGGAAAGGAAGTTGTGCCTCTCAATTAGATCGCAAAACCCTCTCAGCAGGCAAAGCGAACGGTTGAGTGTTGCTATCATCAAGAAGTCCAAGGGGAATAGAGATCCTTCATTTACGCCAAGTACGTACTTTGCAAGGTCGAGATGTACTTTTCGCTAGCCTCGTAAGCTCTCCAACACTTCTTGAACATTCTCAACATCATTCATCGTCTCACCCCAGGAGAACAGGACAACAGCAGATAAGCGACATAACCAGTAAGTGGGAGGTTCGCCTTTGCGTATTGCTTTAACTCCACTTGTGCACTCAGGTTGCAGAGGCTCCTGCAGTTGCACCATGCGAATGAGCTCGCTCAATGATCTCCTTATGGAGTCGGTAGTCGGCGGCTTGAGCACCTCCGCGCTTAGGATGAACGGACACCACCTCAACCCTAGGAGGATCTTGACCCGGTTATTCCTGCTGAGCTTGTTCGCTGGGATGAAGTTATCTGGAAGCGTCTTGCCATTCAGGGTGCCCGTTTTCACGCCCTGGCAAACGTCATCCTAGAATTTGAGGGACACACTCTCTATTGCAGCCTGCTCCTTGAAGAATCAAGTTAGAAGCAGGTATCAGGTATTAGGTATCACTGTTCAGTGCCCCCATTTAGCCACTTAACCATCCCCTGCTTAACTCCTTCTGCTTCCTAATCCTTGCTCCATAATCCTTAATCCTGTGTTTTCCACGCATCACTCATCACACGTTACTCATCACGACTTAAAGGTATGCGTCCCGGGAATTCAAGGAATTTCCCGGTCGGATTAGTCAGAATAAATGTGTAGAAGCAGTTCAGAGCTACATTGCCAGTGTGAAGCTACCGCCGGGCCCGTTGTATACCAGAACACAACGAGAGAGGACATCACGGCCAAGCAGTACAATGACATCCTGACCTGCAATGCTCTGCCCGCTTAGATCAACGCCGATGACTGATTCAAACTCCACCTCGAAGTTCGCCCCGGGGAAGTTCAGCTTTGCTGGATACAGAAGCTGTTGGGCCGGCCCCGCAGCTGTGCCGGTCGTAATCGTTCCCGTAGCTTGCACTTCGAGTGCATCGAGGACAGCTTTGTCAACGCAGGTACGAGTAGCGCCCGTATCAATGAGTGCCCAACCGGTGCCAGGTGCAGGAATAGGTTGGTCGCTCCGGCCAAGAAGAGTAGCAAGGGCGGCAGGAATCATAACTTGTACTTGTAGCACTGGGCCCGTCGATGACAGACCTTTAGGAGAATGTTCTTGGTTTGGACCACGAAAGACGCGATTATGAATGGCCATGAAGCACGCCTAAGACAAGTGCCGGGTAGTGTGCAGTCTCGTCTTCCTGACGGAGCACTTGTTTTATGAGAAATGTCTGATTGCCAAAGCGTTCAAGCCCAGCCTCGTAGGCCTGTTTCTCCGTGCTAAATGCCCCAATAAACTCATCTTGTTTTATAAGAACGTAGAGCCCTTCGTAAGTCTCTAACAGCTCGGCCCTGTGTGCGGAGAAATACTCCAATTCTTTTTCCAGCGTCATCTTGCGCCTCCTACACCATGATAGGGCATGTTGCCAACATGTCAACCCATCGCATTAACTGATCTAAAAGGTACTCCAACCCTATCGCTGTCTCAGGTGAAAATGTGCTCCAAATTAACGTGTTGTCCCTCCTGCTTCAACCTGCGCCTTGAGAAATTGTGATGTGGATTTCCGGAACTTCCTGAGAGTTCTGTGAGGGATTTGTGACCGCTTTTTGAGGCAATGTTGAGCTTTCTGAGAGGCGAGCTTGAGGAAGCCAGGAGCGAGGACGGCGCAAACGTAAATGTCACCCTGAATTTGGCCCTTCGTCTAACCCCGCGTGCAGCCGACCTGCTAATCGAGTGTCCTCTTGTTGAAAAGCGATGTTTTTGCAGCGTTTTGTGGCAAGTGGTGCTTTGCTCGGCAGACCGAATGGATTTGCTCGAACAGCTGCATGGCTGTATGGTGTCATGTACAAATAGCAATGTCAGTATGAGGAGATGAAAGGCAGGTTAGAATGGTCGGGAAAAGAAGTAGCGGCGAATGGTGCCCGTCGGCGCTATGGTGCAGATTCGCACACTAATCATTGTTATGTGGATGTAGAGTAATGACTGAACTTCTGGAAATTAAACCAACATCATGGTGCTGGTACCTTGGATTGGCCCTGCTAATCCCCCTTCTCATAAGGCTCTTCATCTGTTCCATTGAGGCAAAACGACTGGGCGTTTCCTTCCGCAAGATCTTCAAGGGTTTCGGTGACAAAGAAAACGACAAACATGTCCCGTCAGACTACTGGTTGGCTTTCATCATTGGTGTACTGGAGATGCTGGCGTACCCGCCCCTCCTTGTGACCGATGCTCCTGCAATAATTGGAGGCTGGCTCCTCTTCAAGACCGTTAATCGTTGGCAATATGCGCCCAATCGAACTCGAGGCCCATTCAACCGGTATTTAGTCGCAAATGCTGTCATAATCTTCGGAGCGTACCTTAGTGCAAGATTGGCGTTCTCTCCTTGGTCCACCACATAACAAGGGGCTTCAGCCCCCGCGTTTACGCGGTCGGCTGAGCCCGAGCGTTCGCCGGAAATAAACAATGGAGTACGACAAGGACAAAGTCGATGAGATGACACTGGCGCTGCTGTATATCGTCATGTCGCAAGAACACGATCATGGCCGCGCGTGGAAGGGATTCGATTGGGGCACGATGCACCGCTTCTACCAGAAGAGGTGGATTCCCAAGATTCGGCTCCAAGCGCTGGGAGTCCTAGGCGGCTCCGCGTCAGGCAGTGAGTAGCAGTTGCGTTACCCACATCCATGAGACACGGCCGATATGGAGGTATTCGCATGAGCGGAAGTAAACAGGATGGCAATTATGAAGATGACCAGACTTGAAAAGAAGTTTGTTAACGCCAGCAAACATGGTAAAAGGAACTTGGAGATCCTCCAGCATCTATTCACGCACTTCGATAGCAGCACTGTAGGAAAGGTGTTGGAAATCGGCTGCGGCGCTGGAACAGTTGCAGCACATCTGAGCAATAAACATAGTATGCAGGTTATTGCCACCGATGCTGATCCGGAGCAAGTGCAACTTGCGAAAAGCCATTACCCCGAGCATGAAAACCTGCGATTCCTTCAGGCAGATGCGACAGATCTCCCTTTCGAAGATGCTGAGTTTGAAATGGTGCTGTCATTGAATGTTTTCCACCACATCGCTGATTGGAGTCGCGTGTTGTCAGAGGTGAACCGGGTTCTGAAGCTGAAAGGCTATTTTGTGTTTCACGACCTCACATACTCGAGGCTTGCTGTGACTATTCTTAGACCAGTCGTGAGGAATTACGGCCTCTATACGATAAGAGACATCATTGACGGCTCAAGAAGCCGCGGGCTTGAGATCGTCTACAGGCGGGAACCGTTAAGAATAGTGTTCGCCGAACACAGCATAGTTTTCCAAAGGAATCAATGCTGACTGTCAAGAGGCCGAGGTGACAGCCACACTCACCGCCGGCCATTCAACAAGACGCTGCACCTGACCGCTGTTTCGCTGGCGCTTCACAGTGGTAGGTTGGCTTTCACGTTGGCACAACCAAAATAGGGAATTCAATTTCGAGCTGCGCAGACGGTATTCTCTAAGAATGCAATTCCAGTGGCATCCCGAGCGAACCGCTCAGCCGCACTTCGCCGCAATCATCACGTACCAGTGATTGCTATAGCGCTCTTCGCCGGTCCCGATCAGGTTTAACTTGGCCTTCTCCTCTGTGGAGAGCCTGCCGAGGATTTCGTGGATCTTGGCCCCGTCCTTGGGGTCGACCCGATCGGTCAGCGAGCGGATCGGCCGGTGCTTGACGTAGGGCCTGGCCGACTCCACCTCGAAGCCCGCGGCCTCAAGAAGGCGGCGCCAGGCGCTCGGCCGGTATTGGCGGACGTGGGATCGATCGTGCAATGTGTCGAGCTCGTGCATGATCGCATCGATCCAATCATCCTCGGGAACGCTGCGGTCGTCGATGACCAACCGTCCGCTGGGAACCAGCACACGCCGCATCTCGCGCAGCGCGCGGGGAAGGTCGTTGAAGTGATGCGGCGCTCGCCGGCACGTGATCAACTCGAATGACCCATCATCGAACGGCAGCTCCTGGGCGTCACCGACGATAAAACGAACGTTGGTGATACCTCGCTTCGCTGCCAGGCCTCTTGCCTCGTCGAGCATCGCCGGGGTGAGGTCGAGGGCGACGATCTCGCGAACGTGGGGCGAAAGGGCGAACGCCGTGTGTCCCGTTCCAGTGGCGATGTCAAGGGCACGCCAGTTGGCCTGCGGCTGCGCACAATCGACCAGCCACGACAGGACCTGCGGATCCCGGTGAGCCGCACTGATAGTGTAAACGTCGGCCCTTTCGCTGAAGATCCTTCGAACCTGGTCTTGGTTTCCTCTGGCGTCGTTCACCCGCACTCCTTCAATTTCATGGGTTCCCTCCCGCAGATCGGTATTCTAAAACGTCAGTCGGGTCTTGCCAAACGAGCCCCGCGAATCCATCGCCACACGCCAAAAATGAGGTCCGTTCCAGGGACGCGTCGCATGTACTCCCGGTAGGCATCGCCGAATTTGTCTATCAGATCGCGATCGGCCTTCATGATCGTGGGCCGATTGGCTGTGATTCCAACCACACCGGCAACGATGACCGACCAGTGTTGTGTGATGCAGATGACCGCGAGGGCCAAAAGATCGCCCGCGAAATACTGTGGGTGACGGATGATTGCGTACGGTCCGCGTGTGACAAGGGCTGTGGTGTGCATGTAGCTTTTTCCCTTGGCTACGTCCCTGTGGCGTCGGAAAAAGAAGATCGGAAGCCATCCGAATACCGCGGAGAGGCCAAAGAGCACCCAGCCGAATACGCGCAGCCAACGAAACGGTCCTGAAGGAAGGACAAACAGCAATACCAGTCCCGCCACGAGGGCAATGCCCCATACAGTCTCCAGGATAATCCAGAATGGACCCCCGCGTTTTGTTTGGCCTGCCATGATTGTCTTTAAGTCTACACGAAATCTCATCGGGGAGAGAAATCGATGACAGAGAGCGATCAGGAATTCCGGGGGCATCTTAAGAAAGCGCGTGGCGTGTTGAGTCTTCACACCTTGATTCACCTCTGAGGTCGCCTTGTTGCCAACCTTCCTTCGAACCCCGCCTGTGTCTGAGGCATCTCTTCGCAGTTGGCATGATATAGAGCTCCTGGTATTATGTTACAGGCTTGCAGAATAATCACTGTATGGGCGACACTGCGCGCCGACCGACAGTGGATGAAGCTGACGTGCGTCCTGAGACACAGACGTGCCTTCCGCCCGCAGTTTATCCGCAAGCTCGTTAGGTGCACAGAACTGAATCAAGGAGACAACAGTATGAGTTCTCCACAAGGCAACTCTACACCCCCAGCGCCCGGGAAGGCTGCTCGTGCGGAAACCACCCTCTTCCTCCTTACGTCTGTTGACGGCAAGATCACATCCGGAGAAAGCGATACTCTGGACTCAGATCGGGACTGGAGAAGGATAAGGGGAGTCAAGGAAGGTCTGCATCAATACTATCAAATCGAATACTCTATCGCCGTGAACTCCTTGAGCACAGGCAGGGTGATGGCTAAGATCGGGCTCAATTCACGGACAGAGATTCCGGAGAAAGATGAGCGCCTGACTTTCTTCATCGTTGACCGAAAACCGCATCTAAACGAGAATGGTGTTCGATACCTGGCTCAGTGGGTAGGGAGGTTGTGCCTCGTCACAAATAACCCGTCGCACCCCGTATTCTCCGTGCGACCAGTTCACAATAACGCCGAAGTCATACTCTACCCTGAAGACGTGGACTTGGCCGACCTCCTGATAAAGGTAAGGCAGCAATATGGCATTGAACACTTGATCATTGAGTCTGGCGGGACACTGAACGCAGCCCTTGTGCGCCAGGGTTTGATCGACCACGTTATGATCGTTGTGGCCCCTTTACTCGTGGGTGGGCGGGCAACATCAACCCTTATTGATGGACGATCCCTGCAGACCGAGAAGGAATTAGTTGATCTGAAGGCGCTAAGACTCGTGAAGTGTGAAGTGCTGGAGCATTCATACCTCCGCCTGGAGTATGATGTGATCAACCAGACAGTCGTTGATCCCGAGGTCTAGTGGCGGAAGTGCGCCTAACAAGGGGTTGCAGCCGACTGCGCTGGTGCCGCGCTTTTGTGGCTTGCTGGTTAGCGTAATTGGTTTCGCGAGCGAAGGTGTCTCCACATTGACCGCGCGACGGCTGAACCCGATGCCGTTATGCGGATGGTGGGGACTGAACCAGCCCTCGCATTGGAGGACAGCTCCGCTGCAGAGGGCTTATCGGTAGGAGTAGCGTATGGGTGAAGATTGGGTGCGCAGAGACCTGGATTACGAGGAGAAGGAACGAGAGCTCATTCACTTCCTCGAATCGAAAGATAACGCCATCATGGCGCTGGCGACGTCGCAGGGAAACAGAGTACTTGCGCGTATGATCCTCGTCGCCTGTAGTGGGCTCGACATCTACTTCTTCACTTGGGGGCATTCTCGTAAGTGTGAGCAGATCCGTGAGAATCCCAGGGTAGCCCTATGCAAAGACAGGGCACAGATTGAGGGGGTCGCGGAGATCCTCGGTGGCCTCTTCGACGAGCGGAACCACAAGTACACAGAGATGTTCAGAAACAGGTTCCCCGAGGCCATCGAGAAATGGCAGGATGGACCCGGGATGTTGCTTGTGAAGATCAGGCCCACGGCAGCTGTTATCGCGGGGCGTCCTGGTGAAGAGCCACACCTGGAATTCCTGGACTTGGAGAACAGAGTGGCCTACACTGAGCGGTGGGCTTACTATTGAACCATATGGCAGTCCGAATGCTGGGGCTGAGAATAACGGCAGTGTTACTGACGGACACTTCATGACCCTTTGTCCGATTCTCGCTTCGCCGGGGCAATGATACGACAAACAGAACCTTAACAACTGAACCGCCTGACGGTCAAGACCCTCGACCAGGTGTTCATCTTGCGAGGAGAAGGAGGCAGCCTTATGAACCCAGAAGACTCGATCACCTATTGTGGTGTGTATGGTGGAACTTGTGCCAGATGGTGTGGATATACTGAATTTAGGGAGCTAGCAACCTTTCTTTTAGAGTGGGTAAATTCTCAGGGATTCCATCACTGGATGCCCGAATCGGTTAAAGAGTTTAGTTATGCTGAGTTCATAAAGGGGCTAGAATTCTTCAGTAAGGATGATACCTGGCTTGTCTGTCGAACGTGCTGCAAGGGTGGGGATGGAAGACCTGAATGCGAAATACGGAATTGCTGCCAGGAACGTGAACTCGATATCTGCTTTGACTGTGGCGAGTTTCCTTGTGATAAAGTCAAAGAGAATACAAGGATGATTGAGAGGGCAAAGGAGTATAGAGAGCTTGGTAAAGACGAGTGGCTTCGTAGACAGATTGAGAAGGCGAACCAAGGATACGAGTACCATACTGGAAAGTACTATAGACTTTGGGTTGGCAAAGATCTGTCTAATCGGCGGAAGTGATGCGATAGGCTAGAGAAGGATGCCGCATAACAACTCGTTGCACCCGACCGCCTAATCAAGCATCCTCTGGTTGCCGGTTTTCGTCTTTGCAGCATTTTGGATCATGGTTGGTGACACTGCGAAACACGGCGGCGGGTGAACTCGCAGCCGTTAGGCGGGTGTCGAGAGCAGTCATGTAACCGATATTGGAGATTACTATGTTATCAAAACGAGTGCTAGGGCGAAGCGATATTGAGGTCAGTCCAATGGGATTGGGATGTTGGGCAATTGGCGGTCCCCTTTGGCGCAAGGATGGAAGTTCACTAGGTTGGGGCAAGGTTGAAGATGACGAGTCAATACGTGCTATTGAATATGCTCTTGACCATGGCATTACGATGTTCGATACAGCTGATGTATATGGAGCTGGGCATAGTGAGTGTTTATTGGGGCAAGTCATAGCTGGCTGTCGAGACCGCGTCGTAATTGCGACGAAATTCGGTGCTCAATTCGACGGAGATACGAGAACGTGGTTAGGTTATCCAGAAGATACTGGCGTTACTCCTTCGTTCATTCGACAGGCATGTGAAGCCAGTTTGAGACGTCTCAAAACCAATTATATTGACTTGTACCAATTCCATTGGGGCAACTATGATGCTGACCAGGCTGTTGATTTGCTGCCCGTCCTTGAAGACCTTGTTGCAGAAGGTAAGATTAGATGGTATGGATGGAGCACAAATGATCCCCAGCGCGCACGAGTATTTGAACAAGGGAAACATTGCGTAGCGATTGAGCACCATCATAATATTCTGCAACGTAATGACGCAATGGTATCTTTCTGCAAAGAGCATAATCTGGGCAGTATAGCCCGTGGCCCACTGGCTATGGGAATGCTCACAGGTAAGTTCTCCAAGGAAACAGTATTTCAAGAAAACGATGTGCGCGCTCACGGGTTGGATCAAGATCGATTTGCAATTGAATTGGAGATGGTGGAATCAATACGTAATGTTTTAACCCTCGATGGGCGATCGATGATTCAAGCTGCGCTTGGATGGCTGTGGACGTGCGGTGATCACGTTATCCCTATTCCCGGCTTTAAGAACCGAAAGCAAATCGAGGAAAACGTTGAGGCGATTAATTATGGACCACTGTCAGAAGAGCAAGTTCAAATAATCGACCAGATACTTGGAGCCATTGACAATCCAGATATGTACGATGTGAGGCACATTTTTGGGTAATATTGTGAAGAGGATTTGTCTTGATATAAAGGCAGAACCCGCCTAACCCTGCATGAAGCTGACGTGGCTGCGCCCCGTAGCTTATGCTTTTCCGTTGGGTGGCAGTTGAGTTGCGCACATCCGTGAGACACGGCTGATGTGGAGGACTTCGCATGAGCGGAAGTAAACAAGATGGCAATTATGAAGATGACCAGACTTGAAAAGAAGTTTGTTAACGCTAGCAAACATGGCGAAAGGAACTTGGAGATTCTCCAGCATCTATTCACGCACTTCGATAGCAGCACTGTAGGGAAGGTGTTGGAAATCGGTTGCGGCGTTGGAACAGTTGCAGCACATCTGAGCAATAAACATGGTATGCAGGTTATTGCCACCGATGCTGACCCGGAGCAAGTTAAACTTGCGAAAAGCCATTACGGCGAGCATGAAAACCTGCGATTCTGTCAGGCAGATGCGACAGATCTCCCTTTCGAAAATGCTGAGTTTGAAATGGTGCTGTCACTGCATGTTTTCCACCACATCGGTGATTGGGGTTGCGTGTTGTCAGAGGTGAACCGAGTTCTGAAGCCGAAAGGCTACTTTGTGTTTCACGACCTCACATATTCGAAGCTTGCTACAACTATTTTTAGGCCAATCGTGAGGAATTACGGCCTTTATACAATAAGAGACATAATTGAGGGCTCAAGAACCCGCGGGCTTAAGATCGTTTACAAGGGAGAACCGTCAGGAATGGTACTTGCCGAACACAGCATAGTTTTCCAAAGGAATCAATGCTGAGTATCACGAGGCCGAGGTGACAGCGACACTCACTGACAGCCACCCAACAAGACGCTGCACCTGACGGGCTTTGCCCGTAGGTGATGCCGAAGCTGTTAGGCCGTCCGACACGATGAAGTTGTAGTGGTTCCCTAAGAGTGGATGACTTGTGCAACATCGCGGCAGTCAACGATTTAGGCGGAATTGCCAAGCGTTAGAGAGGAGAAAGTGGTGACAGGATTGAATGGATGTGCTTCAAGGGAGCCATGTTGGGTCACTTGGAGTTACCAGAACCCGCACGTAAAGATCAGAGCATTGAGCCAGGAAATGCGGAGAAGACGTATGAAGACGGTGCTGGACTTGGGGTGCGGGGCAGGGAGACACACTGTCTATCTGGCTCAAGAAGGCTTTGAAGTGTATGCCCTCGATATCTCTCCAGAAGGTGTTGAGCGCACTGCTCAGTGGTTGACTCGTGAAGGTCTGCAGGCCAACCTGCAGCAGGCTGACATAACCGCCCTTCCATACCCAGATGACCTCTTCGATAGCATAGTCTGCGTGAGTGTGTTGCATCACAATACCATCGCCAACATCCGAACCGCTATGGCAGAGATAAGAAGGACGCTCCGTCCTGGGGGGTTGTTATTTGCCACGGAGTGCGCGAAGGGCGACCACCAAGACGGGCAAGGGGAGCAGATTGAGAACGGCACCTACCTCGCTCCAGAGGATGCTGATCAGCCGGGCGTTCCCCATCACTTTTTCGATGAGGATGAAGTAAAAGCGCAATTGCACGGTTTCGTGGTGATCGAACTGGAAAGGGATGCGCAAGAATTCGTTGATGGTTCTGGTCGCCGGGCTCTGAGTGTCCACTGGGACATCTTGGCTGAAAGGCTGTGAGACAAGAGGTGTTTCTGCAAACTAAGGTCAAAGTGCGATCCAACAATGGCCTAGAGGGAACGTTGCTGGAGTTACAAAGACGGGGCGGCCTAACGACATGCGGATGGTGGGGACTGAACCAGCCCTCGCATTGGAGGGCAGCGCCGCTGCAGAGGGCTTATCGGTAGGAGTAGCGCATGGGTGAAGATTGGGTGCGCAGGGATCTGGATTACGAGGAGAAGGAGCGAGAGCTCATTCACTTCCTCGAATCGAAAGATAACGCCATCATGGCGCTGGCGACGTCGCAGGGAAACAGAGTACTTGCGCGTATGATTCTCGTCGCCTGTAGTGAGCTCGACATCTACTTCTTCACTTGGGGGCATTCTCGTAAGTGTGAGCAGATCCGTGAGAATCCCAGGGTAGCCCTATGCAAAGACAGGGTACAGATTGAGGGGGTCGCGGAGATCCTCGGTGGCCTCTTCGA
>Ga0307427_1000275_pt1 | contig 35069 bp, 26 predicted proteins | sample SalMarWE160190MG_FD_202162 | JGI IMG/M metagenome (GOLD analysis project Ga0307427, IMG submission 202162) | Salt marsh sediment microbial communities from the Plum Island Ecosystem LTER, Massachusetts, United States - WE1603-190 | ecosystem: Environmental > Aquatic > Marine > Intertidal zone >...
TTCTTCCAATTACTTCCTTCTTTTTCTAGGGTTTGAATCGCCAAAGTAATGGCATAACCTCTTAATGTCATTTCATTTAACGTCTTATATTTTTCGTTCAGGTCGGGAGGGTAAGGTGAATTCGGATCCCTATCCGGAGTATTATCCTCATAGATCTTTATCTCTTTTAATACTTTCTCTTCAAATTTGATAAATTCATCAACCCTATACGTGTCCCATTCAATAATTGCCTCCATTATCTTGTCTTTTGACAGACTCATTATTAATTTTCTAAATTCTGCTTGCACAGCTCGTCGCTTTTCCTCCATGCGCTCAATTATTTTTTGCCGGTCCGTTTCACCAAACTTCTTTTTATATGTCAATTCAAAATATTTCGCTGTCAGATCTATTACTTTTCCTTTATCTTCTTCGCTCATCTTATTCACTCACTTTCTACCCTGTTTTTTGCTCACAGACAGAAACCACAGGGTTGTCCTTTTCAGCATGGCTGCCTATCCCGTGACCTTTCTTCTAAAGTTTATCTTTAATTTCCCCCCAAAACTCCTTGATTCCTTCAACCCATCCTTCTTCCCATGCAGCAAAGAAGCTATTAGGTAGAAAATTCCCATAAGTTTTCTCAACAAAGCCCATAGATTCGTTGTCTTCCATAATATCACCAAAATAATCTCCTAAAACTTCATCACGCGTAGGATCATAACCGATTAACCCTGGTTGTTCGTTCATTGGTTCCCATTTAATGGCATATAACAGTTCTTCATAGCTAGCCACTTTAGCCCATTCTAATCCATCTTCTTTCCCTTTTTCGGAATAGCTTTTATCCGCTTCATTTCTTTCTTTCTTTAAACGTTCAATAACTTGTTCCATAGTCGTAACCTCCTTTAATCTTTTCTTAAAATTCTCCTTTTTTTTGATGGCTTCCGAGATGGTATCCTGGAATATCTTTGAAAAATTGAATGCTTCTCTCCATTGGTCCATTTTCTCATGAAGCTCATCCGGTATGCTTATAGTAATTTTTTTGGTCATGTTAATTACCTCCTTTGAATTTTGATATGTAATTATGAATAAAATACATATTACATAAGAAAGGAAGTGTCAAGAATAAAATACCGTATTGAAAACTTTATTACGTGTTTTTGTTTAAAAGTCTTTAGAATCTCCCTCAATGTCTTATCAAGGTAAGGTTCCGTAAATATGATCTTTATAATAAATCATTCTTTCCCCATTTTAAAAATCGACCAGTATGATAATAGTAAAAAAGTTGGGGAATTTTCACACCAACCATGATTGTACGGGGGGTTGTGACTCAAATCCCCGGGTTTCTGATCTTTATCGCTCAATCACCCTTTACATCTTTTTCTTTAATCAAGTTCAAGTCCTTCCTCATCGAAATCAGAATCCCAGATATCTTTTACATTTGTGGTTACTTCGCAAACATCATTTTCAATTTTATTTAAAAAGTCTTCATCTTTAATTTTTTTGAGACAGCTCAAGCATTTCACGTGTTTGATATTTATCATTGCTGGATCAATAATTACGAGGAGTTTTATATCCTTTTCAATGTAAGATAATATCCAATTGCCGGTGATATTAACCTCAAAATCACCTGCTTCCCCGCAGTGAGGGCATGTACCTCTCTTGATAAGACGATGCTTATTTGCAAAATCAACATCAATCACACTCTTTTTCTTTTCTTTTTTGTTTGAATTCTTTTTCATAAAATCATTACCTCACTATATATTTACCTATGGATATCTGGTAAGCATTGGCTGCTTAGCCCCATTGGTTTGTTAATTGGACAGGATTCAAATCTGTAAGGCTCTTTTTTATGTAATAATCCGCGCCCAATGAATTAAGTAGGGACTGGGCCTCTTCTCTAAATTCTATCCAATCAACATTTAAAGATTTATAATTGAGTTTTCCCACTTTCCAGTGATCCACTATCGGGTGGACCATCTTTATTAAACTCAAAGCCTGCTTCGGATCGATAACCGGCTCAAGGCTTACCCATGTGTTAATACCCTTTGCGTGAGCGTGTTCTATAGCTGCAATTCTGTCTTTAATGGATGGCGCCTTAGATTCCCATTTATAGGCATCTTTTTGTGATGTAAAGATCAGGGTACTTCCAAAGCGGGCCTTTTCATAGCCTTCCAGTAAATCAAAATCCCTTTCCACACGGGTACCGCCTTTGGTTAGAATGGTAAACCTTAGATTGTTATCAATGAGTATCTTTATTGCCTGCCTGGTTACCTCAAGATCCATCTCAATGGGTTGATAAGGATCTGTTATAAAACTCAAAAGGATTTCTCTATTATCCCCTCTCAACTTATGTGCATCTTTTTGTAATCTCTCCAAAGCGTTCTTTTTAGTGGCCACCATAGGATTAAAGCCTTGCCTATCCATCTTTAATGTTGAAGGTCCAAAGCAATAGATACAGCCATGGGCACATCCTGAATAAAGGTTTACAGCCAATGGTGCGTATTCCTTAGCTCTCCCTTTGGGCTCATAAATTATATTCATATATCTTTCCCTGTTTTTATATAAATCGAACACCTGGAAAAAAACTAAAAACACCAATTTCAGCTCTGTTTGCCTATCCTGTAAAGATCCTTGATAAAACATCTATAGTGAACTATTCATTATTTCAAATAAATTGCATAGTTTAGTCTTTATAGCCTATTTTTGTAGCATCTGGACACTCTGCTAAAAGTGACACAAACGATCCTCCTTTTTATTTTCCTCTTAATTCCTTTTTATTATGTTATTGGGAGGTTGATGGTTAAACCCTGTCCATCTACAGCCCCCTTAGTGCGAGCCAGTTATTTGTGGTATGCTGGGCTATAATTAGTCTCCCTTTTTTAATTCAATTGTTGAATAATAAACTTCTTCAGGTAAAGGTTTTATATATCTTGGAGCTTGTTTTAACCATTTATTCACCAAATCATCTGCTTCTTGCTCCTGTTTTTCCCGATCCACATTATCATGCCTGAGTTGAGTCTTATGTTTTAAGACATAATGAGCTATCTCATGCAAAACTAAATTTATCCTTGCCTTCTCAGAAAATTCAGGCAATTCAGTATGATACATGATGATATGCTTATCTTTGATCACTTCATTTGGAATAAAAACCCCATCAGTTGTATATCCACCTCCTTTAAATTCAAACATGTAGAAAAGACAATTATCATAAACATCATCTACGATATTTGAAGGTATTCTTGCTAAAGTTTCAGCCAATATAAAGCGTAAGGTTTCACAACCTAATGTAACTACTCCGGCATCATTGTAATAAATCTCTTCTGGTGTATAATATTTCATTTTCATCATTTCCTTTCTTTTAGTATGTGGCTGGAAGGCTGATGGTGAAACCTTATCCATCTATAGCCCCTCTAGTGCGAGCCAGCTATAGGGGAAGGAGCGGCAATCTCCCAACAACTAAAAAGTTAAAGTTTATCTACATGATTCGATAATGCTAATAGTCTCTTTGATAGTAGGGTCAAAATCATCTGCAAATTCCCCTCCTAGATTTGTTACAGAATTTGCTCAACGATAGGTTTAGCAATTTTTTCAAGTTCCGAACCTTTTAGTATTTCTAATGACTTTCGTGTCTTTTCTTTAGAGTCACCTTTCAGCTTTCTAAAGAAGTTTTGACAGATCTCCTTTGCAGGCATCCCAATATCTCTCATTTCCCGAACTAATCGAAAGGTTTGATCATACGTTCCTGGTGTAACATACCGAAATGCCAGATCTTTAGGGTGCAATATTAGAGGTTTAATTTTAGGATTACATGCTAATCTAAGCAGTTTTATTTCTGCACTCTCATGTACTTGATAGCCATGATCCCATAGGCCTAAAAATAAATCTAGTAAGACATCAAGTGTCCAATAATTTTCCGGAATATTGCCTACATATTCCTGCCTATCAGATCTTGGTCCTTCATGCTCCATCGTGCTCATAATAATTTCTCCTTTTTACCCTATAATTGTTCCACAGGCGGGGACTAGGATTGCCCTTTTCGGCATAGCTGCCTATCCCGGGATTGCTTTATTCATTCAAACATCTCCGCCTTACCTATGGGTCCTTGAATGATCTTCTTCCAATTACTTCCTTCTTTTTCTAGGGTTTGAATCGCCAAAGTAATGGCATAACCTCTTAATGTCATTTCATTTAACGTCTTATATTTTTCGTTCAGGTCGGGAGGGTAAGGTGAATTCGGATTCCTATCCGGAGTATTATCCTCATAGATCTTTATCTCTTTTAATACTTTCTCTTTAAATTTGATAAATTCATCAGCCCTATACGTATCCCATTCAATAATTGCCTCCATCATCTTTTCTTTTGACCGACTCATTATTAATTTTCTAAATTCTGCTTCCAGAGCTCGTTGCTTTTCCTCGATGCGCTCACTTATTTTTTGCGGATCCGTTTCACCAAACCTTTTTTTATATAACTGTTCAAAATACTTCGCTGTCAGATCTATTACTTTTCCTTTATTTTCTTCGCTCATCTTACTCACTCACTTTCTACCCTGTTTTTTGCTCACAGATGACCCCGCGGTCCTTTATCTATGATCATTGTCTGTAAAATCTACTGAAATACGTTTAGGCCTCACAGGCAGTGGTAATCTCAAAATATATTCTTGCTCTTCCCTGTCGTTAATTACTGCAAGAATATCCTTCTTTTGGACAGTCACTTGGTAAACTCCCGGATTTTCAGATAGTATTAAAAACCGCTTTGCAAACCAAATTGCCTTTTCTAGTGAAGATGTCCAAGAATATCCGTTTACCCTTCTTTTTAAGCCTTTCCCGTTTACTCCTCTATACAAGATAAATTTATCCTGTGCTGATATAGGATCACCTGCAGCGCGTAACTTATCAGGTTCGGCAATTTCAAATAGCCATTTGATAACGTTAAAATCCCAATGTACCCAGTTGGTACGTGTTATAGTATAAGCAAATAAAAGAGTCTCTTCATATTTGCCTATTGCAAGCAATCTAATAAGGTTATCAAACACAAAAGTCAGGTAATATGTATTAGGCATATAAGTTAGAACGCCCTTGATATCTCCTTTATTCCAATCTTTGAGGGCAAGATCCTTAGAATGCCAACTAACTGTATCTAAATTAGGTGGTGTTGGATTCTCTTTTTCTTTCATGACTTTCGAATGTAGTAATGGATCCAACTTGTAAGTTGTCATCTTCTTCTTCTTCCTGTTTAACTCTTAACTCCTTGATAGCATTTCTAAGTACCTGGAGTGCATCATTTGATATCTTTTCTGTTTTTTTAATTAATCCTTGAGATCCTCGTCCTTGGTAAAGGCTTCTTCAATATCAACCCATTCTTTTCCGCTCCAAATTTCGATAGGTAATAGACAGCTTGTCACGGGGATGACATCAAAGCTTGCCCACCACTCGTCCGGATTGGCTCCCCAACTTTTACCTACCTTTTCAAGACCGTTTGCCATTTTTTTTGATAGACCACCTACTTTCTTAAATTCCTCCCAACTATGCAAAATAACAAGCCGTGGGTCAATTTCGATTCTTACCGCTGGAAAGCCCCTTTTAAATAGTTCATCCCTTGATAGCGGCTCTGTCATTCTCCCATTATCTTCGTCTGGTTTCTTAAGTGCTTTGCGTACTGTCTCTTCCCATTCTGGATTAGAAGAAAGCCATACAGCTGGCTTTTCTTTATCTGATGTTAATATTGTCGACTGGCGGATTTCTTTACTTTCAATTATCTTTTGGAAATTGTTAAAAAAGGTATAATGCCAATATCTCATAAAATTATCTCCTCTCTATTTGCCTCCTAATTCCTTGATAGCCTTACGTAGTACCCACAATGCATCCCTTTTTTGCATTCCTTCAAGGACCTGCAGGACCCTGCCAAAGGCTATTAGTTTTTCTGGAACTAATTTATTCTTTGATTCTAAATTTTTTCTTACCTCTATAGGTAAATCTGTTAGTGAAATTGCTTTATTTATTCATTCACCTCATTTCTCATTGAAAATGTACTTATAAGTAAAGACGAAAATACCCACTTCAGCTCTGTTTGCCTATCCTGATAGAATTTTTCTTAAACTATCCATACCTCTCTATGCATTAAGCCAAAAGAAACGATTCTCGTTGAGATTTGTCCTCGGGCAAGAGATAAGTCCTGTATTTTACTATGATTATCATGATTATCATGTGTCTTTTTTTGGTGGAGACGGTATATCTGGCTCATCACCTATCCAGGCATCGAGGATCCTGACGTGATATATCCTTTTTTCAGAATTACCCCCATAGGGTAAATCTTTTGTGAGCTTGATAAATGCGTTTGTTGAAAGGCCACAATAAGCGGCTGCCTCATCTGTTTTTAATCAAGGTGTTTCGATAACTCCTCGCTTTGTTATGACACTTTTCATAAAGGAAACTCCTGTGTGCCAAAATAAGTATCCTGGGGATCCCTGTCTTTCTCTGCAACTTTATATTCCTATGCCAATATACACACTTTTACCATCATCTCCGGTACGCTCTTTTCGAATCAAGGGGAAAGATAATAATATCTCTTTATAGAATTCTCCACGACTTAAAAATTTATTGTCTTTCTCTTTAGCCCACTTTTGGTATTCTTTGTAGAGTTCCCTTGCTTCTACCTGGTGGTCAGCATCTATGACACATTGCTCATTCACAAAGCAATGTATATGTTTGGCAATGTCGCCCAAACTTTTTTTCAAACGGCCTTGCAATTCTCCATCTATCCAGGTTTCTATAATTTCCCTCAGATCTTCTAATTTAAGCCTCAGATCATTAGATAAAATATCAATTGCGATATAATTAAAGTTATTAATCTCAGATTGAATCATTGCGGCTATGGCCTCCATCGGTGTTAGATTCCAAAGCATAAGTTCATATAAACTCTCTATTCCTTTAAATTCTTCCCCAAAAGGGGCTCTCATGGTGCCGATATCCATCTCAGCAATCTTCGCCTTTACCTCTTCCAATCTCCTTGCTTTTTCTTCAATGTTCTTTTTTTCCATGACATCTCTCCTTTCCGGCCTTTAGGCCAATAAAAAACCGCTCAGATTTACTCTCGGCCACAAGCAGGCCGCCCCGTGGGTCGCCCCAAGAGGTATCTGAACGGTCTATTTTTGTTTTTAATTGTCATCGCTTGTGGTTTAGAGAATTAACTTTATAGCTATGTATCAATGTATGGAGATGATGTCAAGGTTTATTTTGTTTGGTAATTTGATATTCATATGAATATATGATATTTAGAGAGCATGGAAACACAGCGTAAAAACTACAATACAACCCTTAGAATAGATTTGATCAAAAAATTAAAAATTCTCGCTGCTGAAAAAGACGCTCGTGCAAACGATCTCCTAGAAGAAGCCATCCAGGATCTCCTCAAAAAATATAAAAAAGGAAAGCAATAAATATTCTTGAAATCACCAATCTTCTATGCGCTATCTTCCTCCTTTGCTCTGTAGATTTTTCCAGTAACCGGGTTGATTAAAGCCAAACCCTTATCTGATTTACTTGTTAGCGCCATAAATAATCATCGAAATAAAGGAGCAAATAATGCCTAAACAAAATTGCCCGCTATGCAACATGCCAGCAGAGTTTATTCCAGATGATTTCGGAAGAAGGAAAAAGTTTGTTTGTCCCAAGTGCAAACGTTTTGTAATTTCCCTCAAAACCGAAAAAAACCTATCCGATTTATCAGCGGGACAAAAAAATGATTTTTCAATTAAATCATCAAGATGTCCATCTGATCACGTGCTATTTATATCCACGGATGATGCCGATGGCATCACGATCCGTTGTACACCAGAGTCAGATCTGAAGTGACAAATACACTGCCTTCTGGACCCGTAATTCCTGCGGGGCATCCGGCTGTGTACAATGGGAACAACGGCCCATAGTCTTTCAGGCCCCTCGGAGCGATGGTTTTGATTGACGAAATGAATTTCATCAATAACGGAGTCGGGTCAAAATACTCTCCAACAAACTCTTCCCCGTTCATCATCGGAGTTATTTCGATTACAATCTTTGGTGCTTTACTCATGTTCATTCTCCAATCTATTAATATTACGCTAACAACCGCATCAAGTTGGACTGGCTAATGCCAGCCGCTTATGAGGGACGTTCACCTCCGCCTTACTGGTGGAAGTGTTTTAGAGGGTGAGAAAGGTATATCCAGTTCATTATTCACCCAGGCGTCAAGGAGCTTGAAATTATATAACCTTGTTCGTGAATCACCACCGTGAGGTAAACCTTTCGCACGTTCCGTAAACATAGTCCTTGAAATGCTACAATAGGCCGCAGCCTCTCTCACCCGCAACCATGGAGTTTTAATGATTGTTCCGTTCTTCATTGTGACTTCTTTCATGCCTACCCCTTTCATAATCATTTTTTAACTCATTTTATAAAAAAGGGACCACCCGCCCCGGCTTTTTGAAATTATGAATCCTTTTTTTTAGGCCTTTAAAATACTCTGGACGAAAAATCGCTACCAGAAGGGCCACACATCCTTCCGTATCATAAAGGAAATCGACAGCTCCACCACGGTCATTCTGTAAAGGACAATTAGAGCAATCCAGATCAGTATCCTGTTTTGCCGCCCGATCTAAACATTCGCCGTAGTTCCTACAATAGATATTACGCCATATTTCAGCTCTTACGTGTTTTCCCATTTGACAAACCCCTATATAATGTGATTTAAGTTTAAGGGCCTGCCAAATGTATTTTTTGTTTTCTTTTTGAATGACGAGGTACTGCCAGCCTCGTCATTTTATTTTTTGCCTATGAAATCTATAAAATCCTTTCGCTTTCAGCTTCTAACGCATCGTCAAGACTAATTTTTTCCACCTCTTCCTGTCTTTCCTCAGCCTGGTTACTCTCAATTTCCTCTCGCGTCTTATTGATGGCCCACGTGACTTGATCATAAAACTCAATATCAGTTGGCGCTTTCTTGGCATACTTCACGAAAATAGGACCCTTTGGATTTACTCCGGCATCACGGACTTGACGCTCTACATCCTCCAATGTTGTGTCCATAGATTCCTCCTCTCATCCTTCCAATTTTTCTAACACAGCCCCATGCTTCTCATAGAGCTTGATTCTTCCTTGATACAAGGTATTAAAATATCCCTCTTTGTCCTTGTCGAGGTAATCGAAAATCACCGGGGTTTCTTGGCTTTGTAGGAGCCTTCTGATTTGTTTGATCAAAGGCTCTTCTAAAGCAAAAATTGAAGCAAAGAAAAGCTTATTAGCATGGTTCAATTGCAGGTCCATAAACTCAGATGGTGTAACCAGAAGAATAGCTCCGCCTGTGAATTTATCTTGAATTATCTTCATCTTTTCTTCATCGATCCCACTTATGCATAGTTTCACCTTAAGGTCTTTTTTTAAGAGAATCTGAGATATGATCCTCAACTGTTCGATATCATCACCGAGAATAATTATCCTGTTGTTAGAGCCATCAACTTCTTTTGAGATATCTTCAGCGATCAAGTTATTACGTTCCTGATCCCGGTACAAGACTGGAAGTATATCGTTAGATTCCCCCTGATACTCACAATGAGTTAATCTCGTCTTAACCGCGATACCTTTCAGCTGTGGTGGATATCGTGCCTCTTGAGTCCTCTTCCATTCCATATTACTCTTTTGCTCCTGCCTTTTCCGGTTCCTTTCTTTCTCTTTAAGGAAATTCTTATAATCTCTCCCGCAAAATGGACAAACTTTACAAAACTCCATGTCTTTCTTTAAAATCCATTGCCCGCAACACTCCAGCTCGACCTTTTCCAACTCGAGCCCACAGTTAGGGCAGTACTTAACATCTCTTGAAAGAAGTCGATCAGGAATCTTAAATTTACATCCTGGGCATATAATATCTTGCATAGTTAACCTCCTTTTCTACCTTTCCCTGGCCTGACGCCTGGAAATCCAGCGTAATACCAGAATGATTAATTTGGGAATTAGTCGTTATAAAAAAAGCCCCCTCCAACCCAGACGCCGGAGTGGGCTTTTTTTGTTCTCATTAATAATCACTATTAACTATAAATCAATATATTTACAAAGTCAAACCCTTTTTTATTTTTTGGTTCATTCCACTTTTGTTAATTTAATCTAACCATCCTTCTTAAAGCCCATGGCCATTTTCAGCTTGTCTGGACCAAGAGCCGGTCAATTTTCTAAAAACGACCTTTAAATTTAGTCGAGAATCTCATTTCTATGGTTATCCTTCTTTCTTTTTTTTGGTACATCTCACTTTTAACCTCTCTGGGCCAGGGATCCATCAATTTTCTTAAGAATGGCTTTCAAATTCAGCCGAGGATCGCATTTCAAAGGCTAACCTATGGTTTAATATTCAGGTCATAGTCTTCTTTTTACCTTTGTCCCTTGCTATGGCTCTGAATAAGTAATTTCAAAGATTGGCTCATATAATTAACCCGTTGCTAATTGCCGATATTTTTTTCTTAACATCATTCTTTTTATCCTATTCCTGATTTTCTTCCTGGCGTTCTTTATTATAGATGCTATCACTTTAATCTTACGAGCATCTGACATCCTATTCCATCGTATTGAAGCAATCGTCCGAGAAAGTTTTCTTCTAACTATTGCGCTGGAATCCTCAAGATATTTCTCGTACTGCTCCCTCGTCATTCTATGGCTTATTCCATTAATAATCATATGTCTGCTCGGCGGCCCCATGCTCAAAATATCCCTGTTCACCAGGTCTTTAATCGCATCAAAAACCCTGTCCTCTTCGCCCTTTGCCTGCACAATCGGCGTTTCAAGCCTCGGCCTCCATGCCTTATGAACCGCAGCGCCTGCAGAATGCATCAGGGCAGTTAAGCCATCCTCTTCACCCTGCATATACCTGATAAAATGACCGAGCTGAATAGGCTGCATATTGATCACCTGGTTAACAACTGTAGCAGGCAGTCTGTTATATGCCCCTTCCTTCTCCTGATATGCAGATTTCTTAATTGTCTTTCCGGTCTTTACAAGCTCTCTCACGCCTGTAAAGGGCCGCTCCGCCCAATCAGTGCCTGTTCCGAATGCGCCTATAAGCCTCATTAACGGCGATCCCTTATGCTTGATCAACCGAGGCGGATCAATCAATTTCAAGGGATCAAAGAAATGGCCGCCCAGGCTGAAGGTCATCCTCTGTCCTTCAGTATCAATACCGAGCATCCTGTAGAGTTTTGTTATTTCTAACTCTGTCCATCGAAATTTATTCCAACGGTTGGACATCATCTGCTCTTCAAGATATTCCTCTGTTTCATCCTTACCGTTGAGAATCATCTGGGCCAGTATTGTCATAACCGCAATCCGCAATATTACCCTTCCCCAGAACTTTCGAAATATTTTATGTTGCCCGGGAGGACTCGGTACATCTCCTACTAATTTATTTATCTTATCGTGAAGCCCGGGAAACATTCCGTAAACCGTTTTGAAGTTTGACTCCGTCCAATCTGGAGCCAACAGGAGGAGCCGGAATATCTTCTGGAGTGTAGGATTCCTTCCCATACGCTTTAGATGTAATCCACCAAAGTCTGCATTGATCAACCTTGCCACCCGCTCTGCTATTGCTTCAGCAATAGGCGGATTTGCAGATTTCCCTTTGCTATATTTCTCCTGGGCCTTTTGCAGCTCATGGGTATATTCAATTACGAATGCTTCTGCCTTGAGGCCTGCAAAGAATTTCTTAAAAAGGCTATCAGTGAATTTTTGTCTATAGAATTTCCCGAACTGTATCGCCTTTTCCATCTTCTCCAAGCCCAAATAATTAACCAGGCTCTCTGTAAGGCCCTTTTGCTCCCTTAATTCATGCTCTGACCAATCCTGCATCTCTCCAAGGGTAAGGCCATTTTTAATACCAAGATCTATCAGGGGATGGCAGTCTTCTATCTTTGCCAGGCCATCTTTATATGCCTTTACAGGATTTGCCTTTTTCCAGCCATGGTGAACACCGAACACCCAGGACCTGGTTCCTGCCATATGGTGAAAAAATGAGGAAAGCAGGATCCATGACTTAAGGCCGGTATTTAATCTCAATAATTGCTTTGCACTCGGTATTTTATAGATCCAGTTTTCAGTAGCAGTCATTTTATTGATCATATCCGCCAGGGGTGCCGGCGCATAAAGCGGCTGTTTCTGGAATATCTCAGATATATCCTTCGGTATATTCCGCTCTATCCTTTCATAGCCTTCTTTCTGTGCAAAAATATTTGCCTCCACAATGCTGTCAAATGTCTCTACCGGTCTTTTTTGCTTTTCATCCTTATAAACAGACCAGGCCCCGGGGATTCTCTCCGGCGGAGTTGCAAAAAATTTACGTCCATAGGTATCCACAATCAGGGCCTCTTCATCACCGAATTCCGCCTCAACCTCTGCCTTTCCGGCCCATCTCCATACGGAAAATCCGGTCGCATTTAGCGCCTTATAGCCCGGCAGACTACTTGTTGTTGAAAAAAGTGAATTACTATTTGTATCCTTTGTATCCACGCCTCTCTGGATAAATGCCTTGTTTGAAACAATCGTGACCAGGTCCGTCATATATCGCTCATAAGAATTCGTAATGCCCTCGACCTTGAGCTCGTAGCCATTTATCCAGCCATCAAGAATGGTTTCAAATGTGCGTGGCATGGCTGCCGATGTAAATGTCTTAAATCCATAGCCGCTGCCGGATCCTGTGAATTGATCTTCCATGCCTCTGGGCAGTTTCCAGATACGCCTTACATAATTATCCCTGTGTGTCTGCACAATCTTATGGGCCTTGGCTTTTTTGTATGCATCTTCAAAGAGCCCGCCCATGTAACTCACAAACTCTTTCTGATTACCAGTCAGGCTCAGGGCAGAATCCAGGACCTTTTGCTGTTTTTTTATGATTATCTTTCGCTGCGATGATATCTTCGGGTCTTTTAATGCTTTATCCGCCCATTCCCTGAATTCCTGGGCCTTATCAGGATTATTTTTCAAATCCCTGTAGATCATCATGGCACGATCCAGATCATCAGATGCCATGGAGCGCTTGAGTTTCGGCTGATAGCCAATTCCCAGATGAATCCTTTTTCTGCTTGGCTTTCCTGTCAGGTCCTGGACCTGGCGCTGCAGTTTTTGTATCTCTGTTCCTACCCTGTGCCTGGCCAGATCTCCCATCTCAAAGAGCTTGTTTACAAAGGAGCGATTCTTTTCTATTTCTTCGGTGCCATCCGGGCCTGTCTCTGGTTTTGCTATTGCAAAAAAAGCCTGATCCGCTACCTTGAGGTCCTTCTCTTCAATGCCTTCGGGGATCTTAACCGGCTCTTCAAATATCCTGCCTGTCTCAATCCTTCTTGTTATTGCGCCGGCTGTCCGGATTCCAAAAGCATCAAGCAGGCGATCAAGAAAAATTCTGATCTTTAAAACGATCTTTCCTGTTGTGCTTTTCACATCATAGATATCTGCGAGCTGATCAGTAACCCAAGCGGCCCGATCCTCGGCGAACCCGACATTGGCCTCATCATACGGAGTAAACTTTCCCTGCTTGGCCATTGCACGGATCTTATTTTGCAATACCTTTATGTCGGATTTAGAGATAATTCCGGCATTTTCCATAAAATGATATGATTCATGGGTAAGGGTCCATCTACCGGCAAGATCCCTGTGCAGATCAATCCTTCTATCTTCATATTTGCCGATCACCACTTCTCCTGCCTTCTTAATCCTGCCATAAGCCATATTGAATGCAACATTATCCGCATCGATCCAATCTACAGTCCGGATCTCCACGCTGCCGCCATATTTAGTGGTTACTCTAATATAACCTTCAGGCGTTCTTTTGATATCCTGGCCTTTAAATACAGCCTGGATATCCTCTAATGAAAGGCCGGTGATCTCTGCTACCGGAGTTATTCCTACTTTATACTGTGGCCCAATTGCTTCACCTTTTACCCAAGGAGACTCGCCATATTTTTCGATATGTTCTTTGATAATTTCTTTGGTTTTAGCTTGCCCCTTAAAATTGAGGTTCTTAAATGCTTGCTCGATTGCTCCCTTTTTTGTATTTCTAAGAGCAATACTTATTCCAGTTGTCGATTCTATAACATTCCAGGCTCCGGTTTCTTCTTTAAATATAAATGTCTCCGCCCAGGGAATAACTTCTACCTTCTCACCTTTAACCGGTTGATATTTGCCACCAATAAAAACATGATAAGCAGTTGCCACCGGCCTCTTTTCTTCCGTGCCTATCTCTTTAACTATCCTTGCATCGATATCCTCAGAAACCTCAAGTTGTGTTAATACCTCACTTAACTGGATCTTTGCTTCTTTCAATTCATCTTCCTGTTCAAATTCCTTCTCCATTACATTATTGAGCTCGGCAAGATTCTTCTCCATGGTTTTTAATTGTGCCTTGGATATATCCGGCTGCCGTTTAATCTCTGCTACAAAAGATTCCAGGGATCTGATAAGTCCGTTTCCGGTATTTATAGACCTGCCCCAGGACCATTTATCAACTATGGCGACACGATAGTTTATTAGAAATCCCTCTAAGAATATTTTTAGCTTTTTCTTTTCGCGTGATATGACTACTTTAGGCTCTATGGTTAAAACTACATTGACATTATCATTGAAGATCAAATCAAAATAATCTTTTAAGCTTTCCGGGATATGGCCATATTCATTTATATCAGCGGTTTTTAGTCTCTTTCCTAAATCCTTTTTAGCGATTTCAACAATCTCATCAAGCTTCTTTCCTATCTCCTTTCTCTCATATTCAATATCCTCGAATACAAGAGTTTCAACCTTATTATCCGGTATCTTGTCTTCAAATTCTTTTCTGTACGCCTCAGCCTCTTTGATTGCCTCTTTCTGATTCGGTATCTGTCTTTCTTCGAGGGATCTGATTTTTGCCCTGGTATCGGTTCTTTCCTGGAGATAATTTGCTTTAAGGATCTCTAATTTTCTAACCTTGTTTTCCAGGCCATATCGCTCTCTTACAAGAGGATTGCCGGAAAATGCAGCCATCATCTCTTCAAAGGTCAGTTGCGTTGCATTTGAAGGATCTTCAAAGGTTCTCTCTTTTATATCGCCTCGAAGGGCCTGGTTGATAAATTTTTGTTTATACTGGAGAATCTGGTAGGTCACGCTGTCAAGTGTATTTTTCACGCCATAGACAAATATCTCTACTTCATCATTCATATTGCCCTGGCGAACGAGGCGGCCATTTCGCTGTTCAAAATCCATAGGCCTGAGCGGGGCATCAACATGATGAATAGCTACCATTCTTTGCTGCACACTCACCCCGATACCAAGTTTCCCGGTACTTCCAAAAACTACCCTGACATCTCCGTTTTTTACTTTCTGAAATAATTCCGCTTTTTTTACATCCGTATTATAATTGTGAATTATTGCAATCTCTTCTATTGATATTCCTTTCTCTATTAACTTATCCCTTATATCCTTATACAGATTAAATTTTCCGTCCGGGCTTTGATAAAGATCCGAGAAGACAAGTTGAGTGCCTTTTATCGATTTAGATTTTTCCCATACATCGTATACCTTTCCTACAACCTCATTGGTTTTACTACCGGGACTGTCCTCTGCATCCGAATTTACCAGCCTCAGATCTATTGCGGCCTGCCTGGCCTGGTTAAAGATCAAAAGAGGAACATGCCTCTGTTCCATCTTTTCTCTTCCTTTAAGCTCATCCCAGGCCTTTCTGCGGGCTTTCAGTTCCTGGATAAAGACCGTTAACTCTTCTGTGCGAGTAAGTTTTATCTCTGTCGGCTTGCCTCCCTTTACCTTGGGTACATTAAGCAATTTAACATCTTCAGCTAAAACTACATCAGAACAATTTTTCCACATTGTAAGGAGTTCCGGTCCATTAACAAAAGTAGCAAATCTTTCGATGTTTTTAAAATCTCCTGTTGCCGTCTCTTCGATATCATCCCTGATCATGCCGAACGTCGACGCAAAATCATCGAATTGATTTATGTGATACTCTTCAAGTAAATTAGGCCTGATATTTCTTACTATCGACCATAGCTCCGTCATGGTATTGGAGATAGGTGTTGCAGTAGAAAAAATAACATTCTTGCCGCCTGTTTTCTCCTGGACAGACCGGACCTTCATCAATAAACGAAAACTTCGCATCGATGCGCCCTTATCGATACCCTTGACATTATCCATCTTTGTATAGAATTCCCCGCGCTTATATGCATGGGATTCATCTATAAACAGGGCATCTATACCAAGCTGCTCAAACCAGATGGCTACATCTTTTTTAAGTGATGCAAGCTGGGTAAGCCTATTCGCTTTTCGTTCTTTTGCTTTTTCAAGTTGTTTTACGGTAGGAGATCTCCTGCCTTCCTGTTCAGCGGCAGTTATTAATCTTGCCTCAAGTTCTGCGATCTGTTCTCTGATATATCTGCTTTCTATCTCAGGATCATTGGCCAGGAGATCAAAGAAGGAATGAGGGATTATAACGGCATCCCAATCGCCGGTTGTTATCTTTCCGAGTAATCTTTGCCTATGCTTTGCGTCTCTCTGTTTATTGTTCGGGATTAAAACCTTTGCTGCAGGATAAAGCTTCTTAAATAAGCGGGCATATTGCGGCACAGTTGCGTTCTGTACTACTATCATAGGCTTTTTTGCAGTGCCTATTCTGCGCATTTCCATGGCAGCGGTAATGATGCTATATGTCTTGCCAAAACCTGTAGCATGTACGAATATGCAGCTTTCCTGTAATGCCCTTGCAATTGCTCTCTTCTGGCCATCATGTAACTTAACCTCATGGGAAGCATTCGGATAATAATCTATATCCGGTATGTTGTGCTTTTTTACGATACTATTATTGCAATTATCATTATATATAGGCTCTAACCGGTTGATTATTTCCTTATTGGCCTTTACCCATTTTACAAATTCCGCCTGGATATCCTTCTGTTTTTGATGTGCGGTGAGTGTTCTTTCCGAGTCTTTTACTTTCTTTGACCTACTTGGATCCTCTGGATTCTCCTCATAGCGAAAAATAGCTGTACCCTTTAAATTCAAACAATCCTGTATAAGCCTTATGCCATCAGCGCCCTCCATGCCCCAAGTGGTTTGATTTTTTGCATTGGCCTGTCCGTAATTGGGCTGGACTTGCCATCTCGATGTATCGCCGGTATCCGTATAATTAACATTTGCGTTTACATCGAGGAGATCATCTACAAAACTCTCTATTATATCTGTTGGTATCCATACCGATCCAAGTCTGAAATGAATCTGATCGATGCCAAGATCTTCGGGTTGAACATCTTCCAGGGCCTTAATATTTCTTTCATAGGCAGGATTCTCCGCTGCCTGAAGCTTAGCTGTTTTTAACTTCTTTTTAACATTCCCGGATAGATATTCCTCTGTGGTTTCAAGAAGACCGGTCTCAGGGTTCTCAAAGGCAAGGCCCTGATCGAGTAATTGCGCTTTAGCCTCTTCAGGTGTTATCTTTGCAAGATCGGCAATGAAGACAGTATCAAGAGTATTCCTGTAAATAATACTGATATTAAGGGCATCCTTTATGGAATCCGCCTCTGTAGGCTCTTCAAAAGGGAAGATAGTGCGCTTGAAAAATATATCGCTTTTTTCATAAACAGGTATAAATCTCTTTTGCTTTTTTCCTTTAACAGTTACCTCTTTGAATCCCTGGACAACATTCTCAAGCGCAAGGACAACAGGATATTCTATATCATCATCCAGGAAACTATTTACATCCTCCCCGAGTGCATTATATTTCTTGCGAAAATTATCATATACCCTGTTAAGATCAGCCCTGAGACTTTCAATATGTTCTTCATCTTCAAGTGGGTTTCTTTGTGCATCGATTAATTTTTTGGTTGCCTCCCTTACATTAATGTATGACCTTGCCCTTTCTATCTTTGTCTCGTTATCAGCCCAATCGGGCGGGATTAAAAGCCCGTTTTCATCTAATAAGAATACCTTACCCCTGGATTCCACAAGAGAGCCTTCTTTAAAACCCTCTATGCCTTCTTCAATGGTTCCTACCTGCTCTACAGAACCCTCGCCTGCAATAGCAGCCGGAAAAAAAGGCACAACCCTATCGAGTTGATCTTCGATTGATCTATCCTTAAACGGCAACAATGTATATTCTTCCCTGCCTGCTTGCATCTTACCGGCCAGGGAATGCTCACCGAGCACCATCTCAGGATGTTCCTCGAAGTATTCGTTGACATTTACCGATTTATTTTTGCCTATGGGAATTTCAACAATTGTGCGGAATGACTGAGCAAAAGGGAAGGGATTGCTGTCTTTTTTGCGGAAGACAAGGATATCCGTGGTTACGCTTGTGCCTGCGCTCTTTTCAAAGGCTGTGGCCGGCAAACGAATAGCGCCTATGAGATCCGCTTTCTTAGAAAGATATTCTCTTACCTTTCCTGATTTAACAGCATCCAGGGTATAATGGCTGGTTATTGCTATTACCATGCCACCAGGTTTAGCTATATCTATGGATCTGGCAAAGAAATAATTATGGATACTCCAGCCTGAATAATCAGGATGTTGTTTATCGAATACCCCATAATCACCAAACGGAAAATTTGAGACGACAAGATCAATTGAATTATCAGGAATACCCTTGGCCTTTTCAAAGCCTGTGATCTGGATATTTGCCTCTGGATAGAGTTTTTTAAGGATTTTACCGGATATAGTATCAAGTTCGACACCAACAAGCTGGACCTTTCCTTCCATGCTCTTAGGCATCAGGCCAAATATATGGCCGATTCCACCGGCAGGATCAATAATAGTGCCCTCTTTAATCCCTAACCGCTTTGCTAAGGCCCAGAGGCCGTGATCTATTATTTCCTGGTTGGTATAAAATGCATTTAATGTGGAGGCCTTGGCTGCATCCCATTCTTCCTGCGTCAGTATGCCGCCGAGTTTTGGATGGAGTTGTTTACCTGTCTTTGATCGCCATTTAAGCCAATCAATCCATTCCTTTTCTTCGAGATAATATGGCTTTTCTGCTACATCTTCATAACGGTCTATCTTATGCTCATGCTTAAAAACATCCTGGGCGAGTGCTCCCCAGCCGGTGAATTGTGCCAGGATCTTCTTTTCTTCAGTTGTGGGATTGCGCTTCTCGGATTCAAGCTTTTTTAAAAGCTTGATTGCGGATATATTTGCATTTATGCGGGATACTTTACCGGGGGGGATTAAAACATCTTCTTTTTCTATGCGGTGATTTTGATCTTCTACTCGCTCCGGGCGCTTTCCAATATCTTTTCTTGCAGGTCGTCCGGGAGGAGTTCTGGAGGTTCCGGGCTTAGTGCCGGGCCGTCCGATGGGGCCACCATGTCTGCCAATATCAGCTCTTCCGCCTGGTCTTCCGATAGGCCCTTCTGTACCAGCCGGTAATAGGCGTTCTCCGCCCTTTGCACCTCGTTCTCCAGGAGCGACTTCAACTTCTTCTCCTGGTAAAGGGCCTTCACGTTCTGCGGCTCGTTCTCCAACAGGTAAAGGAGCCTCGGCAGGTAATACCGGCTCTCCTGGGGGTTTTCCACTTCTAATTCTTGCAAGTCGTTTGCCAAGTTCGGCCTCACTTATTTCTTTTCCGGTTTCAAACCTTTCGGCCTGTGTAAGTTCATAGCTGCCTTCATGAATGAGGCAGAAATTAACTCGCTCGTTGATTTTAGTCTCGGCTTTCTTAAGAAGCCCAATAGAAGCCTTTTCTTTTCTTTCATACCTTATACCACCATCTTCAGTTTTGACTTTAATGTAATCTGTTTTTAGCAGATCGTCAAGCTTTTTTTGATTTATGATTTTATTGTTTTCAATAACCTTTATAGGTTGCTCAAAATCCTTATCATTTATAATAAAATTAAATTTAACATCCTTATTATCTTTATAATTTTTATATAACTCTAAAAATGTTGGTAATGCCCTGTTATACCCATCCAAAAGTTGTTTATCAGGCAGTTTCCATAGTCTTTCACCTGTAACATATCTGAAATGTGTTCGCACAGCCGATGTAACGGCGTCTATATCAACAAAAAAGATTATTGCCTCACCGTCATTATCCAGAGTCCGTTTGATCATCCGGTTAGATAATTCATAATTACCCAACCGATTATCATAAACTATATGATATCCTTCGTCTGTTGCTCTCTTGAGTATCGTCTTTGCTATCCTGGATGCATCTTCATGCAGGTTTTCTCCTCTCTTGCCGCCCAGATCTTTATGTATGCCATCAGCATCGATAATGACATAATTTTTTCTTTTTCCATTCAATATAACAGTTGATTTTCCACAACCGGAAGGGCCACCCATAAGCATAAGATTTGGTTTTTCTCCTGTCTCTTTGGCCGGAGTCTTGTCCTTGAATGCATTTTCAATGATCTTCTCTTCTTTTGGGCTAACCTTGAGTTCCGGGATTTCTTTCTTAACCTTTTTACCGGTTATAGCGGCCACAGCCTGAGAGGTTGGCTTTGGGGATTTTGTCAACTTAAAGTTCATGGCCGAAAAATGCCGACCACCATCAATGCTTAAATCCTGATTTCCATAAGAATCTGTATTGATATGACTGACCTTACCTGTAAATTCAGCCGTAGTAGGAGCATCAAAACCGCCTCGCAGTGTTACATAATCACCAATCTTAAAAACAGTCGGGGTTTCTTCTTTAACTTCCTTACCGGTTAAAGCTGCAACTGCTTGGGATGGTGGCTTTTTAGCGATCTTTTTTTCTTCTATGGGCTTTTTTTCTTCTGGTATAGCCTCTTCCTTTTTTTCTTCTCCTGGGATTATTTCCGCCTTCTTGGCCTCCGGTAGAAAATCCTCTGCAACCTCATCAAATATCCGGTTAAATGTCTTTTTCCAGTTACGCTCTATATATGGACGCTCCTGGGAGGACTCCGCCTGAAAATCTATAAGGAAATTCTCAAGTTCAACCTCATCGGTAATGCCTATGGATTTTGCCTTTTTTTCTGCCTCATCACGTAATCTCAAGGATTCATCCAATGCCTTATTCTCATAATACGCAAAAAGATCTTCATAGTCTGATTTTAAATTATCTACCTCTTTTTTAATCTCTTTTTTTCTTTCGATCGATTCCTTATCCCGTTTACCCTTAATGCTATTGTATTCATCCTGCAGACCCTTGATCCGTGGCTGAGCAAAGACCTTTATGCGCTCTATATACTCCATGGCCTGGGACCATTCATCACCTATATCCGCAGGCGTACTATTCCAGGTTTCCTCTAACGGTATTATGCCCCTGGGTGCCTCTGCCAACGGGCCTGCCCGCCTTAAATCTGGCGGGCCTTCAAAAACCGGCTCAGGAGGCTCTTCCATAGCCTTTTCGGCCGTTTCAATACCGGGCTCCCTGACGACCGCTTGCTCCGCAGCATGTTCCTCTTCATCTATTATAATGCTATCTATAAGATCACTTGCCTTTTTTCTTATATTCTCCTTTTCTCTCTCGGCTAACCTTTCAGTAAGAGTGGTTTTTATGATAGGTTCCTGCCCGATATCTGTAGCCATATGGACGCTGTCTGACATACCCTGATCTTCTTCACGCTCTTCTCTTTTTTCGCCAATTTCTTCTTCTGCAGCATATTTTCCTAATGTAGCACCTGCACCGCCGCCAAGTGCAAAACCGATAATGCCTGATTCTAAAAGTCTCCCGATATTATCCTTCCATTCCAGATCCGGCTTATGTCCTAATTTTTCCGCCAGGATATTAACACCCTCCTGGACAGTTTCTGTCTTTCCCTCTATCCATGCTTGGCGTACTAATCTCTTCACGACCCTTGCAACAGGGTTGGCAGCCTTTAATTTATTAAGAAACAATACCTTAAATGGATATGACTCAAGCAGGCCATTAACAATACCAACTGTGATACCTTCAACTGTTGCGGTCCGCTCAATATCCTGCTCGGTATATCCCATCTGTTTCATTTCTTCCTTTGCCTGATTATATGCAGCACCGGCCTCAATGGTTGCAGCACCTGTCCAGAATCCGACCGTACCTGCAAGCTTCATAGCTCTGGATCCCCATCCTAGCAACTTGGCCCCTTTTAATGCACCAAGTCCGGGCAGGACCGCTGCTGCCATATTGGGAATATTTTCCCCGAGACTCCTGGTCCACCATCGCCAATCCATGAGACGGTCAGGATTTTCCCAAACCGTTTCTTCTTGAAGATATGAAGGTCTTCGCAATGCCTCATGTTCGCCTACCTCGCCCCAGTATCCTTTGGCTATTTTCCCCCCTGGTAATCCAAGCATCTCGTAAGTGCCTGCTATGGATTCGGCTGTTGATATAACACCGGCGCCGAGTGCAGAGGCGGCTTCTTTGAGAAAGCCACGTGCAGGTGCTGCTTCAGCCTTGATGTATTTTTCGACAGTCCTTACAGGGGGCTTATCTCCGTATAGCTTTTTTCTGAAATCCTCAACAGATGAAATATACATATATTGTTTCTCCTAACAAAAAAGGCCTTTCGGGAGCCTGCGCCGGTGAAGGCCTTTTGATAATCATGATAATCAGTGTTGATTTTTATTATTTCTTTCTCATTGCATCAAATACATCTGTGAACGATCCTTTATATGAAGGACCGGGTTTACCTAATGAGCCTTTTAAAGATTCAGGACCGGGAGTTTCTTCTTTTTTCCCTAATAGTATTCTTATCAATCTCTTTGCCTGGACCACATCGCCTTTCTTAATAAAACGCTTTACAGCATTGAATGTTGCCTGTTCAGCGGCCTTTCCTTTTAACTTCCCAACCTTATTGATCCCGTCAGTAAACCATTTCTCATCCTTTGCACTCAATGCAGGCATTCCTTTTTCTTTTTCGGGGCTTTCTTTCGCTGCAGGCTTTCGCTTTAATTCCTTCAAGTTAAGTGCGCCCTGGTTCAATACATCCATATAGTCTTTGATATATGCCTTTTCAAAATTTCGGTAGTTATTGCCATACTGTGTCTTGAGTGCATCATCGGACGTCTCCCAATATTCCATGGCATCCTCCTTGAGGGTGGCCATATCTTTGGGCGTCATTTTTGTTTTGCCTTTATCGATAAAATCGATAAGCCTCTTTAGCCGATTCACCTGTTGATATGTAGCATCATATTGTGTAGCGAGCTGGGCCTTTTCCACAGGGGATATCTTTGGATCCTGCAGCCGAGCCTGCATATCTTCAAGTTTATCTATATTACCAAGCAAGGCGTATTTATAGTGGATGATGGGATTTTTTATAATATTATCCCGGACTTGCGTGATATCTCTACGCTTGATCGGTATCTCGTCTGGAAAATAGCGAAGAAAGATGCCCCGCTGTGTCTTTGATAACCCTATCGTACTGGCCCATTCGGACGGCTTCATTGCCTCATTCAGATAGTCCTGTTCTGATTGCGCCATTTTCAGTTTGCCTGCCTCAGTTTCCTCTATTTCCTTATGATGTCGTGTGAACTCACCCAGGCGTTGGGATTCAAAGCCTGTTCTCTCTGTTCTCCAATCCTTTTCCGCTGCAATCTCTGCAAGATTAACCTCATGGCCCATCTTCATCTTTTCGCCCTCTAATGAGGTAGCCTGCTTTTCGGCATCTATCTGTGCCAATGCAAGCTTCATTTTTGATTCTTGGGTCTTTGTTCCAAGGAAATCAGTCATGATATCACGCAATGTGAGCCGGGTTTCCCGCAATGCTGCAGGAACCTGTCCGTATATGTTTTTATAATCCATCGTTTATCCCTCCTAATTAATTAGCTGTGCAATGAGCCGTTATAAAAAAAGCCCCCTCCAACCCAGACGCCGGAGTGAGCTTTTTTGTTAATCGATATGTTGTAATACTATCTATATTTCATATAACTGTAAAAGTCAAACTCTTTCTCTCCTTTTCTCCCCTAACTTTCTTAACTCTTTTTTTTAAAAGATCAATATTGATTATCATGATTATCAATACTATCTACGGGATGAATTTCCCCTTGCCCTCTTTTTCTATTAAGATCCTAAAAAAACAAAGCAAAAAGTTTGAAAAATTTTCACGCCAACCATAATAGACAGGGGGGACGGGACTCCGGCCCCCTCTTTTTGGATTTTTGCTTTTTCGATTTTTGCGATACCCAAACTCCCTCTGATAATCTTCTATAGTACATTGACCTGGGCCTTGATTGTAAAGATAAGATCCAGAACTGCCGGATCCAAGAACCACACTCCGGGACTTCCCATATCGATGAGCTCTATGCGCTCGCCTCGGGTGAGAATTTGTATTCTCTTAATAGCTCTCTCATAGCAGAGATCTTCTTCTTTGGCGTGCCTTCACGTATGCCCTGGCCTTTCACCTGGTCCCAGATCTCCAGGAGTTCCTGGGTTGGATAACCCTTGTAGGTCTCTGGTAAGTTTTTATCTTGCATACTATGCCCTTGCCTCGGGTGAGAGTTTGTATTCCCTCAATAGGTCACTCATAGCGGAGATCTTCTCCTTCGGTGTGCCTTCGTTTATGCCCGGGCCCTTTACTTGCTCCCAGATCTCCAGGAGTTCCTGGGTGGGATATCCTTTATAAGTTTTCGGTAAGTTCTTGTTTTTCACACTCAGACCTCGCTTTTTTAGTTTTTTGCTCTTCTCTTTTTTGCCTGTTATCTCTTCTCAGCCTGAAGGATGTTCTGAACAATCTGGCCGGTGAAAGTTCTACCGGTCCTTGTTTTTAAACCCTGTCCATTCAATTCCTCCGCTGCATCAATGTAAGTGCGTTTCTTCATACCTTTTCGATTTCTCCTAAGTCTTTTGATCTCTTTAATGATTTCAGGGGCAACCTCAACATATCCCTTGCGCCCTTCACACTTTCCCTCCTTGACTCTCTTACGTTCTCTTGCCGCTCTGAGTTTCAACACTATCATGGTCTTGTCATATTCCGATATAGCTCCCAACACTTGTCGCACTAATTTCCTCGTAGGGTCATCCTTTAGGAGATCATCTCCCTCAAAAACGCTAATAATATTGAAGCCACTTTTTTTGAAATCATTGATAATCGCTTCCTGAACCATTAAGTCACGCGCTAATCTGTCTACCCTCTCTATTATGACTGTATTGATTCCATGTCCGTTATTTTCAAGAGATATCATCATTTCAGCAAGCGCAGGCCTATTCTCCAGTGTTCCGCTTACCCCTTCCTCTCTAAATATTTTCTCAACCTTGATCTCATGTTCTTCAGCATAATCCAAAACAGCCTTTTCTTGCCTAATAAGGCCATCACCTTCGACCTGACCTTTGCCTGATACTCTAATGTATCCAAAGCTCTTTTTTATCATGACAACCCCCTATTTTGTTATTTTAACTAAAATGTAAAGTCTTATTTAGCAGTTGTCAAGCTTTTTTATTTACAATTCTAAGGAATAGAATATACTTATATTAGTTAATATACTGGTATTTATAGATATTTATATATTAGTAAATTTATTTTTTTCTTTCTTTTTTTCCGGCCTTGATTCCCTCTTTTTGATCTTTTTACCTCAAACAACTCCCATGGATTTATAAATTTTCAAACGTCTCTTAGCGGATGCTTGAAGGAGTTTGATCTCATCTCTGTACTCAAAAATTTCGGGTTGTTTTTCTTGCTGGCCAGTTCCAAGCATTTTCCCAATAATTTGGATAATATGAGCATCAAATTTTACCGGACTCACAACAAAAAGCCTATTCACCTTTCTAACCTCAATGGCCGGGATGCTTTTAAACGTGACAAGGATAATTTGAAATTTACCCAGGTCAAACCGTCGGGTTAGTTCTGCCCGCTCTTTGTTAGAGGTGTCACCGGTAATGATTACACCATCACTGTACCGGCCTTTAATCTGTTGTAATAAGTCCTCCAGATGGCTAACCCTCTCAGAAATAACCAGGGCCTTTGCTGTAGGATCTGCCGTCTCCTGAAGGATATCTGCAAGAATTAACTTATTGCGCCCCTGATCCTGGCAAAGTGCATTAATCATTTCCGACCAGTCGTCCTGATAATCATAGGTGAAAGATGTAGATTTAATCCTTAAAATTGGCCGTACCGCTAGTCCCTTAAAAGACGTCCATCCGTTTTCAGGCCAGATTTCAGATATCTTTGGTCCGAGATATGCATACATGAGCCTAGTGAGTCCGTCTGATCTTTTTGAGGCCCTTGCCAGCCCTAATTGATATGGACAATCGAACAGTGACGCTTTAAAAAGGACTTTCAGATTAGCCTTGTCACATTGATCAAGTATCAAAAAACCTGTCTGAGCTTTAAGCTCATCAATGAGTTTGTAAAAAGTAAGAGTAATCCCTATAGTAAACCTCTTCCCCAATTCCCTATATCCATCACCAATTAAACCAACATCGGGAGCTTCAAGACCCAAAAACCGCATTGCAATTTCCTTCCACTGATACAGCTCTCTTTTTGTCTTTACGATCACAAGTGCAGGGACCTTACGCCTGGCAACCAGGTTAAGGGCCAATACCTTTTTTCCAGATCCCAGTGGACCTACTAATACCCCAAAGCGATGCTTGTTTAATTCCTGCCATGCTTCGACTTGATATCCATAAGGAGCGCCTTGAAAGGTGAAACTTACTTCATCAGGACTTTGTGTAAGGTCCTCTATTTCAAACTCAACTCTATTCTTATGAAAGATCCTGATAAGCTCCATGCCAAAACCCCGCGTGATCACCAAATCACCGCTTTCCTTATCCTCCCAGATACAACGTAACGTTGGTTCTATACCGAAATTTGGCCTTCCATATTTTTCATTTGCATAGAAAAGAGGATTCTTAAAGATCAACCTCTTTTCCAGAAGAGCGATCACCCTAGAGGGCAAACACTCTTTCTGAATCCTAATACGATTGTCAAGCCTGATGCTAACCTTTACCACTCCCCAACCCTCTTTTAATAATTCTAATAAAAAATTAAGGTGCCTTCTCTTTCCTTAAGGTTTCTTATAATCTTTTTCAAAGTGTGCCATGTCACACCCTTGGCACAGGGGGATGTGCCACATATGATATTGATTTTATTAATAAACTGCCTATTGGCACACTGGCACACCTTTTTCAGGAATATAGACACATATAAAAATAACTTCTATCCACTCTCACTCGTGTCTCATTCTTCCCTATATATATAATAATATATATATTATAAAATAGATGTGTCAGTGTGTCAGTGTAGTGTTTTCATTAATAATTTCAAAAACTTAACTTGGCACGCCCTTGGCACACCCTTGGCACATTGGCACACACCATGCTGTCTTAATCTTCTGGTATTGTTGTTTCTTCATTATCCTCTTGATTGTCAGATCCTACTCGTTTTTGCCACTGTGTAAGTAAGACCCCCCGCAGATGTTCACCACCTATTCTTCGCTGTGCAGCTTCCGCCCCTTGCAGCCGTTTTAATATGCTGCGGACGTTAAGGCCCTTCCACATCGTATCACGGAGTAGTTTGCGCTCGATTATTTGAGGAGCGAAAAAGAGAGCCTCTTTATATCTTTTGATGCCATAAGCCTGTAGAGTTCTTTCATGGAGTTCAGAACGGATATTCAAAAGCTGGGCAATTGACCGATCCGAATAGATACTCTTCCCGGTATCGTCTATAATACTGACCTTAAGGGTTGATGTTAAGATATCCTCCAGGAGACTATCTTCATCCTCTGCAATCTCCTCACCACTTTCTTGTTGCTTATCCAAAATTGATCGAGACAATTCTTCCAGGCATCGCAGCGGCTCCGGATCTGTAATGCTAACCATGGAGATAGGCACAGCGAAAGCCTCCACGAGCCGGACTTCATAGGTACCCAATCTGCCTAACTTTTTAATCAATTTTTTTGCCTGAAAAGAGCCCCACAAGGCAAAAGATAGAAAATCCATCCGAAGTTGTTCGGCTTCCTCTAAACTCGGAATCTTGGGGTTTCTATCAGGATCCTTTTTCATTTCAACCTTAATAAATCGATGCTTCTCGGCGGCCCTGGCTAAACCTCTCTCGATACTAGCCACCAACACCATGTGCCGAATACTATGATGCACCGCTTTCCCGGAAGGTGTTCCCTTTGTTGAACTCCCACCCCTTCCAGCGCTTCGTAAAAGATCTAACAGCTCCTGGCGTGCTCCGCTCTTTTCAAACTCATCGATCATCGTTAAGCGAAAATCATATTTAACATCCTGACGAAATCCAGCCTCCGTCAACACCTGGCCCTCATAACGCCTCGCGAGATTACCGGCGATCCGATCAAACAGCTCTATTAAAATCGTCTTTCCTGACCCTTGAGGTCCACTAATCCACAGGTGAGGCCGCCAATTCCAAAGGGTTTGAACCATTTGCGCAAAAAGAAAGCCTGCTACCAGCTCTGGATCATAATCACTACTGAAACCCCATTGCTGAATAATCCTAATAGCGTTGTTACAAATTTCTTGCGCCCGATCTTTATCCATTTTTAAAACAGACTTTTCTAATAGCTTAATATCGATCCATCCCTCTGCTGAGTTCCTCCTGATGAATTTTCTTTCGATCATGGGATCATTGAACGATTCAAACTTGCTTCCATCCCAAATAACCGCCATATCTCCACTGAGAACTAAAAGCCGCCCATCCCCGAGGAGATTGATGCCTTGACCAAACCAAGTTTCTTCTCCAAGCAATGTCTTTCCAGCCTCGACAATAAGATCCCGCTTCAGTGCAAAGAAGTGGATTTTCCCTTTTTGGAGCTGATTCATGCTCCGAACGACCTTGGATCTAACCTCTAAACCTCCCACCTGATCCAAACAATCCAGATTGAAATCCTTAAGTGTAGTAAGATAAATCTTGCGCTTAGCTCGGGACCAGAACGCAATTCTTTTATCCTCCAATTCGCCTAACACTTGGAAACTCACAAATTGAGATATTAAAGATCCAGATTGATTATCATGATTATCATAGCCTCCTTTAGAATCCTGCCCGGGCCTTTTTTCTATAGTCTTCGCATCGCTCATCAGCTTTTCAAAATCGACTTGTGGATCCCCTGCAGCTCTGAGAAACTCGTCAATATCTTTATAAGGTTCCGGGATCTCGATTATCCTAGCCTCACCACCTCCACTATTGATAGCTGCGCTATATCGACTCGTATATTTCTGACCGGCTGCATCTCTATCAAAGCAAAGATAGAATACCTTCCCCTGGGAATTATCCTTTAAATGTGAAAGGATATTAGGTGTGTTAAAATTTCCAATCGTGCAGATAACATCAGGCTTCTTGGCTTTATCGATCAGTGAGAGAGCGTCATTCTCTCCCTCCGTGATTACAACCGGCCCCTCTTCATTTAGGGCATCCTGGTTGAAGCAAAGCCACCCCTGATCAGCATGTTGTTTTTTAATCTGAAACGGATTCGTTCCAGGAGGTACCTTGATAGAAAAATACAAGATCTTTCCATTGAGTTGATGAGGATACACAAAGGAGCCTTGGGGGATAATTGCCTTGTATTCCTTTCTCCACCTCTTAACAAAGCCTACAGAGATCAAATCTTCAACTGAAAAACCTTTGATTTTTATTGCTGCTATAAGGGATTTCCGGCCCGCATAGCCAATCCTAAAGGCCTTAAGCACCTCCAAACTGTGACCGCGCTCTTTTGTCTGATAGTCAAGGGCCTGCTGGTTACTAAGCAATTGATTATGGTAGAAATCCGCCAGGATCCCCCGGAGTGTATTCGCCCGGTCCTGATCAACGCCGGATCTCTCCTCTGACGTCTCACTGGATTTATTTTGAGTCTCCTTAGAAGTGTTGGTTGGCTGCCTGGTTGAGCTCGATGCATCGAGTAAGATCCCCATCTTTTTAGCCACCGACTTAGCCGCTTCGAGATTGTCTGGTAAGTGTTTATGAAGCTTCTCGAAACAGATCACATCACCTGCCTGGTCACAACTGAAGCAGTGGAAACTCTCAGTCTTCGGATAGATCGTAAAACAATCTTTATGCCCACACAGAGGACAGGGGTTCACCCGATACGTGTCAGATCCAACCTTTTCAATCTTTGATTGAGTTGCAGACCCCAGGTAATCGACGATTGGAACCTTATCCTTTATCTCTTGAAAAATATCGCCCATTTGAATAAAAATCCTGAAATATCCCTACACAGAGCATGTTTTAAGTCATGTTTTGACTTCAACAAAGGTTTTCCCTATTATTAATCATCTTTTCTCTATCAAAATTCAAAACTCATTTTAAGTTTTGGTTGAAGTTTGACTCAATTTTTCATTGCTGTTTCAAACCAAAAATACATAAACATAGGGCAAAGGGTTATCGCCTTAAAAAATTTTTATCTTATGAATCCTAGCCCATTAAATCTAACTATAAGAGACAGAGCCGGTTATGATAACAATTTCAAATCAGCCTGAAGCCTTGGCGAGCGGCCTGATATCCCGATGTGTAAATTCACAGAATCATTATCGGATTTATAAGGTAGCCCAAGATGGATAGCAGCTGCAATAAAAGCGCCGTTTGAGATATAGATTCCTGACCATTTCTCAACAAAGTCCTTCAAGTGGTAAGATGAGCCAATGACTCTATTTATCCTTTTCAAGGGCTTACACTGCCAGAGCCACATTATGCAGATTTCAAAGCTGTCAAATTCTCCTTTTAAAATTTCCTTTTCATGTTCAAATTTAGCCGCACCAAATAGCGAGATTTTACCTTTACTAAAGAGCCCCAAGGCACAAAGGCCAGGCTCCTTTTGCACTGCTTGTAAAAGATCATTCCTGTTTAGTTTATTCATCCTTTACCTCCAGCAAGTTACTAGTTAAAGATTTCACAATTTCATCAACTTGGTTTTCTTTTGTTGAAAATTTCTCAAGCCATTCATCAATCCACTCCTCCTTGATTAGCACTGTCCCCGTCGGGAGCCTTGAATGGCGAAGGTTTTGCTTAAGCCAACTGCGGAGAGTACGCTCGCTCACTCCGGCGAATCTTGCTGCGCTTTTAATCTTCATCCAAGACATGATTTTTATTTATTTAGATCCTCTGGCCAGATGTCGCCTCGTTCATTTTGAAAGACCTTGGTGAGTTTTTCAATCTCAGCCTTCGTAGGAGGACATCCCTGTTCTAATAAAGAGAGTCTGCTTGCCGCAATTTTGGCAGCCAAAGCCAGCTTCCACTGCGGCCACCCGTAACCGGCTCGTAATTGAACGATGTGATTCTTTATAAGAAAATTCTCTTCCATACTTCCCTCCCTTAATCACTTTTTCTACAAAGATAATTAAGAATAAGGCTAAAATAAATGTCATAACTGAAAATATTTCCCTACCTTAATGCAAAAACTCCCCTAATCGATTGCCGATTAGGGGAGTCTCGGGAGAAAATCTTATTGATTTAATTAAGGCATAAAATCCTTCCAGCTCGGGAATACAATATCTCTCATAGGATTATCGGCGGAGGCATTAACTGCTAAACGTCTCGTCTCTTCTTCAAAAGTCAGTATGCTATCCAAACTGACATCTCCTCCAGATCCAGGTGCTTCATAGATTTTCAGAAAAAGGTTATAAATATCTTCCAATCTTTGGAGATCCATACGAGACACTTTTGATATTCTATCGGGTGAGTATTTATCATTGATTCTTTGCTCAGAAAGGAAGTCAGAAATCAGGGCATTATGAGGTCGCGCCTTTATTCTTATTAGGTGTCTCCTCAGATAAATGACAAGTATATACAGGGGATAGTTTGGCGGACGGTACGCCATGGGCTTTATCAAATCACCATATGTTACTTTTCGTGCTGTCTTAGGATCAGCGGTAATTCGTTGCACCAAATAATCAATTCCATGATCATTCGTTGGCCACCCTAAGATCATACAAATTTTTTTCAAATCTTTTTGTGTTATTGGCGCGATCTCCTTTTTAATATCTCGCAAAATTCTATAAACTCGTATCCCGCATTGAACAACATTTTTTGATATTAATAAGATCAGCTTATTCGTAGCATTTCCTTGCTCCAGGTGGTTTAACTGATCAAAAGAATTAAGCGGATATAATGGCTCTGTTAGAGGATGGCTTCTTTTTGAGGCTTTCATACTGCCCTCCGTTAGCAGTTCCGTAAAGTAAAATGGGGCCAGGCCGCACGGAGTTTCGGCTTTTCGAGTGGCCACTCTAGGCCCCAATCTGTTTTTTTAACTATATCAAAAACATTGCTGCTTTGCAAAACATGGAAATTGGTTGCGTATAGGTTGCGGATTGCGGCAAGATTCACGCAACCGCCTGTCTCTAAGTTATTGAAATTATTGAACACGTGTTCTAAAAAACCATCTCTCACGCCGGTAACACGGGTTCGAGTCCCGTTGGGACTACCAGGGAATATAAAGGGATAGCCAATGATGGTTAATCCCTTTTATTTCATTAATATAATTCATCAAAACGACCTTAATTCTGGATAATGAAGACTGTAGGATCTATCTCCCCCCAAAAATAAGCATAAAGGCCAATACTACAAATAAATCAATTGCCATTAAACGCAAAATCGAGTAGAAAAACCCATTAGAACACCAGTATCAAATAATACTACAACTAAAGAAAAAAAGGGAAACTGCGAAAATGACCACGACCGATTCAACATCCCCACCTAACTTTATTCGAAACATCATCGCTGAAGACTTAAAGGCAAACAAAAATGAAGGTCGGGTTCATACCAGATTTCCACCGGAACCCAATGGCTATCTGCATATTGGACACGCCAAATCTATTTGCCTCAATTTTGGGCTCGCTCAGGAATTTGGGGGCATTTATAACCTGCGATTTGATGATACCGATCCAAGCAAAGAGGAGGCTGAATATGTGGAATCGATCAAAGAAGATGTCAGGTGGCTTGGATTCGATTGGGAGGATCGGGAGTATTATGCATCTGACTACTTTGAGCAACTCCATGAATATGCCATTCAGCTCATCAAAAAAGGTAAGGCATACGTTTGCGACCTCAGTGCAAATGAGATCAGAGAGTACCGCGGCACCCTGACAGAGCCTGGCAAGGACAGTCCGTATCAAGATCGTTCGGTTGAAGAAAACCTGAACTTGTTTGAACGCATGCGGTCAGGAGAATTTAAGGACGGCTCTCGCGTACTTCGAGCAAAAATCGATATGGCATCTCCAAATTTGAATATGCGAGATCCAGTTATCTATCGCATTCTTCACGCAGAGCATCACAGGACAGGCAATAAGTGGTGCATCTATCCCATGTACGATTTCACTCACGGCCAGTCGGATTCTATTGAAGGGATCACCCATTCCATTTGTACACTGGAATTTGAAGATCATCGACCTTTGTATAACTGGTTTATTGAGGAATTGAACATTTTTTATCCGCAGCAAATTGAGTTCGCCCGCCTTAACCTTAGCTATACGGTGATGAGTAAGCGAATGCTTCTACAATTGATAGAAGAAGGTTATATACCCGGATGGGACGATCCACGGATGCCTACAATATCAGGTTTGCGGAGACGTGGCTACACACCAGAGTCAATTAGAAACTTTTGCGAGCGCATTGGGGTAGCCAAGAGGGATAGCATGGTTGATATAGCACTGCTCGAGCACAGCGTCCGTGAAGATTTAAATAAACAATCACCCCGTGTTATGGGGGTATTGCGTCCTATTCGGGTGGTCATTGACAACTATCCAGAAAACAAGATGGAAGAGCTGGAGGCAGTGAACAATCCGGAGGATCCCAGCATGGGCACAAGGAAGATTCCCTTTTCGCGAGTGCTCTACATTGAACAAGATGATTTTCGTGAGGATCCACCGAAAAAATTCTTCCGCTTGGCCCCTGATCGTGAAGTACGACTACGATACGCATATTTTATCAAATGCGTTGATGTAATCAAGGATGAACAAACCGGAGAAGTAGTTGAGCTGCACTGTACCTATGATCCGAAAACACGAGGAGGCGATGCCCCTGATGGACGCAAGGTCAAGGCAACGTTGCACTGGGTTTCAGCAGCCCACTCCCTTAAAGCAAAAGTACGCCTGTACGAACATCTCTTCCTAAAAGCAAATCCAACCAATGAAAAGGATGGTGCTGATTTCAAAACGTATTTGAATCCGGACTCATTAGAGACATTGACCTCCTGCCGTGTTGAACCAACTCTAAAAGATGCAGCACCCGGAAGTCGGTATCAATTCGAGAGGCTTGGCTATTTCTGCGTCGATACCGTTGACTCTTCAAATGAAAACCTGGTCTTCAATCGCACGGTGACATTACGCGACACATGGGCAAAAATCCAGAAGGTCGAGAAAGAGGCCATGGAAGTGCATAAAGGGGTCATAAAAGACACAAAATCTGCCAGGCAGGCAGAGATAACTGCCTTACCAGATAAACGAGGCGATCTCACGCCCATCAAACAGGAGATCACTATTGACGATTTCTCGAAAATCGACATCCGAGTGGCCGTCATCCGCGAGGCCTACCTTGTTGAAGGGTCAAAGAAGCTAATCAGGCTTATGGTTGACCTGGGCGAGGGTCGCTTGCGTCAGACATTCGCCGGCATTCGCTCAACATATCCCAATCCTGAGGAGCTCATTGGTAAAAAGGTCATCATTATCGCAAATCTGAGGCCCCGCCATATGAAGTTCGGGCTTTCTGAAGGAATGCTCCTTTCAGGTGGTGACTCCGAACACCTTTGCCTCACCACCTTTGACGGTAACCCCCTTCCCGGCGATAAGGTGTCTTAAAGTTGGAGCAATCCGTACCCTTGCTCTTTATTGCTTTTTACTAATACAAAAACATTGGCTTACCACCAACATGGCGGATCTTGGGTCGATATTCTTCTATATCATAGAGTTCTCTCACATCTACTCTTTTCTGGCCTGTCGTAATAGTGCTGAGGGGGATATCTGTATAGATTCCACGGCTTAGAGCTACAAGGCGTCCAAAAACACCTTTGAGAAAAAGATCAATAGCCGTATTTGCATAATTAACAGCTACCATCTGATCTAAAGAATCAGGTGTTCCACTTCTCATCAGATAGGACAGCCGTTGATTCAGAATATCCTCTCCGGTGAGTTCCTTGAGAATGGCTCCAGTTTCCTCACCGATTCCTCCCAGTCTTCTATGCCCATAGGCATCCGATTCCCCAGATAAAAACATCTCGCCTCCTATCAACTTGGCCCCTTCT
>Ga0307427_1000276_pt1 | contig 35037 bp, 39 predicted proteins | sample SalMarWE160190MG_FD_202162 | JGI IMG/M metagenome (GOLD analysis project Ga0307427, IMG submission 202162) | Salt marsh sediment microbial communities from the Plum Island Ecosystem LTER, Massachusetts, United States - WE1603-190 | ecosystem: Environmental > Aquatic > Marine > Intertidal zone >...
ACAAGCGCTTATCACACTGCGGACACGTCTCCTTCTCCTCCACTTGCTTCCAGCCAGGTGCGTTCATGTTAACACCGGATGGGAACTCCAGACCGTAACGGGCCGCGGTCTCAAAAGAGGCCAAAGCAGCCCTGATCTTAATGTCCAAGAGCTCGACACCGGTGACGACTACCTTGATATCAGCATCGATAACCAGACCCTTGTCGAGGATCCGATCTATGACGTCAGCCAGGGTTCCGCTGTTATCGCTTTCCGCTTGCAGCGCCATCTCCTCTGTTACCTCCTTTCCCGAAGATCGGGCTGGCTAGGGGTCATCCGCTCCTTTATCTATTACTATGTTGACGAAGCTGTATGGAGGGGCTGGCCCTACATATTTGAACTCGATGGTGTCATATTGACCACTCAGTTGCTCCACCCGGGCATCAAACTCCCGTTCTCTGGATCGGTCCACAAGGAAGGCGACGTTCATGACCATGTCATCGCCGTAGGTCCTGTTGAGACAGAGGTCATCTGCCAGGGGCCTTAAGGGCTTCAACAGAAGTTCCCTTGTGTTGGTCCGCTTTTCTTCCAACACAACACGAACCCCCTTCTCAGTCTCGGCTTTTTTGCTGCTAGCGTTTGCCTTGGCTACTGTGGCCGAGCCTTCCTCCCGCCGCGTGCCCTCGCTTACAATCTCACGCAAGAGGTGGTTCATATCTTTCCACAGGGCCTTGATACCCAACTCCACCTTGTTGTCCAGCCCCCGCAGCAGCTTCTTGAATTCCGCATACCGGCTTCTAAGCAGGTTCCGGATCTCCTCCGCATTGGGCGCCACGGTGTAGAATCTCACCGGAAGGACCGTGTGGTCCATCATGACCTTCTCTATTACCCTTTCATGGGCAAGCATAGTTTTCTGACCTACCACGTACTTGTCCATAGGCACGCTGCTTATCACCGCACTGAGGTCCCGATAGGCGATGGTGGTTACAGTATCACTTCTGTATCCGACCCCTATGGGGCCGAAGTTTCTCGCCTCCCCGGTTCCGATCACACAATAGATGTACAGCCCTTTACGCGTCACAGTGACCTCGCTCTTTCCCAGCCTAACTGGTTCACCTGGAGGTTTCGCTCCCGGTTACTCCAGCTCCCCTTCTTCCTCCATAGGCTCGCCCCGTAGTCTGGTCCGTTTTCGCTCGAACCTCAGCATACTGCCGTTTTCGTCAAGGACCACCTCGTAGTCCCCCAGCACGTCGGTGGCGGTGGGAATCCTGGACATCTCCAGCACCTCCACCCCTACGTGCCAGCCCTGGTCGTCTCTGAAAGCCCGGGTAACTCCCTCGGGCTTTAGCCCGGTGCTGTTCGCTAACTGCTTCTTGGTCCGCGCTATGATGTCTTTCATCTCCATAATCTGGGCCTCCTTACTTTGGGTTTGCTTTGCCTCTATCCCTATTGGTTTTGCTTCTTCTTGGCCTCGCGAATGGCACTTAGCCGCTCCAGCAATGCTTTCTCCTGTCGATCGTACTCTTCTTCCTTGATCTCGCCCACGTCGTAACGCTGCTGAAGCTCCATCAGCTCCGCTAGAACTTTCCCATCATCGAGACGTTCTTTCTCGCCTTCCTCAATAAGCTTACTGGCCGTCCAGTGAATCAGGCTTGGGACTTCGGATATCCCGAGTGTCAGCAGACCAGAAAGGAGTCTCGTGAGGCTAAGCTTCGTATCACCTTCCCTTCTGACTTCTGTCATGCTGGTCCCTCCTATCCTATGCTGAGCCTCACGTATTTCCCGTTGCAACGCTTTTTTCCAAGCTCTCCTCCCAGTTCACAATGATATCGACAAAGTTCCAAGGGGGGTTAGGCCCCGTGTACTTGAAGTTAATCCTGCGCTCCCACTCTTCATCCAGCTTTCTTACTGCTTGGTCAAACTCTCCCTCGCGGCTTTCATCTACCAAGAAGGCAGCGCTAAAAACCATGCGGTCCATCACCACGTCGTTTTGTTGAGTGCGGTAGGCCAGCCCCTTCAAGGGGGTCAGGATGCGTGCCACCTCCCCGCTCCTTTTCCGATCCAGCGCCTCTTTGACCTTTTCCCCCAGCGGTACGGCCTCGTAACGAAGGGCCGCGGTTTTTTTGCCAGCAAGGGAGTTCCGAAGTCTCCGAATGGCTGCGTTCTCACCCAGAATCTCCTGAAAGATGGCCTTTTCATCCCTCCAGAGCGCCTTGAGGCCCAGCTCAACCTTCCCTTCCATATCCGCTAAGAGCTTGTCAAACTCTTTAAACCGGTTCTCCAGGAGCTTGCGAATGTCTGGGATGGCAGAAGTAGTGTCTTGGGTAACGGTTCCGAATCGCACAGGAAGGACGGTGAATTCCCTCATAACCCTTTCCACAACGCGCTCGTGGGCGAGCATGTTAGTGCGGGTGCTCTCGTACTCTTCTAGGGCTGAGTCGCTGACCACCACGGCCAAGCCATCGTGGCACACCGTGTGCACCGGACCATTGGCGTTCCCTATGGGAGCAACACCATCGAAGGTACGATCCTCCGAACACTGGATGATGCAGTAGAGGTATTTTCCTGGGTGATTCATCAGCCTCACTATACCCTTTCAGACTAGCTGAAACGGGCGGGCTCGACCTCGTCGCTCCTTAACCGTTTTATATCGATGGCGAACAGACAACTATCAAGCTTGGCCAGCGCATGACGCCGTTCACCTCTCTGGGCCTCGCTCCTTGCCCGGCAGTAGCGAAGCAGCAACTCTGAGGCCTGCCCCAGCTTGGCAATGATGGACTGGTCCTTGGCTAGCTCATCCTCTGGGCTCAGGCTGCGTTGCTCCTGGGCAGCCAGGCGGCGGTATGCCTTCCTGATCTCAGCTTCAGATATGACATCTCCCAGGTGAAGGAGTTGTCTGGCCTCTTCTATCTTCTCTGGGGTTGGCTTGGTGACCTCCACGGTGGCGAAGGTGTAGAGCGGCAAGGGGCCAACGATGCGAAAGTCGATCTGGTCGTGGAAAAGGCTATTCAGTTGTCTCACATGACTATCAAACTCCTCCTGCTCGGTCTTCTCTAACAAGAAGGCCACGTTCATGACCATCTGGTCAGAGACCAGGGCATTGGGCACTAAGTCAACAGACAGAGGTTTGAGAAAGTCTATCATCCGTTCCCGGTAACTATCCCTGCGCCTGTCCATGCACGCCTTCACAACCTGCCCTAGCTGAACCCGCTCTTCCACGGTTGGCTGACCCTTGTGGGTGATGGCCTCCCTGGCGCGAACCACCTCTTCCTCCTTGCTGATCTCCTGAAGCACCCGGCTGGTATCCCAGGTGGCAGCCACCTCGATCTCTACCTTGTCTTGGATGGCAGCTAGGGTATCCACAAACCCCGAATGGCCCTGGGCAAGCAGGCCAAGCACCTCCTGTGAGCTGTTAAGGACGGTCCCAAACTTCACTGGGAGCACGGTGTGGTCCTGCATGACCCGCTCTACCACCCGCTGGTGGGCCAGAAGACGTCGAACGAGCTCTTCCTTGGAGAGAGCGCCAAAGGCATCTCCGCCGTAGTCGCTCAGCACGCAGCTCAGGTCTTGATGGGTTATCGCATACACCGGACTGGAGTTACCCAGCCCAGAGATGTTAAAGGGAGTCTCATTACTACCAGGAATAATTCCGTAAATATACCTGCCTTCTATAGCGCACCTCCTACAGTCGGTCGCAGTTCCCAGGTAAACTAACTACCCGCTCTCTTCGACTACACCTGCCCCGTGGCAAGTCAGGCAGTAAAATCCCGCTTCGCTGTTGGGGTCAACACCTGTGCCACCGCAATGAGGACATGTTTTATTGGGCTCTTTGACCGGGATCACCCCCACCCCACCGCAGCCGGTGCAGGTCTGTCGGGTGCCAGGATACACCCCGGTGCCTTCGCAGAAGGCGCAGCGTACATAAGGGGCCCTTACAGAGACAGTACCCTTACCGCCGCAGACGCAGCAGGTGGAAAGCTGAGACATGATACCGAAGGGGTCTTTACCCTTCCCTTCGCAAAACCCACAGGTAACAGATTCCGTTTCGACAGCTATGGCTTCGATCCTCCGTGCCTTGGTACTCACTGCTTTCTTCTTCGCCATCTCCAGTCCCTCCTTTCGTCTGTCTCTGCAGAGGCTAGTCCAGCTCGGCCACCCGCTCGTAGAGGTGCGTTGCCTGGTGCACCTTCCCTTCTGCTTCAAGGCGCTCTGCTAAATCCAGCAACTGCTCCCGAGCCCTCTGGGCCGGCTCTGTGCCGGCGTGGTACTCCATCAACCTGAAGTACGTAGCTATCGCCTGAAAGAACTTCCCTTCTTCTTGCCACGACTGCGCTCTCCTCAATAACAGTGCAAGTGGTGTTGCCTCTTGCTTGGCCATTTTCTACACCCTAGGATTTTGCTTTGTCTGTCGCGCTTCCCAGCGCCTGGCAGCCTCCTCCAGGGCGCGAGCCCGAGGGTCTGTTACTACCCGTCTGCCGCAACCGGCCCGCTCCCTCTGGATCATCCGTGTGGCAAAGGAGCCTACGGCGATACCGCCCCGTCTCGTCCGTCGGCGCTTCCCCTCCCGTTCTGGCGGCAAATAGGGCTTCCAGCTTGTTTCCTCCTCCTCGGGAGGGAGGGGTCTAGCCTGGAGCCCCACCTGCTGCAAGGAGAAGGGATGCACCTCTGTGTGGTGGGAGACTCTCAGCCGCTCCTCCTCTATTCTTCTTGCCCTGACCTCTTGTTCCTTTTTCCACTCCGTGGCCGTCTGCTCCAAGGGAGAGGGCCGTCTCGCCTTCAGCCTCAAAGCCCTGGCTTTCTCCCAGGCCATGGCCACTCTTGTTGCTCTTGCGATATTTATGATTCCACTGCTAGCTTGTCTCACTTCTATCTAGCCTCCTCAAAAGTTTCTTTCTCTAACGGTGAGCGATGACTACGCCCTTCCCCTGACACCTCGTGCACGGCAGGTTGCCACCGCCGGCGGCTCCTCTCCCCTTGCACGCAGGGCAGGTCTCGATAGGCTCCTTCACACTGACCACACCCTTGCCGCGGCATACCGGGCAGGTGAGTCCTGAGCGGACAGGCACCTCGCCGCGACCTTTACAGTAAGCGCAGATCACAGCCGGTGGGGTCACCTTGGCGGTGCCCTTGCCCCCGCATACGGGACACCGCCCATGGGGGTCTTGGGTGCCACGCCTGTTCCCTTGCAGAAGGCGCAGGGGAGCTCCTCCCCCTCTAAGATCGTCCCTGTCATGGGGCGTCCTCCCGCCGATCGAAAAGTGCGCCACTCTATGCTCATCGCCACCCTCCTTTAGTACTCCAGAGATATCGTCTTCCAGCGCGGCTGAGCCTGCCCGGGGGATGGCCTCGCTGGGTTGGCCATGGCCTCAGCGCCCACGCCATCTGACATCTTGTCTGCCTCCTGTTGCGCAACCTGCCGGAGCTGTGCGAGTTCCTCCCGGATTTCCATTAGGCGCTTTTTGATGCGTCCTTGCCGCTGGTCCAAATTTGTCATTTCCTGCTGCAATCGCTGCTTTTCTACACCAAGTAGGTACATCTCCAGGTAGGCTACGCCACGCTGGGGAGGTCTGGCATGAATATGCTTGGTAGTGGTCGTATTCAAGTCCCGTAGGCTCTTAATTTTCATAAGTTTCTCCTGTCTTACTTAAGCCAATCCTAAGTCAATGGCCTCAGCAGACCCTATCTGCTGAGGCGAAGGTTCCGCATCGTGCGTATATCCTTCAGGGTCTTCGGGGCATGCTCGGCAGCCTTATGGTGCTGAAGTCGCATCAGGCTGGTAAAGACCTTGCCACACTTGTTGCATCGATACTCTTTCGTCTTTCTTTGCGTCGCCATTTCGATTCTCCTTTCAGTGTTTTCTACCGCGGGGCCTCCCGCCACCGGCGTCGCGATCGATAAGTTCGGTCAGCACCTCTTTCACCCTGGAGGTCTGGTCCTTGCTGCCCGCCCGGCTGGATTGCGAGGCCAAGATGTCCAGGCACAGTTGTCGAAACATCTCGTCTCCCGCGGATATAGAACAGCCCTGGACCGTTGCCGCCTTGGCCACCATGACGCAGCCCCGGACAGTAGGGGCAACCTCACACACCCCGGACTCCCTTAAGTCCCGGACAATATGCACGATCTTTTCTGCATCGGGTCGCTCAAGGCCCGATTTACCCTCCGTGATCCCTATCTCTGTCTCCTCGTCGAAGTGGTCCAGGTCGAGGGTAATCATTCGGTCCCGAAGGGCATCCTGGCTCCGGTAGACGCCAGCGTACTCCTCGGGGTTGCTGGTGAAGATAGCGGTGAAGTCGGGGTGAACCCTGAGGTAACTTTCTCCATCCCGGGCCGCCGGCAGGTCCAGCATCTTCTCTTGCAGTACCGAAAGAAGGACGTTATTCGCCTCGGGGCGAGAGCGGGTGAACTCGTCGTAGATGAGGGTAAAGCCGTACTTAGCCGCTACCGTCAGTCGGTTGTCCACCCACTTACGGCTCATATTCTCCTCGGTCTTCAGAACCGAGTGGATGAAGTTATCTATCACCTTTTTCATCCGGTAGCCGTACTCACCGCCTACCAAGTCCGAGGTGGAGGACTCCTCATCCCCGTGGATCATCACCACCGGACGGCCCAGCTTGCCGGCCACATGCATTGCCATAGTTGTCTTCCCCGTGCCGGAAGCCCCCCTAAAGTGAATGGGAAAACCGGCAGCGACATAGGTCATGGCACGCTGCACTATGTCCTCAATGAACGGGGTCTCAACGAAGCCAGGCAATGCCCGAGGTTCCAAGAGCGTCGCCAAGCCTTCGGTTACCGTTGCCATCAGATTTACCTCCTTTTTTGCTTCTTTGAGGCAGGCGGGGAATTCACCTCCTTCAGTAGAGCTGGGCGGGAATGTTGGGTTATTCCACCCCGCTCAGTTGCTGCGCCTGCTCGATCCATTCCCCCGCCCTAGCCGCCTGGGCCCCCTCACCCAGGATCCGGCGTAGCTCCTCCGGTGTGCTTTCGGCTAACTGGGCATAGGTGAAGATCCTTGCCCTGTTCAGGCGGCGTTGCGTCCCGGAACCGATCCCGCGGATGGCCGTCAGATCATCGGCAGCCGCCTCTTCTTTCGGCAGAGACGAAGGTGGGGGTGGCGGAGCGGCAATCGGCCTTCCGGCCCGGTGCTGCTGCATCTGCCCGGCAAAGCTGCCCCACACCTGTCCGGCTTCGCTCAGGTCGGCCTGTAACTCGCCGCGGACCGCGGCTACATCCGACGCCAGACGAGCGCGATCCTCAGCCAGCCGCTGGCGCTGCTCGGTGGCCATCGCCTGGTGAGCTGTCCGGAAGTCACGGCGCAGTTCATCCACATCGTGGTCCAGTTCTTCCACGTACTCGGCTCGCTCTCGGGCATCCTCGGTACCCTGTGCCTGGCGCGCCGACTCTTGCTCATCCAGATGCGCCCTGAGCTCTTCGGCCATTTGCCTATTGGCTGCGTGTGTTTCCTCCATAAAAGTTGCCGTGTCAGAGCCCAGGCGGGCGCGATCCTCAGCCAGTCCGTGGCGCTGCTCGGTGGCCATCTGCTGATGGGTCGCGTGGGATTCGGCCAGCTCACGGGCTGTCCTGGTACGGATTTCGGCGACCGCCGCCGCCCGGTCGTCATGAGCCTCCACAAAGTGCCCAGTTAACCGTTGTATCTCATCCGATAATCTCATGAAATTACCTCCTTAAATTTATTCTCGTTGTCCCTCGACCGTCGCCTTCTGTGCCGGGGAGCCAGGTGCAGGGAAAGGCTTCCCTGCACCCTTGCTCCTCTGCTCAAGCTTGCCAGACGGCGATCATCTAAGCCGCTGCTGCCGTTAGGCCCACGGCCTCGGCGTATTTTAGGAACGTGTCTACTCCGGATACGACGACCCGGGCCTCGAGGGCCAAAATCTCGATACCAACTAGAGAGACGCGCACCCACGCGTCAACCACTACACCCTTGTCCAGGATTCGGTCGACCACTTCGACCAGGCTGCTGGACGCCATTGATTTTTCTACTGCCATACTTACCTCCTAATTTGTCTTTCACGTTCTTCATTAGTCTTTCGCCTACAGAATTAGGCTATTGTGTTGCTAGTACTAGTGCTTCTTTAATAACCACCCCCCTCGATCTAGATTAGATTCATACTACATGTCAATTCTGGACTGCAATTTGCACCTATACAATCAGGGCAGCCCTTAATCTGTACTCCGATATTCCTTACCATTTGAGTTGTGTCCGGGATCGACGCGCGGTCAGAAATCGAGAGAGGTCAGGCCCTCGCGCACGGCATACCTGGTGAGCCCGGCTATGCTATAGATGTTGAGCTTGTGCATGATCCTCAGGCGGTGGGACTCCACGGTCTTCACACTGACGCCGAGAATGGATGCGATTTCCTTTGTGCTCTTTCCCTCCGCTATAGGCTGCAGGGTCTGTCGCTCCCTGGGTGACAGGACGCCGCAGATCAAGGAGTCAGTCCCTGCTGATAACCCTCGTAGGCCCGCTTCGACCACAATGCGCGCTACTTGAGAGCATAGGTAAACGTTGCCTGCTTCCACAACGTGAACGGCGCGGATAACCTCTTCGAAAGCACAGTCCTTTAATACGTAGCCTGACGCCCCAGCAGCGAGCGCTCCTACCACAAACCGCCTGTCGGAATACATTGATAGAGCCAGTACCTTAACCCCAGGTGCCCGAGCAACGATCTCCCGAATGGCATCGACGCCGTTCATACCAGGCATGGAAATGTCCATGCTGACCACGTTGGGTCTAAGCCTCTTAGCCAAGCGCACTGCCTCCCGCCCGTCCTGTGCCTCGGCGACCACTTCCAGATCACCGTTCTTCTCAAGCAGGACAGAAAAGGCCTTACGCACAAGTGAGTGATCGTCAACCACTAAGACACTGATACTCATGTCAATCTTCTTTCCTCAATTTTCTCTTACCATTCTCTTACCAGAATAAACCGCGCTTGATTGACGATACAATCAGGGAATTCCTGAAAGTGATTGCGAATATAATCTGTTTCTCAATCATACAAAGGGGTAGAAACAGGTGGCTACGCTTAGGAGGCATCCGCTTCGAGGGAAACTAGTCCCTCACGAATGGCACACTTGGTGACCTTGGCTACGCTGCGGGTGTCCAACCTCTTCATTATCTGTTGGCGGTAGGTCTCCACAGTCTTCACGCTGATCCTGAGAATGGACGCAATTTCCTTTGTGCTCTTTCCCTCAGCGATGAGCTGTAGCACCTTGCGCTGCCGGTGTGTTAGGACGGAGTAGACCGAGCGGTTTGTCACTGACAGATGAAACAGATTCCCTTCGTGCATGACACCCGCTATTCCAGGGCTTAAATAGGTTTGCCCCGCGATTACGGTACGGATCCCGCTGACTAGTTCCTCAAAAGCGTACTCCTTTAACACATAGCCTGACGCCCCCGCATCGAGCATCCTTACCACAAACCAACTGTGGGAGTGCATCGATAGGGCAATCACCTTAACTCCGGGGGACTCAGAGAGGATCTGTCGAGTGGCCTCGATACCGTTCAAACCAGGCATGGTTACATCCATAATGACCAAGTTAGGTTTAAGCTTCCGAGCGAGCTGCACCGCCTCCCGGCCATCCTGTGCCTCGGCAACCACTTTCATGCCAATCTGCTGGTTAATCAAGGAGCAAAGGCCCTCCCGCACCATCCTGTGGTCATCGGCAAGAAGAATCCTGGTGGTACTCACATCAGCCTCTTTGAGGTCTGTCCCTGGGCTAGGGGTTGGACCAGGGTAACCCGCGTTCCATGACCTTGCTCGGATTCGACTTTGACGTGTCCGCCGAAGAACTCCAATCGCTCGTGGATGTTGAACAGCCCGAACCCCCTGGTTCTGCCTTCAGGGATGTGCAGTTCAGAGGGGTCAAAACCAAGCCCGTCGTCTTCCACCACGACGTGTGCTTCGTCATCCTCTCTCCAGATCGATACCTTGGCGCTGCGCGTCTGTGCATGCTTGGCCACGTTAATCAGCAACTCGCGCACAGCGCGGAAGAGGCACACTTGAACATCATCATCCAGAGGCTTGGGTTGGCGGTCGTCCTCAAACTCAGTCAAGATCTCGTACTGGTCATGGATGCTTTCGGCAAGCCACTCCAGCCCTGCTTCAAGCCCCAGCTCGTAGAGAACGGGAGCGGCGAGATCGAACGTTAGCGAGCGCGTGGTCACACTCGCCTTCCCGATAAGCTCTCGTATTTCCTCCAGCTGCCCTATAAGATCGCTTCCGTTTAGCTCCTCTCGCAATGCGCCCAACTTCATGTTGATTAGAAACAGGCTCTGACCGATCTGGTCGTGCAGTGCGGCCGCGATACGCCGCCGCGCTCTCTCTTCGCCCAATGATAACTGGGACGCCAATGAACGAAGTTGCCTTTGGTAGGCAAGGAGTTGTTCCTTCGCTCGATCGCGTGCCTCTTCCAGTTCCATATCGTGCAGCGCAAGGGAAATATCTCCAGCGACCTCTTCGAACAAGGTTTGCTCTTCCTTATCACCGATGAGACCGGCACAGATGGAGGAACTCAACAAGCCGTAGACCGTGCTGCCGTGTTCTAGCCGGACAGTCAGTGTTCCCCTGCTGCTGCAGCTCTTCGATAGGGGGCAATCCTCGCAGGTAGACGATGGGTCTTCGACTACGATAACACCTGGCTTCTCCAAGGCTTTCCTGGCGCAGCTCGTCAGCTCTCCGCGCTTCAGTCTGTCCAGCAGGGGCTGGAAATCATCTCCCAAGCCCGCTTCTGCCGCTCTGACCAGTTTGTTCGACTCGTCCAGCAACACTATCCAGGCAGTATGATAGCCTTTGGTCTTGGTGAGATTATCACAGATACCCTTAATCAACTTGCCTCGGTCTCTTTTCCTGACAATGAGTTGGTTGATGTTATGGATGGCGCGCAGCACGAGGTTGCGGTGCGCTATCCTCTCCTCGGCCTGTTTGCGTTCGGTGATGTCTATGGTAATGCCCACCATGCCAGCTACTTCCCCGCTTTCATCAAAATAAGGAATTTTCGAAGTGGAAGCCCATCTTTTTACGCCCTCTGCGTCTGTAAACTCTTCTTCAATGTTCATCATTGGTTTTCCAGATTTTATGACCTTTTTATCGTCGCTATGAAATCTTTCGGCTTCCTCTTTCGGGAACAGGTCATAGGCATCTTTACCGGGAAGCTGATCAATAGGAGTATGCACCAGTTCTGCAAATGCTCTGTTCGCAGCAATGAGCTTCAACGCGGTATCCTTAAAGTAAATAAAAGCAGGTATGGACGATAGGAGAATCTCTTGTTGTTCTGTTTTTTTTCTGAGCGCCTGCTCGGCCTGCCGCTTCTCCTCAATTAGGCGCTGTCGGGTAAGGATGTCTCCCACTCGCTGAAGCACCTCATCCATGTTCAACGGCTTGATGAGGTAAGCGTCCACACCCTTATCGAGAGCCTGAGTGGAGGAGTTTAGCGAAGCATAACCGGTAACGATTATAACCTGCGTTTCGGGGTGGGCTTCCTTTAGCAGAGCTGCAAGCTCAATACCATCTGCGTCTGGGAGTTTGATGTCGATAAGGGCTACATTGAAGGCGCTTTCCTTGGCCTTTGTTAGCGCTTCTTCCCCTGTCCCTGCCCACTGCGTGAGATATTCCTTCTTTTCAAGGACGAGTGAGAGGCTCCTGGAAAGGCTCTTGTCGTCATCCACAATCAGAATGCGTGCTTTCTCATCCATCTCTCACCTTCCTGCTATCTTTGCCCTGCTTGACCTTTTTCTGCTCATACATCAAGGTGTCCGCTCTGTGCAGCAGTTCGTCGATCGAGCAGGCTCGTTAGGTAACCGGACCACGAGAGCTTAATGTCCAATAGGGCGACGTTGAAAGATTGCTTCTTCGCTTTTTCTAGGGCTTCTTTCCCTGTGCGAGCGGTTTCTGTGGCATACCCCTTCTTTCCTAATACCAGTGTTAGGGTTTTACGGGTGCTCTCATCGTCTTCGATGATCAGGATGTTCGGCTCCTCGTTCATCATACCCTCACAAGAATGATGGCTTCTTTCTTAGCATGTATTGCTTCTTCGATTATGGTAAGAACCTTTTCTATGTCCACGGGTTTGTAGATGATTCCACGGGCACCTTCTTCTAACGCCTCCGCGACCAGATCCTCCACTGCGTAGGCAGTCATCATCATTACAACAGCTTCTGGCCTGATCTTCTTGATCTCCTTGTAGGTTTCGACACCGTTCATAAGTGGCATCTTGATGTCCATGAAGATCATGGCAAAGGGGTGTTTCTTGACCTTCTCAATCGCCTCAGTTCCGTCCTTGGCTATGGCGACCGCGTAGCCTCTGTCCTTTAAAGCGAAGGATGTGGTTTTGGCCAAGGTGACATTGTCATCCACAAGTAGAATATTGGCTTTTGCTTCCATGTTAGGCCTCCTCTGCGATGCCTGTGGGTAGCCTGACCGTGAAGGTACTCCCTTTTCCCATTTTACTTTCCACCTCGATCATGCCGCCGTGGCCTTCCACTAGGGTCTTCACGATCGCCAGCCCTAACCCAATTCCTTTGGCCTTAGCGGTATACAGTGGTTCAAACAGCTTCTCCAGCTGCTCTTCTGGAATGCCCGCCCCTGTGTCGGTAATAGAGACGGACACCCGCCCCGGAGCAGGAGCTTCAGACTTGACAGTCAACTGGCCACCCTCGGTCATTGCCTGAATCCCATTTAAGATGATGTTGTCAAAGACCTGGCGGAGCTGATCCGGATCGGCCAAGATCTCGGGCAGTGTCTCGCTAATCTCTTGCAGCACTTCGATGTTATTGGGCACAGCAGTGCGAGCCAGCGCCTCTTGAAGTACCTCGCTGACGCCTATCTTACGCTTGGTGGGAGGCTTGGCACGGGCAAAGTCAAGCAGGCTTGAGATGATTGCCTCGGAGGTCCCCACTTCCTTTTCTAGAATCTCTAGTGTCTCTTTCACTTCTGGATCGGGTTTTTCCAGGGCCATGTTGAGGAAGTAGGCGGCATTCTTGATTGCGCTCAGTGGGTTACGCAAGTCGTGGCCCACGCCGCCGGCCAACTGCCCCAGCACCGCCAGCTTCTCCCTGCGGACCAACTGCTCCTGGGCCTCTCGGAGCTCTTTGGTGCGCTCCTCCACCCTCTCTTCCAGTCGCTCCGAGTACTCCTTCAGCGTTTCCTCGGTCCGCTTACGTTCGGTGACGTCCCTGAATATACCAACGAGATATGTCTTTTCGCCCAGGGTCACCGGGCTTGTATGGATATCCGCAAGGAATACGCTACCATCCTTTCTTTTCACTGGAGTATCAGAAGCCAGCGTGATCTCCCCGTGCAACTGCTTCTCAAACTGCTCTATCACATCAGGGAGGCTTTCCTCGGGGTGTATGTCGGCAATTCCCAGAGTAGCAATCTCCTCCGGGGAATAGCCCAACATCTCACAGATCGTAGTATTGCCCATAAAGAACGTCTTGTCTTCAGTGCCCGCGATAAGAACGCCGTCACTGGCGTGATCGAAAATGGTCTTGAATCTCTCCTCGGACAGTTTCAGGGCTCTTTCGGCACGTCTCTGCGCGCCCATGATCTGTTGCCCGAATACGAGCGTTACCCCAAGTGAACCGACAAAGAGCATACTACTAACTATCAGCACCCATCGTGTTAGAGCGCTGCTTTCGGCCAGGATCACGCGCATCCGGGTTGTTACCACTACCTCCCAGCCACTGGTGTTCACGATAGCAGAGGTGCAGAAGTGAGGCGTGCTCTCGTACTTATACTCCTGTGACTCGCCCCCCTTCCCAGCAATGTCGGCCTGCACCATCGGCCAGTCACTATAATCAAGCGACAGCGGACCCTCTTCCAGAGCGAATAAGTCTATCGCGGAATGAGCGACCACCGTGCCTTCCCTGTCTACCACGTAGAGAACCATCTCCTCGTCAAGTGGATAGTTGGTCACCAGATCAATCAGGTGATTTAAGCTGACTACCGCCAGGAGAACCCCTACTGGCTCTCCTGTATCCGACTCGATTGGTACCCCAACAGTCGTTCCAACAAGTCCGGTTGTGGCATAAAACCGTGGGTGGGCAAAATAGGGTTCCCCTTTCTCAAATGGAATGGTGAAGTAAGGTTGGTCCGCATAGCTCTTGGTGGCATACGCAGACAGGTCATCCAGGCTTGTTTCAATGCACCACCCATCGGCGTTCATCACGAAGAGGGACTCAAAGCGATATGAGCCTTGTGCAATCACCCTAATAAGGTCGTGGAGCCTGGGAAGATCCATGCTGCGAACCTCGGGCCGCGTAGATAGCTCGATTAGCCTATCCTTGCTTTGGTTCAGATCCGAGTCTAGCTCACGGGCAACCCTGAAGGCAATGTCTTCTTGGTGAATCTGAGTTGTTCGTATCGCCTGCTCTCGGATGTATGGAACGATGTAGAACATCTGGAACAGTAGCGATGCCCCCAAAACCAGTACAAAGAGGCTGATCAGTTTCACTCGCCAGCTCACGCTGCGCATGCTTTCCTCTCTCTATGCTGTTGTATCTTCACGGGATGTGCACTTAGCTCTAGAGTGACCTGGCCTCCGCCCTTCCGGTTAAAGACGACCTCCTCGCGTCCAGGATCTTCTCCCAGGCTGTTCTTGGCGAGAAGGGCGTTTGCTCTGGGAATCTGCTGAGGCGATAGGAGGTTCAACTCTAGAAAGCTCTTCCCGATCAGCTCCTCTCTACTTATACCCGGTTAATTCCTCAGCAATCCCATTGGTGCCGATGAAAACGCCTTTTAGGTCATAAAGGCAGCAAACATCCGGGATGCATTCGAGCGGTATCTTTAGACACCCCTGTGCCTGCATGATCTACTCAGAAGTTGTTAACTCAGATACAGTTGTTTCACCGCCTGTTTCTATCTTGGCCTCCCCTTTTTGTCGGTGGGCTGACCAGCTTTCTTGCAGCTTGAGCACGACCTTGGCGGCTATCGACCGTTCCCCCTCACCTCCTATGGGTCTCTCCACTCTAACGTAGCCAATATCGAGGCCACCCTGGACCGAAGCTTTCGCTTCTCATTGAGCAATCCCTCGTAGGATAAGACGTATTAGGTGTTATCCTCGTGTTATGAGTCCACTCCGGAAGTGATGTTTGTGCCAGTATGTACGCTTGGGTAAATGTTTTCCGCCATTTTGCATTGAGCCATTGCTTAGCTACGTCTTCTGCTCACTCTCTTTTGTGAAACACTCTTGGACTTTGCTTCTTTGCTGCATACCCGTAGGCAGGCAGCCACCACATCCGGATCATACAGCTTCCCCTTGTTCTTTCTGATCTCCTCCATTGCCTTGTCGATGCCGAGTGCCGGACGGTAAGGGCGATCAGACGACATCGCCTCCACCACGTCAGCAACGGCGAGGACCCGAGCCTCAAGCAAGATGTCGTCGCCCTTGAGCCCCTTTGGATATCCAGACCCGTCCATCCGTTCGTGGTGCTGAAGTACAATCTCGGCCACCGGCGAGGGGAACTTGATTTGCTTCAACATGTTATATCCGTCCTGGGGATGCATCTTGACCAAGCCAAATTCCATGCTATTTAGTGAACCACTCTTGTTAAGAATCTCACCAGGCACATTGATCTTACCGATGTCATGTACGATTGCAGCCATGTAGATTCCCTCGATCTTCTCATCGGAAAGGCCCATCTCCTTGGCTATGGCGCAGCTCAACTGGGCCACCCGCCGTTGATGACCAGCAGTTTGAGGATCCTTCATCTCCACTGCTGACGCCAGGGCATGAACCGTGACCTCCAAGCTTCTTCTTAGCTCCTCGAAGCTTTGTTTGAGCTCCCCCTCCGCCCACTTGCGCTCAGTCGCGATCGGCTCGAGTTCTGCCACACGCTGACGCAGCTGTATCAATTTATCCCTCCGTTGGGTGTTCGTCCCTCCCTTCACCTTCCAACTCCAATCAAGTTCGACGCTCCCTATGCTTGCTGCGGGGTTCTTTACTGAGCCTAACCGTGGAACATCTCTGGTAGTGAGACTAGTCGGTCTCGGCAGCCTTTGTCTTCGATCGTCGGGATACGACAAGAAAGCTTTTGAGAAAAAAGCTTCCGAGCATGAGCACTACAATACCCGCTCCAATTATCGCGCTCGCAACAAAATGGGACTTTATGATAGTACCTTGCACTAAATTGTATCTCATCATGAAATACATGAGAATCCAATGAATGGGGCTTGTTATCAGGCCGGGGGAGTACTCTCTGAAGATCCCCGTCGCGATCGCATGCCTGAAACCATTTATGACAAGGATCCAAGCAAAGCTCAAAGGAAAAATGATCCAGCTGCCACCCAAACCTTCATACAGGAGTATGCCGCCTGTGTAAACCAGCAGAAAAACCGCGTTAAACCAGAAGAAGGTCCTTCCGCTATAATCCGACCAAAACCGTTTTTTCATTATGTTGGCGAATCTGCCATCCACTGACTGTTCAGCGATCTGGACACATAAGGCCATTACACTTGCCCAAAACAGGAAGTTCATAGATATATTCATTTTAAAGCTCCTCCTTTTGCCCTACCAAAAAGCTTGCTGATAATAAGCATTAGTAATCTCCCCTCCAATCACCTCCTCGCCAGGATCGAAGCTAGCAATCCTCTTACTGCTTACTGACCCAGACAAAGCCTTCGGTTTTCAATCCTCAGAGACTAAACTGGATTCCAAAGCATTACATACGAGAGTAGGTGGGGTTATGCGAAGATTCAATCGGGAAATGTCTATATCTTAGCTACGAAACACCTTCATCCGTACCGAGGAATGGATGACTTTGGGTTAGTGCCGTTGTCCACCCGTGGAGCTTGAGGACCTCTACGAGAACATCCGGAAGCGGTACGAACAGAAACCGATCATCGTAACCAGCAACCGTGCGCCAGAGGAGTGGGCAGATGTGTTCGGCAACCACCTTTTGGCCTCTGCGGCACTGGATCGCTTGACTCATCACGCTCACTTCATCTCAGGGGGTGTAGTAAGCAGGATCGACTACTACACCCCCAGGATAAAGGGAGAAAGTTACCGGCGGCGGCAAAGGAGGCTTACAGGAGGAGGGATCGATGTATGAGAAGGGTTGCAAGCAGGAGTGTTCTTGGGGACCGATACGCTCATGGAGAAGATGAAGCCCCTTGCTTAAGGAGAAACCGACTGATCAGAAAACCTATTGCCAAGATGAAGGGACACCAAGAATGAAGGTTTGACGTTACATGTTTCAGGCGGTAGTCCCCAATACTCGGCTAAGGTAGTCAAGCACCGACAAAGCAGTCACTGTCATTCACTTGTACGGATAGTGGTGGATTCGCATACTATGCGTATCTTACAACGTCTGGGGTCAGACCTTCATTCTTTGGATTTGATCATCTCATGAACGTGTTTCGGGTAAATCCGTGAACGCATACCCCTAGATAGTGATGAGTAACCTGTGATAAGTGATGAGTGAGAAACACAGGATTAAGGATTATGGATTAAGGGGAAAAAGACAGTCAAAGGCAGCAGCAAAAGCCACTTGAATGGTTAAGTGGGAAAAGCGAGAGCCCACAGTCGAGAGTCTGGACTCGGGAGTCGAAAGACAGGTTCTAAGTTCTAGGTGCGACGTTGGGTTTAACGTCGGACACAGGTTCCAACGCTACATACGATCTACGTATTTTTGCTGCGTTGCGTCTAACGTCGGGCGCAAGACCCGACGCTACGAACGGTCTGACAACTGATTCCTCAAGAAGCAGCCTAAAATAGGGTTTGTGTCTCTCGAATAATCAGTGTAATCGTCAAACGCATTGCCAAGATGAAGGGAGACCAGGAATGAGGGTTTGCCGCCACACAACTGTGGACAATTCAAGTGCCCGGCCAACTGGAGGTTCTTTGCATCGGAAGGTTTGAGGCGGTACAAGAAATACATTACCATCCACCGCAGCGGAACAGGCGACGCTGTCCACTGAGCTTGAACGCTATGCAGGAGGAAAATGTGCTGAAAAGTGACATTCGAGTTATTAAAAGAAAAGGTCTTTACTATGTTGCCAAGAGTGAAAACGGCGTTAAGCGGTTCAAGCCTTGGCTTGGAGACTCCTTTTCATTTCTATATGACTTCATCATGAACAACTCTATCTTTCCCAAGAAATTTGGCGGACATGAGCAAACACTATGAAATCCTTGGCCAAGAGCTAAAGGACATCCATAGAAAGCGTGTTCTTGAATTGGCGACAGGAAGCGGTAGTGCCATAAACTTCCTGGGGAGTGATAACCAATATACGGGTACAGATATTAGTCCAGGTCTCCTTGGAAAAGCCGTAAAGCGTTTCAGAACCGCTGGCTTCAAAGAAGCAGAGTTTTATGTGACGAGTGCGGATGACCTTCCCTTTAATGATAACCTATTTGATATCGGCCTTTGTATTCTGTCTCTGAACTTCTTTAGTGATGTTGAGGATGTTACTCAAGAGATTAGAAGAGTCTTGGTTCCAGGTGGTGTCTTTATTTGTAGCGTCCCTGTACCGGAGCGAAACCGGCTTCAAAATACGATCAGAGGCACCTTGTATTCGGAAGACGAGTTGAAAGGAAGATTCGAGGAAAATGGGTTCGCATTTGAGAGCATGCTCCATGAAAATGGTGCTCTACTCTATTTCAAGGCGGTGCTTCCTCAATAAGGATACCACAACTGTTCTTGCATGGTCCGCCGGCATGTCCCGTGGATGAATCCATTCCCCGCCGTGTCCCTATGGAATCGGAGGAACCGCTCGATCCATCGCCCACAGGATTGCTGCGTCCGAGGGGAGTAGTGCTTGGCTGGGTATGCTTCGTGGACTTGATCCATCAGCTTCATAGCAGTAGGATGGCGTGCGAAGATAGCAATGTCAATATATGGAAGTATGAGAGGTGGCAAAGGCGGTGTGGCTGGGATTAGCGCTTCAGGAGAGGCGACGATTCTAGTGTGCGGGCCTGCACACTAATCACTGTTGGCCAAAGGAAGGAATGACAATGGACAAGGCGATGATTGGCATGTGCGGCGCCTACTGTGGCATCTGTGAATGGAAACCGAAGACGGACTGTCCCGGCTGCCAAGCCGCAAGAGGTGAGATGTTCTTTGGTGAGTGTACCGTCGCGAAGTGTTGCGTGGACAAAGGCTTCACACATTGCGGAGAGTGTCCCGACCTGCCCTGCACCGATCTCCAGGTAGCGTTCGACAATCCCGAACACGGAGATCATGGAGAACGGCTCATCAATCTTAAGGCATGGGTAAGAGGCAAGGAGACCTACCTCAAGCTACGAACTCTGAAGAAGAATGGCCAACCAGATGAATGAACCTTACAGGAATTAGCGTACGTGACCGGGCTCGCGTCTTGCAAATCAACATATCGGGGAGTTCCGAAGACGCATACCCTTAGATCGTGATGGGTGATGGGTGAAAAGACAGTCTGGAGTCGGGAGTCGAAAGACAGGTTCTAAGTTCTAGGTGCGACGTTCTAGGTGCGACACTGCTCGTCAGGGACTGGCTGCTTTTTAACCAACCCAAGAGAAAAAGATGCCTGTCCCTGTTTTCCGACGCTACGAACGGTCTACGCGTTCCCATCGTTAACGTCGGGCGCAAGACCCGACGCTACGAAGGGTCTAACAGCTGATTCCTCAAGCAGCAGCCTGAGATGGGGTCTGTGTCTCGAATCCAGAATTCCTGACAACTGATTGGATTCTCTCTCAATTTGGTTCTAGCTCATCCGGAGCATGGCAAGCCTATCGGAGATTCGTTTCCCAAGGGCGCGGTGAAACGGTATGGGAGAACCTCCGTGGACAGATCTACCTTGGGTAGCGATGGGTTCATTGAGAGACACCTACCAGAGGGGAGGGGCACACTTCGGGAGATCCCACGTAAGCAGCGGCTCATCAATTGCCCCCCACTAGAAATGGTCTTGGCTCGAGAGCCTGTCAGTCACCTGATTGCCATTGCCTATCACGAATACGGCTACAAGCTGAAACAGATCGCTGATCTAATTAGGTGTACATTATGCCACGGTCAGCCGCCGGTTGCGGCATCAGGAGGAGGTACCCTTAGGTAGTGCCTGACTGGAAGAGCTGACCCTCACTCACCATCAATATCCCTCTCACATATCGCTGCCGGCTGTGCTGCCGGAACAAAGACAGTGAGCAAGGTGCCCTTCTGACTGCAGTCGAATACATTCTTGCTGGGGCAATTCCCGTCTTTGACAACCGTATTTTAAGACGGTAAGATGAATCTTAGGAGAATGGTCGTTTGTAGCCAAGGGGGTGATAGTTGTTTTTGGCAGAATAAGTTTCGAAACCTAGAAGTAGGAGGAAAAAATCTCCAACTCTTGTAATTTTGCTTTAGGGGGAAATGATGAGTAGAACAAAGCTTCTTCTTGTTGCAGCAGTACTAGCAAGCTTAATGCTTAGTCTTGGAACAGTTGCTTACACAAGCAATGGTGAGCTTGTCGTCGGCGTAGATGCAGCTCCAGAAACCATGGATCCTCGAGGCAGTTTAGCCGATTCCACTATGATGTGGATGGGGAACATATTTGACCCTCTTGTGCAGAAAGTTGGGCCGGAGGGAGAATTTGCCCCTGGACTAGCCACCTCCTGGGAAAGAATAGACCAGTTAACATGGAGATTCCACTTAAGGAAGGGAGTAAGATTTCATAACGGCAATCCATTTACCTGGGAGGACGTCCAATTCTCGTTCGAGAGGATGAAAGATCCAAAACGCTCTGAGCACTCCTGGGCAAATTCTGTCGATTCTGTGGAGACGGTCAACGGAGATGCGTGGGTCATAGATATAACGACTAAGGAACCTACCGCCAGCTTCGTACACCAGGTAAAGATCGGCTTCATCGTGGATAAGGAATCAACACTATCACGCACACCTGAAGAGGTAATACAATATCCTATAGGAACAGGTGCCTACAAATTTGTTGAATGGATAAAAGGTTCGTATCTGGAGCTAGAAGCAAATGAAGATTATTGGGAAGGCCCGCCTCCAATAAAGAACGTTACAGTTAAACCAATTATAGAGCCCTCAACCCGCTTTGCAGCACTCGTCACCGGTGAGATCGACCTAATGATGGGCGTTCCATTACAAATGTTAGAGGCAGTACAAAATAATCCCAAATTGGTTATGATCACCAGGCCAAGTCGAAGGGCGATTTTCCTTGGACTAAGCAATGAGCAGGGCCTACCGACCAGTAACGTTAAAGTCAGGAAAGCCATGTATATGGCCATTAACGAAGAGGAGATTATAGAGGTGATACTTCGTGGGCAGGCTACAATAGTCTCTCAAATTGTTGATCCTGAGACCTCTGGCTATAACGCAGATATTGAAAGGTTCCCCTACGATCAGGAAAGAGCAAAAGAGCTTTTAATAGAGGCTGGATATCCAGATGGTTTTAAGATAACACTGCAATGTCCAAACGACAGGTATGTGAAGGATGAACAAATTGGCCAAGCTGTGGTCAAGTATCTTCAGGAAGTGGGAATAGATGCTGAGTTGGACGCTATGCCCAAAGCCAATTATTGGGGCTTGATTAGTGGTCACGAAACTAAATTCTGGATGTTGGGGTGGATGAATGAATCCCATAGTGTAGCTCAAGTATTTTCCGACCTTGTGCATTCACCCAGTTACGAAAAAGGATACGGTGGATGGAATTCCACATACGGTGACCCGGAGCTGGACAAGCTTATTGAAGAAAGTAAGTTAATACAGGATAGGGAAGAGAGCTTAGAAGCCCTAAGAGAACTAAATAGAATTGCCATGGAGGAAAAGGTTGCTTATATACCTCTCCACCTACAACAGCAACTATACGCAACTCAGAAGGATAAAGGCATTAACTTTATACCGAGGCCCGATAGATGGATCTTTCTAAAAGAAATTGCAATTGAAGGCTAATCGATAATTTGAGGGGGACTGAGTTCGGAGTACGAAGAGTCAGATTACTCAGTTCCCCTTATCAGTTTTATGTTTGCTTATATTATTAGACGAGTTATACAAGGTATCGGTGTTGCTCTGCTGGTTTCCTTCCTTTGCTTCTTTCTTTTTCAATATGTCGGAGATCCGGTTCTCACTATGGTGGGCAAGAACGCAACCCCGAAGCAGATGGAAGAAGTTAGAAAGCTGCTCGGATTGGACAAACCATATTACATACAATATTTAGTTTTTGTAAAAAATGCTCTTCATGGCGATTTCGGAAAATCTTATACAAATGATCTGCCAGTGTTTACACTTATTATAGAAAGAGCTCCTGCAACCATTGAATTAGCAACATTTGCCATGTTTATTGCAACTGTTTTTGGAATAAGTCTCGGCGTCATAGTTTCGCTAAATCGAGCTTCCGTATTAAGCAGATTTGTCATGGCAGGGTCCCTACTAGGCATATCCCTCCCCACATTCTTAATTGGACTTTTATTAATCTTAGTATTTTCTGTCATTCTACAAGCTTTACCTGTTTTCGGCAGGGGAGATGTAACACAAATCGGTTTTTGGAGGACAGGGCTGCTGACTTTTAATGGGATAAAACATCTTATTCTCCCGGCATTTACCTTAGGTATGTACGAAATGGCGCTAATTGTTCGTTTAACTAGAGCTGAAGTGAGTGAAGTGCTTGAAGAGGATTATATAAGAACAGCTTGGGCAAAAGGTTTACCGAGCCGTATCGTAATATTTAAGCACGCGCTTAGAAACTCACTCATACCTGTTGTCACTATGATAGGCTTGGGTCTGGGAGAGTTAATAGCATTTGCCACAATTACAGAAACCATATTTCAATGGCCGGGAATGTGTAGATTGTTTCTATCCTCCATTTATGGAAATGATTACCCGGTGATTGTTGCGTATATTGTTTTGATGGCCTTCGTTATTCTGTTTATAAACCTCACTGTTGATGTATTCTATACTGTCCTTAATCCCAAGATACAATATGATTAGAAAAACAGTAAATAGCAAACTTTTTAAACACTATTTAAGAGACCCCTCAGCAGTAATTGGATCGATAATTTGTCTGTTTATGCTCGCGGCGGCTGTCTTTGCCCCCTTAATTGCTCCCCAGAACCCATACGACTTGAAGTCCTTAAGCTATAGAAACTGCTTAAAACCTCCTATTTGGGTGAAAGATGGACAAGCTCCTTTCCTTTTAGGAACCGATGAACACGGGAGAGGGATTTTCAGCACGATACTTTACGGTCTCAGGGTTTCTCTTGCGGTGGGTTTCGGGGTAGTCATCCTGGCCGGAACAATTGGGTCAATAATCGGTCTGTTGGCCGGTTTTCATAGAGGGTGGTTTGGTATTGTCAGTATGCGATTGGCAGACACGTTATTTTCATTCTCCACTACTTTATTGGCTATCTTAATCTTAGGAATAACGGAAAAAAAGGGAATACTTACGGTAATTTTGGCTATTACTCTTGCTGATTGGGTTCGCTATGCTAGAATTACACGGGGAAATGTACTATCGGTAGCAGAGGAGGACTACGTCTTAGCTGCTAAATCCGTAGGGGCTAGCGACATACGAATTATCTTCAGACATATTCTTCCAAATGTTATTTCCTCCATAGTTATAATTTCCGCTGTTGACTTAGCGATAGTGATAATGCTCGAAGCAACTCTAAGTTTCCTTGGTGTTGGTGTACCTTTGACTGAACCTTCACTGGGAATGCTGATTGCCCAAGGGCGAGAATATCTTTATGCAGGTAAATGGTGGCTGATTATCTTCCCCGGTGCGACGCTGGGCACCATAGTAGTTGGCATTAATCTATTCGCAGACTGGTTACGTGAAGAACTCAACCCCAAACTCAACTAGCAAAGAGAAGACAGGGTGAAAATCGATAGAGGCAAACAGCCTTTCAACACAGAGTACCAAGGAAAGGAGTAAATTATGGGAGATACGAGGAAACAGTTGGCCCTTGTTGGTGCCACGCTTATTGACGGAACAGGAAAGCCACCTATTGATGAATCAGTTGTTGTTGTCCGCGGCCAGATAATCGAAGCAGTAGGAACACGGGACAAGGTAATACTTCCCGAGGGGTGCGAGCAGCTCGATGCAAGCGGCAAGTACCTACTCCCCGGGCTCATTGATCTACATGTCCACATCTATCACCCTGGCTTTGTGCCAATCCCTCCAAAAGGGCTGCAAATGGCTTATGCAGGAGTGATTGCCGCAAACAATCTTCGTTCTGCTCTTCAAGCGGGAATCACAACTGTTCGTGGTGTATGCGATTTCGACCATCTTGACATTGCGATGCGAACGGCAGTAGAACGTGGTGTTCTTATTGGACCACGACTTTTGGTAGCAGGAATCGGCATCTGCATGACGGGGGGACACGGCTCCGAGATGCCTTCCGCAATGCACGAAGTCGACGGCACCCATGAAATCCGTAAGGCTGTTCGTGAGGAGATTAAGGCCGGCGTCGACCTGATAAAACTTTTGACTTCCCACCGCAGCGATTATCCTGAATTCACGCAACAGGAGATCAACGCAGGCGTCGAAGAAGCCCACAGACTCGGGCGAAGGGTGGCCATCCACGCAGCAAGCAAAGTGACTGTCGAAATGGCCGCTACCGCTGGCGTCGATTCCATTGAACACGGGAGCTTCGTGAGTAGAGAGGCCGCGGAGATGATGGCTGAGAAGAACATTGCACTGGTTCCAACGCTATGGGTAAAGAACTACGTTCCCAAAATGCTGAAGGACCTTGAAGATCATCCGCCACAAAGTGGGGAGTTCAAGCTCGACGAGGCGGATCTACGCGAATCCATCCGATGGTTCGAGCGATGTAAGGAGCAATTGCCCAAAACGATTGAACTTGTTCGCTCCTACGGCATCCGCATCGGTGCCGGAACGGACTGCGTGTTTCCCGATCAACCATGGGCCATGCTTCCCGAGGAGCTGGAAGTGATGACTCAGTACGGATTGTCAAACATGGAGGCAATAGAGGCTGCAACAAGAGTTGGGGCAGAGGTTCTGGGGATGACAAATTTATTCGGCACCGTCGAACCAGGGAAAAGCGCGGATATCATTCTATTAGATAACGATCCGCTGCAAGACATTACTGCCCTTCACGGTGTGTCATGGGTGATGAAAGAAGGCAAGATAATTCCCCTTCATCCTGAATGGCAGCGACATCCCATCAATGCCCCGTTACAGTCTGATTTCAATCACCCCGAGTGAAGGAAATGGGATGCTCAGACCTTCATTCTTTGGATTTCATAGCCTCATGAACGCGTTTCGCGTAAATCCGTGAATGCATACCCCTAAATCGTGATGAGTGATAGGCGATAGGTGAAAAGACAATCTAGAGTCGGGAGTCGAAAGACAGGTTCTAAGTTCTAGGTGCGACGTTCTAGGTGCGACGTTGCTGGTCAGGGACTTGCTGGTTTCTAACGACCCCAAGTCAGAAAGTCGCCTGTCCCTATTTTCCGGCGCTACATACGATGTACGTATTCTTGCTCCATTATCGTTAACGTCGGACACAGGTTCCGACGCTACAAACGGTCTGACAACTGATTCCTCAAGCAGCAGCCTGAGATGAAGTCTGTGTCCGTCGTACCGCATGAGCCAAAGGAAGAAGTGACTGCGGAGCTTAAACGGGGAGAAACTGGACGAGAGAGTGTGCCTCATGGTACGCTGCGGATAGCCAAGGGGTGGGTCAAAAACTAAACGGTGAAAGGGTCAATCTCTAAGCGTTGCCAACAACCTCACCATTTATCTGGATCGGGGCATCCAATACCTATAGCAGAGACTTGCCTAAATTATTCATCTTACGGAATGTTACTCTAGTTATTAATGGTTCTCTTATTTGTATGGACTTAATAGTCCATATATGTTATACTGTCTAATATAGTTGGACTATTATCGAAATAAGGTAGAGTCGAAATGAATAAAGAAGAAAATATAGAAAAAATCTTAGGGTTTATGCACTATTTTATGCATTCAATAAGAGTTCAAGATTATCGTCCCTGGGTGCAACTAGAACTGACTAAAGAGCAACTACGGGTAATTTTTCTACTCTTTCACAAAGGACAGTCGTCACCAGGAGAAATTGCTCTAGCCTTCGGTGTACCAAAGGCGAATGTAACAAGTGTGATTAACCGGCTTGTAAATAAGAGATTAGTAAGTCGATACGAAGATCCCAGTGACCGAAGACGGTATGTCCTTTCGCTTACTGATGAGGGTAAAAGTCACGTAGTGCGACTTAGAGAGATTAGGATTGCCACCATAACACGAGTACTGGAACGAATGTCCGATGAAGCCTTGGATTCTTTGGTTGAAGGACTTGGGGCGCTAACTAAAACATTAGAAGAGGAAGGACAAGCAAATGGAAGTGATTAAATCAAAAAAGTTGGTGAAAAGATTCGGTAACCTAGAAGCGGTGAAGGATGTTTCCTTTGAAGTAAGGGAGAGGGAGGTATTTGGTCTTCTAGGTCCAAACGGTGCCGGTAAGACAACCATTATCAACATGTTGTGTACGCTACTTACACCCACTGAAGGTGAAGCAACTGTAAATGGTTTCGATGTAGTGAAAGAACGAAATCAGGTCCGGGAATCAATTGGCCTTGTTTTTCAAGAGCCAGCGTTGGATGAATATCTGACGGCAGAACAAAATCTGCGCTTCCATGCATACGCTTATGGCATCCGTAAGGAAATCTTCGAGCAGCGCTTAAAGGAATTGCTGGAAATGATGGAGCTATGGGATAGGCGGAAAGGGAAGATTAGCAAATATTCCGGTGGTATGAAACGGCGATTGGAGATTGTACGTGGACTGCTCCACTGTCCAAAGGTACTTTTTCTAGATGAGCCCAGCTTAGGGCTTGATCCGCAGACTAGACATCGTATCTGGGACTATATATTAGATTTACGAAAACGAGAAGACCTGACTATATTTATGACCACACATTATATGGAAGAAGCCGAGAACTGCGACCGTATTGCGATTATGGACTACGGCCAGCTTGTGGCCCTAGATACCCCGGATAAACTTAAGGATGCTTTTGGCGGCGATGTGATATCTATAAGGACGGAGGATAATGAGGAAGCGATACGCTCACTGAAAGAGCAATATAAGGTTCGGCCGAGCCAACAGAACGATACGGTTAGCTTCACCGTTCACCGTGGTGAGGAATTCTTGCCGGGCTTTGTTTCTAGCTTCTCGCCACATCTTCTTTCTATAGGTCTGCGCCGACCTACCCTAGAAGATGTTTTCCTCAGACTCACCGGCCATGCTATTAGAGAGCAGGAAGCAGACTCTCTGCAGCATCTAAGAATAATGAGAAGAATGAGAGGTCATTAAGGACAAATGGCAAAGATATTTCGTTCAATATGGGTTATAGCATATCGGGAGTTTGTGCACTTTATACAGGACCGTTCACGGATGTTTTCCTCATTCAGCATGCCAATTCTATTTCTGGTGATATTTGGTGCCGGCTTTGGCAAACTAATCGGTCAGATGGTGCCGGGGGTAAATTATATACAGTTTATGTATCCGGGTATTCTAGCCATGACGGTGGTGATGACCTCTGTAATGTCCGGGGTATCAATAGTCTGGGACAGGGAGTTTGGTTTCCTTAAGGAGGTGCTGGTTTCACCCTTAAACCGGAGTGGGATACTGGTGGGTAAAGCCGTGGGCGCAGCTGGCATTGCTGTAATGCAGGGCGTAATAATGCTCGCGATAGCTCCCTTTGTGGGCGTTTCTCTTGACTGGGAGATAGTGCTGAGCTTAATACCACTGCTACTTATCCTTTCTACCTGCCTTTCCGGGCTTGGCCTCTTAATCGGCGCCCGCATGCGTTCTCAGCAAGGTTTCCAGCTTATCATGCAGCTTGTAATCTTCCCTATGATGTTCCTCTCTGGTATCTTTTTTCCGCTAACTGGTATGGCTACCTGGCTTGAGGTGCTTTCTAAAATTAATCCGGTTACCTACGGAATTGATGCCATCCGGCAGGTCTTTTTAGGTAGCAAGGTTGCTGGGGCGATAATATTTGGCCATACAATGAGTATTGTGGAGTCGGCACTACTGGTTATGGGCATAGGCTTTTTATTACTCACCGTGGCTATTTGGGTGTTCAACAAGCAAGAGTAGATAAAACCTGATTTAATGTTCCTTTTTGAACAATATGACGTGGAGTCATGGGGTCTACCATCCATCCAACTGGGGGTCAACATACCAATCAATGGCGTAACCAAGGCAAATTGACCGACGCTATTTTCGCTGCTAAGCTGGTATCCTACAATACAAACAGTTGACTGCGTAGAAGGAATGGCCTTCTGCAAAGCTAAGCGGTCAACAGATTGGAGAGGAACGTATGATCCTGGATGAAGACAGTTTCTTGAAGATCTCTTTTGAATCTTGCAACCCAAAGCTTCGTTTGGAGGTTTAGGATGAGATACAAGCAAGTACTAAGTGTTGTGCTGGTTTTGGGGCTGGCACTTATTGTACCAACTGTGTATACCGAGGGGAATAAGACAGGTCTGTCCGAAACTCAGATCACCATCGATGGCGGAGGAGAAGACTGGGTTGGGCGATCTGTATTGTACGTGGACCCGGCCGGCGATGCCGAAACAGGCTTTCTCGATCTCACAACAGGGTATGCCTTTGTCAACCAGGAAGCACTGTATCTGCTAATAGACACAGTGAATCCACGTGCGCCCTTCGTGCAGTTCGACATGTTCATCAAGGCGGATACAAGGACGTTATTGCTGTCGTGGCATCCTGGGCAATCCACGGGCAATCTGGCCGACATAACAGCCGGGTTCGAGTACATCGGCCCGGCAATTCACTCCAGTTTCGCCTTCGGTCCTGCGCTGGAAGCGCGGATAGATCTACGAGACCTGGGATCTCCTGAACGTGTAAACCTAAACAGGATTACGGTGATGGTAGGCGAGTGTTGCCAGCAGCCCGCGTGGCATGAGGCCGATGACTGGAAACCTATGGGTATGATCCCAGTGGTCAATGAAATCGACGCTGCGTTGGCGCAACGCGCTCAACGAACCGAGCGTCCCGGGCACGTGATTATGGCCGCTGGGGATGTCAAAGCGGAGTACCTCTACCGCAGCTTCATACAGATCCCAGGGAAGATTGCGTGGGGCCCGGACGGACACCTTTACATTGCCGATCAGCTGGGTCGTCATGTGGTGCGGCTCTCTCCAAATGGAACCATGAGTGATCTAGGGACATGGCGAAACCCCAACATGTGGAACGGCGACGGTCCAAGAGGCATCGCCTTTGATTCAAGGGGGAATCTCTATGTGAACGATGGAAGTATCTACGCCATTGGTCCGGATGGCAGCGCAGAAATGCTGCCAGGCATTCGTGGACAACCAGTAGGCGGCATTACCTTCAACTCAGACGACGAGCTTTACTACACCGATATGGGTGGAGGCAGGGTATTGAAGGTAGGAGCGGATGGCCAATCCCAAGTCGTCGCTCGTGGGATAGAGAGTGCCTTCGACCTGGTATTTGGGCTAAACGGAGTGCTTTACGTGAGTCAACACAGCCTTGATCGAGTGGTAAAAGTGGATACGGTGACCGGCGTCGTCAAACATTTCTTCTCCGATGCAATTAGTGGCTCTCAGATTTACCTTGCAGTAAATCGAGAGGGCGATTTGTGGGTCCGGGGATGCAACACACTCTATCAGCTTGCGCCAGATGGCACCCAGAAGCCGTTTTATGTCAATGGTAAGAGATACTCCGGTAACGCGTTCGATTTAGATATACAAACACCGGGAGGGATCACCTTTGATGATCAGGGACGCCTATGGATCGCCTCTTACAACTCCAGTATCCGCTATCTGGAACCACTAATGCCAGGCGAGGACAGCCTAGGAATGACTATGACAGTGATAGCTCCGGGCTTCGCCCCTGGGTTCAATGCAGCAGACTTGGAGATCACTCGTGATGGCACCCTATACGTTTACAACAATAACCCCTCCCCGGGAGAGCTATGGCGGATCACCCCTAAGGGAGATATCGAAGTTCTTCTTTACCTCCACCAACGGGGGAATATAGGCATGGCGCTGGATGATAAAGGGAGACTTTATCTAGGGCTGCTCAACGGGGAGATAGTCTGGCTCGACGCTGGCGGGGGCCTTAGACACTATGCGTGGTTGCGTTCATCGAGCATGACCTTCGCTGCGGATGGGTATCTCTACGCTGCTGTCGGAAGTGGTCGCCAGCCGAAATCCATTGTGCGCATTCTCGGAAGAGACAATTACAGTACCCTCATTACCCAAATTGGTGGCAAGTCATTAGGACCAGAATCCGTATATGTAGATGCTGCGCCCGGTGAGGGATTGTATATTTACGATGAGTCGCATAAGATAATTTACTTTGTTAATTTTGATGGGCGAGCTAATGTCTTTGCGGATATCCCATTGATACACAAGACGCGTGGACCCGCGCCTATGGCAGTGTCACCTGAAGGAGACGTTTTCATTAACGCGAACGACGCACCATATCCTTATGGCTATTCACTCCTCCGGATTGATCTCGATGGAAACTATGAAACCTATGCCAGAGAAATCTATGGTGATCCGTTGGGAGCGGTTGTCAGCTCAGATGGACGGTGGCTGTATGTGTCGGAAAACGGAGCAATTGACAAGATTTACATTACGCGGAGGGACTGACAAGGTTTCCAAGCTAGCGAGTCTTAAGCCGGTAGTCTCCTAGCATTCCTGACACACAAGGGCGACAGACCCCTTGTTGGATAAGTTAAGCCGGTTGAACTGATACAGCTGATCCCAAACGAGCGTGGAAGACGCGTTCCGTTGGTAGTGAAGAATACTCTAATAGAGTCTATGTGGGCGATCATAGGACATTCGTCTTGACGTACTCGTAGACATGAAGGCCTATTGAAAAGCTTATCATAGCGACTTTGCGTGTATCGGCCGGTTGTTGACACAAGGGAACCTAGGTGACTAGGTTAGAGAACTGGCTGTTCGCTAGAACTACTTGGCTTGGTGAAGTCTAAGGGACTGGACATGCAATGTTCATCTCCAAGTACTGTTACCCGTAGATCTCCGCGATGGCTGTGAATTCGAGTGACACAGACCTTATCTCAGGCTACTTCTTGAGGAATCAGTTGTCAGACCGTTCGTAGCGTTGGAACCTGTGTCCGACGTTAATGATAACGGAGCACCTAGAACGTCGCACCTAGCGTCGGAACCCGTGTCCGACGTTAAAGACAACGTCGCACCTAGAACTTAGAACCTGTCTTTCGACTCCCGATTTTGGACTGGTTTTCTGTTACTCATCACGATTTGAGGGTATGCCTCTCCGGAACTCCCCGAGATATGTTGTCTTGCAGGACGCGAGCCCGACGGCCTTTCTCAGCTGTTGACAGACAAATGTCATAGATATAGTATCGCCAATAAGAGCAGTGAAGGTAAGGATGCCTCATTGCGAGTTGAAATGGGAAATCCCGGACCAAAAAAAAAGATGAAAATGAGAGCAGCAAAAAGAATTGAAAAGGTCCAGTTAGTTCTTCCTCCGCCTAGGAGACCGGATACGTATATAACCAAATTTGCAGGATGGCCTCAGCCTCTTGTGCGCCACGCTCGGCAGATTATCTTCCGGCTGGCTGAGGTGGCCATGTCCAGTGACCTGTTTGCCGCTATCCTAGAGGGCCTAATTCGGCTACGTCCGCCAAGGAGACTAGATACGTATATAACCAAATTTGCAAGATGGCCTCAGCCTCTGGGCATTCTATCTGTGGGGACTTATGTCAAGCAGAATAATCCTGGTGTTGAGGTAGAGATTCTTGACGGAAACAATGTCCTGACTCTGGATGAAGTGAAGAGCAGGATTGATGCAGATCTTGTCGGAATATCAGTAACTGCAGTGGGTTATGACCATGCCATTGAAGTGGCTAAGGTTGCGAAGGAAAGAGGTGCAAGAGTAATCTTGGGAGGAGCTGCTGCAACTCCGCTTGCTGGGGAGATCTTAAGATACTATGACTTCGTAGATGCTGTAATCAGATATGATGGTGAGCTCGCTTTCTCAAAGTATGTTGCAGCTGTACCACTAGGTTCAATAGAGAATCTTGTTTATCGCGACAATCATGAGATCAAGGAAAACCCTATAAAATTACCATGTCTTGATGAGCTTCCAGTACCAGACAGGGATCTTCTGGACATGGAAGTGTATTTTAAGAACAGTAAAGATCCAGAGTATCCGATCTGTGATCCATTTAAGAGACCTATGAACATCTATTCCCAGAAAGGATGCATGTGGCGCTCACAAGAAAAGGGTGGTTGTGTATTCTGCTCAGTTCCTTATTATGATCTACGGCTTAGAGAGCCTAAGCTTGTCTGGGATGAGATCTCATCCTTGGTCGAGAAATACCAGGCAGATTTCATCTGGGACCCGTCCGATAACCTTGTAGGAGACAAAGAGTGGTTCAAGGCTTTCTGTGCGGCAAAACCAAATGGATTGAAGATCCATTACACCAATTATGTTGATGCCGAAGACATAGATGAGGAGGTTGCTAAACTGCTTGCTGAATCTGGCTGTGTTAGTGTCTTTGTTGGTATGGAATCAGGCGATCCTAAAATGTTGGAAAGCATGAATAAGAGAGCAACGCTCGAGGATAATATGAGAGCTATGGAGTTGTTGCAGAAATACAGGATTGGTGTAATAGCTGGTGTTGTAGTTGGAGTACAGGGTGAGAGCAAAGAAAGCCTGAAAAGGACAGTTGAATTTCTAAAGAAACTTACAGAATTTGATAACTTTGACAGGTTTGAGTGGGGGAGCTTGATACCTTTTCCTGGCTCTAAGGCAAACAGAATGCTGCGAGAGCATCCTGATCTTAAGGAGAAATACAAGGATTTTGGCAATGAAAAGTACCTGTTTCAGTTGGTATGCATGATACAGGACTGGAACAGGTATTATTGTGAGATAGACTTCAATGACATTCTGGAATTGCAGGATAGGGTGGTTCAAGAGATCCTGGTGCCTTATAAGATGACCATGTTCCAGAGACGCTCATGGTCTGGCACACCTGCCAAGGTGTTTCGAGTATAGATCAATAGATTTGGGGCCAAGAGGTAAATCGACACACAAGGTATTCCCCATTTAAGGAAAGATGTGCTGCCTCTTTGAGGGCAACCACAGAAATGACACTCTAGGGGGTCTGGAGTCTACCATTGTATTTTACACAAGGCAGGCCCTGTAGAAGTATAAGTACTAAAGTCACTTCACAGGGCAGGCCCTGGTGAAGTAGAAAATCAGGGTCACTTCATAGGGCAAGCAAGGCAAGCATACCCCTGTTGTGTAGAATATCTGGGGGGTCCGCAGGCCCGTAATAAGGTACTGGTTGGCTGTGAAATGTATTTGCTCAAGCTAACCGGGTGAAATACTGAGCTGCTGCTTTACCTACTCTAACGTAAACGGTGGATACTCATCCGTCGTCAGCAGAACCATGTATGCCGCGACTCTCAGCTGCCAGCGGAACACGCCAACCACAAAGTCGAACAGGTTCTTCGGATACCGCCCCGCAAACAGAATCGCAAACCAGGCAATGATCACGACGACAACCGTGGCAACGTCGAGGAACCACAGCGCGATGTAGTGGGGAATAGCCAGGAACCACTTCACTAATGGCATCCACTGGCTGAGCTCCGTCTTGACGTTCGGATAGGAAATCCTCAGGTCGACCATTTGTTCGTCGTCTGTCGACGGATAGATGTCCGTAAGCAGTGCGAGGTAGGCGGCCACTCGGGTCACGAACTTGGCCAGCGCCAGGTTCCAGTCGAACCACCACCGGGGATACTTTCGCTGGAACACGATAAGCAACACCGTGGGCAGGACAACGAACGCCGCGAACCACGGACTCTCGAACTTCCACGGCCCTCCCCACCACACAAATCCGGCTCCGCCTAGGAGTGAGACAACGATCAGGATGGGAATCGCAACAATGGGTCTAAAAAAGGTCGTCAATCTATCTAGATTTCTCTTGGTGTAGCGGATGGATAGGGTTGCCGGATAGTCGACAGACAAGGAGCCATCCTGCTGTGGCACTTGGGGATACGATCGCTTACGTACGGCCATGACAATCATGAACACAGCGACGAGCAGGAACACAATCCCGCCCACAAGCAGGCCGATGGCGATCCCTCGTACCAGAGGGAGCTTTGCCCCCAGTCTCACTTCGGCATTAATCCCCAGGGAGCTGTCCTCGTTCATAAGTACAAGGACGAAGCTTCCCTCTTCAATGGTCCACGTCAGTGTCTGCGTCCCAGGGCCATGAACGGAAGCTACCCAGAAGTCCTGAGAGAGGGGATCGGCGGGGAGAATGGCTCCCGCGAAGCGACGGTACTCTAATCGTTCCCCTCGTCGCTGGCTGAACTTGATGTCGGTGATCTCATCGCGGGAAACCCCAGCAAGATAGCCAGCCGTGTCTTCCGCATCGGCAATGCCGATAAAGACACCCTTTCCCGGCTCGTCATTGGTGACTGTTAACCGCATACTCACCAGCCGACTCCAGTCCAGCATCCACGCTACGCCAAGATGGATGTCGGCAGGTTGAGTAGTGATGGCGACCGCGTCTCGGTCAATCTCGATAGGACCAGATGCGTAGAAGTCTTCGCCATCCTTGAACGTGCTCTCCGCCCAAAACAGAACTCCACTGCCAGCTAGAAGGGCCAGTGCAACGATCACAAACAGTGACCCGAAGACCAACAGCACTACTCTTCCTCCCTTGATCATCGTACCTCCTGACAGGACTTGTCGATGCGACGTATTCTATCGAACTCAATTTCCGAAAGCAACCGGAACCTGATCGTTAGTAGTCATCCGAACAAAGCTTAACCACGGATGGACACGGATGAAGAGAGTTTATTGGGTTGAAAAGCCAGTCGGGAGTCGGGAGTCGACAGTCGAGAAGCAGTCGACAGCCAAAACCAGTTGAATAGTTAAACTGAAGTTCCCCGCGATTTTGGGCCCAAAATCGGTAGTTAATGCTGATGAAATCGAGCATTGAGCAAGAAAGCGTTTTCGATTTTGTAGACAGTGAAGTGTCCGTTTTAGTTGACATCGAGCCTGACAACCTAGCATACTTGTTGTTGCTGGGATGAGGTTCTAATG
>Ga0307427_1000278_pt1 | contig 34859 bp, 24 predicted proteins | sample SalMarWE160190MG_FD_202162 | JGI IMG/M metagenome (GOLD analysis project Ga0307427, IMG submission 202162) | Salt marsh sediment microbial communities from the Plum Island Ecosystem LTER, Massachusetts, United States - WE1603-190 | ecosystem: Environmental > Aquatic > Marine > Intertidal zone >...
AGTGCTTTGGAAGGAAAGAATTAAATCTATGTTCGAGAAATCTATCGTACATGACAAGAATTTTGAGTTTTTAATCGAGGCATTAGCTCACGCTGCGTAACTAACTGTCAAAAGTGCGAAAGATAACGGAAGAATGTTTGTGAAGAAAATCCCTCAGGAAAACCAGTGATTATGATATAATGTTATACGAGCAGAATACATGTCTAATTTGAAAGGGAGAATAAAATGAGAAAAACGATCTTAATAATTTTAATAGTACTGTGCGGCACAAATTCGGTCAAGGCGGATCTGGTATTTGATAGCGGTCACAACATATTTGACGATAGCGACCCCTATTATGACGAAGTTTGGGTAATTAACGATGCGGTTCTGGATGCTTTCGGTGGCGAAATGGGCAAGCTGGGACTAATGCATTATGCAACAGCAAATATATATGGTGCCGAAATAGAGTTACTATCCCTTAAAGATAACACCATTGCTAATATCTATGATGGTTCATTAGATGTTCTTCAAGCCTATGACAACAGCTTGGTTTATCTTTATGCTTATAACGTGACATTCCATCCTCTAGATGGGTATGAAAAAAGCTGGGTAGAGGGTACATATTACATTAATGACAAACCGTTTGAGCTAAGAGTCTGGCACAAAGAGCATTATTCACATGTAACTATAGTTCCAGAACCAAATTCATTAATATTCATTTCCCTTGGTTTTTTATTCCTGAGACGAAAAATGTAATGCAGCCATGTCAAAAAGTGGATAATTAGTAAAATAATATCCATATTCTGACACCCAAGAAAGGAGTCTTAATCATGAGACCTAAAGGAACTATCCATATCTTTCCAATTCTTCTTTACCTCTTTATTTTAACTATAAGCTTCAGTGTTAATGCACAGGCTAAGTCACTCTATGTAATCACTAACAGATCCAGCACTGTCGCGGCTTATGATATCCAGGGTGAGCAAATAGAACATCAAATAAATGCCCAGAATCTACCTGATCACGGTTACGGTGCTGTTGGTCTGGCGCTGGACCCTGACACAGCGACTCTCTTCGTTACGTACGAAAATTCGAACATTATCGAAATGGTTAATGCAAAGTCAATGATTTCGGAGCAAAATCCGGCGACGGTTCTACTCCTTGTTGTGGGAATAGTTTGGATTAAGGCAAGGGAAAGAGGTCCATTTGGAGGTATAGGTCCAGCTAATATATACGTTCAAAGAAAGAGTCACAGGATCGACATTGATTAAAGAAAGGAGTGGCCATGTCAAATAAACTCTCATTTTTATTAGCTATCATATCTATTGGTGTTCTTAACCTAATTGAGGCAGTTCCGAGCCATGGTGGGGTCCCAAGAGGAAGTAAGGGGTCTCTTGTGACATCTGATTTGCTGTATAAGACGGGCGAGTTACTGGTACGCTTTGCGCCAAAGTTGGATGGTAAACATCGAACACTCGAAGAATGTAACTCACTCCTATCTTCGATTGGTGGGGGAAGAGTAAAGCACTTGCACAGACGGGTACCAGGTTCAGCACTGATCGAACTTCCTGAAACCATAACAGTCGAACAAGCCCTTACTGTTTTTAATAAAGCCGATGGTATCTTATATGCCGCGCCTAATCATATAGGGATGGTAGCAGCAACGTTTCCCAACGACACGAGATTTAATGAACTCTGGGGTATGCACAATACAAGTCAGACAGGGGGAACAGAGGACGCATATATTGACGCTCCACAAGCAAGAGGCAAAGAACGAACGACTAAATCTTGACAGGGATTGGAAGTGCTTCGTATTGGGAAAATGGTAAAAAACAAGGTTTAGCGATTTTTTATTGACAGCAGCGGAACTAATTGATAATCTACGGTTAAGTGGGAAATCCAAATCAAGTATCTGTGGTGGTAAAGGTACGGTTGGCTCAAGGAATTGATGGTCAGATCGGCAGAAAAGGGGGCTGAAAAATGAGCGGTAGGACAGTTCTTGAGACCTGGGTGGTAATAATGACGTTTTTACTGGTGATGGCTGGCTTGACACAGGGCCGGACGATTACCGTGGGGCACGGGTCCAGCTACGATTTCAATACGATCCAGTCGGCTATAGATGAAGCTAACGATGACGATACCGTAATTGTAGCTGACGGCACTTACACTGGCGATGGAAATCGCAACATAGATTTTCTTGGAAAAGCTATTACGCTACGCAGTGAAAATGGCCCACAGAACTGCATCATCGACTGCAACGGATCAGAGGCCGAACCACACCGCGGTTTTTATTTCCACTCTGGTGAAGATGCAAATTCTGTGTTGGGTGGTTTCACTATCATTAACGGCTACGGTCCTGAAGAAGACTTCTATGGCTACATATGGTCTTTGGGAGGTGCAATTTACTGCACCGGTTCGAGTCCAACAGTTATAAACAGCATTATCTGCAGCAATTCAGCCACTATCGCTGGTGGGGGGATTTTATCGTGGGGAATTGGGCCAACACTGAAGTACTGTAAGTTTAATAGGAATTCAGCATATCTTGGCGGAGCTTTGTGTTCTTCCGGTGGTTTAATCAGCAACTGCATATTTAACAGCAACAAGGCTGAACAAGGTGGCGGAGTTTTCTGCCATTCCAGTCACGCAATCAGCATTCCGGATTCCATAATAGGCTGTTCTTCAACTGATGGCAGGATTATATCTTCGGGTGACAGCTTCAGCAAGTTTAGTCATAAAATCATTAACTCCACTTTCACTGATAACACCGCTACATCGGAAGGCGGCGGAATTTACTGTGGTGAATTGACTCGGGTATTAGTGTCGAATTGCATCTTTTGGGCAGATCATGCTTTTGAAGGTTCTGAGATCGCGATGTTTCCAACAGCTCTGCGTTCGGTTTTATCCATCAGCTACAGCGACGTAAAGGGTGGCGAGATGGAAGCTCACAACCCATCTGGAGGACTGATTTGGGGCGACGGCAACATTGATGCCGACCCATGCTTCGCAAATCCTAACGCCGGTGATTTTCACTTGAAATCTCAAGCGGACAGATGGTATCCGTCTGTGGCGGACTGGACCATCGACGATGCCACAAGTCCGTGCATTGATGCGGGCGATCCAATGTCTCCAATTGGTCTCGAGCCATTTCCAAATGGAGGCCGAGTCAATATGGGAGCCTATGGAGGTACAGCCGAGGCCAGCAAATCATACTTTGGTGAACCTCCTTGCGGGGTTATTGTTGCCGGCGATATAAACGGCGATTGCAAGGTAGATTTCAGGGACTTTGCGATTATCGCGTTTCACTGGCTGGAATGGACACCTTCAGAGCCTGAGACGATTGTTGAGGTCAGTGCTACAACGGATAAGTCAACGTATGTCTTAGGCGAAGATGTTACAGTATTTGTAACCGCGTACAACCCAAATCCAGAAGCTGTGACGTTGACTTTTGGCGATACACTTCAAGCTTCATATTTGATGGATTGGGTTTTCGATTGGAGTGAGGGTAAGGGTTTCGTTCAAAAGCTGACGTATGTAACAATTGAGCCGCACGACTCTCATACATGGAAGCGTACGCACGGTCCCGATGAAAGGGCAATGTATCCGTTGAATGTTGGCAAGCATATTGTAATAGGAAGGGTTGTGGGATACGCACAGAGCGCACCAGTAGAATTCAAAGTTGTTTCAGAATAACCAAGGAAGGGATTTCGAGATGTATAAAGCATATTCATACAAGTGGACTTGTGTAATAGTTGTAGTGGTTGGCAGTTTTTGCCAGCCACAGAAGACCAATGGGGCTCGCCTTAAGGATTACAACTTCGAGTTACCGGCCGCGATACGTTATGCGCCAGGTGAGTTACTTGTGCGTTTTGCGCCCAGAGCCGATGGTATGCAGCGGAGACCAGCAGAGAAAAACCAGATTTTAATATCTCTCGGAGGCGGAACCATAAAACACAGCTATAGAATCGTGCAGGGCTTGAGCCTGGTGAAACTTCCGCCAAGGCTGACAGTTAGAGCTGCTCTGAAACCATTCAACCAGGCAGGGGCAATTCTCTACGCAGAACCCAACTATGAGATCAGGGTGATATCGACAGTACCCAACGATCCTATGTTTGATGACCTTTGGGGCATGCAGAAGATTCGCGCACCGGAGGCGTGGGATTTTAAGACCAGCGCAAACGACATCATCGTTGCTGTAATCGACTCCGGGGTCGATTATACGCACCCAGATCTATCAGCTAATATCTGGATTAATGCCGGAGAGGACCATGAGCCATTCGGCGTCATAGGGCCGGAAGATTGGGACGGCATTGACGACGACGGTAATGATTATGTGGATGATATTTGTGGTTATGATTTTTGCAAAAGAGGTCAGGTGGAAGATTCTGACCCGATGGATGAGAACGGCCACGGTACTCATGTTTCTGGAACGATCGGTGCAGTTGGCAATAACGGAGTAGGTGTTACTGGTGTGTGCTGGAATGTAAGAATAATGGCAGTGAAATGTTCCGATCCCAACGGCGTTGGCTACATAGCCGATGCGATTGAGTGTATAGAATACGCCCAGTTGATGGGAGCACACATTATGAATAACTCGTGGGCTGTATATGGATTTGAGCCGGAAGGGATTAGGGACGCAGTATGTGACGTGGGAGAGGCAGGTATATTGTTTGTGGCGGCAGCCGGAAATGAAGGTGGCAATAATGATACTCTCGAGTGGACGCCTGAAGGGTTCAAAGCGCCAGCGTGGCCAGCCAGGTGTAACGTCAGCTGCGACAATGTCATCGCTGTATTGGCCACTAACTCCAGTGATATAAAGCCATCTTTCTCCAACTATGGTCGGACAAGTGTCGAACTTGGCGCTCCTGGTGTTGGTATTCTGAGCTGCACGATAGGGGACGAATATGAATCTTGGAATGGTACGTCAATGGCAACACCGCATGTGTCTGGGGCATGCGCCCTTATCTGGTCGGAGAAGCCGGAACTGAGCCTTCTGGAAGTGAAACAGATTATTATGGATTCGGTTGATGAGATTGCTGCCCTTAATGGGCTTTGTGTAACTGGCGGAAGGCTGAATCTCGACAAAGCCATGGCCCTTGCAACTGAGTCTTGTTTCCCTATCTGCCATGATGATTATGCTGAGTGGATTTATGTTGGCATGCCGGAGTGCTGGTGCTATCCGAGGCAGTGCCACGGCGATGCCGACGACGACTACCAGGGCAAGAAGAAGTACTGGGTATCAACCAACGATTTGGATATTCTGGTAGCCGCCTGGAATAAGCCTCTCGATGACCTGGTAGGCAATCAGATTTGCGCCGACTTCGACCACGCAGCTCAGGGTAAGAAAAAATATCGCGTCTCGACTAATGATCTTGATATCCTTATCGACAACTGGAACCAGGCAAATCTGCCTCTGCCCGACTGCTTCGATGGCGGGCGAGCACAGCAGGCTAAAGGCGGCGAACTTGACGTCGAAAGGATATTCGAATGGATTGCGAAAGTCTGGCTCGACCCAGAGGTACGAAAAGTCATAGGCAAAAAAAGATGGCTGGAGTTCATAGAATCACTTAAGTCAGAGCTCCAGTAGAAACACCCGGCATGTTAATGTAAAGGGCCGGCCCCAAATGGTCGGCTCTTTTTCATTTGATGATCAATCCTGCAATGATGACAATAAAAGCTCAAAGCTCTATTAGCGTAGGAATATTTTGGGGGTATTGTGACATTTACTTCTCTAAAGCCAAAAATTTGGCTTGGCACGAGAATTTGATTACTACCTACATGTTCGCGAGGCTAATCTGTCGCCATCGCGGTCACAGCTATTCCAGCCGACCATACCCCCAGAGAAAGAAGCTCGCTTATCAGTAAGAGTAAGTCGGTGTATAGCCCAATCTACCCCAGGTAGATTTCTGCAATCTATACAAATCCCGATGGCCCTCGGGGGTTTCAGGCGGAATGTTGTTAGCCGGGTGAGTTCTGTCGGCGGCTCGGCCACGCTTAATCGTATCGACGCCCGACCACTTCCAGTATTCGCTGTGGCCGTCCGCAAAAGAGCAATTCGTCCCATCACCATGCCGTATAGGCGCATCGTCCCACCACTGCTCCATCGTATAATGAACTGCAAAACTATCAGGGGTTACATAGCCCTCGTCAATAAATACCATTCTGTAGTACGCCGTTGGCTGCATAATATCGCTTATTTTCTTGATCCAAAGAACAGTATTACCAACCCTTTCGCCAATAGCAGTTTCCCCGGATCCTCTAACGGTTCCCGTTCTGGCAAGGCCATTCATCGAATCCATTATGGCATAGGTCAATAGTTCCCCGCGAAAACCCGTTGGGCAACTATAGAGTTTCAGGTCTTTACAATATGGCCACAACGCACCTCTTCTGATCTCTCTTTCCTGTTGATTCTCCGGCAATATGCCGCCTGATATGTAATCAGTGGCCCAGCATTCGCCTACCCACGCCGTCTCTATTGGAGCCGTGCGATCGATACCCCCCATGCCGTTAACAATCCTGCCATTGTTGTCATCGGCATACAGAATCCAGGCAAGTGCCAACTGTTTCAAGTTATTAAGACAAACTGCACGCCTGCCTTGCTCTCTGGCCCTATTGAGAGCCGGCATCAATATTGCCATTAAAATTGCGATAATAGCAATAACCACCAGCAGCTCGATCAATGTAAAACCCTTTTTCGTACCCATTGTTCCTATACCCCTTTCTTTATTCTCTTTCTTAGTTCTGCGTTCGTTGTAATCTTCTATACGCAAGTAACACGTGAAGCCCATTTATCAGTAGCAAATTTACTTTATAAACCCCACAAGACATATTCGGTCCTGACCGAACTTATGCTTCATGCCCCGACCTTAAACTAAGGTTAGCTATTATTAACAAACCTATATGATAGCATTTATGGCTCCTTGAGTCCAGCATTTTTACAAAATAATCACATCAAACCATATTAATAAGTTGTTGTCCCAACTAAGGTTCTGAATCCTATGATAGGTAATCCTTTTTATATTTATACCTCAGACGCCCGAAAACTCGCCATCAGCCACCTATCTTAGCAAACCTACTGCGTGAGCAATGTGTAAAAGCTGCACGGCAGCCATTTTCAGAGGCACTATTAATGATGCGCCGAATCCATCAATTGTTCTATTATTTACACGCCTGAACAAGTCCTTTTTGCCCTATCTCCTTTTCAGATCATTGTTTGGGCCTTCCTCCTACTGTCTGTGCGATATTGGTCAGAGGCGTAACAGATGCGTAGCATTTACGTATTTGATAGACTTATGCCCTGCTTAGAACACTCCTTATTATAAACATTCTACTGTGCGGCCTAATGACTGTCAAGAATATCTTCCACGCGTAATCGTCCCAAGGATTGTGGTGAAATCTTTAGCGTACATTTTCATTCAACTAACGCATCGTTTCAGATTCAATAGCGCATCCCTCCAGAGACGAACTGCCCAGACAGATTGTAAGCACATTTGCATTTGCCTCTGGTGCATCTGACATTTTCTATGCCTTCTCCAACAAAACTAATGTCATTTCCCCCTCACGAAAGGCGTACTATACAGACAAAGACCCAGCAGACAAGAACAAAGTCCCATATTCCCCTTCATTGTCGCCCCATCAAGTTAAATCATTGTCATGCAATATCGTAAACTTGTTTGACCTCATCGGCGATGATTTTTATGCCGGCTGCGACTGTCTTTTCATCCTGAGCATAGCTCATGCGGATACACTCATTCTTGTGCTGCCAGGGCCCTTCCAAGCCTGGGAAAAAATAATGGCCTGGAACAACCAAGACGCCCCTTTTCTTAAGACGTTCGTAGAGTTCTCGGTTTGTGATTGGCAGATTCGGAAACCACAGCCACAAGAAAAAAGCACCTTCAGGCTTGTGAACATAAAAATTAATTCCATCGAGTTCCTCAAACACCTGCCCCAAAGCTGCTTGAGCCTTTTTCTCGTAAAACGGCTTTATAATGTCACGGCTTAAACGAATAATCTCACCATTCCTGACCAATTCGGTTGCAATTGCTGCGCCCATGCTGCCTGGAGCTAGATTCATAACAGCATTTATCTGAGAAATAATTGTAATTATTTCTTCATCGGCGATCACAATGCCTGTGCGCAGAGCAGGCAATCCAAACTTGGAAAGGCTCATGCAGACAACTGTGTTTTCATTCCAAAAGGGTTTGGCCTCTGTGAAGATGATATTCGGAAAAGGTGTGCCGTATGCGTTATCGATAATCAGCGGAATATCGTTCGCCTGAGCGATGGCACTTAACCTCTCAATCTCAGAATCAGTCAGCACATTGCCGGTAGGATTCGTGGGTCTGGAAACGCAAACCGCGCCAATCCCATCGCTAATCTTGAGCCTCTCAAAATCCACGTAGTATTTGAAGATACGAGCATCTTCGTATTCGATCTTCGGCTTATTCGCGACGAACAAATCTTCGGTCAAGCCGACATCGCAATAGCCAATATATTCGGGGGCAAGCGGAAACATGATTTTCTTCTTACCCTCATCAAAAGCTCCGGCAAAAATATTGAAAAGAATGAAAAATGCGGACTGGCTGCCATTTGTAAGTGCGACATTAGTGGGCTTTATGTCACAGCCGAATTCTTTACCTAATAATGCGGAAACTGCTTCAATAAATTCCTTGTTTCCCTGAGGCGGATCGTAGTTTCCAATGGCTCGCTCGAATCTGTCGCCGCTGGTCAGAAGGTTCGCCATACTTTCGCGAAAATACTTCTGGACTTCAGGAATATGGGCTGGATTTCCTCCGCCAAGCATCACAATATCCGGCCGGCCCGAAAGTGCTAGAGTCAGATCGTCCATCAACTGACCGATGCCGGATGTCACTGCGATTTTCTGACCAAATTTAGAAATCTTCATGATTTTCGATACAAAAAAGTAAATTCTGCCAAAGCTTTCATATCTATCGTTCTTTGCGAGATGTGTCAATTTCTATCACTTTTTAGCAGATACTTGCAGAGCGTTGTTACAACCTGATTGCAGTCAGGGGTGCAAGGAAATACAGCCATTTGGTGACTGATTCGGCTTTCAGAATTGCTGAGGCAGCCTGGCCATAAAGCTCCAGCTGCCGACGATAGAGCTCGGCACGCTTGGGAACTTCCTCAGCTTTTATCCTGTCGGTTTTATAATCAATAATAATCAAACCTTGCTTGGCTCTAATCAGCATGTCAATTATGCCCTGAACAACAATAATTTCGTCGCTCGTCGCTCGTGACTCATGGTCCGAATCAGCAAACTGCGAAGCCGGCAAGGCAAAGGTGAACGGCCATTCACGCCGGATTGTATTGTCCGGATCGAGAACAAGTTGACCCAGGTCACTCTGGAAGAAATCAAAGATAGATTCCGTATCAATACGCTCAGCTACGGCTGCAGCTATAGTGGCATTATCAACCAACCTTTCTCTGAGATTATCAATCTTTTGTCTTGTTACAGGCCCGGTCAAATCAAGCTGGGAAATTACAAGATGCGTCGCGGTGCCGATGAGCTTACTCTGTGGAGATTCGGTCAAGTCGAATTCGCTGACAGCAAGGGCAATTGGCTGCCTGTCCAGAGCTGTGGAATAGTCGAATCTTCTGTACTCATCGCTTTGATGGCTTAACTCAGTTACGGAACTTTTGGCCGGCAAAAACGGTGCATCACCGAAAGGATAAGACCAACTTAAAAACCTTTTCACCTGCAGGAACAATTTGGATTGTTCTTGTTTTCGGGGCGTTTTGCTCGGAGTAAGAACACTCCTTTTAGATTTACTAATCTTGAGTTGAAGAACATGGTTGGAAATACGATTAAGTTCTGCACGGTCATGGAGCTGGAAAGTGAACAGATTGTCCTCTATTGCCTTTTCTGCAAAGCCCGTCCTAAAAGCTGTGTGCAGCACCTTTTGGTCGGAAAACCCATATAGAATCCATTCGAGTGGGCTTTGACAGCTTCGAAGCTGCCAATCGGCAATAGGCCCATCTGTGAAGAACAAGCCATTGCTAAGAACTGCTCCACAGTCAATGCGCTTTTGAGATCCGGTCAAGATAAGGCGATCTTTAGCGCGAGTCATCGCAACATAGAGAATGCGTATTTCCTCAGCGAGAATTGTTGAGAGTTTTCGCTCAGCAACGACCTCATGTGCAACCGAACATAGCTTACTGTTTGTGGCTCTGTCTATAACTTGAAGACCAAGCGTGCCGTCCGCATCTGCGAGGACTTCTGCGGTAATGTCCTTTTTGTTAAATTCGCTTTGTAGCTCGGCCAGAAAGACAACAGGAAATTCAAGCCCTTTACTTTTATGAACGCTTAATATCCGAACGGCATTACCAACAGCCGATTCAGGTTCAGCAGGCGCCCAGTCCTGGCCGAGTTCGAGCAGTTTCTCAATAAACTCGATGAATCGTGTAAGCGATGGTATACCTGTGCTGCTAACAAAGCCCTCGAACTGAATGGCTCTGTCGTGAAGTTTCAACAGATTCGCTTTGCGGGCCTGACCATTCGGCAGTGCTGAAACAAATGCAAGGTAGTTTGTCTGCCGATATATTTGCCAGATCAGGTCAGCCAGTCGGCCACGTCGAGCGAGGCTGCGCCAGTAGTCAATCTTTTCAATTATGTCTTTTAGCTTTAATGCAAGCTTCTTATCTACGCCACCTTCACTGTATTGATGAACACAGCAGTGGAAGTTTTTGGGTTGCCCAGAGACCGTCCCGTGTATTCTTATCTTCGCCAGTTCGCTGTCACACACCGTGAAAAAGGGACTGCGCAAAACAGCAGCCAATTCGATGTCTCGCTGCGGATTGTCGAGAACTTTCAGCAGAGACAGCATGTCTGTGATTTCGGTCGCCTCAAAGTAGCCGGCAGCGGCTTGACAGCTTACCGGCACGCCGGCCAAGCGGAGCACTTCGACATAGTCATTAGCTTTTTTGACCAGCGAGCGCATCAAAATTACAATGTCACTGTACTGAACGTCACGCAGGCAATTTTGACGGGTGTCGTGGACCTGAAATTCGGCTTTGCCGGTATCCGCACCGACTATTTGTCTGATACGCTGAGCTATTAGCGCTGCTTGGCGCTGCCGGGAGGTGATAACGCTCAAGTCGTCGCTCTGCTCCGACTCACTGACCTGGCCGTTTTCAGAGTCTTCACCTTTATCCGTCTCATCGAGTATGTGAAATTCAACAGCAGGCCTTTGCCCATTAGATGCACGACCGTTGGAACTCTTTGCCGATGCAGGTCTTAGCTTTGCTGAATCGTCATATTCGATCTGAGCAAATGCAGCGGACATTATGCGTGAGAAGAGCCTGTTTACAAAATCGAGAATGCCTTTGGTGGAGCGGAAATTGACATTCAAATCAACACGCAATTTATTAGAGGCATTAGCCGGATCGAGCGAGGCAAGCCGCAGATTTTCTGCAAAGATATTAGGCTCGGCTCCGCGAAACGCATATATACTTTGTTTGACATCGCCAACAACAAAAACATTACCCTGGGAACTGAGCATATTAAGGATAGCCTGCTGAACAGGGTTAATGTCTTGATATTCATCGACAAAGATGTACTTGTACTTCTGCCTCAAAGATAGTGCAGTTTGAGACGGCGATAGTTCATCATCTTCTTCAGTCTCAACGTCAGCCAAAAGCCTCAGCGCATTGTGTTCAAGGTCGGCAAAATCCATGCAATTAAGCGAACGCTTTGCCTGACCATACAACTGATCGAACTTCCTGATAAGCTCAATAAGCACCCTCGTTTGCAGGTTCGCTGCAGAGCCAACCCTGTCAAGATAGTCAGGATTTAGCGCAGAAAGGTCCGAAAGACTCTTGAAACCCTCGATAGCTTTTTTGGTTGTTTTCTGCAGCAGCTCAGCAATCGGTTCGGGTATGCCTTTCGGCTTTAGCGTTTTTGGCTTGGAAAAGTCCCTTATCAGTTCAGCGCATTTGTTCCAATCGCCAGACTGTAAAATCTCAAGACAACCTTTAACAGGTTCAATATGGCTCGCCTGCAGTTTCACCACCCAGTCGCCCGCAGTGTTTTCAGCCTCAAACATTTTTTGCGCGTGCAAGAGTCGGCTTAGAATCCGCTGTAACTTTTCGGCAATTATTTGTTTTTGACCGAGTCCTCCGCTTAAGGAAGTCGTGGCCTGTGTGAGTTGAGCGGCTCTTTGATACCAGCTCTTGCGCAGGACAACGCTATCGAGAAAATTGCTCAGCTCTATAATCTTTGTAAGAAAGCCAGCGTTATCCTGAAGGTCTCGACCGCGAAGAAGCTCAGTCAAACCCTGGCTGAGATTGGATTGTTGCCAAGCCCAATCGATGGTTTTCTCAAGTGCCTCAGCTTTGAGAAGTTGTGCCTCGTCGGCGTCGATTACGCTGAACGTCGGATCAAGGCCAAGTTCATAAAAATACTCTGTAATGAGTCGTTTGCAGAATGAATGAATTGTGCTGATGTCACTCGCCTGTAGCAGGATAAGCTGCTGACGAAGATGCCGGTCACCAGTCTCGGTAAATACAGTCCTTAACTGCTCGGCGATTCGAGAGCGCATCTGCTCAGCAGCAGCGTCAGTAAACGTCAGCACCAAAATGTTCGAGACATCCACGTGTCCAGATATGTCTGAGACGATGTCAACACATCGGCCTGACAGAACAGCGGTCTTGCCTGTACCCGCAGAGGCAGTTACCAAAACGTCACTGCCACGAGCAGCAATCGCACGCTTTTGCTGGTCGGTCCATTTGATGCGCATTTTATCCTTTCAACTGTATTCTTTCGAGGACTTGAATTTTATTTAGCGATTTTAGAAGGTTGTAATCATTTATTTGCCAGTCAAATCGACACACAGGTTTGTACTTGCAGTTCCTGCACGCCAAGTCGGTGCCGATTCTGTATGGACGAACGTCGATATTGCCCAACAGAATTTGTTCAGTTAGCTCTATCACTTTGCTTTTAGCAAACTCAACCACACTTTTAAAATCGGTCGGCTTTAGGGCCGAGCTTGTGCCATAATAGCCGTATTGCTGGTCTTTGGCAGTGATTGAAAAAGTATAGAATCGACTCCATCCAGAACCTGTTGACTTATCCAATTGCTTGAAAAACTCGCCATTAAATATCCCTTTTGCTTTACGCTGGAATTTTTCTGTTCTTCGAGCCAGTTCATCAAGGGCGGTAATTTCGACATGTGCTTCAACTGGCATGAAAAAGGCACCGACTGCAGCGTAAATGCCGTGTTGTTGGCCGGTAGAATTGCGGATGGCAAGCAAGTAAATCGGCAGTTGCATATCGAGACCGTGATAGAACTTTGACCAGCTAAAAGTCTGCCCTTTACGTTTATAGTCGAACACAATTGCGATGTTCCCGTCGTTAATCTCAGCGATGTCAAGACGGTCAATTTTGCCATTCAACGATAGCACCCGACCATCTGAAAGACCAATCTCATACTTTCCGAGTGTTTCGCGCGTCTTTTCGACATCGCCAAACGCAACTTCCGAGACCTTTGGCCTGAAGTCCCCAGCACGGAGCATTTCAGCAATTGCGAGCACACAATCTTCAAGAACCTCCGCAGCCGAATTGATAATGAACATGTTGTGTGCAGAGTGCCGTGCAAAATTCGAAACAAACGGATGTTCGCTAATGAGCCTTGATATTTCCCTGCTCAAAAGCTCCAGTAGTTCGCCGTCAGTAATCGCAGTAAAATCTTTGCCTTGTGCAATAACCTGTTTGAGCAAAGCATCGAGAACTATATGATAGAAGTTGCCGAGGTCCAAAGGCTCAAATTTAAATTCCTTCCTTTCGATCAGTTCCAGTACATACCGGGCGAAGTATTGATATGAACAGGCGGCGAATGTTGCGAGCCTTGTTGCGGAACTTCGCACTTTCTGGCCGAAGAGTTCAGGAAGCAAATGCAAATCAAGTTCAGCGTGGTTATCGTAACTTAAGGCTGAAATCACATTAGTCGCAACCTTTTCGAGCTGTCTATCGGAGGAAAGTTCATCCAGTAGCGTTACAAGTTTTCTGTCCTCGTCGGCTTGAGCTGGGAGAGCGTCTTTTCCCAGGCGGGAGCAAAGCACATTGGCAAGCTCAATTTCGTTGTGAACATCAGCGATATTGACTTGCTCGTCAGCGATTCGCTCTTCTTCGAGGTCCTCAAATAAAGATTGAAGCTCATCTATGAACTGTGAGTGCGCTATACCACTGCCGTTCTCATCTGCCGAAGGGTATGTAATGCAAAGATGCTCCGACGGCCGGGTAAACGCGATATACGCCAGATATTTCCGCTCCACAAGTGCTGATGCTGTGGAGCCAGCAAGTGAAAAATCAGCAGATTCAGCGGCACAACGGTCATCGTCACTTAGTACACCTGAGGGATTTAATGGAACCGGAAACTGCCTCTGCGTGGCGCCTATTAGAAAAACAGCTTTGAGGTCAGGGTGTCGGCTGCGCTCAATTGAACCTACAAGAACCTGATCCAGACTTGGTGGAATAAAAGCCAATGACAATTGAGAAAACGCTGAATGCAAGATTGCAAGATAATCAGCAGCCGTCAAAGGAGTCTCTCCAAAGACTTCAACAAGCTCATCAAACACGTTTACAAGTCTGTCGAAAAACTGCCGGTGTTCATCTGCGGCGCGATGGTCACTGTTTTGGGCGGCTTCTTCAATCCAGTTTTGAAGAGTCTTACGAACATGCAGATTATCCAACAATGCAAAGATTGCCTTTGTAAATTCTTCCGCAGTAATCAGCTTTGCCGGATGCTCGGCAGGACAGAGAGCATCCCGTAAATACATTAAAGGTTCGATGGCTTTTTGGCGTACTACATTTATTCGCTCTTGGCCAAAACTGCCATCGTCCTTGTCAACGAAACACCATTGTTCAGGACTTGTCCAATCGATTTGGGTTATGCCAAATGCAAGGCAATAGTTCTCCAGCATGTCAACCTCGGGCCGTTTAATTGGCACAAGGTCGGTTTTGAGATAAGAAAAAATCTCGCTGTTGGTAAAGCCGCCGGTAACTGCCTGCAGAGCTGAACAGATAAGTTCCGCCAGCGGATGTTGGTTCAGCGGTTTTCGCTTATCAATGAAAAACGGGATACCATAGTCATCAAAATAAGCCCTTATGTAATGCTCATAACGGTCAATGTCTGACGCAATGACTGCAACGTCACGGTAGCGGTAATCTTTCTCCTTGACCAATCGAAGTATTTGCATTGCGATGAATCGGACCTCCGCTCGCGCATTGGGCGTTGATACAACACGAAGACTGTCTGAGGTTGAAAGTTTTGGCTTTTTCAGTTCGAATATATTTCGCTCGATGTGTGCAAGCTGAGGACAAGCTGAGAATCTGACCGGCTGATTAAGGATCAAGGGTTCAGCCGGTTTTAGTTTTGCTTGTCTTATCATATCTAAAAGAACAGCATAGGTATCCTGCGTGGGGCCAAAAATGTCCCCGTGGTCAACAGGTTTAGCCTTCGGATTTACCAGATCGATATTAGAAGGATCGAGGCAAAGGGCAATATGTGCCTCGGCAACCACCTTTAGCATCTCGCTAAGCACTGCAAGTTCACCGGCTGTAAAGCCGGCAAAACCATCTACCCAAAGTTTCGCACCTTTGAGCAAATCTGCTTTAGCCACAGCTTGGCAGGCGTTTGCTCGTTGCACATCAGGATCGATAAACCTGTTTTCAATAAACTGTAGATATTCACGTAGAATTAAAGTAATGTCCTGAAATTTCAGTGCCGTCATGCTATTGGTCCGGTCTTTGTTCAAATCGGCCAGAAGGCGCTCAATATCCTCGGGCGTTTTTGCATATTGATGCAATTCGATAATAGTCTGCGCCATTCGGCGAGCCAGGCCGGGCGAGTCTGCGGAAGAATAAAAGATTCTTAGCTTATCTTTATTGTTCCTCAGAATTCGATGGATGACCATTTGTTGACCGATCCGAGAAAGGGAAGGTCTGGCAGTATTCTTGCTTAGGAGCAAAAATTGCAGGCGGTCAAACGAAAGCACGCTCAATCTGCTGTAGCCTGCTATTCGCTTGTCAGTCAGGATAGCACGTTCAGCCTGATACGTAGCCTGCTCAGGAACCAGGAAAATGAGCCGTTGGTCGCTGGGTTCGAGCAGCGCATTGACAACAGCCTGCACACAGTGGCTGGTTTTGCCTGTACCGCTTCTGCCAAGAATAAATTGAACTGCCATACGTCAACCAAAATATTCTGCTTGATTTTCGACGAAAATAACGGTAGAGATTTAAGTCGAAGGAAATATTAAGATAAAAGTCAGACAAACACAAGCCGGATAAACTCAGAGACAAAATCGCAGTGCTTAGTGTATTTTTCGGTCAAGGTGAAGTATTAGTAATCGTTGTTATTACTGCCGTGGTGGTTTTTCTGTTTGTCCGCCGTCGAAAACGCCAATAACCGCACTACCATCCCAAAGTCCTAATCCGCAGATTCTTCGAGCCAGTCTTTCCTGGTCCTTTGTTCCTTCAATAGACTTCGTTGCCTCTTCTGTTTCGATCGACGTTCCCGAACTGATCGCGGCACCCTGGTTTTTCTGCGGATGGGTTTGGTTCTCAGCGCATCTTGTAATAACTGCTGAAGCCGCTCTATCGCTACACTGCGATTTGCCTTTTGGGTGCGGAACTTCTGCGAAACGACGCGTATCACGCCGCTTTTGTCCGCCCTGCTCGCCAGTCGCGCAAGAATCTGCCGTTTTTGGTCATCGGAAAAACTGCTGTAGTTAGCCACATCGAAAAAAAGTGTTACACGCGTATTGAGTTTGTTGACATTCTGGCCGCCCGGCCCTCTGCTCCGCGATGCTTTGAAGGTCAGGTCCTTCACAGAAATCGATATTTCGTCTGTGATCTCAATCATCAGCTATTACTCCAGCCTGCATAGTAGCCAACCTTACTTTCAATCTAAGCAAATGCCCTGAAACAATCAAGAACTTAACAGCCGCGGTAGCTATGCCTATCGCCCGACCAACTTCAGTCTTGCACTGTGAGACGAAAAACTTACAATAATGATATTTCCAAGCCGGTCACAGTGTATCGGTCATAGTTTTATCAATTATATAGGAGGCACAAATGCAGATCAGAAAAAGAAAAATTACGGTGATGCTTCTAACCCTTTTTGGAGGTTGTGGACTCGCACTAATATCAACGGCGGTAAATATGCGGTCGGCTGTTGCCGCAGAAGATACTAAGCCAACTCTTGAGGATCTAAGGACAGGTAAAAACTTTATTACAACCAAAGTATATAGTACTGAAGAGGACGAGCAGATCCTCAAACTCTTTGAAGGTCTACGGGTAGCTGATGTTTCGGATGGAATGGATAAGGCGGGCCTTGCCAATATCGGCTTGATCTCGCCGGAGATTCACGCCGCCTGGAAAGACACCGAACATTTCACACATCGGTTTATCGGCATCGCTGTAACTGCTCGATATGTACCTACCAATAAACCATTCGCGCCACGGATGGAAACTGAGGACTTCGACCGCTGGGTCAGTAACTGGTATAACAATATCTCGTCTGAACCGTTTGTCCCCCTTATCCGTAAAGGCACAGCTCTGGTCATTGATGATGCCCCAGATTCGGATGTTGGCTCGATTGGCTCTAACAATATCATGGGCTGGAAGCTGCGCGGCTGCGTCGGGGTAATTACCAATGCAACGGCACGCGACACCGATGAGATTGCCATTGAGAAGGTGCCTCTTTACTTTAGAAAGGTCGGCAGAGGTATTCGGCCTGGCCGAAACGAAATCGAATCTGTCAATCGCCCTATCGTCTGCGGCGGCGTTCTGGTTGAGCCCGGCGACGTGATCGTAGCCGATGGCGATGGAGTTATTGCTGTGCCGCGGGCGCACGCAAAAGAAGTAGCTGAGTATGCAAGGGCAACTCTTGACGGTGATAAAGCCGGCCGACAGAGACTATACGAGAGACTTGGATTGCCACTTGATGATTCGGTCAAGTAAAGGACGGTGTTAGTCTATTCCGTGTCCATAACTGGATGTCCGATGGGCTGCGAGTAAGTGGTCCGGTTGCGGCAAGCCCGGACTTTGATGGATTGCCATATAGGTTTTGAGCTTGCCCGATCGGAGCGGATGTTGCAAGTAAATGTGCCTGTTAGTCGCTATACGTGGATCAGCGTCTTGGAATGGATGAACCGCTTTCTGGATCGTAATCCTCCAGCCAGTGTGCAGCCAACACGGCCATATCCAGTAAGTCAATCCTACAGTCTCCATTGAGGTCAGGATGCCTGGCTCCCTCGCAGCGAACAATGTCGCTGCAAGTGGCCAGCTCATACATGCAAGTCAGAGTGCCCAGCCACTTATAGAAAGTATCGTCATATTCCTGCAACACGACCGCAGCCATTGCTTCGGTATAGCCATTCCAGGAATTGTACATTAAGCCATCCTGGCCAAAGTCATGAACCATATCGGTAAGGGCCTGCATCCAAGCAGTATTGAGACCATATTGCACGGATCCCGGGAATACAATGTGTGCGTCATATCCAGGTGAAATGTCCATCAAGAAGGGAATACCTGTGTCGGCCCAGCCTTTGGAGAATCTGCGTTTCCAGTCTATCAGAAGCTGGTCATTGGATGAGCCAACCCAGATTTCAGGAATGAAGCACATTATTCCCAAAATAGAGTCTTTTTGCTTTAAGTAATAGGCAGTTGAGCTATATGAGGGTCTGAACGTGCCCGGTGCGTAAGTGCCAGGCGGAAGTGCATCGATAAAGAAGCCAACTTCAATATCGGTCTGCTGCAGCACTTCCTCGGCGATGGAGTCAAAACCTCTGGCAAAAGCAGAGTGATTGTATTGTCCTAGCTGATTTGATGATGCGTGAATTATCGCGACAGCATATTTTGGCCCGCCATTGCGGTCGTAGACACGTGCCCAATTGTTTTGTCCTTGGCTGTTTTGGCCTTGCTTGATGTAGCGGTTGATTAAATTGACGATCTGGCTAACGGTTCCTGGGGCAACCTGGTCACCCCAGGTAGGAAACTCGTTCCGAAAGTTCCAGTCGGCCCGTGATTCTATGAACGGCATGATCAGAATGTGCTTACCGACAGCGGCGGCGAAGAGTTCATCATGCGCCTGCGGAGAACATTGCATAGGTGCCCAGAGTGTCCAGCCGGTAGAACAGGGCAGAAAGTCCTCGCCCCATGAAGACATCACAGCAACATTTACACCCGCTTCGATCATTCTATCTATAGTAAAGTCTCGATTCTGTTGGCTCCCGGCCCAGTTCAGATGCCGCGGATTTTCGGGATGAACCGTATAAAGAAACATATTCGAACCCGGATGGCACTCGTATGGAGCGGTGCCGTCTCTGGCCTGGCCCGGAAAAAATAGCGTTGCTTTTATGTGGTGTCCGTCGAAACCCTCATTGGCCAATAATCCCCAGCGTAGGTCAGCATCTGCTGCTTTTGAAGAAGCAACAAATAGGTAATTCTGATCATCAATCGTTGCCAGCGCAAGAAGGAATATAAATGCAAGTATGCTACGGCTTTTCATCTTAAACACCTCTTTCTACCTACTACTAAGTTGTGCCTTTCGATATCCACAATATAGGCTTTTTGCACTTGGCAGTCAAAAAACTGCGAAAAATCTTGAAATGGCTACCGAATTCAGGGCAACTTATCAAACAGCTTGGCCTATTACTCGACGATTCGGTTAAATGAAACGACCAAATTTAAACTTTCACTTGAGGTCCCAGCCGTACGGACAGTAGCAGAGCCAGTAATCAGTAAATCGACTTAAATCGTCAAAGTCAACGTCGTTATCTTCGTCAAGGTCACCAGCTAATCCGCTTGCGGTGTGAAGCCATAGTTCAGCTAATCTCGCAAAGTCGTTAAACTCAACAATGCACAAAGGCCCGCCCGGCCAGAAGCCGCCAAGCAACTCGTATGTGCCGCCTTCACTCCAGTCAGCGTCCGGCTGGCCGATAGTACCGGTAAGTTTGTACGGCCCGCCGGTGCTGGTGCCACCGCCGCCGTCAATCGTATACCAGCTAATCTCATATTGGCTCAACGCCGGTCCAGCCATTAGCGAACATACCACCAGCAAGGTAATAAACGAATTTTGAGTAACCTGTCTCATAGCTGCACCTCATTAGCGACAGCACATTGAACCTGCTCAACTTTTCTCTCCAGAGCGTCAAGTCTTTGTTTTAATGCTGTATTTTCAGATTTTAACTCTTTGACTGTTTCCAACAGATATAGACTAATTCTGTCATATTTAACAGCGTCGGGTCTTCCCTCATTGTCATATATAACCAGATCGGCTAATACATCTTTGACCTCTTCTGCTATTAACCCGACATCCTCTTGACCGGTAGTTTTCCATTGAAATCTTACCGGCCTTAGCTCCAAAACCCTACCGGGGTCACTTTCAAGGTTTTGTATATTGGTCTTATATCTCCTGCTACTCATGCCTGCTCTCCACAATTTACCATTATAATCTGCCACAACCATTGTCGCCGCATTGCCGCCGACGCTTATATCTCTCAACCTCGCTGTTCCATCAACATCCAGTTTCTCAGTGGGGGCAGTTGTCCCGATGCCGACATCGCCATCATTTTTTACTGTAAACAGATCTCCATCATTGTTTGGAGCACTACTTATATACAGAAGATCGGTCACAGTAAATTTCACTATCTCCAACGAAGCATCAGGACTACCGTCAACACCACCAAGGACAGTGACACCTTGAACTGCTAATTTTGCTGCTCCGGGGTTATTAGTTCCAATACCAACATTACCAGATATTATCACTCCATCTGTTACTGGCGTAGAAACACCTGCATAACTTCCAATTGATAATCCGCCTGCAACATCCATTTTTCCTTTGGGCGTCGTCGTTCCGATGCCAACATTGCCGGTACTGGTTATGTTGAGAACGGGAGGAAAAACAGCAACATTGCAAATACTAAATAGGCCGCTTGCCGCCCTTAGGCTCCAGGCCGACGGCAGCATTGTGCCCAATCCAAATTGGACCTCCACTTCGGAATCTGCACCGTCCCTGGGATTACTGAAGTAGGCCGCGAGCTGCCGGCCCGCGCCGGGCCTTCTCACATCCAGTTGTGCTACCGGCTCGGTTGTTCCGATACCGACTCGGCCCGTGCTTCGGATGCTAAGAGCTGGAGGAAGCACAGCGACGTTCGCGATATTGAATAGGCCGCTCGACGCCTTCAGACTCCACGCCGACGGTAGCATCTTGCCCAATCCAAGCTGGATTTCTACTTCTGAGTCTACTCCATCCTTCGGATTATTGAAATACGCGGCAAGTTGCCTGCCGGTGCCTTCCTTTTGCACATGCAGCGGTGCCGCTGGTTCGGTTGTACCAATACCCACGTTACCGCTTCCAGCCTTGACAGTAACGGAAGCACCAGAGAACGGAGGATATGGGAAGGACTCTCTCAAAAAAAAATCGGACGAGCTGCCGTCACGTAATATCTCCCACTTGTTCACACCTACTCCGGCTGTACTGAAGCTGACGCCTGCATCATCACCTAAACCACCTACAAGATGAAGCCATGCCGGCGACGTTCCTTCTATTCTTACATTGCCGACGACATGCAGCTTCTCCGTCGGCGTGCTCGTTCCGATACCAACGTTGCCCGGCGGAACTGAATAGAGGTCATCGCCAGACAAAGCCCAGCCGTCACCACCACCGCCACTTTGTGCATGGAGAGCATACGGCGTGGGTGTTATCTGCTGGCGCGGCTTGAGTGCGATGTGGATCATATCAGTCAGTGCCGGCTTTACGGCGATCTCCAGCCAGCGAGGCTCACCATTGAACACCTCGGCCCCGAAATTCACCATCGCGGTGAAATACCCGTCGATCACATCCACATCATTCAAATAGTACGCATCACCGAGCTGCTCCCCAATGCTGGGGTCAGGATGGTCGTAGAGCGTAAAGCGGAAGTCATACAGGCCATCCGCTGTCCCGCCGGTCTCGGTCAAGCGACCCTGATAGGTGAACGCGGTCCGCCCCTCGATCAGTGAGTCAAGCTCAATGTAATATGACTCTCCCGATGCCTCCACTCGCCCGCAGTACTGCCTCGGGCACGTTCCTCCCCAGTAGTAACCATAGACCTCGACCTTGTTGCCTGCTTCCAGATCGTGAGCATCTTGGTAACACACTTCCACGGTCGTCACGCCTGCAAAGACCGCATTTGGATCGTCGAGAATCTCATCCACTGTCACCTTTACAAAATAGTCTCCATAACAGACCGGTACTACCTCATGTTGCTCACCAATTGTTACCGTGGCTCTAAATTTGATCGGTCCATTTTGCCCCGAGACGTTGCCAACTATACCGAGCACCAAAACCAAAACTTTGAACATTTCTGTCGCTTTCATTCTTTCACCCTTTCAAAAATGATTGAAATTCCACAGAATTAAGCTGATGAGAATCCATTTTCCACCACCTTTTCCTTCTAAGAAAGATAACTAAATTATACGCCTTATCTATGTTTTATTGAAGAAAATTAGCGGCAATTTTCAGGGTGTCACCGAACCAGATGCTAGTTACTGCCCGATTGGGGTCGAAACTCAGAAACTAAAACAGCGTAGAAAATCAGAATTGGTCGAGAAACCGCAGGTCGTTCTCGAAAAACAGGCGAATGTCAGTGATGCCGTATTTGCGCATGGCCAGGCGCTCAATGCCAAAACCAAAAGCCCAGCCAGTGTACTTTTCACTGTTTATGCCAACGGCATCAAAGACATTTGGATCAACCATACCACAGCCGCCCATCTCGACCCATGATTCCTTGCCGGTCTTATCCGTTAACAGCAGGTCAACTTCAGCACTGGGTTCGGTAAACGGGAAAAAGCTCGGCCTGAATCGCCATTTTGTATCGGGGCCAAAGAATACGTGAATGAATTGCTCGATAGTAGTCTTCAAGTCAACCATACTGACACCTTCGTCAACGACGAGGGCTTCAAGCTGATAGAACATATACATGTGGGTTGCATCAACAGTATCAGGCCGATAGACACGACCCGGAGCAACGACGCGGATAGGCGGTTTTGTCTTTTCCATGACGCGTATCTGAATCGTGGAGGTCTGACTTCGCAGCAGCAAGTTGTCGTTGATATAGAAGTTGTCGGCAGGGTCACGCGCCGGATGTTCGGGGCCAATATTTAGCGCAATGAAATTGTGCCACTCGTCCTCAACTTCCGGACCATAAGCCACAGAAAAACCCATTCGACCAAATATTTCCAGCAACTCGTTCAAGGTCTGGGTAATAATATGCGGTTTACCGATTCTTACCGGAACACCCGGCAAGGTAACATCTATGAACTCCTGAGGTTTTTTCTGTGACTGCTGCAGGTTCTTCTTCAGTTGCTCGTATGCCTCGGTGACCCTTTTTTTTGCTTGATTTGCAATTTGACCCGCGTAAGGTCTTTGCTCGAGCGGGAACTCGCCAATCCGGCTGAGCATCTGAATTATTCGGCCCTTGCGTGCCAGATACTTTATGCGGAAATCCTCAAGGGCCTTGAGGTCGGTAACCTTCCTTATCTCAGCAAGAGCCTCCTTGCCAATTTTTTCGAATTCTTCAAGCATTTGCTCGTCGTGCGTGTCAGGTCTCTCTGCAAGATCATACTCAGGAATCTACTGAAGCCATAGCCTTTTCGATAACAGCATCGAATCCCTTGGGATCGTCGATGGCAATTTCACTTAGCATTTTGCGATTGATCGCAATGTTGGCCTTTTTCAAGCCGTTTATGAACTGACTATAGCGTATACCTCGCTGGCGACAGGCGGCGCTCAGGCGCACAATCCACAATCCTCGGAAATCGCGCTTTCGACGTTTGCGATCGATCCGGGCGTTGACGGCTGCTCGTGTGGTTGCTCCTTTTGCCAGTCGATAGAGATGACCTGCCTGGCCACGATGGCCCTTTATCGCTTTGAGGATTCTCTTTTTTGCCTGGTGTCTTGCAGCACCTTTTCTAACTCTTGGCATATCAGCTTTCCCCGTAAAAAAACCGAATTTTTACGCTTGCTGGCGGCAGCTGAATAATAGCCGAGAAGCAAGCACATATCATACACTTCATTATATCGGGGCACAGTCGAATCCACACCGGTGCATGGCCTACGTGCAGAGTTTGATCCTAATTTTCCCGGCCGAGGTACCGGTCATAATGGCCGAACTGGCTATACGCCTTCGTCGTTTTGCGCTCTTGCCACTCATAAGGTGACTACTGCCAGCCCGCCTATGTTTGACCTTGCCGGTAGCAGTGATCTTGATTCTCTTGCTCAAGCCCTTATGGATTTTCTGTTTCGGCATTCTGCCAATCCTTGAGAAAATTTATATATAAACAGACTAAAAAATAGGATGAGACATTCTAATTAATCTGCCGCTCAGGGTCAACACTTCAATTACAAATTCTGCGAAATATCGAATAGCTCTCATAGAACCTGTAAAAAATGCTAAAAACTTCGCAGGCAGATACAATTCGAGAAGAAAAGGCGTTACTACAGTAATCACTATGCACCTATCACCCCAGATAAAATCCCGCTCGATATAGAGCCAAGGGCAAACCACAGCGATTAGTCACAATAGATCTTTCAGGTATTACTTGGGCACCAGCAATAACGTCATGCGCCTGCCCGATATTCTGGACGGCCGTTCAATCCTCGCAAGATCCTCCAACAACTGCGTAACCTGATCGAGCACCGCGTATCCATGATCTTTGTGCAGCATCTGGCGTCCACGGAAAAACATTGTGAATTGTACTTGGTGGCCCTTTTGTAGAAATTCACGGGCGTGATTGAGCTTGATTTCCAGGTCGTGCTTGTCGGTTTCAGGCCTGAGCCTGATCTCCTTCAGCGTCGCAGTGTGGCGCTGGCTCTTTTTATGAGTCTCGCGAATCCTGCGTTTCTGCTGGTATAGCCATTTGCCGTAGTCCATTATTCGACAGACAGAAGGATCACTCGTAGGGGCAACCTCTACTAAGTCCATCCCAACTTCGCGAGCTTTGCTAAGGGCTTCGCCTAAAGACACGATACCTATCTGGTTATTTGATTCATCGATTAGCCTAACTAACTCGGCTTTTATCCCTCCGTTTATCCTTAAATTTTGTTTAGTTATTGTACACCACCTTGCCTTTCTAAAAAAACATTGGTAAATGGTGATTGGTTAAATTGTTTCCAATTACCAATATTCAACCATCGATTCAAAAGGTCACATCTATATCTTTATCGGCGATTTTCTGCTTTGCCGTTCTCAAAAATTCCTCAATGTCCATCGTTCTATTCTCTTTTATCCCTCGCATCCTGACATTTACCGTGCCCGTCTGAGCTTCCTTCGGACCAACGACCAACATATAGGGCAGCCTATCACCGTGGGCTTTGGCAATCTTGGCACCAATTTTTTCATCCGTTAGGTCACAACTACAACGTAGCCTGGATTCTCTGAGCTTTGTATGAACGCTACCGGCATATCCATTGGTCTTTTCACTTATCGGCAGAACTCTAACTTGTTCCGGGCAAAGCCAGAGAGGAAAATTGCCGCCGTAGTGCTCTATTAGTATGCCGATGAACCGCTCAAAAGACCCGAGAACAGCTCTGTGAATCATAACGGGATGCTTCTCGGTGTTATCTTCATCTGTATAGACAAGCCCGAAACGTTCCGGCATGGAAAAATCCAGCTGAATTGTGCCAAGCTGCCAGGACCTTTTAAGACAGTCTCTTATGTGAAAATCTATCTTAGGACCGTAAAAGGCCCCGTCTCCCTCGTTGATTTTATATTGAATGCTTTTGTGTACCAGCGCATCCTTCAGGGCATTAGTAGCGATCTCCCAAATTTCGTCCGAACCAATATGTTTCTGAGGCTTAGTGGAAAGCTCAACGCGGAAATCCTCAAAGTCAAAAGCTCTGTAAGTCTCAAAGGTAAGATCAATCACCCCGATTACCTCCGATTCAATCTGGTCGGGCTTACAAAAGATATGGGCGTCATCCTGAGTAAATTGTCTGACTCTAAATAGCCCATGCATAACACCGCTTGCCTCGTGTCGATGAACCAGTCCAAGCTCAGCCACGCGCATGGGCAATTCACGATATGAATGATGCCTGGTTCTGTAGACCAAACAGCCCCCGGGACAATTCATGGGTTTTATGGCGTAATCTGCGTCGTCGAAGCTGGTAAAGTACATATTCTCTTTATAATTGTCCCAATGGCCGCTTTTGTGCCAGAGCTCCTCGTTAAGGATAATCGGCGTCTTTATTTCCTGATACTCGTATTCGTCGTGCAGAGTTCGCCAAAAATCCACAATCTGATTCCAGATTATCATTCCCTTGGCGTGAATGAAGGCAAAGCCGGGGCCAGCTTCGTTGAAGCTGAATAAATCCATCTGTCTGCCCAAAACCCGGTGGTCCCGTTTTTTCGCCTCATCCAATCGATGCAAAAAATCCTCGAGCTGTTTCTGGTCGGGCCAGGCAGTGCCATAGACCCGTTGCAGCATTTTTTGTGTCGGGTCACCGTGCCAGTAGGCACCAGCGACCGACATCACCTTAAAACTCCCACATTTTCCGGTGCTGGGCACATGTGGTCCGCGGCATAAATCCTCGAAGCCATCCCCGTGCGAATAGAAACTGATAACTTCGCTATCGGTGCGATTTATATTGTCTGTTTTGTATTTGTCGCCGGACAGTTTCGCAAGAGCCTCACTTCTGGACATTTCCTTGCGGACAAACGGCCTATCGGCCTCGACTATTTCACGCATTTTCCCTTCTATACGCTGAAAATCGTCGGGTCTAATTGACTCATCAAGGTCGATATCATAGTAAAACCCGTCCTCAACAGCGGGGCCGTAGACGAGCTTTGCATCAGGCCAAATGCTGCAGATGGCCTCGGCCATAATGTGTGCACAGCTATGCCGCATTATTTCAAGGCCATCTTCGTCCTTAAAAGTGACAATCTGGACGTGAGCATCATCCATAATGGGGGCGGATAAATCCACCAATTCCCCGTTTACCTTAGCTGCCACGGCTGCCTTGGCCAGGCCCTGGCCTATCTGTTCCGCCAGTTGCTCTACAGTTGTTCCTTCGCTAATCTTTATTGTGCTGCCGTCAGGCAGAGTAATTTTCGCCATACATCTGTCCGTTACTAAAAACTCTTAACGACTGAATATAGAATAAAGGTGCCCATTGGAATTGTCAAGGTCGGTCCTCGTCCAAGTGAACATTGGATAGCTCTATGCAGCAAGCCAACAAACGATAGTCACCCAATATATACAGGGCCGTGCTTTACAAATGTTTGCGCATTTATAACTATTTTGATAGCACTAAGTTATGTAGCACTGTGCTGCAAATGTCAATCCGTCGATACTCCCCGCAGTCCAATTTATCTGTTGTTATATACCGCTTTTTCTTGTATAATGTCAATAGTTGAGCCTAAGTTTCAAGGGAGGTAGGATGGACGTAAACCTGGTTCTATTCAAAAAGGACGGCTCATACACAGCCTTTCCTCTACCAAGTAATGTAACAGTAATCGGCCGACGCCATGCTTGTGATCTTCGCATTCCTCTTACGCCCGTTTCAAAAAGGCACTGCCAACTGAGCCATTCCGGAGAGACTATGGTGATCCGTGACCTCGGGTCGCGAAATGGCACCTATCTCAACGGCAACCGTATAGATGAAGCAGAAGTAAAACCTGGTGATTATCTGCAAGTAGGCCCTCTAACGTTTCTAATCCAGATTGGTGGTCAGCCGGAGGAGATCAATCTTCCCAAACGATTTACAAAAGAGGTGCCCAAAAAAGAAAGACCACAAGCCGATGTCAAGCACGCAGACACCTCTCCAGGCTCCGACAAACTCGAAGATATCGCTGAACTGGATGAATCTGGCTCTTTTGTCGAGCTGGATGAATTAGATGATTTGGCGGAAGTAGATGAATCAGACTCCGGTATAACTGACTTTGAAAACATCTAAGTCACTTCCTATATCATCAGGACAAACACAATCCGTTTACCCTACCAGCAACAAAGAGAAATAGCCATCGCTTTTCTCAACCTCCAACTAACTATGGATGGGATATCATCCATACAAATATACCTACAAACTCCAGACATGCACCAAACTATTGCAAAAGACAGTTTTAGGTTGTACGAACAGGGCAAATGTGTTATTTTAGATGCGCGAGTTGCATATTTTCCGTATTTGCTACAGGAGCAAACATGCAAATACTGGAGTTGATACAAAATGGTCATCACGTTTGGCTCTTCTTGGGATTGGGGGAAATCGCCCACCTTGAAGCGTCAGTGTCGCTTACCTTTAATCCGGTCAAACTGATAGGCCTTGTGGTCTGGTTTTATCTGTGTCTCTATATCGTCCAACGACTTCAGTTCAGCTCGCTGGCGCCGAAACAGTTCAAGCCAGTGGTCTATATTATTGGCCTTTTCGCAGGGCCTATACTGCTGCTTATACTATTGGCCGTGGATGTAGTCATAAAAGCTTCACAGGGCGATGAAAATGTCTTTGAGATAATGAAGGAGCAAATGAGACATTTCGTTTCCGGCATACGTTCGCTGCGATCGAAAAAGCAGGATTCAACGATTAAATTGCTCGACTCATCGGGCAGGAGCATCGACGAAATCTACGGCCACGGCGACAAAAAGAAACAGGACAGTCAAACCCTTGATTTGACCGAGCAAATTATCGCTAACGCCCTCGAACTTCGTGCCAGCGATATCCTGATCGACCCAAAAAGCGAGTCAATATACACAATCAGACTGAGAATAGATGGCGTATTACGGATGGTAAGAGAACTTCAGACCGAGATCTGCAAAGCAGTCGTAAACAGCATTAAAGCCGTATCGAGCATGGACATCTCCGAAAAGAGAAGACCCCAAGACGGCGCATTCTTAGCCAAAAAAGGTGAAAGAACAGCTTCGTTCCGAGTTGCAAGTGCCGGTGTTCTCAGCGGTGAAAAACTTTCGATAAGAGTACTCAACCAGGACGCGGGCACGTTTACTTTGGCCGATGTTGGGCTGACAAAAAAGCAATCTTCAATTATCGAAAATGCAATAAGCAAGCCTTCCGGTATGGTCTTGATCGGCGGACCCACGGGAAGTGGAAAGACCACAACGATGTATGCTATGCTCAACCAGATCGACCGCTTCACCCGCAATGTAATAACAGTAGAAGACCCTATCGAAGCGGTCCTACGAGAAGCGAGCCAAATCGAAATAAATCCCAAAGCCGACATCACTTTTGCCAAAGCCTTACGTAGCATACTAAGACAGGACCCGGATGTTATATGTGTCGGTGAAATACGAGATGAGGAGACAGCAGAAATTGCGCTGAGGGCAGCACAGACAGGTCATCTCGTCCTTGCGACAATACACTGTGACAGCAATGCGACTGCTCTGGTAAGACTTATAGACCTGGGTATATCACCTCTTCTGCTATCATCGGGACTGAGCCTTCTCATGTCCCAACGACTGCTTCGTCGGCTTTGTGATTACTGCAAAAGGCAAGCTCAACTCAGTAAAAGCCAAATTTACGACTTTCATAAAAGAAAAATAGACTACACAAACATATTCGAAGCGGTTGGCTGTAAGCGCTGCAACGGAACCGGCTATTGGGGAAGAATAGCTGTATGCGACCTTCTCACGGTGACCGACCAGTTAAAAGAGGACATTGCCAACAAACCTGATCTGGTAACCGTGCTGAGGAAAGATGGTGAAAAAAGGGGTAGGTCGAACCTTAGGAAGCAGTCGCTGAAATGCGTCGTAACAGGCATGACAAGCCTACAAGAAATAAAAAGAGTTATAGGGTAAAGCCTATGGTATTCTGGTTGGCAGTATTGGCTGGGGGATTATTTGCCTGGCTGGCGGTTAGGATTGGATTTTTCGAAACCTGGACAGCTTTATTTAATATTGTAATAGCCATCTACTTATCCATTTTTTTGACTCCTGTTATTACAGATGTTATTCCCGCCGCCTTTGATACCCTGTATGGCAATGCATTGGCAATGATAGCTATCGCAGCGGCTGTTTTCTTGATCTTACACGGTATATCTTACACGTTCCTGACGGGCCAATTCAGCGTACCCTTTCCAAGAATATTCGACATTGTCTTTGCGGGTCTGCTGGGATTCATAGCAGGATTTCTTGTGCTCAGTTTTGCCATTTTAGTATTCATGGCTACACCTGTGTCTCAACACTCCCTTGTACAGAAGGTAGGCATAGACAGACAATCTCTGCAAACTAACTTATCATATATCAACTGGTGGTGCGACTTAGTCCACAGATTCGCCGGTCCGTCAGACAGTACAGTAACGTCTGATGCGGTAATTAATGAGTTGTTGGATAGCTCAGAATCAAACATCAAACCTAAGATAGACCGAGCTGACTCCAATAAACCTCGTGAGAACAATGAACCAAAAACGAACGCCTGCCCCTCTGATCAGCCTACACAACCGGCAGACGCCAATGCTAAAGACCAGTGACCCTCGCTAATTTATCTTAGCACCGGAAGGTTTGACCCCAAAACCTTATACACATGCAGTGATTTGCTCCGTTTCGGGGAACTTGTAAAAGAAAATTTAGATTCTTGCTTTTACTGGAAAATGACAGTTCAGTTTTTTGCCTGGTCGAGGATGAGGTCTTTGACCTTCGGGCTGGGTAGATTCAGTGCGCCATAGGCAACAGCAGCGGCAGCACGAAGGCTCGGCTCAGTTTCTTCAGAACTGATAAGTGCATAGATTCCATCAATCACCGATTCTGCAAGTATATTAGCGTGAAGCTTTGCTGAGACGGCAAGCGATTCAAAAGCCGATATACGTATCTCAAGGTCCTTGCTGCCGTTCAAAGCTGATTGGGCAATAGCCCGCTGTGCTTCCGGGCTATTCAAATAAGCAAGAATCCGGTTAGCGAGAACCTGAATTTCCGGGCGATTGTCTTGAGTCGCATTCACAAGGGCCAGTTGTGCCAGTGACAAATCGATAATCGGATTGCGACTCTGTGCCAGTTTGAGCATAGCCTGAGCCGACCTCAGAGCATAATTATCGGCCAGCTCTGGATTCCACCTCGGTCCAATATCTAACGTTCGCGCAGCACTCTGCCCTAAAGCATCAGCAAGATTGGTCGCAACCAGCCTACTTTCGGCAAAAAGCTGTCTGGGTCCCGCCGCAGCGACAGCTATCGCAGCACTATACCTTACCGCCCTGTCGTTGAAAGATAGGGCCTGCAGCAGTGGTTGTGTAGGACCAACCGTGTAGAAAAGCGACTTTTCACCGGCAGTGGTAGCCAGTGCCTCGACCGCACCAAGTGCCACATCGGCATTTCCGTCCCTGATGGCTCGTGCCAGCGCTTGATGGAGGTACTCAGGCCCAGCGGTGGTTGCGTAGACAAGGGCCTCCGCGTGCTTTTCGCCGAAATACTGAGGCATATCTAAGCCTGTAGCCTCAGCTTTGAAAAAGGCAGCCAGCCATAGACCTATGGCCCAACCGAATCCCTCATCGGCTCTGAGCGCCCACTCACAACACCGCATCGCCATAAGCTCATTGAAATAGGCCTTGTCTACTTCTTGGCGGACCGGCCAGTTGCGGTCAGGATCCCAAAACCATATATTGGCAAAATCAGTATCTTCCGCAGGAGCTAATGAATCGGAGTGGTAGTAGTATCTTTCAGCAAGCTCGAAGAACAATTGAGCCGCAGGGACACTCAACGCTGCTGGATCGATTTGCTGGATACTCTCGTGGGCAATTTCACGTAGCTCAGGGGACTGACCTTTTTCAACAACATATTTCAGATAGGCTAGTGACTGTGGATAGCCAATCCTACCAAGCGCCCTTATAATCTCGGCTTTGACAGCAGTTTCTTCTGTCTGAAGCGCCGCTGCAAGCGGTCTTATTGCCGGCCGACCAATCTGCGGTAGTGCCCAAACGATATTAGGCAGTTCATCCTGGCGAGAACGGTCAGCTATCGCATCGAGCATATATGCAATGGCATATTCTCCCGCATCTTTCAGTCGCTTAATCGCTGTAAATCGGCCGCGCTCGGTGCCGCTTAGCCTTTTTATTTCCTCGACGATAATCTTGGGATCAGACCGACGTATAAATCTGCCCTGCTCGATAAGGCCCACGATTTGGCCGCTAAGAGCAGAAAGCTCATTGTCGGGTGCTATTTCATTTGCCCTCAGCAAAATCTGATAGCCTTGTGGATTGTCCTGACTTAAAGCAAGCAATTCCAGCGGGTCGGGATCGCTTTGTAAGATTGCCTGGGCGTAGCCTTTGGCCAAGTCGAATCGGCCGATCTTCATATAGTGCAAAAAGTCATTCCAGTTATCAGCAAGGCTCTGTGCTAAGCCGACACTAACTGTGAAAAGTGATACGATTAAAATTGCTGAGACAATTCTTCGGTCAAACATGGAATATCTCCAAATAGTCGCTTGCCTTCTTCGCAAAATCAGGTTCTCCTGCCAGAATACTGAAAGACCGGCTTTGCTGGCCCTTACCTCCAATGCAGATTCATTTACGCAGCTTAGGGCTGCCAGACCCATAGCCGGATGCTATAAGTCCCCATAAATATTCGTCCCTACAACCGACATACTATAGACAAATCCCTTTTCTGTCAATAAAAAACCACGTTACCAAGCCAGAAGTGAAGTAAAAGAAGATAGCTTAGAAATGCTACGATCTATTTATCAGACACCGCTGAGATGGTTTTATTTTTCCAGACCGCAGTAATGTGGAATATATCCCGGCAGCAGAGCAAATGATGGCTGGCTATCGACCCCAAAGCCAGCTCTTGGCCAAGTTTGCAAGGTCCGGCCAAACCAACGCACGCCAACCGTCAAAATCCAGGGACACGATACTTAATTCCAGCCGATGTCGTAGGGTGGCGGCTTGCCCCACCAAATTCTAAATCCTAATATCGAAATCCGAAACAAATTCAAAATCCGAATTGTCAAAATGCCAAATCTGCCTTGCTGTTATGTTATTGTCTTTTGTTTTGAAAATTGAGATTTTTAAAATTAGGTATCTTGTCCCTTAGGGATGAATTTAGGATTTAGTGCTTAGTGCTTCGGATTTTAGGTATCCGCTGTCCTCTATCTTCCATCGTCTCTCGCGTACTCGCGTACCCTATACGACATACTAAATACGCGCGACGAAACTACCCCCTATGGGGGCAGGCGTACCCTTTTAATTCTCCAAATAGTTAAACGTCCCTAATATTCCCCCCATGGGTAACTGTCCCTAGTTTTTCTCAATGGTACAAATTTTAAAGAACACCTTTTACTTGACGGTGACATAATTGAAATTTAAAAATGAAATGTAACGGTTAAATCATGTTCATTACTGTATTATATTATTCATTGGTCGTATTTTTACCTTGATATTGCAGTATATAAAGTGAAACAGTGAGTGAAGGTTTTGACTTATTATCTATAATTTTATCAACCTTAATAACATGGCTTTTGGATAATATAAGATTAAAATTTTCTCTATTTAGGGGCGTGATTTCCATATCCACTAAACAGAAAATATCGTCCGGGGATAATAATTCATCTAATGATGGAATTTGATGCAGCTCAGTAAATACATTTATATTGGTATAAAATATAGAATTTTCATTTTTAATCCAGTAATGATCCCAATCTCCAATTTTGTTATGTTCTAATAGCGGACCAGTCGTTATCTCAGTAACATGGACAATCTTTTTTACATCAGGGTGAACCTTCAATAAATGATTTAAAGATTGTTTATACGGGCCCATTGAAAATAATGATGCAGAAATAGATGTATATATTCCACAACATAAAAGCAAAATTAATAATAATAATTTTACTAGTTTTATTTTGCTTCTAATAAAAAAAAGAGTAGGGGGAACCATCAACATGGTTACAATGGGGCCGACATATCTTAACATTAATACTGGCCTGAGTATAAACGAAATAATAATCCCGGTTAAAATTGTGGCGTTAAAAATAGTTAAGGACAACCCTAAAATTAATCTATTGTCATTCTTATGTTTGATGAAATGATTAAAAATTGATACAAATGTTAAACTAAAAACAATTATTATCATTATGTAAGATGATATTTCAAACCAGAACTTTTCCATAAATGGTCCAATATAACAGGAAAGTATTGATTGTATGCTTAAAGGTGCAATATAGAAATGATCCTTAGCTGTATTCGTTTGGGCTAAAAAAATAGACAGCCAGGGTAAATATAATAAAACTACAGCAAACATCGTTATTAAATGAGCGTACCATGTTTTTTCCTTTTTTAATAATAGAAAGAGAAAGACGAAGAGGTTTGACCAGAACGCCGCAATTAAACTATAATAATGCAGATAAGCTGCCATTAATGTAAATAGCCCCAGAAATACCAAATCACGCCTTTTATTTGTTGTCATATACAAATAAGAATATAAAAAGACGCCGGTTACAGAAAACGCCGCCCATGTATACATTCTGGCGTCATGTGCATTGGAGGCCAACATTGGAATCGATAGAATCATTAGACAAAAATATAGAGCTCCGTTCCTCCCGAATACTCTCTGACCAACTGTATAACTTAAAATCAAAATGCAAAGTGCGCCAATGACAGAAAATAATCGGATTGTAAAATCACTGATCCCTACAACAAAAGTAAATAGTTTTAGTAGTAAAAAGTAGAGAGGTGGATGAAAATCGCCTGCTAACAATTCTAACATTTTGGAAGATGGGAATTTAATTAATTCTTTTGTGAAAGCTTCGTCAATCCAAATGTCACTAAGAGTTAGCTTTCGCACTTTTGACAGTTAGTTACGCAGCGTGAGCTAATGCCTCGATTAAAAACTCAAAATTCTTGTCATGTACGATAGATTTCTCGAACATAGATTTAATTCTTTCCTTCCAAAGCAC
>Ga0307427_1000284_pt1 | contig 34649 bp, 32 predicted proteins | sample SalMarWE160190MG_FD_202162 | JGI IMG/M metagenome (GOLD analysis project Ga0307427, IMG submission 202162) | Salt marsh sediment microbial communities from the Plum Island Ecosystem LTER, Massachusetts, United States - WE1603-190 | ecosystem: Environmental > Aquatic > Marine > Intertidal zone >...
CGCTCGGAATGACACGCTAAACACGCACCAACCTGTTTGGCGTGCTCTCGAAGCGATGTCATTTCGACCGAGCCCTCGCCAAAGGCGAGGGCGAGCGGAGAAATCTCGTCGTCCGGACACGGAGAACGGCGAGATTTCTCGACTCGCCCTCCTGCGGCGGGCAGGCTTCGCTCGCTCGGAATGACACGCTAAACACGTACGCGTGCGTGTACCTTCCGCGGCGCGTCTCCCGCGCCATCCGGCCTGCCACCTGCCAGGCGGGGCCCCGGATCACGTCGTGACGGGCTCGGCCGGTCTTCGTGCCCGCCCGCTATCGGGGTTTCCCCCGACGCAAATTTGGGCACGTTCCACGATACCCGAAACCGGTGCGTCCCGGATTGTCCGTCGCAAGCGAAGACGCTTTACTTAGTGTGAGGAGCGGGCGCCTTCGGATGCATGGGCGGGGGGCAACGCCCCGGTGGCGTCAGAGGCGTTCGATCCGAACACGTTGCAGCATCATAGCAGGGGAGCACATCATGCCTTCACGACACGCTGTGGCCGACCTGACGGTCGGAGCGGTGGTCAAGGCGATTGACCACCTGGTGCTGGCGCCGGACCAGACGTTCCAGGACATCGAGCAGGCCTGTCGCGACGCGGTCGAGTACAAGTTCGCGTCCGTCTGTCTGCCCCCGTATGCGATGTCGTACGGAGTGCGGCTGCTGCGCGGGACGGGCGTCGCGATCTGCGGCACGGTGGGAATCCCGCTTGGCTATTCGGGGTTGCGCGCCAAGTGTGACGAGGCGAGCACGTCGATCGAGGCCGGGGCCGGCGAGATCGACATGGCCATCAACCTGGTGGCCATGAAAAGCGGCCGATACGCCGACGTCCAGAAAGAGGTGGCGGCCGTCCGGAGACTGGCCACCGGCCTGGTCCTCAAGGCCACGCTGGAGTGCTGCTACCTGAACGACGCCGAGAAGATCCGCGCGGCGAACCTCGCGCTGGACGCCGGCGCCGACGTCATCAAGACCCATACCGGCTTCGGCAAAGGCGGCGTGAGGCTGCACGACGTTCAGTTGCTGAAGCGGGCTCTGGGGCTGCCGGTTGAGATTGAGGCGGCCGGCGGCATCACGCGGTTCAAGCAGTTTCGCGACATGCTCGACGCCGGCGCGACGCGAGTCGGCGTCGAGGCGGCCGTCCCCATCATTAAAGACTTCTACAGGTGGGAAGCCGCCTAGGGGGACCGGCGCCTCGACCCGCCGCCGCACGCGGGCCGGGAACGCTGCGGCCAGGAAGGAGACGGCAGATGGTTTTGGCAAGCCAGGACTTGCTCGCGGGCGTGAACAAGCCACTGGACCCCTGCAACCTGACCGACCTGGAGAAGAAGCACCTGCCCATCATCACCGCGCCCGACCGGGTCGAGGCGGGCGAGTGGTTTGACGTGGCGGTGGAGGTGGGCAAACTCATGGCACACCCCAACGAGCAGGCCCATTTCATCCGGTTCATCGACCTGTACGCGGGCGATAAGTATCTCGCGCGTCTGTCCCTGGCGACCGGTACGACGTGGCCGGTCCTGAGGGCACGCGTTCGACTCGGCAAGAATCTGGGGCCGCTGCGCGCGCTCAACGTCTGCAACCTCCACGGCACTTGGGAAGGTTCCAAGGACATCGAGGTTGTGTGACGTACTCCCTCTCCCCCGTGCGCGCCGGCGGCCTTGGGTGCAGGCCGTCGCGCCACCGTCCCTTTCCGCCGATGAGGCCGCCTTGCTGCTTGACGCCGGCTGGTACGGCAACTATGGTGACCCGTGATGTCGGGTGTGGCAAGTTTTTTTGGCGGGCCGGCAATGGCCTCTGTCACCCCGAGCGAGCGAAGCGAGTCGAGGGGTCTCGCCGCTGGCTGTTTCGGACGGCGAGATTTCTCCGCTCGGTCGCCAAGGCGACCTCGGTCGAAATGACAGGCCCGCCCACCCCTGGGCACAACGGCCCTGCCGGGAATCGTTGCCACACCCGTGATGTCCCATCGGCATTGCGAAAGAGGTCGGGCATGAAGCGCGAGATCACGGCGGCGGTTGTTCTCCTCCCGCTTCTGGCGGGCGCCTGGACGGGGGCTCTCGCAGCGCCGCCCGCTGGAGCACCGATGGCCGAACTCGACGTCGCCATCGAGACCAACCTCCGCGAAACGGCCGAGCATCGCAAGGCGTACCTCAAGACCATGCTCGAACTGGCGAGGGGCGCCCTGGGCGGTCTCGTCTCCCCGCGGATGCGCGACGCCGCAACGCCGCCCGGAGATGGTGCCGCCCGCTACCGGCTCTTCATCCGGCATCAGGGGACGGTCGAGGTCGAGCAGAATGCGTCGCCGGCGAAAACCGTGGGCCCCGCACCGGCCGGCGTCCGGAAACTGTTGGCCCGGCAGAAAGGGAAATTCATCTTCCGCCTGGCCAAGTGGACGGGGGCGAGGTACCCGACGCTGGACCAGTGGTCGAGCGAGTTCGCCACGTCACACGTCCTGCCGATCCCCGCCAACGTGACGACCGAGGACATGGCCTACCTCCGCAACGAGGCCCTCTTGACGGCGATGCCCGACGCCGTCTCCCGGGGTATCCTGGATCGCATTCTGCCCATCCAACTGGCCCGGACGTCGGGCGACCCGGGCAAGCCGAAGGCCTGCACCGTCACGGTCGAGAACCGGTCCAGGTGGGGGCTCTGGAAACTGGCGGTCGAGGTAATCTGGTGCGAGCAGGCCGGCGAGAACCGGCGCCGTTACCGCGCCGAACCGCAGTACGAGGGGCTGCTCGCACCGGCCAGGAAGATCGAACTGAAGGGCACAGCCGCGCCGTCCCCGTCCCCGTTGGCGTGGGACTACCACTTGCCTGCGCAGATTACGGCGACGCCGACGTTTGTCCCGGGCGGGTTCGACGCGGCGGAAGGAAAGTAGTGGGAATCGCCGTCCGGCGATTTGGAGATCCGGCGAAGGAGCGGGGCGCATGGGCAGTCTCGGATGGCGGATGGCGCTGGTCCTTACGGCTCTTGCCCTGCCGGTTGCGGCGGCTGCGCAGGGGGAAAAGCCGAACGCCGAAGTGGACGTCGTCATCAAGACCAACGTGCGGATCGCGCCGGAGCACACCAAGATGTACCAGTCGATGCTGGGCATGTACACTCGCCAATGCTTGGGAGGTCTGGCGGCCCGGCGCCGGGACGGCGCGCCGGCGCAGCCGGAAGACGGTGCGGCCTACTATCGGTTCACCGTCGTTCATGCGGGATCGATCCTGGTGGCGAGCGCGCCGCAGATCGGCAGGCCGGTCGACCGGGACGACCATTCGGCCCATTATCTGGCGACCCAACAGAAGGGGCGATTCCAGTTCAACCTGACGAAGTGGACCGGCAAGGCTTACGAGAGCGTTGACAAGTGGACGAGCAATTTCTCGACGGCACACTACACGGTGATCCCGGCGGGCACGGGCCGCAAGGACATGCCCAAGTGGCGCAAAGTGGCTCTCATGCGGGCGTATCCCAAAGCCGTGAAGGGCGGGATCCTGGACCACATTCTGCCCATCAAGGTCGTGCGCACGTTCGGCGGGCCCGGCGGCACGCAGAACATCATCGTCGCTGTCGCGAACGAGTCCCTTTGGCCGCTCAAAACGTTGAAGATCGTCGTCATGTGGCCGCAGCAGCAGGGCAGAGAGGCCTGCCGCTATCATGCGGAACTCAACTACAGCGGATCGCTGATGCCCGGAGAAAAGACGACGCTCAGAGGGAAGGGCACGGTCGCGGGCGCCACGTATCACTATGAGTTGACCGCGCCCATGGAGATCGCGGCCCTGCCCACGTTCGACCCGAACCGGGGGCCGTTGTGGATCCGGCGCCACGTTGAGGCGATGAAGGACGCGGCAACGCGCTCCGCGGCCGCCCGAGTCGTGGAACGCTCACTGGGCTGGTTGACTTCCGTCGAAATGAAAGCGACCGTCGCGGCACTGATCGAACTCCTGGCCCGCGATGCGCCGAAAGGCGAAGCCGACGTCCCGCAGGGCGTCCGAGTCCTGCTCGAGAAGATCGGCCGGCCGGCCGTCCCGCTCCTCTCCGACGCTCTCGTGCACGACAATCCCGGCATCCGTCTCGGTGCTGCGTGCGTCCTTCAGAAGATCAAGGTGACCGAGCAGGCGGTCCTCAGCCGCCTGCGCGATGCGTTGAAGGACAAGTGCGAGCCGGTTCGCGCGGCCGCCGCCAAAGCGCTCGAAGCCAGCGGAGTGAAAGCGGAGGAGGAACCAGACGCAAAGCAATAGCAGGATGCGAGGGGAGCAGGGTCCAGTGTTCTGTCCCACGTGAAACGGTGGGTGCCACTGGCGGCTTGTCCGCCAGTGCCTTCCTCCTGCTCGCCAAACACTGGCTGACAAGCAGCCAGTGGCAGCCTGCAAATGAGCAGTGACAGAGCACCAGGTTAAAGGGGGACATGCCATGCGCGCTTCTATCAGATTGGGTCTGCCGGGTACCGCTGTTCTTGCGCTGCTGTGCGGATCGGCGCCGTTGATGGTGCACGGCGCGGAGCCGGCGCCGGAACTCGACATTTTTGCCCGAACGGCCGTGCGGGTCAGCCCGCAGCATACCCAGATGGTCCAGCGGAGTCTGACGGACTACGCCAGGCGGTGCCTGAGTGGTCTGGTGTCGCGCAATGCGCCACTCGAAGTCAGTGTGCCGAAGGACGGTGCGGCGCGGTTCCGGCTTTTCATCGAGCACGCAGCCAGTCTCAAGACCGCCAACCAAGCGGTCAAAGAGACCCTTTTGGCGGACAGGGACTACTTCTCACGGTTCCTCGTGACGCAAGAGAAGGGCGTCTACAAGTTCCGTCTCGCGCAGTGGAAAGACTCCCGTTACGTGAACGTGGAGCAGTGGGCCGCCCCCTACGCGGTGGTACACCATTACCCGTTGCCGAAGAGTTTCAACAGCAGGGACCTGCCGGCTCTGCGCGGGAAGGCGCTCATGCAGACGTTTCCGAAATCCATCAAGCAGGCCTTACTGGGGCGCATTCTGCCAATCCGGATCGGCCAGTCGCGAGGCGCGGTGAACAAGACGCAGTCTTGCCAGGTCATCGTCAAGAACGCGTCTCGCTGGCCGCTCAAAAGCCTCGAAGCCACACTCCGGTGGCCGGAGCCGCGCGCCAAGGGGCAGGCACGCTACGAGGGCACCATCACCCTCGCGAAGACGCTGGCCCCGGGCCGGCAGACCGTCGTCCCATGCAAAGGCAAGCCCCTCAAACTGGAGTTCCGCTGGGAATACCTGGAGCCGGTGGAGATCGACGCCTCGCCGGTTTTCGCTCCGGCCGATGGGTAAGACGGCGGCGTGGCGCCAACGACTTTCCGGCGCGTTACGGCGATTCGGCCCGCCGCTCAGGTGAAATACCGCATCGACGTCTTCTTGAACTCCCGCTCGGAGAACAGCACTTCGTAATGCCTGAGTCCCGCGTCGTCGGCCATGCGTGCGACCGTCCGGCCGACCTCGTCTTCCGAACGGCCGTGCGTCATGGCGAACAGGTTGTACGGGAAATCGGGAAGCGGCGGCCGACGGTAGCAGTGGCTCACCTCCGGGTGCTTCGCCAGGGTCTCCCCGGCCGCGTCTACCTTCTCGGGCGGCACGCGAAAGACGGCCATCCCGCCTGCGCGGTAACCCAACTCGCGGTGCTGTACGACAGCCCCAAAGCGCCGGATGATGCCCGTATCGACCCACTCGCGAATCTGTGCGACGACCTTGGCCTCCGGCCATCCCAGACGCTCGGCAATCGTGGCGAAGGGATCGCGCTGCGGCCGAAGGCCCTCCTGAATCAGCCGGACGAACTCCTTCTGCTCGTCGGTGAGCGGCAGAGCCCGTGCCGGTCGCTCAGAATTGTTGCGCGGCGGGTCTCCATTGTTGCGCGGCGGGTCTCCTGACCCGCCGCGCTCCTCCCCGCGCTCCGGCTCGCCGTCCGTCAGGTCGAAATGGACGCGAATCTTGTAAACCGTCAGGGCGGGGAGGCTGTGGAACTCGGAGATGCCGGTTTCAGAGCGCAGCCGCTCGAGCGTCCCGTCCAGGGCGCCCTGCGACGCCTCGGTCAGCGTGAACCAGAGGTTGTACGCCGCGCGGCGCGCGTAGTTGTGTGTGACCCCGGGCAGCCGGTTGACCGTCTCTGCCACCTCGTCGAGGCGATCCGCGGGGACCTTGACAGCGACGAGCGTCGAGACGTATCCCAGACGCCGCGAATCGAACACCGGACCCACACGCCGGATCACGCCGCCGGCCAGCAGGCGGCCGACCCGATCGATGACGTCGGCGGCTCCGATGCCCAGCCGCGCGGCCACGGCGTCAAACGGATGCTCCGTTACGGGCAGGTCCGATTGGATCGCCGTCAGGATTTGCTTGTCGAGGTTGTCCATGCTATCAACAGAACACCGGCGCGAACCCGCCCGCCGACGCCGCGCTACGCCCCCGTCTCGCACGACACGATGGCATCCACCAGGCCAGGAATGGTGTGCGGGTCGGCCTCGACGGTCGGTTCCAGGCCGGCCTCGCGAAGCGTTGCGGACGTCGTCGGCCCGATGCTGGCGATGCGCGCACGCGACGCGCACACGCGGTCTTTCCCGACGGCGCCGACGAAGTTCCCGACCGTTGAGGAACTCGTGAACGTCAGCCAGTCGATCTCATCCGCTTCGAGCGCCTCGGCCACCACGCCGCAACTCGCCGTGTCGGGCGCCGTCCGGTAGGCGACGACCTCGTGGACTTCGGCGCCTTGTGCGGCCAGTGTCCCGGGCAGTTCCTTCGGCGCGATGTCGGCGCGCGGCAGGAGGATGCGCAGGCCGGCCGGGTTGCCGGTCGCCGCGAGCGCCTCGGCGACGGCTGCCCCCGTGAACGTCTCGGGCTGAAGGTCCGGCCTGAGGCCGAACCGCGCCAGCCGCTCGGCCGTCGCCGGGCCGATGGTTGCGATGCGCGCGGACGCGAGCGCGCGGGCATCGAGTCCGGCGTCGGCCAGCGCCTCGAAATAGGCCGCCACGCCGTTGACGCTTGTGAAGACGATCCAGTCGAAGGATGCGGCGTGGCGTGCGGCCGTCTGGAGCGGGGCCGGATCGTCGGGCGGCTCGATGCGGATGGCGGGCGATTCAATCGTCTCGGCGCCCAGGGCATCGAGCCGCTTCGTCAGTTCCGACGCCTGGGCCCGCGCTCGCGTCACCACGATCCGCCGGCCGAACAGCGGCCGCCGCTCGAACCATTGCAGACGATCGCGCAGCCTCACCACGTCGCCGACGACAATGATGGCGGGCGGCTCCAGCCCCGCCTCCCCGGCCGTCTGCGGCAGCGTCGCGAGCGTACCCGTGATGGTCTTCTGCCGCGGTGTGGCGCCCCAGCGGACGGCGGCGGCCGGTGTCTCGGCGCTGCGGCCGTGGGCGATGAGGTTCTCGGAGATGGCCGCCAGGTTCCTGACGCCCATGTAGAATACGAGCGTTCCCGGCCAGCGGGCGAGGGCGTCCCAGTCGAGGGCCGGGTCGACCTTGTCGTCGGCCTCGTGGCCCGTGACGAAGGCAACGCCGCTTGCCACGTGGCGATGCGTCACGGGGATGCCGGCGCAGGCGGGTGCCGCGACGGCGGCCGTGACGCCGGGCACGACCTCGAAGTCGATCCCCGCCTCGACGAGCGCCAGCGCCTCCTCGCCGCCCCGGCCGAATACGTACGGGTCGCCGCCCTTGAGGCGGACGACCGTCGCGCCGGCCTGCGCCTTTTCGACGAGCAGCGCGTTGATCCCCTCCTGCGGGAGGGTGTGCTGCGAGGCGCGTTTGCCCACGTAAATCCGCTCGGCCTCCGCGGGGGCGTGGTCGAGCAACCGCTCCGAAATCAGCGCGTCGTACACGACCACGTCGGCCAGGCCGAGGACATCGCGGCCGCGGAGCGTCAGCAGTCCCGGGTCACCCGGTCCGGCGCCGACCAGATACACACGTCCTTTGCTCATCCGATGCCTCTTTTTCTGCTCAGGCACGGCCCATTGTACCAGCGGCGTTGACGTGCGCGTGCGAAATCTTCTTGCCCTGTTTCCTTGCACTCGCACGGGGCTGGCGTAGAATCGCTGCCCAAGAGCCGGTCAGCGAAAGGGAACGCACATGGCAGATGAGATCCGAATCGGCATGGTCGGCATGGGCGGGTTCATGAACACGCACAGCAAGGCTCTCGGCGAGATTCCCGACGCCCGGGTCGTCGCGATCGCCGACCCGCAGCCCGGGCACCGGGCCAACCACAAAGAGCGGCACGCCCACCTGGCCGACGCCGCCGAGTACGACGACTACCAGGCCATGCTCCGCAAGGAGAAACTGGACGCCGTCGTCATTGCCAGCCCCCACACGCTGCATTTCGAGCAGGTCATGGCGGCGCTGGACCGCGGCCTGCACGTGCTCGTCGAGAAGCCGATGGTCTGCCGCATCGACCACGGAGTGACGGTCGTCAAGAAGGTTCGCGAGACGGGCCTCGTCCTGACGATCGGCTACCACCGGCACACCGACGGCACGTACCGCTACGTTCGCCGCGAGATCGACGCCGGCCGCATCGGCACGATACAGGCCGTCTCGGCGTTCCAGTGCCAGGAGTGGAAGAAGGCGACGGCCGGCGAGTGGCGGCAGGCGCCGGACCTGTCGGGCGGCGGCCAGTTGAACGATTCCGGCAGCCATCTCGTGGACGTGGTGCTCTGGATGACCGGCCTTGAGGCCGACACCGTTTCGGCGCAGATTGACAACTGCGGCACGGAGGTGGACATCAACTCGGCCGTCAGCGTCCGCTTCACGAGCGGCGCCGTCGGCACGCTGACGGTCATCGGCGACGCCCCCGCCTGGTGGGAAGACATCAGCATCGTCGGCGACGAGGGCGCCTTCCACATTCGGCAGGGCGCCGGTCTGACGCAGCAGGTCGGCTTTCGCGATGCGCAGATGGCCGTGGACGCCGAGCGGCTGGGCAGCGAGTCGGTCTCGTTCGACTTTATCCGCGCCGTCAAGGGCGAGGGAGAGCCGGTGGCGCCGGCCGAGTGCGGCCTGCGCGTGATTGAACTGACCGAGGCCGCCTGGAAATCCGCCGCCGACGGCGGCAAGCCCGTCGCCGTGCCCAGGACGGACCTGTAGGGGACGGGCGCCGTGCGGAGGGTGGGCGTTCAGGAGGGAGGGCGGACACTCACGCCGTGTTGAGCGTCCTCGAGTTGCACCGGCACGAGGTCCGTCGCCAACAGGGACATGGCGCCGAAGCGGTCCTCCACCGTGCCGGTCCGTGTTGATGGCCGGGTGGCACGGCCACGCGTAAGCGTGACCGTGTTGGGCGCTTCGGGCGCACGGTCGCGGCTGCGTCGCTTCCGTGCCACCCGCCTTTTCAGTAGCGGGTTCAGCCCGATGAGCGGCCGATAAACCGCCATCGGGTTGGCCGAGGGCGTCATGCCGAGCAGGTGGTCCTCCAGTTCGAGTTTCTTGAGCGGTCCGTAGTCCGACAGGTCGGGGCAGGGCGGCGGGTCGGCCGCGCCGACGAAGCGCCCGCCTCAGGGCAAGGAACGGGCGGCCCGGTTCACGAGCCGCCCGCCTGATTCTTGTCAGCCGTTTGCCGCGCGCTACTTCCGCCTGCGGCGAACGAGCACGCCCAGGCCGCCCAGGGCCACCAGCGCCAGCGTGGCCGGCTCCGGCACGTAGGTCAGAACGTCCGTCGCGCGGTCTAAGGCGGAGTTCTCCGGCATGTTTATGGTGGCCGGGCCGAGGCACGCCGGCAGGTCCCCCCCCGGCCGCGACGTCGAAAAGGTCGAACGTGTCGGCCGGGTCGGGCGCGTAGCCATTGGCGAAGACGATGTCGATGGGGGTGGAGGTGAAGTCGACGCCCGCACCGACGATGAGCCGGTCGCAGGCGGCCGAGTCGGTGCCGGCGATCTCCATCAGGACCGAGGATCCGTCCACAAGGACGTCTTGAAGAATCATACACCCCGGGCTCGAGCCGACGGTCACGTTGCCGTAGATCTCCACATTCGTCAGGCTGCCCGAGCCGCTCACGTCCCCGTAGAGCGCCAGTCCCGCGCCGCTGCCGGTGATCGACGCCTCCGCCAGGTCGATCGCGCCGTAGATCGTGCCGTGGCCCGCGATCTCCTGTCCGGCCGAAAGCGTCAGCCCGGCTCCGGCCGTCAGGACGCCGCCGGCCAGTTGCGTAAGCGGACACTCGAAGACGCCCCCGTTGATGGTCAGGAAGCCGCCGGCATTGACGGTGGTGACATCCGTGACCCGCAAGGTCTGGCCGGCAGCAGCCAATGCATTGCTTCCGAACGGTGCACCCGGCGCGACGGTAAGGCTGCCGGAGAACTCCAGCGTTCCAGAAAGCCAGTTGAAAGCGCCACCGGCGGACCGGTCCAGCGTACCGGCGCGGATCGTCCCGCCGTCGAGCGTCAACACGCCGGCGGCGGCCAGCGTCAGCGTGTCGTCTACCTGCAGCGCCGCCCCGGTCGGGATAGGCACGTTGGTTTTGAACAGTCCCCACGTGTCTACGGTCGTGCTGCCCGGAACGCGCACCGTTCCTCCGGTCCAGTTGACGATTCCACCGGCGGATGCCTCCAGCACGCTGAGTTCGGGCACCTCCAGGACACCTCCCGCCAACGCCAGCGTGTCGCCCGACCTGACCTCGAGCAACGTGCTCACAGTGAGGTGCCCGTCGATGAGTTCGTACGTTGCGTTGCCGGAGCGTCCGATGCACAGCGTACCTGTTGTGTTTGTCCCGCCGGTCTGGGTAAACAAGCCCGTGTTGTCGTAGGCGATGTACTCGGTCCCTGCGACCAGGTCGCCGCCGCTGAGTTCGTACGTTCCGTTGCCTCCCGACCACTGGCTGCCTCCGACCCCCAGATGGCCGGCCACCGTGTGTGTGCCGCCGGTCTGCTGAAAAAGCCCCATCCCGGTGGAGCCGATATACTCAATCGGGGCCGATAGTTGACCGGTCCCGCCCAGGACGTAGGTGCCCTTGCTGCCTCCCCACACGGCGACGTTGATGTAAGACGGCGTGGCCAGCCCTGCGTTTTGCGTGATCTGCCCGGTTCCGTGGCAGCCCACGTAGAGTACCTCCGTGGTCGTAAGGTGCCCCGGTTCCGTGATCAGCGCGTATCCGCTCTCCCCGGCAAAGTAGCCCAGATACATGCTCTTGGCCGTTGCGTTGCAGTCCACCGTCACCGTGCCGCCGTTTCTGACCCAGGCGCTGTCGGCCGGGGCTGGCACGCCACCCCCCAGTTGGCCGCCTCGCCCCAGGAACCGGAGCCCACTCGCCAATTGTAATCAGTGGCGTGGCTGCTATCCGCCGCCAAGACAGCCAGGATCGACGAAAGGGCAGCCGCCATAAGGATATTCCGAAGTGCCGACATGATCGTCTCCTTTCCCTGCTCAGGGAGGCATCGCAGTATGACACGTCACCGCTACCGAACGGACAGAACGGCTCCATACGCACCGGCACACCTTCGTGTGCCGTCCTGGGCCCCAAGGGAGTCGTTGGCGTTTTCCCCGAAACGCCGGGACGTGTTCCAACCTGTCGAGCAAGTTGGCATGGGCGGCGGCGGCGACGCCTCAGTCTTAGTACTACAACGCTCTATGGCGCGCTTCTGGCAGGAGCGCCTATCCGAAAAACCGCCGAGTGGTCCTGACCCGTGATTTTCCCGCCCGGGCGACGGCCTTGCTGGAAGGTCTCATAGCGTTGTAGGCTTAGACGTCTTGCCGCACGCGCTGCCGCCGCACGGACAGAAGCAGCGCCCCGGCGCCGAGCACCGCCAGCGTTGCCGGCTCGGGTAGCGTGGCGTAGATATCGCCGTCATCCTCCCAAACCACGACGTGGCCGTAGACCGGGTCGTAAGAGACCGCAGGGAACTCCTGGTTGCCGGGGCCGGCGTAGATCAGCACCTCCTCGTCGGCGTTCAGATCGTAGCCATATATATCGCAGGACCCGTTGCGCCAGTCATTCCACACGACCAGGCCTTCACAGATGGCGGGGCAATTCTGCGCGGACGCATGGGAGCCCAGGGGCTTCTCGGTCTTCGTGACGAGGTTGTAGGCGTAGATGTCGTCCACGTAATCCTCGTTGCGGTCGTCGGCCCAGACGACCCAGTCGCCCCAGATGGCGGGGTGGGACTGGCGCCCGGCGGCCGTGCAGATCACCAGGTCGTCGCCCGTGACAAGGTCTTTGCCGAAAATGTCGCTGTCGTACGAGTTGGTGGCGCTGCCGAGCCAGACGACGGTCGAGCCGTAGACGGCCGGCGCGTCCTGCGAACCGGGCGCGGTCGTGATGGCGAACTCGCCGCCGCCCGAGAGGTTGATGCCGTAGATGTTGCGGCCGCCGCCGGGCCGGTTGCGGTCATCGGGCCAGACGACGGTCCGACCCCAGATGGTTGCGCCTCCGCTGGGGTCCGCCGTGCCGCCCGTGACGGGCAGGGCCGGGCCGGCCGGCAGGTCGTAGCGGCAGACGGTCATGGGGACGTGATAGTCAACCCAGACGACGGTCTGTCCGCTGATGCGCGGCCCGAACTCCGGCGAGAGAGCCTGGGAGATGAAGAACTCGCCGCCACCGGCAAGGTCCCGGCCGTAGATTTCCTCGCTCCCGCTCCGCTCGTCGCGCCAGACGACGGTCGTGCCGCAGATGGCCGGCCGCGACTGCTCGCCAGGGGCCGTGCAGATCGGAAACGCCGGGAAGTCCCCCGCCGCCGGCCGCGATAGGTTGAAGCAGGCGAGACCCGCCAGGATGACGGACAGGGCCCGCCATGCGCCTCGCTGTCGCGCGATTGTAGAGACACGCCTTGGCGTGCCCGCGTGTGGATTGCGGGATTCGGCCGGACTGGATTCCGACAGCCGACAGGTGTGGCGAGGGGCCATCCGCCGCATGATCGCTCTCCCCCGGGCACAGGGACTTGCGCCATTGCGATAAGTATAGCACAGATTTGGCGGAAGTCAAATCGCGGCGGCTCGAGAGAGCCGACCCGCGGTATCTCCTGCGAGCGGTATGTCAGCGAGCGTCCCGGCGGCGCCGCAGCGCCATACCGACCGCCCCCGCCGCCACCAGGCCGAGCGTTGCCGGTTCGGGGACGGTGGCGGCAAAATCGTGGTACGCCTGCAGGGTGGCGGGGTCGGCGCCTCCCGCCGTCAGGTAGCCTTCGAGCCAGAACGCGTCGTCGTGGTCCGAGAGCGTCGGCAGGCTGCGGCTGCGGGCGAGGGTCCGGAAGTCTGCGTAGCGGACCTTGACGGTGACGGTGCGGGCCAGCAGGTCGATGTCCCGCAGCCCGTGGCAGGCGCGCTCCAGCAGGCAAGAGAGCATGGCCTTGATCCGGGAACGGTCGATGAGGTTGGTCTCGAAGGTGGTCTCGCGGCTGATGGATTTCGGGCCGCCGAGCCGGCCGGTAACGGGCGTGGGGTCGATGCCGCGCGCCCGCTCGGCCAGTGTCCGACCCGACGGGCCGAACTGCTCGACGAGCATCGATGGGGAAGTCGGCGGTTCTCATTCGCATTCGGACGTTGTCATTCGCCATTTTTACTTTCGGATAGTACCCTAACCGCACCCTAACATCAAGTGGGGAATCGGCTATTTTGTGTGGGGAATGCCTTTTTTTCTCAGGAGGCACGTCCCTTACAATAGGTTGGGGTCGGCTTGATTTTGCACCGGATATGTGCTATACTTGGGGCGAAGACAAGTTCGAAGACGCCGTGGGGGCGACTGGCTTCGACGGGGCCTTAGAGGGCTTGGAGTTGCGCGAAGAGGTTGTCGGCCACCTCTTAAAACTGCCGGCAAAACCAAAATGCCAATCCTAACATGGCAATGGCTGCTTAAAAACGAGCAGCCACGTCCTCCCGGATTCGCCCGCGGGTTCGGGCAAGGGCGTCACGACGCGGGCTGGTCGGCTAGTCGGCCGGGTGCGACGCCGACGAGAACCTAGTCCCGGCTGGGTCCAAGCGTAGCCTGTCGGTCGGCGCCGCACGGACCGAGATCAAAACGATCGACTATTCGCGTAGACGCTTCAAGTCACAGGCATCCGGACGTGGGTTCGATTCCCACCGCCTCCACCATCTCTCTGCGCTCGAACCCGTCTCTCGTATCTCAGCGCGCGCCAGGCCGCGCGCGGACCGCTCCGTTTTCGGCCAGTGTTCAAGCGGTTTTCGTGCACTCCTCTTGCCAACGTGTGGACTCGACGTCCGGAGCCGTCGGCCCGCGCGTGCCCATTTCGTCTCTTTCTGTCCCCAGAATCTCCAAAACGTCCGGACTTCCACGGGGAAGTCCGGATGTCAGGAAGTGCCGCGCTCGCAAGGACTTACGGGATCGGGACATCCGGACGCGCGACGGTTTCGGGCGTAACGGTCGGAGTAGCGCTTGCGCGCGGCGAACTCCGCCCTGAAGGACGTGAGTCGCGGGGTGGAGGTCAAAGACCGAAGCGGTCCGCCTGGCTTTGCCAGTCGAGCGGAAGGTCTCTTGACAGCGCGGCCAGTGATACGCCGTCGAGCGCCCCGTGATCAAGCGCGGCCTCGACGACTGCGGGGCTCAGGCATGCGAGTTGCAGGATACGCCGGACGTAGGAGCCATCGACGCCGAGACGCTTGGCCAGAGCCTCGACCGAATCGACTTTGCCCGCGTCGAGCGCCTCCTGCCAGGTGAACGCCCGGGCAATGGCAACAACCACGGGGTCGGGCGCTCTGTCCTGCGCCTCTGCGACAGGCTCGGCGCCGTCGGGCAGGATGATCTCCTTGCGGCCGCTTCGCCGACGGAACGTCATCGGGATGTGGATGGCGACCACGGCGCCGTCGTCTTCAACCGCGACCTTCATGCGGGTGCACCCTCCAGTTCAGCGACGAGCGACCGCAGACCGTTCGTCTGTAACCGCAGGACGAGGCCATCGGTGTTGACAACGACCTCCTTGACGAGCAGCCGGACGATGCGTTCCTGTTCGGCCGGGAACAACTGGTCCCAAAGCGGATCGACGTTGCGCAAGGCCTCATGTACCTCCTGCTCGGTTGGCAGGTCGACCTTCGTCTCGCCCGGCGTGTCGTCGATACTCTTCAGGCGCTGCTCAACCGCGGTGAGTTCCTTGTTGAGCGTCTCGATTTCCTCGGCCAGGAATCCCTCCCCTCCCGTGCTGGCCAGACGTCGGATGGCCCGCTTGAGTTCGGCGGCTCGCGTCTCGAGGTTGTGCCGCTCGCGCCTGTGCACGCAGCGCTGCTCGTCCGCCTTGGCCTGAACGGCCCGGAACGTCCGCGCGACCAGTTCGGGCGTGCGGAACACGTGCCGCAGTTGCTCGACGACCACGCGCTCGACCTCGCTGGCCGCCACCGATTTGACGGGACAGGCGTCGCGTCCGTGCTTCTCGGCCCGGTTGCAGAGGTAGTAACGGTAGCGCCTGCCGCGGCGAGTCGTGAAGGTCGTCCCCATGGCCCGGCCGCAGTGGCCGCAGCGGATGACGCCCTTGAGGAGCGCCGCCGTCTTTCGCCGTGTCTCACCGGCGCGGGAGTGTCGGTTCGTCGCGAGGAGCGTCTGAACGCGTTCCCAGGTCCGCCGGTTGACGATGGCCTCGTGCTCGCCGGGGTAGACGTGGCCGCGGTGGGTCACCTCGCCGACGTACTTGCGGTTCGTGAGCACCCGGTGCACGCTCATCTTGTGCCAGGGCTTGCCTTCGCGGGCAGTGCCTTTCTTCGTGGTCCATGACTTGGTGCGGTAGCCTTGGCTGTTGAGTTCCTGTGCGACCTTCAGCGTCGAGCGGAGCACGAGGAACCGGCGGAAGATGAGCCGCACGAGGTCGGCTTCCTCGGCGTTGACGAGGAGGCGCCTGGCCTCGCGGTCGACGTCGTACCCCAGGATAGGCGGGCCGCCCGTGTACTTGCCTTTGCGTTTGGCGGCGGCCACCTTGTCGCGGATTCGCTCCCCGATGATCTCGCGTTCGAATTGGGCGAACGAGAGGAGGACGTTGAGAGTCAGCCGGCCCATGCTGGACTTGGTGTCGAAGCGCTGGGTGACGCTCACGAAGGAGACGTTGTGCTTCTCGAACCGTTCCATGAGCCTGATGAAGTCCGCAAGCGACCGCGACAGCCGGTCGAGCTTGTAGCACAGGACCACATCGACCTGCCCGGCCTCGATTTCCCTGAGCAGTCTCTGCAGGGCAGGGCGGTCCGTGTTCCCGCCAGAGAAGCCCCCGTCGTCGTACCGGTTTGGCAGGACGGCCCAACCATCGTGCTTCTGGCTGGTGACGTAGGCCTCGCAGGCCTCCCGTTGGGCATCGAGGGAGTTGAAGTCCTGATCGAGCCCTTCCTCGTGGCTCTTGCGGGTGTAGATGGCGCAGCGGACGGTGTCGCGCTCGGTCTGGACGGCGGCCTGGATCACGGCGTCTCCTTCCTGGTCTGCTGGAGGCCGAAGAACCGCGGCCCGCTGTGATGGGCACCGGTGATGGTCCTGGCGACGGCCGAGAGCGACCGGAACCTGCGACCCTCGAACTCGAAGCCGTCGCGCAGGACCGTGACCTCGTACCGCCTGCCGTGCCACTCCCGGATGAGCCGCGTTCCGGCCACGGGCACGTTGCGTTGACGGACGCGCCGGCCCCGTCGTCTGCGTACCCCGCCGAGGGGGTTCTCGTCGGCAATCTGTCGCAGCCGGGCCTTCGTCTCGTCCGCCAGTCCCCCGAAGGCCAGTTCCTGGACGCGGTACGCGAGACGCCGCACCAGGTGCTTGCGCTTGCAGGTGGCCGGCGGCTCCGTGCCGTAGAGGGTCCGCCACTGCTCGCGCAGCGCCTTCACGTCCAGCCCATCCAGGTCCGCAAGTTGTTTCAGGACAGAGCCTTGCATGCGGTCTCCTTCCGTCGCCCCCTCGACCACATGAGGGCCCGTCTCGGCGCCCGGCTCAAGGGGATTCCGGGGGGAAAGGCCCGCGTTTTCGGCCGCTGTTTGCGCCACAGGCGAAGGAGCCCAGCGGCGAGGAGGTCGGCCACTTCGTCGAGACGTTCGGCCTCGGTCATGGCCTCGACGTCCGGGGTCGGAGCGGTTTTGCCGTCTGCCGGTATCATACGCGGGCCCTTTCTCCCTGTGACGGTGCATTCGCCTGTAACCGCGCCATAGCCTCATTCCGCGCCGCCACCCGCTAGAGGCGGTGCCTGCGAGTGCCGAGGATGGCCGCCGGTTCCTTCACCGCGAACGGCCCGGCCAGCTGAGTCACCGTGTGTCCCCTTCCTCCGGCAGGTAGAGCGGTTCGATCTCCATCGCGTCCAGGTCGAAGCCCTCCGCCGGTTCGCGGGCCTCGTCCGGCGCGAGTTCGCGGGCGAGGCGCTCCCCGGCCAGCGTCAGCCTGATGTGCGTCGTGCGGCGTCCACCGTGGAGGTTGTGCCGCTCGATGAGGCCCATCGCCTCCAGTCGAACGCACTGCCTGTGGTAGATCACGCGTTCGCTGTTGGTGGGCGGGTGGCCGATCCACCCGGCCAGGTTCATCGGCACCAGACCGTTCTCCCGCGCCATCCGGGTGCGCCGCCTCAGGAGGCCGTAGCGCTCTCGCGAGAGACCATCGAGTGCCGAGATGTTAACAGTGGCCAGCCGGCGCCGATCATGCCAGATCCCGCGTAGAAGGCCCTTCTGACGCGAATTGAGCCGCATTCGTACCCTCCCTCCGGTTTTCGCGCGCGTTAATAGACCAACTCTGTCCTGGGCCGTGATTGGTTCCGCCGCCCTCGGAAAAGGTCATCGCCCGGAAGTACCTATGCCGCGTGGACTTACACGTAGCACTAGGTGCATATAGCCTGTTCTCGCGATGTAGCCGTGCCGCCTCTTCGCGGGAGTGCCGTTGTTGCAGACACGCGTGTCGGAATTACCCTCTGCGACATCCTCACTGGGGAGTTCCCCAGTGAGGGGGCTCGCGCTGTGTAGGCATGCCCCGTTCCTTTCAGGCCACCATGGTGGCGCAGATCTCGCCCCGGCGCGCATCGAGGGCGCCGAGGTCCTGAAGGGCCCGGCACCGGGCGCAGGCCACGGTGCTCAGGGCGTCCTCGACGGCCGCCAGTTGCCGCTTGTCCGCGTTAACGCTTTTCCCCTTGGCTCGGGTGCGTCGGCGCCGGGTCGCCTTTGCGGAGGCGGCGCGCGTCAGATAGTCGTTCCGCCGCGCGTGTAACCGCTTCTCGATCTTCTGGAGCGCGAAACGTCGGTACCGCAGAAGACGGCTCAGATGGAGCAGGCCGTCCCACCTCGCCCGCCGGATGCGCGACCGCGCGACGCCCACGTCCACGGCGTCCCGGTCGGTCCAGGTGTCGGGATCGACGAGGCGTCGGCAGTCGGAGAAGAGTTGGTCCATCTCCTCGAGCGTGCGTGCCAGTTTTTCATTATGCGTCCGGGCCAGCGCCGAAGCCTCCCGGTCACCGAGCGTGACATCCGGTCCGACCGGTGCAAGGTCCAATCCTCGGACGAGCGCCTCGTCCTTCGCCGTTTCGACAGTCCAGTCCATGAGGGTTCCTCCACCTGGCCGAACGTTCTGGGCGCCCGAACCGGCGGTCGGCCAGACGGCCGCCGGGGGCGTCGCTTTCTGTCATTCTTGTCATTCTTGTCATGGGGGTCGGGTATAGGGACCCCGGGGGCACGGGGACAGGCCCCAAGGCGGCCCAGGCGACGTAATCCCTTGCTTATGAAGGGCTTAGCGTCCGTCCGGTTGTCAGAACAGAGAGAGAGTAAGTCCTCAAAACCCCTATTAAGGAACGTGTGAAAGAATGACAAAAATGACACAATGCGGTTCATGCCGTTGCGGTCTCCAGCGCCCGGGGGTTCGTGCGGAACCGGCGACCTCGGCGGCCCCGTTTTCCCGGCCGTCGCTCCTCGACCGGCAGAACCAGGTTATGGTCGAGCAGCACGTCGATGGCCGGCTCGATGTCCGCCGTGGTCCGGAACGTGCCTCGCAGGGGGTGCCAGAGTTCCGAGAAGGTGAAGTCGGTCAAGCCGCGATCCTGAACGTGCCGCCAGACGCGCCGCGCCGCCTCAAGCGCCCCGCCGCCGTCCATCAGGTCGAAAACGGCCAGGGCATGTTCGGCCAGGAGTTCGCCGAGGCGTGCGGCGCACTCCATGGTGTCCGCGTCGATAGGCCGGTCGACGGGGTTTCCCGGCTCCAGCACCCAGCGTACGCAGTGGAAGAGGCCGGCTATACGGGCGACGGCGCCGGGGAGTTTCCCCGCCCAATCCGTCATCCCTGCAAACCGCCCTCCTTGCCGGAGCTGGACCTCGACCCGCCTCTGGTGGTCCTTCCAGACGCCGTAGGCGGGGCCGTCGAGCGAGAGGACGTGCGGATAGGCCATCTCCGCCGCCGCGTCGTACCGTAGCGTCACCCGGAGAAGGGCCAGGAGTCCGTCGGCGTAGCGCAGGGCGACGTCGTCGGGGATGCGCCGGGGCTCGAGTCCGCGGTACCCCATGCGGGACTTCGGTAGCGCGTACAAGAACCTGGCCAGTAGACCGCGGCCGCGGAACCCGGGTTTTGTGCTGAGGGCCTTCAGCACGTCGGGCTGGGGGCTTAGGCCCATCGTCAGGAGCGTGTGGTCGAGGACGACCGGCGGCCGCGACCCGCGATCCACGCGCACGGGCGCGCCGGAGTGGCTCTGCAAGAACAGGTCCAGATTGGGGATACCGTTGGAGTACCGGCCGGCCAGGACGTCGAAGATGCCGCCTTCGTCCGAGAGGATGGCCATCCGCCCGCTCTGTTCGGCCATCATCGTGCCGAGGTGCTCGGGCGTCACGTCCTGGGTGAAGAGCCGCGGCGGGACCGGGACACGCGGCACGGACGCCTCCACGCCTTCGATCTCCTTCTGCAACTCGTCCCGTTTTTGCGGGTCATCTTCGGCGGCGCACTTGGCGCGCAGGCGGGTGATCCGGGCCTGAAGCGTCTTGGCCTTCGACTCGGCCCTCTGCCGCTCGTCGGCCGTCCGTTTTCGCTCGGCCCGTTCCCAGTCCACGAGCGGTCCGGTGGCGAGCTTGTGGACGGCCGTCTTGCGTTGACCGCTCTTCATCGCCGGGGCGGTCCAGAGGTTGACCGGTTCGAAGTAGCCGGGTTCCGGCCGGACGCTGAACCGTCCCTGGGCCGCCGTGGCCGCGGCCGACAGGCACAGCAGGGCCGGCAACTCGAGCGGCGTTTCGGTCGCCTCGGCGATCTCCTCGGCCATCCGTCCGAGCCAACCGTCCAGGAGGCGCGGTGGCATCGCAGGAGGCTCGGGATCGTCGAGCGGGAAGGGTTCAGGGGCCTCGTCCGCCACGCAGACCTGGCCGATGGCACCGGTGCGCGGGCCGGGGACGGTGACACCTGGCGCGGCGCTGCCGGCGCCTGCGTCCGCCGAGGCAGCCGCCTGCCCAAGGATGCCTGACAGGTCCACGTCAGCGCCCTCGGCGGGAATCTCGGCGGCCGCCTGATGGGCCCTGGCCAGCGTGCGGAGCATGTAATCACGCCTGAGGGATTTCTCGGGGCTGGCGCCCGTGCGCCGCCTGGCCGCGATGAGCAGGTCGGCCGTTTCCTGGTCGGTCCAGTCCAGGCGCGCGGCGATGGAGGCGAGGGCCAGGTCGTAGCCGCTCTGGGACTGGTCCGCGAGATCCGTCCGCTCGTGGTTCCACGTCTGGCGGAACTTCGGACACGCGGCGATGGCCTCGGCCATCTTCGCCGCCGGCGGCTCGGCGTCTGCGCGCAGGACGAGGTTTTCGCCGGTGGGCACCGGTGCTTTGTCGTCGGTTTCGGCCAGGTACGGTTCGAAGTCGCCAGGGTTGAAGCGCCGTTCGAGATGGGATTCGATGACACGGACCTCGGCCGGCGGTGTGCCCTTGTGGTTCAGCGTACCGGGCAGCCGCAGCACACGGGTCAGGTCGCCGAGATTCTCCAAGTGCCAGCCCAGCGACTCGGCCGCGGCGCAGACGGTGCCGTGCCACCCCTTGGCGAGCCGGGCGGCCTGGTCACGTTCCCCGTCGGTGTCGAAGACCCAGGGCTCCTTCAGCACCCAGTAGGCGTGCAGGCCATGCCCACTGTGGACGAGCATGGACGGTGCGTGCGGCAGGCGTTCGAGGATGCCCTGGGCGTCGTCGAGCGTCGCAGGGAGGGGCTTCTTGTCGCGGCCGGGGCCAAGGAGGTCGATGTCGGCCCACAGGGCACCGATGGCAGCGACGTCCTTGGCCTTGCCGCGACCGGACGGACTGCCTTGGATGAGACCGACGCCGAAGTAGACGTTCTGCGCCGGCGACTGCTCCTTCGCGTAGACAGCGGCCCCAGCGGCGTCCGCGAAGAGGCGGGTCTGGAGGCTTGGCACGGTGAAGACGGCCAGGCGGCGCTCGGCCGAGAGGGCGTCGTCGAAGAGTTCTGTGATGAAACCCTGCGAAGGTGGCTGGTTCCATGCCGGAGCCTCAGCCGCCACGCGGCCGTTCTCAGCCGACAAGGACGGCGCGCGTGTATCTTGCGCCGGTGTTTCAACCGCATCAACCAGTGCCGCCCCGGGTGAGTCTGACGCGGCCGTTACTTGACAAGTGCTACTTTGCGACATGGCAGACGCTCCCCAGGTCCTGGAACTCCTTCGTGAAGGCAGCCGTGTCCTCGCCGCAGTAGACCACCGCCTGCCCTTGGAGCGGCGCGGAGGTCTTCTCGGGGTGCCAGAACCGGACCCGCCCCGCAGGGAAGCACACCGCGGACGCCACGCCCAGCAGCGCCTGGAACCACTGCGTCTCGGTGGCGTTGTTGACGAGCACGACGGCCTGGGGGACATCGCCGGCGCGGTAGTGTCGGAGGAGTTTCTCAGAGAACCGCCGGACCAGCGGCTGGGCGTACGGCGGGTTCATGAACACCCGGCCCGACCAGTGCTGCGACAGGCCGTCGTCTGCGGCCGTGAAGAAACGTGTCGCCCGGACCACCTCATTGGCCGCCGCGCTTGAGGCGGGGTCGAGGTCGATGCCGCCCATCACGCGACGGGCGCGGTCGACGTAGTCGGCCGGCGTGTACCATTCGTTGTCGCCGGCGTTGTGGGCGACGTGGGGACGGGTCACCTGGCGCATCGCCTCGGCGGAAGTGACCTCGCCGGTTCTCACCTTGTCGGCAAGGTCGGGGCGCTCGCGCTGGAGCCGGTCCATTCGTTCGACGGCACCCCGGTTGGTCTTGCTGGCTGCGGCCCGGATAGCGCTGCCCCGGCCGCGAGGCGCCGAGGACGACCGTCCACAACCTGCGGCCGGACGTTCCGTCGCTCTCGGTTTCGGGATGCCCTTCTGCGATTCGCTGCGCGCCCGGTTGGCCCGCTGCCGGAGTTGCTGCTGTTCGGCCTGCCAGGCCCCCGACTTCTGTGTGCATGACTTCCAGATCAGGTACCGCTGGTCCTGCGTCAGGTCGCGGCGTTCGCCGTTGACGCTCCAGACATAGGCGAACGGGTCGGCATCGTCCGGCAGCCGTTCGATTCGCGGCTGGACGCCCGCCTTCCGGCACGCCAGGTACCGGTTCCGCCCGTCCACGATGAGGCCGCGGTGCGTGCGGATGGGCTCGCGCTGCCCATGGGCCCGGATGTCGTCGGCGAGTTCATCGATCCGCTCGTCATCGAGCAAGGGGAACTCGTTTGCGGCGCGGTGGAAATCAAGCGAGATCAGGCCGGGGGCCTCCTCGTCAAGCCCCGGCTGTTCTTGCGGTTCCTTACGCAAAGACAGGTTGCATGTGGCTGCTGCCATCACCATCCGTTTCATCTCCGAAGAAAACCAGTTCGTCGTCTGACGGTGGCCGGTTGGGCACCGCCCCGCTTCAGGTCCGCCAGATCACCGAGCGCCGGTCCATGACGTCGCCGAGAAGATGGCGCGTGCGGCGCGTCACGAAGGTGTTTCCCTTGTGGAAGTGTAGCCTGTACTGGAACAGGTGGCCCTGCTCGCACACGAATGTCAGGTCGATGGTGACGCCGCGGTCCATCGGAGGCGCGTGCGGGTCGACGGTCAGACCGTCCGAATCGATCACGACAAGCCCGTTGGCCGTGCCTGGCGACCAGCAGGCCAAGCGAACCGGATGGACGTATTCGTCGCCACACACGGGGCACGCCATCGCGGGATCGCACGAGGTCTTGCGGCCGGTGGGGATGAGTTCCTTGGGCATCATAAACGACGTCTCCACTGTGGGTTCCTGGGTTCCGTTACGTCCCATGCGTTCTGACGAGAGAAGCGCTCGGGTGGCCATTTACACCGGCCGCCGGCTCCTGCATCGCTCTCGCCTGCGCGCATCGAGTCAGTTCAAACACGGTGTTCGCCCGCCCAGCTTCCGTTGGGCTTGGCCGGCGGAACGGACGTTCCCGGCCCTCTCCTGTTCCCACTCCGCCAGGAGCCAGGCGGCCAGGGCCTGGGCACGGCGAGACCACGTTGCGGCGGTTTCCGGCGTCGGGGCGGCCGTTGCCACCGACAGACCGAACCGGCCGACGCGTTCGGTGGGAAGTGTCTCGGTGGTCAACCTCCACCCCCTTCCGCAGCCAGCAGGTCGCTGGCGTCACGGTGACGGAAATACCAGCTTGCTGTCGACACGTCTTTGTCGCTCCAGAGATACGCCCCGCCGGGGCCCTTTTCGGGTGCTGGCAGCCTTTGGTCCCACACCGCCCGCGACAGCCGGCTGGTGCCGATGCCGAGCAGACGGGCCACCTCCCGCGTGCTGCGAAAAGCCATAGCGTTCCTCCCGTGTTCTGCGATGGCGGATTCCCGCCAGGTTCGAAAAAGCGGCGCCGGCCGTGCCAGCCCCTTCTTTGCGATATCGCCTTCACCCCTTACCGACACGGCGCGGGCCGAATCGGCCGCGAATTCCCAATTATTTTTTGCCGGGGCCGACGTGGGCGCCCCGGTTCCCATCTCCGTCAGGCGATGTGGTGAAGGCCGAATCTGGCCCGAAAGGCCCGTTTTTCGGCCTCATTACTGTCCCATGGCCCCGGCCGGCAGTCGCTGGACTCCTCTCAACCGCCCGAAAATCGTTCCACATATAGACCCTGTGGCCAACATAGCCCTCCGTCCACGTCCGTTACCCTCGCCGCGGGGTCGGCGCGCCGCCGTGGCGATCGTTCCGCGAACGCGTTTACCCCTACATCTGCCCGAGCCGCCGAATTGATGCGCGGATTTTCGGGGCGGGCGACTGGAACCCCCCCCTCTACCATTGTCTTTTTGCGGAAGGGGGCGCACTTTTGCGTGGAATCTGCGGCGGGGGCTGGTTTCCTCGCTCCGGTTGGAGCCGTTTGCACTGGCCCTCCACAAGGTTATTTGCCGCTCGGCCCGAATTTCCGCAGTCGAATTCCGGATTTCCGCATTTTTTCTGGCCAGCGGCATCCGGCGGGCGGCCGTCAGGTCCTTTAGTGGGCAGGTGCCATATGGCTCGCGACGGACGGTCTCACACCAGCGCCGGTGAAAGGGGCTCCCATCTATAAAACATACGCCGCTGAGCCGCCGCATGTACGCGAGTAATCGCCAGAATCGGAGAATCGTTCCACATCTGGACCCCCGCGGCCCAGAGGGCTGGGATGGCGCGCCTCCACGGGGGTGGTGCACCGCGAAACGCGGCTCCTACTGGTTATGTACCCGGCGCGGCGGCGAACTGTCGGTGAAGAAGCCGCCGTTGGCGAGGTGAGCGACGAGGGGGACGCGAAAGCGGGACTGTGTCTCTGAGATGGGCGGACCAGCCGGGGGTGCGTGTTCTTCCGCCGGGGTATCAGCCGTTTTGGCCCATTCCCGACAGGTGTCTGCACAGGCCGTCCACGAACGCGTAGAAACCGGGGAAGAGGAGCAGGCCCGCCTCTGCCTCGTCGGCAGACACGTCGATGCCGGTGGGGTGCCCGGACTTGTTCCGCAGGCCGCGGGCGTGCTCGAAGATGGGCGTGAGTTTCCGGTCAAGCGCATCGGCCAGCGGCCCGGGCAGACGCTTCTCGCCGCCCAGTTGGATCAGGCAGTCCCGGATGAGGCCGAAAAGGCGAGAAGCCCCCACCGGCGGGCCACCCAGGGCCTTCTGAATTCTATCCGCCCACGGCTTGATGTCCGCGTCAGCGATGTGTTCGGCAAGGATCAGCGCGAGGCGCTCGCAGGCACAGCCGAGCATCACGGCCGACGCGCGGTAGAGCCCGGCCGACCAGGCGCTGACAGCCTCGTCCAGGTAGCCCAGGGCGACGTCGTCCGGGTCTTGGACCCGTCTGCGAACGGCATTCATGTACCTGGGCGGATCGTGAGGGGATCTCTCGCCGCGCTCGAGCAACGCGCGGCCGCGCTCCGTCAAAACAAGGGTGGGGAACTTGCGCCCCTGGAAGAAGGTGATGGCATATCCCGGAATCGCGACAACACCCAGCCGTGCCAAGTGCCACCAGTACTCAATGACTGCGGCTGCGTCAAACTCGATGCCTCTCTGGCCGCACTCACGTTGGACCTCGCTCACAAACTCCTCAGCCCTCTCGGGCGGACGGTGCAACAGCATATCCTCGATCAGCCGCTTGACGGCCCCGCTCGTGTCTTCTGATTGCTGGTCTTGATCCATGGGGCCCCTTCAGTTCACGGCAGCGGCCAGGAGGGGATGGCCTCGTCGATCTCGTCCATCAGGCGGAGGGTCTGGCGGACGGCTTCGGTGATGCCGCGGTAATGTTCGATGTCGTCGTAACCCAGGACGCGGCCTTTGCGGTCCTTCAGCCACTTCTCGCAGACCTGGTATCCGCCGAGGTGGAAGCCCCAGACCTCGGACGGGACGCCCTCGAAATACTGGTCCTTGTTGATGTACACCCGGCCGGACGCCTCGCCGGTCGGGGCCTTGTAGGCCTTCTTGCCGATCCGCTCGACGCGGTTGTCGCCCGGCTGCGGATAGGTGGTCTGGGGTGCCGGCATGTGCTCAAGCAGGTGCAGGCCGACGAGTTCCTCGCCGAGACCGGCCAGCGTGGCGAACAGCGCCCGGTCGCCGGTAAGCGGCAGCCGGGGGAAGTCGACCTTCAGGAACTCGGCGTACCGCTCGCGGTACGTAGGGCTGTGAAAGACGGCGTAGGCGTAGTGGAAGATGTCCTCCGGACCGAAGGTCTTCTTCAGGTCACCCCGCCCGTCAGGGACGAATTGCAGGTCGAGGAGTTCGGCGACCCGGTCCACAAACGCCTGCGTCAGATTCGGCCGGCGACCGTCTTTGCCGGGTGGCCATGCCGAGTCTTCAAACATCTTCTCAGAGTCCGGGTAGACATAGACCGGAAACAGGTAGTTCACTTCCTTCATGCTGACCGCATGGTGTTGGATCATGGTCCGCGTGCAGAAAACGTGTTCCCAACCTCGCCCTATTTCCACCCTCTTCGTTGTGCAAAGGGCGAGGTTGTCTCCAGGGAACATGTTGCGCATCACGCGTTTCTGTGGTTGCCCGATGAACCCCCGGGATTTCCCGGTGTAGTACGTGAAACGGGTATCGAAGGGGCGGTAGCAAATCTGGCGGATGTTCTTCTTCTCAGGGCCGCTGCCGCGAACATCCGCTTGCGCGAGGGCAACGCGCCAATCCCTGACGTCCTTCCCCAGAGCGTACTTATCCCGGGCTTCTTCCTCGGGCAAGCCACAGAAGTCCTTGACTACCGTCCATACGTCATCGGCTGAGAAGTGCACCGTCAGTTTGTCCCTGGCCGTAACGACGCCGACCGTATGAACGGGGAGCGCCTCCGCGAGGCTGGTCGCTTCCTCGTATTCAGTTCGCGCGGCCTCATCCACGGGAACAAAGAAGTAGTGCGGCGAATTCGGCTTAATCTGTGTCCACTGCGTACTCGTCACGTCATTGGCGGCCAGCCAGTCGCCCTTTGCTTCGCGCGTCCCCCATCGCTCGGCATGAAACACGCGGGCCGGTTTCTTCCGGCGGCCGTTCTTTCGCTTCACGAACAGGCCGATGGCGACGCCCGTGGTGATGTCGAAGACGTTCTCGTCCTTCCCGCCCTCCGGGGGCTTCTCGCGTTTCTTGCTGCTGCCGTGCAGGTCCAGCACATAGATGTCGTCGAACGTGGCCATCAGGCTCTGGCGCATGCCGCGGAACGTCGGATTCTCCAGGTAGCCGTGATTCGTGATGAACCCGAGGATGCCGTAGCCGGTCCGCTCGATGCGGTACTGGGCGAAGCGGATGAACTTGACGTAATCGTCCTGGAGCCAGACCTTCTTCTCGCCCAGGGGCTTGCCGTCCACCGTGTAATACGCCTGGGCGCCGCCGTCCAGGGGGAGCGGCTTCTTGAGAAGAGAGTCGATCCACTCGTTCATGTTGGCCGAGAGGCCGGAGTACGGCGGATTGCCGAGGATGACCATGATGGGGCACTCCGCCTTGACCTTGCTGGCGGCGTTGGCCTCGCGGGCGATCTGGTTGGCGAGGGCCAGCAGCGGCCCGGCGACGATTTCGGCCTCCTCCAAAGTGTTCGTCAGGTACACGCGCAGGCGCTCGTCGTGCGGGAAATCGTAACCGGTTTCCTTCAGGAGCCACCCGAGTTTCATGTGGGCCACGGCATACGGCGCCATCATGAGTTCGAACCCGTGCAGCCGCGGGAGCAGGTGCTGGGCGACGTATCCCCTCTCGCCCGCCCATAGCCCGCGGTTGGGGGAGAGCGCGTCGTGGATGTGCCCGATGGTCTGGTAAAGGAACGTCCCGGTGCCAGCGGCCGGGTCGAGAATCTGGACCCGGTGGACCTCCTGCCTGGCCTTTCCGCCTTTCTTCGTGGGGTCGGCGACTTCGAGCGTGATGCGGCTGTTGTTCGCCAGGCCGCCGGTGCACGCGAGATCCCTTTTCAAGAGGACGTCGATGCTTGCCACGACGTACTGGACCACCGGTTCGGGCGTGTAGTAGATGCCGCGGCGCTGGCGGAGGTCCGGGTCGTAGGCGGCCAGGAAGGTTTCGTAGAAGTGGAGCACCGGGTCCTGTTTGTGGCCGGCCTTGCCGAAGTGTTTCAGGATTTCGCTCATGTCGCAGTGGCGAAGCACGTCGGCCAGAACATCAACGGCCCAGACGATGCTCGGGTCGAGTTTCGTGCCGGCGATGTACTCGAAGGCCTCGCGGAGGAACGGATTCGTCTTGGGGAGGTCGTAGGCCGCATGCTCGCGGGTGAACCGGTTCGCCTCGCTGTCGGGCACGTTCTCGCGGGCAGAGAACAGTCCGTAGCAGACGGTCTGGGCGTACATGTCGGCGAACTGGTGGGGTGTGATGTCGTGAAGGATGGTGGCCCGGAAGGACTCCATTTCTGCATGGAGCGTGCCGGTGTCGTCCTCCAACTCGAAGGCCTTCTCGATGGCGTGGCGGATGACCTTGGCGATGTTGGCCATGCGCGCGGCGAGGTCCTTCGTCGTCCCGATCGTGGTGGCCTGAGCCGTGAGGAAGGTCGAAGAGCGTGGCCAACTGCTCGTCCGCCCCGTGGAGGGACTTGATCTTGCCGCTCGCGTCGACTTGCGCCAGGTTCACCTGCACGTGCTGCTGGCCGTGCAGGTAGTAGCGGAACTCTAGGTAGTCGGTCAGGATGAGGTTGTCGAGGCTGGCGAGGTAGCGCTTGAGTTGGTCGGTCTTCTCGGCGTCGTCCAGGGGTACGCCGATGTCCTTGCATTCGATGAACCCGAGCGGGACCTCTTTCCGGGCCACGATGAAATCCGGTGCGCCGCACGCGACGCGCTTGGGCTCGTTGGTGGCCCGGATGCCCTTGCCGAAGGACTCAACCAGGGTCTTGAATGCCGGGCGGTAAGTGTGTTCGGTGGCGTCGCCGGCCGAGTGCGTCTGCCGGAGCGCGCGAAGGTACGTCTTGATGGCCTCCTGCATATTGCTCGCTCCGAGCGGCTGTCGCGGGACTTCCTTCCGTATCCGCAGCGTTGAGCCAGAGTGTATCGCGCGGGCGGGACGCAAGCAAGCCTACCCGGCGCGGGCAGGAATGATAACTTCTGCAATCTGGCGCTGGCCTAGCGAAGCCCGATGTGGCAGGACGCCAGCGACCCGGATTCGCGCTGGGGTGGCTTTTCCGGGTCGCGGCTTGTGGCCGGCCAAAGGCTCCACGGTCACGTCGCGTCGCACTGGGCCTTCCTGGAACGCACAGCGGCCGCGCAGGCAGTGTCCTCACATCGCATGAATCGAAAACGTCTTCTCGGCCCGGAGAGGCGCCCCGGTGTTGCCCGGGGCGCCGGAGGACGTGTGATGCGGCTACAGAGGCGTGACCTCAAAGTCCCACACCCACACGGTCCCGTCATCGTGCTGGGCGTCCTTGGGTGTCTCGCCGCTGGTCACCTCGACGCGGTAGAGCCACCAGCCGACGTCGCCTTGGCCGTGGTCCGGCTTGGCCTTGCGGATGACGGCGTCGCACTCCTCGGCGAAGTGGTCGCTTCGGACGTGGACGCGGGTGCCGTTCTTCAGACGCGGCGGTCGAGTGGTCGTGGCTGCCATGGTCTACGCCCCCTTTCCGGTGTGGACGAACTTGCCCCGGCCGACCTTCTTGAACCGGGCGTCCTTGCCCTTCTTCTGGGTCTCTCTCAGGACGGCGCTATACAAAGTCGCGTGCGGCGTCGCGCCCTTGGTCTGCCAGCGGCCGGTGGCGAGGACCTTCGCGACCATGGCCTTGCAGTCCATCGGCTCCTTGGCCTTCGCGAGGACCTCCGCCGCCAGGTCCAGCAGACTGGGCTTTTTCTCGCGCGGGGCCTTGGTCTTCCTGGCCGCCTTGGCTCGCGCCTTGGACGTCCCCTCGCGGCCCACGTTGGCCCGTGTGGCGTCCGGGCCGGCCTCGGCGGCCGGGGCGTCGCCCTTACCGCCCGTCGCGCCCCTGGCCGTCCCCCGCAGGCGCTGGGCGCTCTTGATGCGGACCTTCTTGCTGGTCACGGTGTTCGTCCCGTCCCATCCGCCCCGCGGGTTTTCCGCGTCGATGCGGACGAGCACGACCTTCCCGCTCACCTTCGCGAGGTACGTCCCGCCGACCTTGACATCTGCGTTCTTCATGACCTGCTCCTTTCCAACGCGTGCGTGTTACAGACCCAGCTCGTCCGTGAGCCGGGCCAGTTCGTCCGGCCCACCGACCAGTTCGGTGGGCCGCTCCGCCAGCCACCGCAGCTGGTGGTTCACTTCGGGGTTGCTTGTCTCCGCCGGCTGGAGGTAGGCGACGACGGCCGCCACCGCCTGCGGCGAGAGGTTGTCCCGGAGGGCGTCGAAGAGGACCCGTTCGTCGATGCCCTTCGGCTCGGGCGGCGCGTCGGCCAGGGCACACAGGCCCTCGTACAGCCACCGGCCGAGTTCATCGCGGACGGCCGTGTCGAGCCGGTCGGCGAGGGCCCGGGCGTAGGCCCAGTCGCGCTGGCGGCAGGCACCGGCGACGGCCTCGAGGTCGTCGGCGTCCTTGCGGTAGACGGCGGCGAGGTCGGCGTGGACGTCGCCGGCGTCGGCCTGCTGGCGCAGTGTGCGGATGCGCCGTCGGAGCTTCGGCAGCTCCTTGGTGACGGCGGCTTCAAGACGAGGGCGCTTCCTCGCGGCCATGGTCGTCTCCTTCCCTCGTTACGCGTTCGGGTCGATGCCGGCGGCCTTCTGGGCCCGCTCGGCGTACCTGGCGAGCGTCCGGTAGATGCCGCAGAGCCGGTCGACCTCGGCCCCGCGGTGCTGGACGACGCCCAGCCCATTGACGTGGCCGTCTTCATCGAGGCGGTCGGACGCCTGCCGGAGCCGGTCGGCCAGGTCGCGCATCTCGCCGGCGAGTTCGGCTCGGCGTCGCTCGGTGTCCACGGTGATGTCGGTGGCCACTTCGAGGGCCTCGCTGTGGTCGCCCGCGTCGTGGCAGGCCTGGAGCGTCGCCCTCATCTGTTCAGCGGTTCGCATGGTCGTCTCCTTTGTGGGTCAGGGGTCCGGTTACTCGTCTTCGGCCATGATGGCGGCGGCATCGGCCTCGAGGTCAGCCATGACCTGCGAGAAGGGCGTGCGGCAGGCCCGGGCCAGGCGCCGCACCCGGCGATACCACCACTTGGCCTTCGTCGAGTCGACGAAGCCGATGGTCTTCCACGCGGCCAGGGCGTGGGCGAGTTTCTGGCGCTCGTCGTAGGCGTCGTACTCGTCGGGGATCGTCACCCGGACCTTGCGGCCCTCGAACTCGGCCTCGTACGTCTTGGGCTTCCTGCGTGCCATCGCCTGCTCCTTTGCGTTCCGCGTTTCCATAGACAGTCATGCATGCTTTCTGCAAGGAATCAAGGCGATTCCATGTTTTTTCTGCATCTTTTTCGAAGGCGGCGTGATGGGTGACACCGGCCCCGCACCGCGTGACAAACTCGACCCCTCGGCGCTCCCGCTGGCTGACGCGGCGCGGCTGTTAGGCGTGTCGGAGGCGACGCTCAAGGAGCATGCGGAGGCGGGGGTGCCGATCGACCCGGACGGCCATCTGAAACTGGTGCCCTACGCGGCGTGGCTCAACCAGAGGCTCCGTGATGGCGATTGACCGAGCCAACCTGACCCAGAGCGACCTCTTGCAGATCGTGAACGCGACGCCCCTCGGGGCGGTGCTGACGCGGTCGCGCCTCCGCCGCCAGATGGACTCGGCGGTGCTTCGGGTCTCTGTGATGGCCGAAGGCGATGTAGCAGGATTGTAGCAATCCTCACCTCCAGCCGTACAATGCCGGGGGCATGCCGTAAGACACCGCCGCCAAACAACTTACCGTTAGTATGTCGCTGTGCCCATTTGTTACAGACTCACTCAGTCGGGTCGGCGCGGGCTTGCGGTCAGGCTGGCCTGCGAGCATAAGCCGTTGTCGTCGCAGGCCTTGGAGAGGATTAACCGTGATGGCGGCGGGAGGAGGTCGTCGGGCCCCGAACCCGACGGTGGAAACCGTGTTGACCGTGGTTCCTGTGGGCGGTTTCGGGCGGTGTTTCTATGGTTCTTGCGTTTTGCTAAGGTCGCTTGCGGCCAAATCCGTGGCCAACTTGCCCAGCATCTGCCGGCACAGCTCATTCCACGCTTTCAGCCGCTCAGGTCACCTCCGCTGCCGGAGCAGCATCCCCAGCCCGCCCACGGCCAACAAGGCCAGCGTGGCGGGTTGGGGTGTGACGTGCCAGGAGCCAATGGAGCTCTTGCTGCCCCGGAGGTCCGTGGTAGAATGCTCAGAATAGCCGACGGCGGCCGTCGGGCGAGAGGCCATCCGGCAAGTCCCGGGCAAAAACGATCTGCCAACGAGTATGGAGAACAGGATGATATGCAGGTTCGCGGTTCTTGTCGTGCTGTGCTGCGTCGGATTGGTTTCAACCGCCAGGTGTGATGACACCTCCGCCGGTTTTGCCCACCCCGGCATATCTCACAATCAGGCAGAATTGGAGTTCGTGAAGTCCAAGTTGAAAGCCAACCAACGGCCATGGCAACAGGCCTGGGAGAAGATGCGATCTTCCTCCTATGCCTCTCTTTCCTGGAAGCCCAGGCCCGTGGCGCATGTCGAACGGGGCGCATACAACCGGCCTGATATCGGCGGCACGTTCTTCCTGCGGGATGGGACGGCCGCCTACACTCATGCGTTGCTTTGGGTCTTCACCGACAACAAGGCCCACGCGGCCAAGGCGGCAGAGATTCTCAATGCCTGGTCCTCGACGCTCGAGTCCGTTCGCAATCACGACGCGAGGTTACTGGTCGGGATGGGCGGGATTCACTTCTGTAATGCTGCCGAACTCCTGAAATACACATGGAACGGCTGGCCGCGAAAGGACTGGGAAGCGTTTGCCACGATGCTGCGGAAGGTCTTGTATCCTGTCATCGAAGATTTCTATCCAACGGCCAATGGGAACTGGGATGCCTCAATGATCCAGACCATGATGGCCATGGGGATTCACCTTGACGACAGGGCCATGTTCCAGAAAGCGGTTGACTACTTCCTCGAGGGCAAGGGCAACGGTGCTGTGAATCACTACGTGAACCGTTTCGGCCAGTGCCAGGAAAGCGGCCGCGACCAGGGCCATACGCAGATGGGGCTGGAGTACCTCCTCAACTCCAGTGAGATCGCCTGGAAGCAAGGCCTCGATTTGTATGGTGCGTTCGAGAACAGGCTGGCGAAGGGCTTCGAGTATACGGCCCGGTACAACCTGGGAAGCGACGTGCCTTTCGAGTATTACGAGAGTTACCGCGGGAGGTACAAGCACAGCAAGATCTCAGCCAAAGGGCGCGGGCGCCTGCGCCCCATGTACGACAAGGTGTACAACCACTATCACAACCGCATGAAGATGGACATGCCCTGGTGCAAGAAAGCGATCGAGAAGACCAGGCCCGAGTGCGGAGGGAGTTCAAGCGTGCCTTGGAGCACGCTCATGTATGCCAATCAGCCCGCCGGACTGGTGAAGCGGAAGACGGGCCGCAAGCCCACCGAGTAGCAGTGGCTTCATCACCTGCTTCGCAGCCGACGGCGCGCGGTTCCGTCGGTCTGCAAGTAGCGAGAGCGATGGAATAGCCAGCCAGGAGAATTCGAGTTGGCGTAGTGGCTGCCCCGTCGGTTGGCGCCTCTTACCCCAGAACGCCCGCGGGAAGACATGATGACAAAACAGTTGATTGTGATGTTGGCGCTGATGATCGCCAGTGGGCGCCCTGCTGCGGCGTCGTCCGCCGATCTGTATCTGTCCCCAAGAGGTTCCGATAATTGGTCTGGGACCTTGTCCGTTCCTAACGCGCAGGGAACTGACGGTCCGTTCGCGTCGTTGGAGCGCGCGCGGGATGCGGTTCGGGTGTTGAAGAAGAGGAAGTCGACGGACATTGTCGTATGGGTCCGCGAGGGAACCTACCGCCTGGAGAAGACGGTGGTGTTCGGTCTGGAGGATTCAGGCAAGGGCGATTCGACCGTCACCTATGCCGCCTATCCCGGTGAGACGCCCGTGTTCAGTTCGGGACGAGAGATCAAAGGTTGGAAGAAGGTGACCGCCAGGCTTCCGGGCCTGCCGGCGGCGGCGTGCGGAAAGGTCCGGGTGGCTGATGTTTCGCGGCGTTTTTACACGCTCTATGATGCCGAAGGGCTGCTGCCGCGTGCACGATCGGCCGGATTCATCCCGCTACAGGGCGGCAGTCGCAACAGACTCCATTTTCCGGAAGGCCAGCTGAAGAACTGGCCGAATGTGGACGATGTGGAAATTGTTGTCCGTCCGCATCACGCCTGGATTGTGAATGTCCTGCCCTTGGTGTCGGTTGACGAGGAGACGCAGATCGCCCGCACGGCAATCAACGCAACGTATGCGATGAACAGGCTCCACTTTCTGAAGGACACCCAATCGTGCTGGGTCGAGAACGTGCTGGAGGCACTCGACGAGCCGGGCGAGTGGGTTCTGAATACGAAGGCAGGCAAGCTGTATCTCTGGCCGCGGGGCAAGTCGCCCGTGATGGCTCCTCAATTGACCGAGTTCATCCGCGTTGAAGGCGAGATAGACAAGATGGGGCCGAAGGACGTGCCGGTACGGAACCTGTGCTTCCGGGGCCTCACGTTCATGCATGGCGATCGCTATTTGCTGAGCGAGGACGATGCCGGGCTGCAACACGATTGGGATATGCTCGACAAAGCCAACGCGCTGGTTCGTTTGCGCGGCGTCGAGGATTGCACGATCGAGCAATGTCACTTTACCCAGAGCGGCAGTGGCGCGATACGCGTCGACCTGCACGGGCAAAGGAACACAATCTCTGGCAACCATATCGAGCATCTAGGCGGCGCCGGCATCCTGCTCTGCGGTTACGGCCCGGGAACCAAGGACGTGAACAAGGGCAATCTGGTCTACAACAACCACATTCACCAT
>Ga0307427_1000289_pt1 | contig 34405 bp, 36 predicted proteins | sample SalMarWE160190MG_FD_202162 | JGI IMG/M metagenome (GOLD analysis project Ga0307427, IMG submission 202162) | Salt marsh sediment microbial communities from the Plum Island Ecosystem LTER, Massachusetts, United States - WE1603-190 | ecosystem: Environmental > Aquatic > Marine > Intertidal zone >...
CCCTCTTGGAGCACCCTAAGGCTTTAATAACCAAGCATTTGCTTCGTTACCACATGGGACATTACCTCGCCTTTCGGCAAGTTATTTCCCACTCCAAGGCAGGTTACTTACGCGCTACTCAGCCATTCGCCACTACCAAGCACATAACAAGTTACGCGCTCAGCCGTTCGACTTGCATGCATAAGGCGCACCGCCAACGTTTATTCTGAGCCAGGATCAAGCTCTCTACTCAAAACCTTCCTTCCACTATTCAATTGTTAAAGTACCCAAGCATGGATATTCTACAGTAATTCTCCCTGTTCTGTCAACTTTTTCCCTTGGCTCAAAGATAAAATAATACCTTAATCCACAAATCCACATTGTTAGGACAAGTTTGACATTAAGTAAATTTTTCATTATAGTTTTTATACGAGGCCCCGTGGTGTAGCGGTTTAACATGCCACCCTGTCACGGTGGAGATCAGGGGTTCAAATCCCCTCGGGGTCGCCACTTCAATACATAGGCGGACAGCCCTTCACTAAGTCAGATTTATCGCTTTGTTTTTTGAGCATGCGGCTTGTAGTCACAAGTTCGGAAAGGCAAGCAGTGTCGATTAAAGACCGGGTGGCATTTCGCTTATTGTTGGATAGCTTCCTACTACACCGTTACCTTTAGCAACTCGCTTAATTATCCACGCTTTGTACTAGATGGTATCACCTTGCATTCCATCTTCGCATCAGAATGAGCATCAAGCCATACTATAATTACATCAGACCTTACTATAACAAAGGGATGAAATAAACCTGGAGTCCAAAGCAACGACCCTGAAATTTTCTCCCTCAAGTAGCCTCCTAAGTCAATAAAGGGGGCAATTCTATTTTCCTTCCTACGGCTCTACCCACCAGGATTGCTTCGGCTGACTTCCTTAAGCTCGCAGTGACGAGGTTCAGAGAAAAATAGAGTTGACCCCTTTTTCATTAACTACCCTTCAACGGCTGCTTGCCTCGCCACTAATTAGCGAATTTTGATTGTCCCATGACACATTTTACAAGCCGGGAAAGGAATCTTTACACGATAGTATGCAAAACCCCCTATAAGCTGTAACTTCTCCTTATATTGGTTTCCAGAAATCTTTCCTGACCTTTAAACTCTTTCTTTTAATCTTGAGCCGGGTGAAATTTCCACTCGGTTTCGCCCATTTTCTTTAGCCTTGTATAGAGCCTCGTCAGTGCGAGAAATAAGAGAGTGGGCATCTTCACCTGGTTCCCAACTGGATAGCCCCAGGCTCACAGTTATAGTAAATACATTCCCGGCAGAGTCTTTCATCTCAGCGTTCTCGATTATACTTCGAATTCGCTCAGCCACAACCAGGGCGGAAGACAAATCGGCTTGGGGCAAAATAATGATAACCTCCTCCCCTCCATATCGTCCCGCTATATCAGTATCGCGGATATTCCGACGAATTAAAGTCGCAATCTTCTCTAAAACCTCGTCTCCAGTGAGGTGCCCATAGCGGTCATTGACCCTCCTAAAAAGGTCGACGTCCAGCATGCTCAGGCTGAAATCCTCTTTGTATCGCTTGGCACGATTGATTACCTCACGCAGCTTGCTTAGAATTGCTTGTCGATTGTACAATCCGGTTAGCAAATCAAAATTTGCCAGTCTTTCCAGTTCTTCCTTGTCGGCCCTGGCTTGCTGTAGCTGAGTCCATTTATCCAGCGCAGCATCAATGGTGTTCACCAGCTTCTCCTGGGATAGGTTGTTCTTTGACAGGTAACCAACCGCTCCCTCTTGAAGGGCCTGCACCGCGACTTCCTCAGTTCCAGACCCGGTCAACATGACTACGGGAGCAAGCTGTCTTTCTGCGATTTCTGAAAGCCAATCCATCCCCGATTTCCCTGGCATTTGGTTATCCATCAAGACCAGGTCAATTCTACCTTTATCCAGAGCGTTCTGGATTTCCTCTATCCGGCCGGCCTCCAGCAGCACCACTTCCCTGCCAGTTACTTGCTGTAGGTAAGTTCGAACTAGCTTGCGGTCTGCCGGGTCATCGTCGCAGATGAGTATTTTAAGCAGTGATTGCCCTGTTTCCAGCATCATCAGTCCTCCCTGGGTATCCGTTTGCAGAGCACAAACCAGTATTCCTCAAGTTTCTTCATACCTTCCTTAAATTCCTCCAGGGTCACCGGTTTATGCACATATCCACTAGCTTGCAGTTTATAACTGTCTATAATGTCCCTCTCCGCATCCGAAGTTGTCAGGATAACTACGGGAATCTGTTTCAACTCGTCGTCTTGCTTGACCTGCCTCAGAAATTCCTTCCCTCCCATCCCGGGCATGTTCAAATCCAGCAGAATCAAATCGGGCTGAGGAGTTCCATTGCTGTAATTCCCGCGGCGGTGCAAAAATTCCAGCCCTTCTTCACCATTCTGTACGACGTAAAGGTCATTAGCCAGTTTTTCGTTTCGCAGAGAGGTCTTAACTAACTTCTGGTCTGCTAGGTCATCCTCCACCAGTAATATGATAAGCGGTGCTAATCCTTTCATCATTCACCTCCTTTCTTTAGTTTTCTTTTAGGTAGCTCCCTCTTGGCAGCGTGAACCAGAATGTTGATCCTTTGCCAGGAGTTGACTTTATTCCAATGTTGCCCCCGTGACGCACTACAATTTTCTTACAAACGGCCAGCCCAATCCCAGTTCCCTCATACTGTGCTCGGGAATGAAGGCGTTTGAACATGACGAATAACTGTTCACGGTATTTCTCATCAATTCCTATTCCATTATCTTCCACCTCTATTTGAATCATCTTGTTCTCTACCCCATGGGCACGGATGATTATCTCCGGGGGTATTCCTTCTTCATGGAACTTTAGCCCGTTCCCAATCAGGTTCTGGAAGAGTTGGGTCATCTGAAACGGGTCGGCCTGAACTGGCGGCAGTGGCTCGGGAATATGAATAGTCCCCCGAGTTTCATCCAGCAAAGTTGCCAGTTCCAACTTCTTCAATTCCGCTATTACCTCATTTAAAAACACCTGTTGGGGAGGCTTGGCCTTAGTGGTGAGCCGAGAATAGGTAAGCAGAGCGTCTATCATCTCCTGCATCCGCCGAGAACCGTCTATCATAAACCCAAGGTTTTCCTGCTGGTCCTCATCCAGTTTTCCCTCCAGCGAATCCTGAAGGAGTGTGCCGAAGGAAGAAATCTTTCGAAGCGGTTCCCGCAGGTCATGGGAGGCAACATAGACAAAATCCTGGAGTTCTTTGTTAGCCCCCTCCAGCTTTCGGTTGCTCTTCGTTATGTCTTGGAGCAGGACTTCTCGTTCTTCTTCTGCTCGCTTGCGCTCGGTAACGTCTCTGACAATGGTGATGTGACCAACCACATTATCCGAAGCATCCTTCAGCGCACTGGTACTTAACTCACCGGGAAACTCAGAACCATCTGCCCTGAGCAAGGTGTATTCGACGCGTCCAATTGCTTCCCGTTTTATAGCTTTTTTCATTTCGGTTGCTATTTTCTCATGGTCGCGGGGAGCAACTAGTTCAAAGGCGTTCTTCCCTAGAAGCTCATCCTTGGAACTGAAGCCATGCATCTCCACCGCCCTTTGGTTTACCTCGGTGATGCTACCCTTCAAATCAATAACCGATATCCCATCGGTGACTGACTCAAACATTTTCCGTAACTTTTCTTCCGAATCCCGCAGCGCTTCTTCCATCAGCTTGCGCTCGGTGATATCTCTGGTAACCTCAAGACAGGAAACAATCCTTCCCCCGGCGTCTCTGATGGGATTAGCCGTATTCTCCCAGAAGGTAACCTCCCCCGAAGGTATTACCACCTTCCTCTCCGAGGTGTGTGACTTGCCGTCCTTAAATGCCTTTTCTACCGGGCAGCCGTCACAAATCTTTTCTTTACCCTCATAGACCCGGTAGCATTTCTCCCCCAGGCGGTCACCAAAAAGTTTAATCAACAGCTCATTCTGATAAAGGATGTTATAGTCTCTATCCTGTATGGTGAGACCATAGTCCATGGCACTTACTACTGATTCCAGCTTATTCTTCTCGGCTTGAAGCGCCTCCTCAGCCTGCCTGTGCTCGGTGATGTCTACGAAGGTCCCCATAGTTGCCCGTCTCCCACGGTACTGGACGGAGGCAACTGACTCCACTACCCAGTGAATGCTGCCGTCCTTGTGAATCACCCTGAATTGGTCTGGCAAGGTGAGTTCTCCCTTCAGCATCTTTATGGTATTTTCTCTGACCATCTTCCTGTCTTCGGGAACGACAAGCTCTAGAGAATCCCTGCCCAGCAATTCATCTTCCCTGTAGCCGGTGTTATGCTGGAAGGTGGGGTTGGTATAGCAAAACTTTCCATCCTGTATGATGCAAAGTCCAACTGGCGATTCGTTGGCCAGAGTCTCGAATAAGTCTTCTGTCTCCGGTTCTTCAACCGCTAATCTCATGTGTCCACCCTTTTAGCTTCTCCGATTTATCGCAGTAACGGGGCTGATCCTCGTTTTCATGGTCTCCATCTGAGCTGCGATGAATAGTATCCAGCCCCGGTTACTCGACGTCGAAAAATATTCCTTCTCTATATCCTCCTGAAACTACTCAGGTATAACATATTATGAGCCACGTTTTGGAGAGCGTCAATCACCCATTTGTACCAGTTGTTCCATACTTTAGTCCTGACTTGTTCGGCGGCTCTTGTCCATTGGATACCTGATACGAGGCACCGACACCATGTCTACAGTCCTCTATTCCGACTGACCATCAGCGGGGTGAGGTCGCGATATTCTGAAACAGCGGCTGACATGAATGGGATGCCGCTCACGAAATTGTTGAGTTTCATCTTCGATTTTCCTCAGTGTTGCTGCGGAGCGTTGGAGTGAGTAAATTGCACAATCCCGAGTTTTGTGCAGCGGTAATATAGCATCTCTCTCAGTGCTCTAAGAGATGCAAGGCAAATTAGCCAAGATATTGCTTGCCAGCACAGTTAGTTGACGCCAACCCAATAAAGGGTTATTATTAATACGCAATGTTTTGTGTTTACTATAACAACGAAATAAAGAGGGAAAATGGACTATACATTAATGATAGGTGGCCTTGCTCTTGTTTTAGGCATCGTTATTGGGTACTTTATCAGGCAACTAGTAGCCAGGCGGGAGATTCAAAAAACAAGAAAAGAGGCACAGAACTTATTAGATGAGGCAACAACCAAGTATAATGAGCTACTCCATGCAGCTAGAGAGGAAGCTATCAAGGTTGGCAAGGCTGCCGAGGCGGAAAGCAAGGAACGTCGCCTCGAAATACAACGAATAGAAAAGCGTACTAACCAGAAAGAAGAGGTGCTGGAGCGGAAGGTAGAGGCTGTAGAGCGGCGTGACCGTGATTTAGATAGCAAGAAAGGGGATATTGAGCGGGCAACAGCTGAACTTCAGTCAATAAGAGAAAAACAGCTGGCAAAGTTAGAATCCATCTCTGGCACATCTAGTGAAGAAGCAAAAACTCTCTTGTTTCAAGAGCTAAAACAGGAGGTTGAAGAAGAGGCCTCGCAACAAGTTAGGGTGTGGGAAGCGCAAATAAAGGAAGAGGCCGATGAAAGGGTTCGGGATATTCTGGCCACAGCTATTCAAAGGTGTGCTACGGATGTTGTTTCGGAAACCACGATATCCGCTGTTCCCCTCCCCAGTGACGAGATGAAGGGGCGGCTCATTGGGCGTGAAGGACGCAATATCCGAGCCTTGGAGCAAGCTACTGGTGTTGATCTTATCATTGACGATACTCCGGAGACAGTTACCATCTCCAGCTTCGACCCTGTGAGGCGTGAAGTAGCTCGCCTTGCCTTAAGCAAACTTATCCTTGATGGGCGCATTCATCCAGCCCGGATTAAGGAAATAGTAGACAAAACCAAAACAGAGGTTGAAGCTACTGCCCGTAGTGAGGGTGAACGGGCTGCTTACGAAGCTGGAGTGCCAGGCTTACATCCTGAACTAATCAAGCTACTTGGTCAGCTTAAATTTCGTACCAGTTATGGTCAGAATGTTTTACTTCACAGTCTCGAAGTTTCTCATCTGGCGGGGATGTTGGCTAGCGAAATTGGGGCTAATGTCAATGTCGCTAAGAAAGCCGGCCTGCTTCATGATATTGGAAAGGCAGTAGACCATCAAACAGAGGGCCCGCATGCTCTGATAGGTGCTGACCTGGTTAAGCAGTGGGATAAAAATCCAGAGGTGGTTCAAGCCATTGCTGAACATCATGGCGAGGCAGAGACTAGTACTGTCATGGGCTTTATTGTTGCTGCTGCCGACGCCATAAGTGGTTCGCGTCCTGGTGCAAGACGTGAGTCCTTGGAACAATATTTGAAGCGTGTTAAGGACTTAGAGGACATAGCAGCCGATTTTCCGGGCGTGGAAAAGTCCTTTGCTATCCAAGCTGGGCGTGAAGTGCGCGTAATGGTGAAACCAGATAAAGTTGACGATTTAACAGCTGTGAGATTGGCTCGGGATATTTCTAAGAAGATAGAGGAGAGCTTGACCTACCCTGGCCAGATAAGAGTAGTAGTGATAAGGGAGACTACAGCGATAGATTACGCTAAGTAGATTTGAAAATACTGGCAATAGGCGACATCATCGGCAAGCCTGGTCGGAAAGCAGTGAAGGAAATCCTATCAGGCTTACGCCATGAGTATAGTATTGACCTCGTAGTAGGCAATGGTGAGAATACTGCCGGAGGGTTAGGGCTGACCCCAAGTACAGCAGAAGAGCTTTTCGATTCTAGAATTGATGTCATAACCACAGGCAATCACATCTGGGCTCAAAAGGAGATCATTCCTTACCTAAAAAGCGAACCTGCTATTCTCCGCCCATTGAATTATCCACCGACAAATCCCGGTCGTGGCTATTTGCTTAAAAAAAAGGCCCTGATAGTTAACCTTGTTGGGCGTGTTTTCATAGGCAATTTTGATTGTCCCTTTCGAGCCATGGATCAGCTACTGGCTGAGTTTGAACATAAATCAATCCCTATTATTGTTGACTTCCACGCTGAGGCGACCTCGGAGAAAGTGGCCATGGGTAAATACCTCGATGGACGAGTCAGCGCTGTTCTCGGCACCCATACCCATGTGGGCACTATCGATGCTCACATACTGCCAGGAGGCACTGCTTACGTCACCGACATAGGCATGGTTGGCCCTATAGATTCGGTTATCGGGGATGACCCAAATTCTGTAATCGATCGCTTCCTTACCCAGATGCCTAGTCGGCTATCAGTGGGAAAGGGAAAGGTCAGCTTCGATGCAATTCTGGTCGAAGTGGATGAAAATACTGGCAAGGCAGTGGATATCAAGCGTATCCAAAAAATAGTGGACTAGGAAGAAAGAAGGAGCGTTCAGCAACTGGTTTAGCTCAAACCTAGTGACTAGGAAAGCCTCACCCTTTTCATCACCCTGAACATTATTTCGCCAGCCCCACCTTGTATGACCACTGTGGCGTAGTGGTCGAGGGGGGTTGGAGTTAAATTAACGATAGCTAACCTGGCTCCAGCTTCTCTGGCGTATGCTGGCATATAGGCAGCGGGGTAAACGAGAAGAGTGGAACCAATGACAATAAAAAGGTCGCAGTTCTGCGAACGGCGGGTAGCTTCCTGCAATGTTTCCTGCGGTAATGCCTCTCCGAATAACACGGCATCTGGCTTCAGGATACCCTGACAGTCGGGGCAATCGGGAACCTCCACCCCCTCCTTCATCTTTTGTAATACTTCAGGCATCGGAAAGCGTCTACTGCAGCTTAAGCACACCGCCCACCGCGTATTACCATGAAGCTCAAACACCTTGTCTTCAGGGATCCCGGCCTTTTGGTGCAGATTATCGATATTTTGAGTGATGACGCAATCTAATTTGCCCAACTGGTAGAGCTCGGCGATGGCATAGTGGGCGGGATTTGGTTCAGCTTCAGTAAGAAGTCCACTTTCGGCTGATATCTTCCAAATAGTTTTGCGAGCGGCCGGGCTGCTGAGGAACTTTTGAATGGTGAAGTCCTCATGGTCATATTTGCTCCAGATTCCTCCCGGGCCGCGGAAATCGGGGATACCCGACTCCGTGCTTATCCCAGCCCCGGTAAACACGACGACCTTCTTAGACTCTAAGATAAGCTGAGCCAACCGTTCTATCTCTTCCGTCATCTCATCCCTTTCCGCAATACGACCTTTACCACTCTTTCAATACCGCCCAGGTCAGAAATTAGCTCGATATCGGCCTGGGGGAAATAGCTCGTTGTCAATGAAGTTACCCTTTCACCTTGCCCCTGGCCTATCTCCAAAAGAAAACAAGCTTCATAATTAAGTTTTTCCGGCATCTGTCCTAGCATTTGTTGTATTTTGTCCAGACCATCCTCACCACCAGCTAAGGCCATCATGGGCTCAAATTTTTTTATTTCTGGGCTCAAATTTTTAAATTCACGATCTTTAATATAAGGTAAATTGGCTACTATCATATCTACAGGTTGAGGCAATGGCTCAAGCAAATTACCTTGCAAAAGTTCCACCTGGCTGTTAACGGCGTGGCGCCGGCAATTCATGCCGGCTACCCGTAGAGTTGAAGCTGAAATATCCGTGGCATAAATTTTAGCTTTGGGTAATGCTAAGGCAAGGCTGATGGCAATAGCTCCGCAGCCTGTGCCGATGTCGGCTATGGTAATTTGCTTTCCCGGGTGGGAAATGTGCTGGGCAAGTTCCACAGCTTTTTCCAAGAGAAGTTCTGTTTCCGGTCTGGGGATAAAAGTGTGAGGGTCAATGCAGAAGTCGATTCCGTAAAATTCGCAATGCCCTAAAATATAAGCAGTAGGCTCGTAGTCAAGGCGACGCCGGACAAGACGCCATAGACGCTTTGTTTCTGCTGAAGTTAAAGCCCTCTCCGGCTCTGTGTAAAGCAGTGTTTTAGACATTCTCAAGACATAGCCTAGTAAAAGCTCAGCCTCAACAGAGGCATCATCAATTCTGGTCCTGAGTAATGTTTGGGTAGCTGATTGTAAAGCTTCGCTTAAAATCATGTAAGAGCTGCTTCCAGTTGTTCAACCTGCTCTTTGCTGGACAGGGCTTCAATGATTTCGTCCAGCTCTCCATCCAAAATCTGTTGAAGGTTGTGAAAACTTGAGTTGATTCGGTGATCGGTGACCCTGTTCTGGGGGAAATTGTAGGTGCGAACCTTTTCCGCCCGTTGGCCACTGCCTACTTGCATCCGCCGCTCTTTATCCACGCTTTCAGACTGTTTCCGCTGCTCAAGGTCAAGCAGCCTGGCTCGAAGCACAGCCATGGCCTTCATCCTGTTTCTTACTTGAGACCTTTCATCCTGGCAAGAGGCCATTACGCCTGTGGGCAAGTGCGTGATGCGAACCGCCGTAGTTACTTTATTCACATTTTGCCCTCCGGCCCCCCGGCTATGGAAAAACTCCATCTTGATGTCATCAGGATTAACGTTAAGCTCAATCTCTTCTACCTCAGGCAGGACCGCTACCGTAGCTGTCGAGGTGTGAAGTCTCCCCGAGGCTTCAGTGATTGGTACCCTTTGTACCCGATGGACACCACGCTCGTGCTTAAAACGGCTAAAGGCGCCTTTGCCCTTGATTTCAAATATTAGCTCCTTGAAACCTCCGCGTTCACTTTGATTGCTATCGATGACCCCTACCTGCCAGCCCTTGGCCTGGGCATATCTGCTATACATGCGGAATAAGTCGGCAGCAAAGAGGCTTGCCTCTTCACCACCAGCTCCAGCCCTTATCTCAACGATGACATCTCGATCCTTGGCTGGGTCTTTGGGTATCAGAGAGAGCTTGAGTCGGCGAAGAAGGTCTTCTTGCTGTTGTTTGAGTTTGCTTACTTCTTCCTTGACTAAAGCCGTCATTTCCGCTTCGGCATGGGAATTAATCAGAGCTTCCAGTTCCGCCAGCTCCTTATCCTTGGCTTTATATTGTTGGTATGTGCCAACAATATCTTCAAGGCCAGCCTTCTCCTTGTTTAGCTCTTGAAGCCGCCTGGGATCACTAACTACATCTGCTTGAGCCAAGAGTTGGCTTAGCTCGTTGTAGCGCTTTTGTATCAATTCAAGTTTCTCAAACATAACCAATACTATTATAATACAGCGACAGAAGCTGCTCAAATTTAAATCAAGGAAACTAGAATGAAATTGGCGCCAGATTGCTATGATTGCCTGCGAAGATTAATTTGCCAAGCTGCTGACCTGGCCACTGATGATGCTTCGCTGAAGCAAAGTGCAATAAAAGAAGCGATGAAGATACTGGATGATGAGTTTTCTTATAGCCAAGTATCTATTGTGATTGCCACCAAGATTAACAAGGTAGTAAGAGAAGTGACCCACAATCCTGACCCTTATCGAACAATGAAGGAAAGGGAGATGACGATTGCCAGGGAATTATATCCTGAACTGAGATCCCGATATAAAGAGGGCCTTCGAGGTTGTCTTAAGCTGGCCGCAGCAGCGAATGTCATTGATTTCTTCAGAGAGCCTGGTTCTATCAAGGAGGATATCAGAAAACCTGTGAGCTTTGCTCTGGATGACTCCGAGCAGCTTGAGACAAGACTAAAGGAAGCAGGCAAGGTTCTCTATCTGGCGGATAATGCCGGGGAGCTCTACTTCGACCTACCTCTGGTTAAATGGATGAGACGATTTGTTAACGTGATCTACGTAGCTAAACCATCGCCTGTTCAAGACGATTTGACTTTGGAAGATTTGAGGAGGTCTGGTCTGGAAGGTGAGTTCGGGAAGGTTATAAGCACGGGTATAGCTTCGCCGGGAATAGTATTTTCGTTGGCTTCAACTCAGTTCAAACAAGAGTTTGAGTCAGCAGACCTTATATTCGCCAAAGGAATGGGGCATTATGAGGCTTTGTCCGAACTCCCCCCGGAGGGAAGGTTTTTCTATTGTCTCAAGGCTAAATGCAAACCCGTGGCAAGTTCGCTTGGGGTGCCTATAAACAGCTATGTGGCCATGTTACAATGATTCAGGTTTGTCCCCAGGCATGGAAAATCGCCTCAGAAGACACTAAGAAGCTCTAGAAAGGGCATAAAATCATAAAATAGAACAACTCTCTCACACACACAGGACTCCCACGATCAAGGCAGTTACAAAGCCTCTAGGTCGTTGGCTTTGCGCTCAGCCCTTGGTGACGTTTTTATTGAAATATTTATAATCTCGGCACAGTGAACAAACCAGACCCAAAAGGTTTGGCTTTATTTTTATACTTTTCTTGTATAATAGGCGAAATTTGATGAGAAAACCGACTAAAAATGAAGCCTTAATAGGTGGCATATCTCTAACAGTTACTATAGTTTTATCTGTTCTTATAATTCTCCATCGAAGCTACATCGACCAAATAGCAGAGTGGGGCTATGTTGGTTGCTTTTTTATCAATGTCCTCGCCAGCGGAACCCTGGCTATGCCCGGCTTTGGGCTTGTTCTTACATTCACACTGGGGGGGGTATTAAATCCTGCCATAGTTGGCGCCGTAGCTGGAATTGGTGAGGCTATTGGTGCTATTGGTGCCTATTTCACGGGGTACGCCGGCAGGGGATTATTCCGAGATAGTAACAGCAACCTTTACCTTCGCTTCAGCAATATTCTTGACCGCCACGGTTCCAAAGCTGTCTTTCTCATAGCATCCTTAATCACCCCCATTTATTACCCTTTTGCCGTATTTGTGGGCATGGTTCGCTTTGGTTGGTTAAGATTTTTCTTCGCCACTTGGGCAGGGAGGACAATCAAAAACATGATGCTAGCCTATCTAGGATACTACGGTTTGCGCTCCATACTACGATGGCTGGGCTTGGACATTTAACTTGAGTTTCCCAAGCTGTTTTGCTATATTCTTAAATCAAGAGGGGCTGTAGCTCAATCGGGAGAGCGTCTGACTGGCAGTCAGAAGGTAGTGGGTTCGAATCCCATCAGCTCCACCAATCTTTCCCCGGCTTTGATTACCACAAGGTGAAAGTGGAGGGAGATTTTACCCTCACCTTAATCCTCTCCCTACAAAGGAGAGGAATTTTATATGAGACTGCTAGTTATATCAACCTTGCTCTGGCTCGATTAAGCCATAGTCACCATCCTTACGACGGTATAATAGATTGAGCCTCTCAGTATCTGCATCTATGAAAAGAAAGAAATCATGCCCCAGAAGCTCCATCTGACTTACAGCTTCATCTACAGGCATGGGTTTGACTAAGAAGCGTTTGCTCTTTACCACTCTTTTGGGAGCCTCGGTTTCCTCAGCCTCGATTGCCGCTCCCTGCCGAGCCAAAGAAATACCTCTGCCTTTATCATATAATTTGCCTTTGTATCGCTCGAGTCGCTTAGACAGCACATCCACTACTTTGTCAACGGCTGTTCGAATGTCCTTAGACTTTTCCTGAGCTCTAATCAAGACGCCTCTGCTGTCAAGAGTGACCTGGACACTGAATCGCTGCTCAGGCAGCTTTGCACCTTCGTGGGAAATCTCCACCTTGCTTTCGCCAATGGTAGGTAAGTAACGGCCTAGTTTGCCAATTTTCTTCTCAACGTATGCCTCCAATGTTTCAGAGACCTCCACATTATTCTTAGCGATAATCTGTAGCTTCATTTCTCCTCCTTCAGTTGTAACTCTCCCTCGCCAACGTTAAACCCCAAACAGATGCAGCGCCCTTGTTCTTGAGAGCTGCGGCGCAGGACTCCAGCGTGGCTCCAGAGGTACATACATCGTCTATAAGGATAATTTGTTTACCGCTTATCCTTTCATCACGGCACACAAAAGCATCGGCTACATTCCTCCGGCGCTCTGCTACATCAACTGCCCTCACCTGAGGTTGCGCCTGCTTAACCCGAATGAGGCAATCCTCAATTAACGGCATACCAATACGCCTGCCCAGCTCCCTGGCGAGAAGGCCAGACTGGTTATAGCCCCTCTCTCTTAACCGCCGTGGGTGAAGAGGTACGCAAAGCAAGGCTTCGCCTGGCAAAGAATTTGACTCAAGATAATCAGCGAGTAATTCAGCCAGACAGGGAGAGATTGCCTTCAAGTTTTGATACTTCAACTGATGGATGGCTTTCCGCATTACCTCGTCAAACCTAAATGGAGAACGGATGCCGTCAATCTCAGTTTGTCTTCGCCGACAGTCTGGGCACACGATACCGCTAGCCTGAGGTCTGCCACAGTTGGGGCACAGCGGGGGTAATAGCCTTGGTAGCTTTCCGAGACATTCAGGGCAAAGAAACCCGCCTAGTTTCCCACAGCCAACGCATCGGCGCGGGAAAAAAGATTCAACCGCCAGCTCAATTAATTTACCTGAGCGAAGCAAATCCTCTGCTAAGGAGTGTATTCCCGGCGTGTGCGGGTATGAAGTTCTCCACTAAGAATAGGCTCATTAAGGTATATTTCACCATTCCTGATCTTTACATTGTAACCACAATCAGGATTAGTACACACCCAAGCCTTGTAGTGAATCGGTGCCCCTTGACTACCAAAGTCAGACAGAGGCACTAAATCCCCCTTTCCGCATTTTTGGCACTTAGGAAATGAACCGTTTTCCAAGTTCCACCTCCACGATTAAATTTATTTGCTTGTATCAAAAGTAATAAGTATATACTATAAAAAATCCGTTTGCAAGACTGCTTCCCTGATAAACTCAAATTTTTTAGATTTTTCTTCAGACCTTCCTAATGGCTCAGTTCAACCGCCGACAGGCAGGTATAAATAGCCCCGGCAGGCGTCAGCTGGCTTCTCATTAAGCTGATAGCCTCGACTTTAATATGATATTTATCTTCAAAGACGGTAGAGCCTACAAGTTCGCCAAAGCTCCTTCTTTCCATTGGTGATGCTCCTTGCCTGATGCGAGCCAGAGTCAAATGTGGCGCAAAGGAGCGTTCCTCCTTAGCAAATCCTAGGGCGGCGAGCGCGGAATCAATGTTCTGCTGTAACCTTGATAGCTTGTCCACCTCCCCACCGATGCCGACCCAAAAGACTCGAGCTTGCTTTAGGCTGGGAAAGGCCCCCAGCCCTGAAATCTCCAAATTGAATGGAGAAACCCCCCGTGCAGCTTCTTCCACAGCTTCGGTTATCTCTGTTATCCGCTTGGAAGGAATATTGCCCAGAAACTTCAAAGTCAGGTGAATTCCCCCAGGGTCTACCCACTTGACGAACTTATGTCCATCTCTCTCCAATTCTCTTCTCAGCCTGGCTAATCCCTCCAGAACCTCCTCGGGCAGTTCAATGGCAATAAAGGAACGAATTTGCTCAGGACCTTGGGACATTTCAGCTTCCTTGTCCATTTTCACCCTCACCTCAATCCTTTCCTTTTAAGGGAGAAAGGCAATACTTTATGGCTAGTATTCATTCCGCATTTGCAAGAGGGACGATGCCTTTCTCTTACTTTCCCTTCTTCTTTTCCTTCTGTTGCTTGGGTTTTCTCACATTCTTTCTTCCCTTAGTCCCCATTGATTTCCTCCTTTGCTATTTAAGTATTATTGCTACGTGATACTTTTGCTCCTTCCATCTAAGCATAGCAATTCTTGGGCGTTAGCCCCCAGGATTCTGGCTTTATCTTCCTCAGGAAGCTGTGAAGATTGGATCTGGGCAAGCACTCGGTTCTGGTGCATAAGAGGATAGTCAGTGCCAAAAAGGATTTTATCACTGCCGATGATTTGACTCACCTGCTCAAAAATTTCGGGCTTGTAAAGGAAAACGGTGGCCGCGGTATCAAAGAAGACATTGGCTAGAGCCTCGGCTACTTCAGGCATCAGGGTATAAAAGGGCAAGCCACCACCCCAGTGAGCACAAACAAGCTTCAAACTCGGAAAACTTGTGATAAAGGAGTAGAGAATGTCAGGGGTGATACTACCCTTGCCGGAGTACCGATGCCCCACTGGCTCAGAAGAGTGGGTCAGAAAAATCAAGTCATGCTTTAGCGCGGCATCAACCAGAGGCTTCATTGTTGTCTTATCAGCGAGATTGAAGCCCTGCACATCAGACCTTAATTCGCCAATTCCCTTAGCCCCAGCTTTAGCACATCGCTCCAGCTCAGCTATGGCAGCATCTCCTGCCCTAGGTTGAATCGCACAAAAGCCGACAAGCCTTGTCGGATAGCGTGATACTGAATCTAAAATGTAATCGTTTGTTTTCACACAGAGCTCATGGCTTACCCAACCGACGTTAAGAACGACGGACAAACCAATGCCGGCTTCATCCATGCTGGCAATCAGTTCCTCCGCTGTGGCTATCTTAGCTTTCGGCTGGGAATAAAGTAAAGAAAAGCAAGGATCACGCTTGATATATTCCTCACGCCTTTCCCTCAGCCAGGGGGGGAATATGTGGGTATGAAAATCTATAACCACTTAAGCCATTATACCCAAACGACTAAAAATACTAAAATACCATAGTCTTTTGTCATTGCGAGCCACCTTCCCCTTCCTGTCATTGCGAGCCCCGACAAGTCGGGGCGCGGCAATCTCTCCCCCTCTGTCGTTGCGAAGAGCCCCGATTCATCGGGGCGACGAAGCAATCTCGTAGGGCAATGAGATTGCCACGCTTCGCTCGCAATGACGAGTGGGGTTAAGAAAAATAGAGCTGACCCCTTTTTATATTTCAACTGTCCCACCTTCGGTGGGCAGGATGACTTTTATTCCGCTGTCGCGCAGATTATCCTTATAGAATTCGGGCTTCTCAGAGTGCACCGGTATAAGCATCTCCGGTTGAATCTCACGAGCAACTCTCAGCAGGTCTGGACCACAGGCGTGCCCCGAAGCATGCAGCCCTTTCTCCTCCTCTGGTATTTCCCATTCGCCATTCCTTTCTATAGGGAGGCCGAATGCCCGTAATTGGAAGCGCTCAAGCCAGCTATGCAAACGCCGGAAGTCCATCTCCTGTTCTTCATTGTGAGGCTCGCTCGAGCTAAAGACATAAAGGCTGCTGGCCCGGGGCTGTATGCTGGGCAGTTCATTCAAGTCCCAGAAGCTGAAACAGAGGATGAAGTCACCCTGGTTAGAACTGACATCCTTAGCCAGTACCACCTTGCTGGAGTAGTCCTGGTAGATATTTCGCAACCATGAATCAGGACTCTTACTGGCGGTTGTTTTCTGATAGATGACAATGGCATCCTCCTGGGCAATGTCAGGTATCTCCGGCTCGAGAAGGCGCATGGTCTTTAAAAGGTAGGCATCCTTGGGCAAAATAGTCAGTTTCCTTTTTGTGTCTCTGGCAACCTGCAAAAAGGTAAGCAAGCGATTTACATCCCTGGGAGAGAAGTCTGCAATGACCAGACCTCTGGCACCATTAATAGCTTTGAAGGCATTTTCATATACTTCCTGCTCGAAAACATTCGCCGCTTTGTCGACATTAGTGCCTTCCAGGATTAATGCCCTGGGATGTAGCTGAGCCGCCTCCTTTATCATCAACTCAGTGAGCTTACCGTGCCTGCCATGAATCCGCAGGTCGCCGCTGTAAATCACCCAACCATGGCTTGTCTCAATGCCCCAGGAACAGGCACCGGGAATGGAGTGGTCTACGGGGAAGCAACGCAGATTAAAGCTACATTTACCGATATCGTCCAGCAGTTGTGAGGCAAATTTTTTCCGTCGGGTAGCTTTTCCCCAAAATTTTTCGGCGTCCTCACTCAGTTCGAGCTTATCAGCAACACAGAAACGACGTTGACGGTCAACACTGCTGCTAGCAACGTAAGCCCCCTGCCTCCATCCCTGTAAACACTCCTCCACCCTGGGTGTGAAATAGCACACCTGCTGGTCGAAAGGCGATTTGCCCGAGTCCTGCATGGCCTTGGCGATAAATGCCGTGGTCGCGGTAGCATATACCGGAATGTCTTCTCTCAAGAAGGATATATGGCCGGAGTGGTCGAGATGGGCGTGGGTTAACAGTATTCCATCTATATCTTCAAGTTTGCGATAGTGCTCTGCCCGGCGAAATCGCTGCCACAGGTTTTCTGTCTCCAGGTCAGTGCGGTAAATGCCCTCAAGCTGGGGAAGCAGCCCCATTACCAACAGGTCAAGGAGCCCTGCTCCGGGTCGAGGTTTTAAATATTCCTCGTAGAAAGTTCGATACTTACTATAAGGATAGCCAAAGTCCAGGAAAAGCTTCCCCTTATCATCTTCAAGGAGGACTTTATTGCCCCCAATTTCTCCGACGCCTCCGTAGAACGTAAGCTTTACCATGTCAATACCGAAATCAAAAATAGCAAGATTTCACCTGGTATATCATAATCAGCTTAGCATATCCATTGAGAAATATGATATGTGTCAAATGCAAGCCCTTCGGTCAATCCTCGCGTAGTATTCCAATCTCGGGCAACCTTTCCAGCATCTCCACACCGTGTGGGGCTTGCTCAAGGCCCTCAGTCAAATCTTCGCCAGCATTGTGAACAACCTGATGTCGACCATTTTTCCATTGAAAACTATTCGATGCATCGTATACCTTTCCTTTGTAGGCTATGTAAGCTGGCGCACCTTTCTTTCCATTGTATCGGGTAAGTTCCTCCTTGCTGAAGCTTTTCATCCTCTTTGATACCCGGAGAATTATTCTTGGTAGCTGTGCCCCAAGTTACCATCGCAAGCCGAAAGCGAAGAATCTACGACACCCCTTGTACCCTTCGCCCAGGCGACATAGAAATGGCCGAACAACTACGTTTCTTGAATTGGAAGGGAAGACACAAAACAATGTCTCCCCCTCATATTCACAGAACCTACTTAAGAAACTTGGATACGAAGGGCGAGGTCTCACCGCGACGCAGGAAATGGCCTGAAGGACCCTCGCCCAGGAATTCCGAGAACCAGGACTCATGCTCAATTTCTTCATTGAGGATAGCCTGAGCCAAATCGTAGGTGCGATGGTCCTTGCCTGCGGTCAGGTTACATATGTTGGTATAGCCCCGTACTGCACACCGCTCCGCTTCCACTAATACGGTCAAAATGGCCTTGACATCGGTCGGATTTTTCGGCAGGCTGGCGGGAGGACAAGCGGAGCAGTTATGGAAATCCACCATGCTCTCGGGCAGTTTGCCACCGAGTTCGTAGATGCGGGGAACCAGTGCCTCAAAATGATTGCGGTCTTCGATGCGAGCGGTCTCGGCAATCTCTTTGATTGTCTCACCTTCCAGTCCAACCAGGTTCGCCCGTAAAATCGTGTAGTAGTAATAGGTAGTGAGTTCGGCAGCCGCATTGTTGACCAGAAGTTCTAGCAGTTGCTTGAGATTGACGCCTGCTTTCTTTACCATTTCTTGTGCTACTTTAGCCATCTTTTCCTCCTTCTCTTTATTTAATTTTGGCATTTGTATTTCCCTTACACCATCACATAGAGATCACCTCCAATCCATTGCTACCTGTGTTTTGCCTGCTGTGCTCGACCTGAGCAAGAAATTGTCAGGCAAAGCTATCTAACGATACTTTTATGCTGCAATCTTAGACCAGAACTAGTGAAAAAGTTATAAAACGGTGGTAAAAAAAATTACAAATTTATGACATTTCAGGAATGACAAAAGCATTATGGAGATGTTACTGCTTATCCATTCTCGACCTTCTTTACCAAATTCAGATTATTCCATTTCTGGAATGGCTATCTCACATTGAGTAACTCCAGCATTTTGTCTATATCCGTCGTTGGCAGTTTGCAGTTATAGTTCATACAGACATAAGCTGTGGCCTTGCCACCGATACTCGATTGATTTTTGGTGAATTCGGCAATTTGAGATATTTCAGGCGATTCTCGTTCACCGAGATTGAGACCCATGGGTACCAGTCCACCGGGTTATGTGCATTTTGACGCAAATAAGGAGAGGTCTCGCTTGTCAGATGGTTGGGCATTTAAAACCTCCCTGCTACTGCACAGTCCCACTATATCCTAGACCGATCTAATGCTTTCCCTTCTCTTCTTCAACGGGGTGGCAGCATCCACACTCACAAGGCCCACCACCGGTAGCACAAGGCTCACAACAATACTTAATCCCTTCTTTTTCGTAGCCTGCTCCCACGATGGTGCAACCACAAACCGGACATAGTTGCTCTGTCATCTTCATCCTCCTTTCCCACTTTTGTCTTCTTAATCTGCATCAGAAACTACCTTGATTTACCACTCGATTTTCACACGTTAACAACCTTGTTATATGTGACTTTTGTATCAATAATTGACTATACTGCCCTAACCTTGACCCTCAAATTGTCCATCTTATCCACCCCCTCTAATGAAGAGCCCAAACCGGTTATTGTGTTGGTGATAATATCCGTGGGGAAAGGGGTGAGGGGAAGTTCATTCCTATTGACGGTGAACTTGACATCGCCCTGCTCCAGATAAAGTTCCAGGTCCCTTATGTTTTCAGCTCCTTTCAAGGAAGAGACTGCAGCGACCACAGTTCGAGTTAAAAACTCCTCGGCGAAGGGGTTGAGTTCGACAGATACATTGTTGATCTCAAGCTCTGCCCTAAGGTTCTTCTCCATTTTACACCTCCTGGTCTATAACTACGCTGTTTAATTTTGATTTTCTGTTCAACAGGAAATTAATATCTGGCGATATCTTACTCCTTCTTTACCTCCCCTTCCTTGAGCTCTTGATAGGCCTTGATTATTTCCTCCACGGAGCTTTTGTCTTCCAGAGTCGTTAGGTCTCCTATACTGGTATTATTAGCCACAGCTTTCAAAACCCGTCGCATAACTTTGCCGCTCCTTGTCTTGGGTAGCCTGGGGGCAAAATAAATCTCGTCGGGAACTGCTATAGGCCCTACCATTCTTCGCATGTGACCAGCAAGGTCTTTTTTCAGGTCAAGAGAGGGGGTAACACCTTCTTTGAGCCTGACAAAGATGACGATGCTTTCGCCTTTCACCGGGTCTGCTTTGCCCACAACCGCTGCCTCAACTACTTGAGGATGTGAGACGGCAGCGTCTTCTAATTCAGCAGTACCTATTCTATGCCCCGCCACTTTAAGTACCTCATCAGCCCTTCCCAAAACCCAGAAGTATCCATCTTTGTCCTTTACTGCGTAGTCGCCGGTATAGTAAACGCCGGGAAACCGTGACCAATAGGCTCCCCTGTAGCGTTCCGGGTCTCCGTGTATGCCCAGGAGCATCCCGGGCCAGGGCTTCTTTATTACCAGGAAACCCCTCTGCTCCGGCGGCACTGGCTTGCCATCCTCACTAACTACATCAGCATCTACCCCCGGCAGCGGGAATGTTGCTGAGCCAGGCTTCAGAGGCACGCACTCTATGCCAGGGCAAGGTGAAATCATGACGCCACCGGTTTCAGTCTGCCACCAGGTATCAACGATGGGACATCTTTCACCACCGATGTGCTGGTAAAACCAGAGCCAGGCCTCGGGATTAATGGGCTCTCCCACGCTCCCCAGAAGTTCCAGGCTGCTGAGGTCATACTTGTTTAGCATCTCCTCTCCATATCCCATGAACATCCTGATGGCTGTCGGTGAGGTATAAAATATGGTAACCCCATATTTCTCGATAATATCCCACCACCTTTCAATCGTAGGATAGTCGGGAGCCCCTTCATAAAGTACTATAGCCGCCCCATGTGCCAGCGGGGCATACACTATCTGGCTATGTCCGGTAACCCAGCCAATATCAGCGGTGCACCAGTAGACCGACTCCTCTCGAATGTCAAAGACCCACCTATAAGCAGAACAATTATGTACCAGATAGCCACCGGTACTGTGGACAATTCCTTTAGGCTTACCCGTGGTACCCGAGGTGTACAGTATATAAAGAGGGTGATTCGATTCTACCGGCTCCGGTTCCACGAAGAGTGCTGCCTCTTCAAGCAGGTCATCCAGCCACGATTCTTTTGGCGTCTTTACGGTGACCGGAGAACCAGTTCTTTTAACCACAATCACCTTCTCCACCGAGGGGCACTTTGTTAAGGCCTCATCGGCTACACTCTTCAGCGGGATTATCTTCCCCCTCCGAAATCCCCCGTCAGCAGTTACTAATAACTTGGCCTGTATATCATTGACCCTGTCAGCCAATGCTTGAGCACTGAAACCGGAGAAAATCACTGTATGAATGGCCCCAATCCTGGCACAGGCCAGCATGAAAATGGGCAGCTCGGGAATCATCGGCAGATATAAGACAACCTTGTCCCCTTTGTTTATACCGTTATTCTTTAAGACGGAGGCGAACCTGTTGACTTCACGATATAACGTGGAATAGCTTAAGACCCTGCTGTCTCCCCGCTCACCTTCCCAGTATATAGCCACTTTACTCCTGCGCCACGTCTTTACATGGCGGTCCACACATATATGCGATGCATTCAGTTTCCCCCCTACAAACCATCGTGCAAAGGGCGGCTCCCATTCCAGCACCTTGTCCCATGTCTTGAACCAATCTAGCTTACGTGCTTCTTCCGCCCAGAACTCCTCTGGCTCCTCCAGGGACTCCTGGTATACATCGAGTAATTTCCTCAGAGGAAAATATCGGGACTTAAATGGCAAAGATAATCCAGTCATAGCTTCAATTCCTCCAATGATTCATTTTGTAGTCGCCTGATTTATCAAGCACAATCTCCAACCATACCACTCCACCCAACAAATTTGGCAACTACATGAATGCCTGGCGACATCTTACTTCTTCTTTTTCACCTTCTCCGCCTTCCCTTCCTTGAGCTCTTGATAGGCCTTGATTATTTCCTCCACGGAGCTTTCATCTTCCAGAGTCGTGAGGTCGCCTATGCTGGTATTGTTAGCCACGGCTTTCAAAACCCGTCTCATAACTTTACCGCTCCTGGTCTTGGGTAGCTTGGCGACGAAATAAATTTCATCAGGAACTGCTATAGGCCCTACCTCTTTTCGTATGTGACCAGCAAGGTCTTTTTTCAGGTCCGGAGAAGGGTCCAAACCTTCTTTGAGCCTGGCAAAGATGACGATGCTCTCGCCTTTCACCGGGTCTGCTTTGCCCACAACCGCTGCCTCAACTACTTGAGGATGTGAGACAGCAGCATCCTCTAATTCAGCAGTACCTATTCTATGTCCAGCTACTTTAAGCACTTCATCAGCCCTCCCCAGGATCCAGAAGTACCCATCTTTGTCCTTTACAGCATAGTCACCGGTATAGTAAAGGCCGGGAAACCGTGACCAATAAGTTTCCTTGTAGCGTTCCGGGTCTCCGTGTATGCCCAGGAGCATCCCGGGCCAGGGCCTCTTGATTACCAGGAAACCTCTTTGCTCCGCCGGCACTGGCTTGCCATCTTCGTCGAATATATCAACCTCCACCCCCGGCATCGGCAATGTTACTGAGCCAGGCTTCAGAGGCAAACACTCTATGCCAGGGCAAGGTGAAATCATGTTGCCACCGGTTTCAGTCTGTCCCCAGGTATCAACGACGGGACATCTTTCACCACCGACATGGCGATAAAACCATAGCCAGGCCTCAGGATTAATGGGCTCTCCTACGCTCCCTAGTAGCTCCAGGCTGCTGAGGTCGTGATTGCTTAGCATCTCCTCTCCATATCCCATGAGCATCCTGATGGCTGTCGGTGAGGTATAAAATATGGTAACCCCATACTTTTCAATAATGTCCCACCATCTTTCAATCGTAGGATAGTCAAGAGCCCCTTCGTAAATTACTGTGGCCGCCCCGTGTGCCAGCGGGGCATATACTATCTGGCTATGGCCGGTAAGCCAGCCAATATCAGCAGTGCACCAGTAGACCGATTCCTCTCGAAGGTCGAAGACCCACTTATAAGCAGAACAATTGTGTACCAGATAGCCACCTGTGCTGTGGACAATTCCTTTAGGCTTGCCCGTGGTACCTGAGGTGTACAGTACATAAAGAGGGTGATTCGATTCTACCGGCTCCGGTTCCACGAAGAGTGCTGCCTCTTCAAGCAGGTCATCCAGCCACGATTCTTTTGGCGTCTTTATGGTGACCTGAGACCCAGTTCTTTTAACCACAATAACTTTTTCCACCGAGGGGCACTTTGTTAAGGCCTCATCGGCAATACTCTTTAGCGGGATTATCTTCCCCCTCCGGAATCCTCCATCAGCAGTTACCAGTAACTTGGCCTGTATGTCATTGACCCTATCAGCCAATGCTTGAGCACTGAAACCGGAGAAAATTACTGTGTGAACGGCACCAATCCTGGCACATGCCAGCATGAAAATAAGCAGCTCCGGTATCATCGGCAGATATAAGACAACATTGTCCCCTTTGCCTATACCATTATTCCTCAAGACGGAGGCGAACCTGTTGACTTCACGATATAACGTGGAATAGCTTAAGACCCTGCTGTCTCCCGGCTCACCTTCCCAGTATATAGCTACCTTACTCCTCCGCCACGTCTTTACGTGGCGGTCCACACATATATGCGATGCATTCAGAATCCCACCTACAAACCATCTAGCAAAAGGCGGCTCCCATTCCAGCACTTTGTCCCACGTCCTGAACCAATCTAGCTTACGTGCTTCTTCCGCCCAGAACTCCTCAGTATCTTCCAGGGACTTCTGGTATACATTGAGAAATTTCCTCAGAGGAAAATATCTGGACTTAAATGGCAAAGACAATTCAGCCATAACTTAAATTCCTCCAATTATTCTCCGCATTTTGTAGTTGACTGATTTACCAAGCACAATCTCCGACCACACCCCCTCTGCCCAACAAATTGGGCAAATACAACAATATCTGGCGACATCTTACTTCTTATTCCCCTTCTTCTTTCCACTCTTCTTTACCTTCTCTTCCTTGAGCTCTTTATAGGCCTTGATTATTTCCTCCACCGAGCTTTCGTCTTCCAGAGCCGTGAGGTCTCCTACGCTGGTATTGTTAGCCACAGCCTTCAAGACCCGCCGCATAACTGTGCCGCTCCTCGTCTTGGGTAGCTTGGCGACGAAATAAATTTCATCAGGAACTGCTACAGGACCCAGCGCCTTTCGTATGTGACCAGCAAGTTCCTTTTTCAAGCTCGGAGAAGGAGCAACACCTTCTTCAAGCCTGGCAAACATGACGATGCTCTCGCCTTTCACAGGGTCTTCCTTGCCCACAACTGCTGCTTCAGCTATTTTAGGATGTGAGATAGCAGCATCCTCTAATTCAGCGGCACCTATTCTATGACCGGCCACCTTAAGCACCTCATCAGCCCTCCCCAGGATCCAGAAGTATCCGTCTTCGTCCCTTACGGCATAGTCACCAGTATAGTAAACGCCGGGGAACCGTGACCAATATTCTTTCTTGTAGCGTTCCAGCCCGCCATGTATGCCCAGAAGCATCCCTGGCCAGGGCCTTTTTATTACCAAGAAACCTCTCTGCTCCACCGGCACTGGCTTGCCGTCCTCGTCGAATATATCAGCCTCCACCCCCGGCAGTGGTAGCGTTACAGAGCCCGGCTTCAGAGGCACACACTCTATCCCCGGGCAAGGCGAAATCAGGGCGCTTCCGGTTTCAGTCTGCCCCCAGGTATCAACAATAGGGCATCTTTCACCACCGACATAGCGGTAAAACCAGAGCCAGGCCTCGGGATTAATGGGCTCTCCCACGCTCCCCAGGAGTTCCAGACTGCTAAAGTCATGCTTGTTTAGCATCTCCTCTCCATATCCCATGAGCATCCTGATGGCTGTCGGTGAGGTATAAAATATGGTAACCCCATACTTCTCGATAATATCCCACCACCTTTCAATCGTAGGATAGTCGGGAGCTCCTTCGTAAATGACTGTGGCTGCCCCATACGCTAATGGGGCGTACACTACCTGGCTATGGCCGGTAACCCAGCCAATATCAGCAGTGCACCAGTAGACCGATTCCTCTCGAAGGTCGAAAACCCACTTATAAGCAGAACAATTGTGTACCAGATAGCCACCTGTGCTGTGGACAATTCCTTTAGGCTTGCCCGTGGTACCTGAGGTGTACAGTACATAAAGAGGGTGATTCGATTCTACCGGCTCCGGTTCCACGAAGAGTGCTGCCTCTTCAAGCAGGTCATCCAGCCATGATTCCTTTGGCTTCTTTACAGTGACTTGAGACCCAGTTCTTTTAACCACAATAACTTTTTCCACCGAGGGGCACTTTGTTAAGGCCTCATCGGCTATACTCTTCAGCGGGATTATCTTCCCCCTCCGGAATCCTCCATCAGCAGTTACCAGTAACTTGGCCTGTATGTCATTGACCCTATCAGCCAATGCTTGAGCACCGAAACCGGAGAAAACTACTGTGTGAATGGCACCGATCCTGGCACATGCCAGCATGAAAATAGGCAGCTCTGGTATCATCGGCAGATATAAGGCAACATTGTCCCCTTTGCCTATACCGCAATTCTTCAAGACCGAGGCATACCTGTTGACTTCACGATATAGTGTAGAATAGCTTAAGACCTTGCTGTCTCCCGGCTCACCTTCCCAGTATATAGCCACTTTACTTCTGCGCCACGACTTTGCATGACGATCCACACATATATGCGAGGCATTCAGCATCCCACCTACAAACCATCTGGCAAAGGGCGGTTTCCATTCCAGCACTTTGTCCCATGTCTTGAACCAATCTAGCTGACGTGCCTGTTCTGCCCAGAACTCCTCTGGCTCCTCCAGGGACTTCTGATACATATCGAGAAACTTCTTCACAGGAAAATATCTGGACTCAAATGGCAAAGATAATTCAGACATAGCTTAACCTCCTACACTTATTAGATAGCTAGAACTCTACCAAGACCCTGCCATCTTCAAGCTTCACATTATACACCATAAGGTCTTTGGACATCTTGAGTGCACTGCCTATCTTCGACATTATCCCACCCTTTAACCAACGCACTACCCGCCCATTAGTGATATCAAATTGAGAGCCATGCAGGGGACAAGTGACCACAGTTCCTTCCAGTTTACCCTGCGATAAATTTCCCTTCATATGAGAGCAGAGATTGTCAACAGCATAATACTTATCCCCAACCCTGGCCAAAAGAATTTGATGCCCTGCCACGTTTGCTGTCTTCATCGCTCCGCTTTTCAATTCGTCTATTTTAGATACCCCTGTAAACTCACCCATAAGGCACCTCCTTTCACAAATCCGAGCTATTAAGCAAAGCCTTGCTCACCTAGCCAGGCTAATTTTTGGCTAGGTATTTCTCAGGATTCTGGTCGAAAGCCTTCTTGCAACCAACAGCGCAGAAGTAGTATCTCTTTCCCTTATACTCGGAAGTAGCTGCTGCCTTAGCTTCCTCTACTTCCATTTTGCAAACTGGGTTCTATAGCCATTGGTGAAACCAAACTGAGCATCATGCCAGAGACAGTTCATGGCGATTCCCACTGCCCTGCCATCTTGACACACCAATTAGTCTCGCTTTTCCTCTTCCTTCAGCAGGTCTTCAAATACATCAGCATGGTATATTTCGTGGTCCCTTATCCGGACAAGGAGCTTTTTCAGATCAGGCTCTTCAATTTCTTTGGCAGCGCGGTCATATTCAGCAGCCACCTTTTTTTCGATCTTGATATCTGCCCGAAGCATGTCAGCAGTCTTGGTGGATTTATCCACCTCGGTGTGCTCAATCTTGGGATTGCTTTTCTTGTCAACCATCTCCTCAGCAAGCCATCCAAGATGTTGCATCTCGTTTATAGCCTGGTCCTCCATTTCTTCCTTAACATCCTCGTTGGGCGTCATATAGGAGTGGAGAAGGTATTGAAGGATAACGGTATATTCATGCTCGATGCCCCAATTGAGAGCCTGGGTAACTTTGTCCTGTCGGGAGCCTCTTAAATCCCGGGCACCTTCCTTTTGAGCCTTGTTTACAAAGTGCTCAAAGTCGCCCTGGTGCGACTTTTCATCGGAGAGAATTCGCCGCAACAGCCGTTTTATCTTAGGATCATCGATGGCTTTAATGTGTTCCTCGTATAAAGTGATTGCGTCCTTCTCTAGCAGAACATCATTTCTTATCCAATCGGGAACCGCCTCACCACCCGTGCGCATGTCTCCCCTCTCAAGGCTGGGAGTACCACCAAGGCTGACTATAGTCTCAGCCAGCCAGTCAAAATGGCGCATTTCTTCCCGGGCAATAGCTTCGATTTCACAGGCCATCTCGCCCTCACCCATGGCATAGGCGTGAACCAGATATTGAATGACGGCTGCGTGTTCGCCCTCAAGGTCCTGATTTAGTAAAGCAATAATTTTGTCCTTGTCCATTCGTTCCTCCTATCTTACTCGTTCTATTACCTATCTTGTCGTGAAACGAAATTACCCTCCCCTACCAACAAATCGTCGGTCTTATAAGGGTACAACATCCCCTATATACATGAAATTTAGTCCGGGATGCTATTTTATCAGCTTGGCTCCCTCTTCACTAAGCTCGTAACTATCATCTTTTTGCTTAGCTAAACCAGCCTCGGCAAGTTCGCGCAGCCCGCTTCTTACCCTGAACAGGGGGAGCCCAGCCTCCTTGGCAATTTCCTCGGGAGACCCCGACCTTCCCTTTAAGGCACGGAGCATCTTGGAACCTGACTCGGTAGGTTTGCCATCAGGGCTAATACATGCCATATTCTCCTCCTATAAAGATATGCCTATAGTTTTTTCTTACACAGATACCAATCTGTGCACTCATACCCTTGCTTGAGTCTTTCTTCAGCCATTTCCTGCGTGTTCGGTGGCGGCACCACTACCATATCGCCCGGCCGCCAGTTAGCTGGAGTAGCTACAGCATTCTTGTCCGTCGTTTGTAATGCATCTATTATTCTCAGTATCTCGTCCATATTCCTGCCGGTGGTCAGCGGGTAGTAGAGTATTGTCCTGATAATTTGGTTAGGGTCGATTATGAATACGCACCGGACAGTCTCGGTCTTGCTCTGACCGGGGTGAATCATGCCATAGTCCATAGAAACTTCCTTGTTGAGGTCAGCGATAATAGGGAATGGTATCTTTACCTTGGTTTTCTCCTCCACGTTGCGCACCCAGGCGATATGCGAGGAGACACTATCTACACTGAGGCCCAGAAGCTCTACCCCCCGCTTTTGCAATTCGGGATGAATCTCAGAAAAAGCGATGAACTCAGTAGTGCATACCGGGGTGAAGTCCGCCGGATGGGAAAAGAGAATCAGCCAACTCCCCTTAAAGTCTTCCAGCTTGAGCACCCCGTGAGTGGTTACTGCCTCAAAAGCTGGTGCTGGCTCGCCTATTCGGGGCATGTTACCTATTTGTTCTTTTACTTCTTCCATGTTATTACACCTCCTTTATTTTTTGATCTTTCGTCTAGCGTTGACCTGTTTCCTGCTCTACATTATGATCTTCATGCCATTAGATTTCTACGCAGTTTTCCCATAAGCCATGTACGTTGCAATAGACAAGGGCACAGAAGAATTTAAATTGTTCTACCGGCACCTGGAACCTAACGTTGGGATTGGTATAGGACGGGGCAAAGGCAGACCTGCCCAGGTTTATTACCTGCCCATCTTTCTTTACTCCATAAAGTTCTAACCAGGCAATATGATGTTCTAAGGTATTGGGATGAGGAGTTTCCTTCCCGACCACAACATGTACGATGTCTGCACCGGCCTCGCCCCTCCCCTTGCCAACCTCGATTGTCGGAACATGCTTTTCCTTTCCTTCTGCCTCTTTGCTTTTCAAAATCTCTCCAAATTTCATTTTCTCACCTCCTTAATCTTAAATCTCATGGGGTTTGCTTTTTAGGGCATCTTCGCATTTTCACTCCTCCACCTCAGTTTCCTTTTGAATTAATCTGTCGTACACTTTCTTTTCTTCCATCAAGCGATTATATTTTCTCGACCCGAGACACTCTCTGGCATGTTGGCACCACTCTACGCTGGAAGGGGGATTATCTCCGAGGACAATTTCACCACACTTAGGGCACTTGGTATAGAATTCATCACTCCATACCTCAACTTCCCAGCCACATTGAGGGCAGTTCTTATAAACAGGAACGGGATTTTTGATCTTATCCGCTCCAGGACATCCACTAAGCATGGTTTCTATAGTTCTCTAACTCTTCACTTTATTTTATCAACAATTAGTCTTCCAAATTATTGGCATTGCTCTAAACAACTGATGAAATCTTAGCCCAGAAGTAGTGAAGAAGTCATAAAACGGTGGTTAAAAAAATTACAAATTTATAACATTTAGAGATTGCCAAAGGGCCAGGGAATTGTTATTGCCTTAGCCTTTCTTAACCTTCCCTGAGCAGGACCTTATCATGCAAAGCCATGCTCTTTATGCTTTTCTGCGATGGTGCTAGCTAAGTTGTCCAGGGCTTTGAAGTCCTCTTCTCTGGGAAATCCCTTGCTGAGCACGGGAGCCAGTACCTCTGCTTTAAGGTTGGGAATCATTCCCGTGAGCTGTTCCACAGCCTTGCTGCCCCAGCCATAGGAGCCAATGATGGAGATGAACTGGAGCCTGGGCCTTAAGGCATTGGCTAGAAATGCCGCATGGGCGACGTTAGGATGTGGACCAACCAGAACTGTAGGCGTGCCTATGACCATAGTAGCGGCGTCCACTAATGCCATGGCCAGTTTCCCAATATCAGTTACCGCCAGGTTGAACTGCTTAACCATAACACCCTTGTCAGCCAGGGCTCCAACAAAATATTCCACCATTTTTTGGGTACTGCCATGCATGGAGATATAAGGCAAGACCACTATGTTTTTTGGTGGGCCGAATACCCAGCTTCGATATGCTTCCAGGATGAACGAAGGTTTGTTATGGAGGGGGCCATGGCTGGGGGCGATGATATCAATCTTATAACTGTTTAGCTTCTCCAAATGTTTCTCAATACTGGTGCGGAAAGGCATCATGATTTCAGCATAGTATCTTTTAGCCGATTCATAGACTTGCCCTTCATCAGTTACATACAAGTCGGTTGTGGCTAAATGGGAACCCAAAAAATCGCAGGAGAAAAGTATTTTGTCTTCTCTCAAATAGGTGAGCATTGTCTCTGGCCAGTGTACCCAGGGGGCGTGGATAAACTCCAGGGTTTTATCCCCCAGGGACAAAGTTTCACCATCGCTTACAGTGATAAATCTGTCCTCAGGGATAAGCAAGAGAGCCACAAGCATATCCTGACCTTTAGGCGTGGTGACCACTTTGGCATCGGGATACTTCGCAAGAACCTGGGGGATAGAACCAGAGTGGTCTTGCTCAGCATGGTTGGCAATGACATAGTCAATAACGGGAACATTCTCAAGATAAGCCATGAGGACGTGTGTCGTAGAGGGATTCACGGTATCTATCAAAGCAACTTTCTGGCTGCCCTGCACCAGGTAGGCGTTATAGCTTGTTCCATCGGGAAGGGGTATCAGAGCGTCAAAGAGACGCCTGTCCCAATCAATTGCTCCAACCGAGTAGACTTTGGGTCTTATTTCTCTTGGTTTCATTTACTCCTCCTTTCAATATTCCAACAGTCTCTTTTCTCCCTCAATCTTCTTTATTCCCGTGATGTCCTGGGTGGCTTCCAGCGCCCCCAGATACTTGCCTCCCTTGTCCCTCACAGCAAAATACCTGATATATACCTTCCTCTCCCCGAGATTTATCCAGAATGCCGCTGAATCCTGCCTACCACTCTTGAAATCGGACAATATCAGGTTTACTTTGTCCACGCTTTGCTTCGGGTGGCAGTTTTGAACTGATTTCCCAATCACAGAAATCGACCGTTTAAAGATTCTCGTTTCATGCTTATTCCACAATTTGACTAGATCATTCTCGTCAACGAAAGAAATTTCCACAGGTATTGCTTCTAATATCCCTTCTAACTGTTCTCTGCTCAAGTTTTCTATCATCGTTAATCCATCACTCCTCTAATTTTTCGAACTGGTCCTTGCTCGCCCCGCAGACAGGGCATACCCAATCGTCGGGTATTTCCTCGAAAGGCGTCCCCGGCTTTATACCGCCGTCGGGGTCGCCTAACTCTGGGTCATAGATATACCCGCAGACAGTGCATTCGTATTTCGCCATTTTGGATACCTCCTCCTTTCTCTATTTGATATAGCTGGGAGCTGTCTTGGGAGTAGTGCCTCTCTTAACCTGATGGTAGTAAGCGTAAGTCATTGGTTCACCTTCTCCGATAACATCCGCTCCCACAACCTCTCCTATGAAGATAGTGTGAGTCCCGACATCTACCTGATGAATTACCTTGGCTTCAAGATAAGCTACGCTATGGTCAAGCACGATGGGAGCCTTAGTTTCACCTAGTTTGTAGTTGACATCTTTGAGTTTGCCTACTTCCCGACCCGATTTGAAGCCAAAATGACCGATGAAAGAGAGTGGCGTATCCTGTGACAGTATAGAGGCGGTAAAGACTTTGCTCTCGGTGATAAATTCATGAGTCAGGTTCTGCTTATTAATACTCACGACAATGGTTGGCGGTTCAGATGTCACCTGAAACACAGTGTTGGCGATCTGTCCATTAAGTTTGTCCCCTTTTTGGGAACCTATCACATATAAACCGTAGGTGCAGTTACGCAGGACCTTGAGATTCATAATCAACCTCCTCCAGTCTTTATTTACATAAGGTCTTCTTCACTGGCTTCAATTGCCCGCTGTAATTCGGCACTGAGTAAGGGCGGCAACCCCTCTATATCCACCCTTAGAAATCCTCTGACTATCGTGGCTGTAGCCTCGCTTCGAGTTAGCCCCCGCGCCATGAGATACTCCACTTCTTCTTCAGCTATCTTGCCTACTGCCGCTTCATGGGATAGGTCAATGCCAGCTAAAGTGCCTTTAAGCTCGGGTATGGCGTGGATTATGCCCTCTCCCATCAGGATCAGCCCACGACATTCCAGATGACCTTTGACATCAGGGGCATTGCCCTCTATATAACCCCGGGCAACAATGCTCCCTCCTGTAGTTATCGCTCGTGATATGATTTCTGTTTTCGCTCCCTTAGCATCGAGGATGGTCCGAGAACCGACATCCAGCGATGACCCCTGAGCTGCTACCAAAATACTGTTGAATCTGACAACCGCATTTTCCCCCACACACCTGGCTGTGGGATACATCTGTAGTGAACGGACTGGCTTCGTAAGTACATAATTACTAAGAAATAAGCCATCTTCTTCAATCATCACTCCCGTGCGAGGGCGAACAGCTACCTCTGGATTCCAGCTATGTATCATAGTGAAGGTGACCTTAGCCCCTTTCTTTATGTAGAACTCAGAGACGCCCAAGTGCAGGCCGGCTTCTTCGTTAGAAGCAGTGGTACAACCGGTAATGATATGCAGCTCCGAGTTTTCTTCAGCAATGATAATATTGTGCACATTCTGAGCAAGCCGTGCTTTTGCCAGATAAAGACAGGTCTGAACAGGGTAAATAGTCTTATAGCCGGGCAGCGCCCTGATGAAGTAGCCATTGTACTGGTTCAGTTCTATATTGGCTGTGTACTTATCGGTATCCACGGCTACGGCCTGCCACCAGTAGTCTGACAGCCAGTCATACTTTTCCAGAGCCTGGCTGACTGCCATAACTTCCACACCTTCTTGTCTGACCGAGCTATGAACTGGAGCGTTATCCATCTGGATAAAGGTCCCTGCTCTCTGGCCCGGGTCATCCAAAATGATTCCTGCCTCCAGCATCCGCTTTTTGGCCCTTGCTGGGAGCTTCGACGGGTCAGCCTGGTAAGGCTGCTCTTCAGTTGAACTAACATAAGCGCCCAAATCTATATCCTCACCATATGCCGCTGGTTTGGCGGTTGCTGCTCTGGCTTTATCTTTATGTGTCTCAGACGATGTTGTCTTAACCACTTGGCGCCCTCCTCATAAAACATTTGATACATTCTTCGTAGCCCTTCTCTCTAATAGTGGCTAAAATCTCATGAGGGTCTCCTTCACATCCGATTACACCATCACACATGACATAGCCTGTGCGGGCATTAACATAGTCCAGAATATGACCAGTGTGGGTGATGATGAGCCCCATGCATCTTCGTTCAAGTATGGGGCAATCTTTTTCCAGCAAGCTATTTATTAGGTCACCGATAAGGGCGATATTCACCAGGTCAACGCCTGATTCAGGCTCATCTATCAATGTTAATGTGGGCCTCTGTGCCAGCAGTTGCATCAACTCGGAACGTTTTAGCTCTCCTCCCGAAAACCCGTAGTTTATCTCCCTATCCAGAAAGTCAGCCAGATTAGTCTTTTCTGCGAGTTGGCTGATGCTCTCTTCATCTCCTTGACCCTTGAGGCAGGCAGCGACCATGTCACGCGTTTTTACCCCCCGAACTACCGGTGGCCGTTGGAAGGACACACCGATCCCCAAACGGGCTCTCTCATCCAGCGGCAACTTAGTTATGTTCTTGCCTTTGAAAATAATTTTGCCGTTGGTTACCCGATACTTGGGAACCCCCATTATTGCCATGAGCAAAGTAGTTTTCCCTCCGCCGTTGGGACCAAAAAGAACATGGGTCTCGCCAAAGCTCATTTTTAAATTTATGTTATGCAAAATCTCCCGCCCTTCCACCTCTACAGTTAGCTGCTCAATACTTAAAGCAACATCCCCCATCTTGTACCCTCCTGTTTGTTTATTTAAGCTCCATCCAATGACCAGTGTTCGCTTTTAGTAAACCACCCCGCAGGGTTACTGAGATATTCGTAGGAATCGAGAAGGGCAAGATGGTGCCCTCGCTCCTCCCCCGCCAAGGCCTCATAGAACCGCTTTTCCACTGGGAGGGTGCTTTCTTCGCTTCGATCGTGATACAAATTATAAGACTTTATCTCCATATCCATAGCTACCTTGATAGCTTCGAGTTCAGACTCGGCCACCTTAATCTCGCTACCCAGTGCTTTAGTGGCTTCGGCGAACAGAGACTTGAGCCTTTTCCCCCTCTCGGATGGTGCTTCTACATCAGGCCAATTCTGCCCTCTTTTTAGGGCTTCATATATTTCCTCAAACTTCTTGCGGTGAACGTCTTCCTCATCAGCCAGCTGCTGAAATAGTTCCCTAGCTAGTTTGCTGCTGCTTTTCTGGCTCGCCTTCTGGTAGAACTCTTTGCCCTCTACTTCCGTCTGAACAGCGAGCTGAAGCACCTCCATCGTTCTAGCCTGTTCATTTTCCATTTGCTCACTCCTCTTAAAAACTTACGAGCTGATTAATTCCATATCCTCACCACAACAGACCAGCGTGCCGCCGCCAGCCTTGGTCACCGTCACCTCATTGCCACAGACATTGCAGCGATATTTTTCGCCAACTTCTTTAACAGCCATTTTTACCTCCTTAATTTTTTATAGCCAGATGGAATCCGGAATTCACTTCAACCCTCTCTTGAGTTCCAAAAGCTGGCGATAACATTATTGATGCACTCTAAGGATACTTTTACGCTGAAATCTTAGACCAGAACTAATGAAGAAGTTATAAAACAGTGGTCAAAAAAATTACAAATTTATTACATTTCATGAGTGGCCAAAGAGCCAGGGAATTGTTATTGCATTAGACATTCTCAACCCTTTTTGAGCAAAACATTGTCAGGCAAAGCCGCTTTTACCTCCTTAATTTTT